>ENA-UERK01000344-UERK01000344.1-human-gut-metagenome-genome-assembly--contig:-NODE-344-length-42042-cov-20.663005_pt1 | contig 42042 bp, 41 predicted proteins | sample MGYA00242957_ERZ507957 | MGnify/ENA primary metagenome ERZ507957 (study PRJEB26167, sample SAMN06115538) | human gut metagenome | host: Homo sapiens | place: China:Heilongjiang | collected 2015-11-06...
ACGCAACTGTTCATCCAATCGCGACGAGGGTGTTCAGCCTCAAACGGCCAGGGTGTTCAACTGGGGCGCTATATTCAATAAAGCCAATGTAAATCGCTCTTGTTATGTCCTTGCATAGGTAAAATGATTCTTTTAAATCTTTGCATAAAAATATCGTCCTTCTTTCTTTTCTTGGATTGTAACCAAAGTTACAGAACGAGGGACGATTCTATATAAAACAAAAAGCGCACCCATATCGGATGCGCAATAAAGCAACAGCTAAAAACCGAATTACAAAACGCAAAATTCGGCAATCAACATAGCATCAGATATGTCCTTATACAGAATCGTCATATACGATTTTTTCATGTTGATCACCTCTCTTTTTGAATTTGTAATTTGATTACTGTAATAGTATACCATATTTTCTTCGGATTGTCAATTAGGCTTGGGAAATTTTTCGTCAACCGTTGGTTTATGTACAATATATCATGTCTCTGTAGTAGATAGACGGGGCACGGCAGCAAGACGTCACACCCCGCCTTTTTATTTTCAGTCTTGCATAGCTCGACGCAAATTCTGCTGATTCATTCTGTCGATAATGCTATTCATACGATCAAATAATTCGTCTATTTCAATTTCGGACAGTGGAGCAAATGAAGTTTTATGAAAAGGGCTTGGGTTTATAAATTGTGCCATTTTACGCAGACCTTGTATTGCTCGATATTCAGCTAAAGCCATATTGTATCCATCTTCAATATGACCACTTCCATAAGGAACATTTTTCTCAACGAAACGCACTTGTCCATCAAAATGGTTTACTAAATTCATTACATCATCATTTGTATTTATATTGCGCCAACAAACATTATCATTTTCCTTTTCTGTTTTCCATAATCTACGTATTTCTGTGTCTGAACTTGCTAACCTTGACAAATATCCTTCGGGGTCGCTTTTTTCTTGTATCTTTTTAATTTTTACCTCAATGTATTCTTTCATCATAAAACCTTTCTTTAGTCTTGACAACAACAACCAAATGGTTTATAATATAATACACAAATATATTTTGGGAAGGAATACTATGACAAGATCAGAACTGATTAAAATCATATGTCAAAAAAATAATATAAGCCTTTCAGAACTTGCGAGACGAATCGGACAAACACCACAGAATTTTAATAAGAAAATATTGCGCAACACGATATCTGATGACGAACTGTCCAAAATCTTATTGGTATTAAATATTGAATACGAACAAAAGATTAGGTTTTCAGATGGCACTTCAATTGAAATGAAAACCGATTAAATTTCGGTATATTCGAATATTACACCGTTGAAACATAACATATTTTCAAACACACATATCCAAGGAGGTTTATTATGAAAAAGAACAGCAAAGATGTAGTAACATACACGGAAGATGAAATACGAAGTGATCCTTACGGTTTTACTCTTAAGGAAATAACTGAAGTTTTAGGTGAACAAGAAGCGCAAAAATTATTTAATGAGTTGTATAAGAAAAAGCCAATTTCAAAGTATCAGACAGTTAAGATAAAAGAGATCCAACAGGGCGGTGATACAAGTAAATACGCTTTTGAGCTAACAGATGGTTACTGCATTGAAACGGTTTGCATTAAAAGAAAAACAGGAACAACAGTTTGCGTGAGTACAATGGTTGGCTGTCCTGTTGGTTGTATATTTTGCGAATCTGGTAGCAATGGATTTATTAGAAATTTAACACCCTCAGAAATTGTTCAGCAAGTTGTTCTGCTGAAAGAAAAAGTCAATAGAATCGTTTATATGGGAATGGGAGAACCATTGTTTAACTACAATTCTCTTATAAAATCCATTCATATTTTGCGTGATCGAAACGGATACAACTTCCCCACAGACGGAATTACAGTTTCAACTGTAGGCCCTTTGACACAATTAAAAAAGTTGAGAGAAGAACACCTAAAAATTCAATTAACGCTTTCACTTCACGCAACTAATCAAACAACAAGAAACAAAGTTATACCACATATGAGCGGAAACAAAATAGAAGAGGTGGTAGAAGCAGTGTTGTCTTACTCTGAACGTCATAATAGGAAAATTACGATAGCATATCTGTTATTGCCAGGAGTGAATGACAGCATTTCAGATGTGCGTCAATTAAGTCGTTGGTTCCGCGGAAAGAATGTTTTGATTAACTTGTTGCAATACAATAATACCAAGTGCTTTGATATGAAAAGCCCCAACAAGCAGCAATTAGTTGCATTCAAAAATTTGTTGGAACGCGAAGGCCTGGAGGTTAAACTTCGTGAATCAAGGGGTGGGAAAATAAAGGCAGCATGTGGGCAATTAGTTAGTGAACATAACAAAAAAGGTGCCAGAACTACCCAAAGTACCGTTCGTTCGAATTCCGAAACCATTCAGAATAAGAAAGCCATTCAATACGATACATCTACAAAAACAGATTTGCGGCAAAATTCAAGCAGAACAAAAAGACAAGATAGCAAAAAGGGCAATTTCAAAAGCAAAAAAACACGACGATCTCCTCACAATGCTTGATTACGCTCAAATGTTTGGCTATATTCCTACAATTCATTTTTATCTACGGATATAGTTCCAAATAATGTATATTCACGTCGAAATTATAATTAAGATCATCGAAAAGGAATAGTATATGTCATAAAAATATTTGCAATGCAACTATTATCTTTTTCAGCGCTTGCATTAACGGAAAGCATAACAATTTATATTAAATATTCACTTTACACACCGCAATACCGTAGCTCGTTTCCTTCTTCTGCATAAACTCTGCGGGGATTTTGCTCATATATTGCTTATTGAGCGCGGAGCTACCGAGGTAGGCTTCTATATTGCTGACGGGCAGGACACACCAATCGCTGTCATAAGGCTTGTTGGCGATATAGTATTCCGCGATGGTGGTCAGCACGTTCAGAGGAACGCCGAGGGGTTGGATGCTTTCGATATATGTCATCTGCTCGTATGTAAGCCTCACCGCCTCGCACCGCAGTGCGCCAAGCTCCAAGGCATCGGCAATGGCGGCATCGAAGGACAATGCCCACTCCGCGCGGGTAGTTCCCGTGAAGATCGGCACTTGGTATTGCTTGACCTTGTTGCTCCATTCGTCCTCCCACTGCTTTGTTCTTTCCGCAAGACAATGGATGTGCTTGTTGACCTTGGTTCTGTTTGCGGATATAAAATCCGCGATGGCGTGAATGTGGCGGTAATACCACCCCGCGCCGTTCTCGTTTACAAGCTCCGGAAATTCATCGTGATATTCGGGAAAGCTGACTTTGAATTGCCATTCCGCCATCGGAGTGGCATTTTTCTTTTTATCGGGCATACTGCACCACGCACAAAGAGCGCGTCGGGCGTATTCGATACGTTCACGCGGATCGCCGTCCTTCAAAGAGCCATCGGCATTGTGAAAAAGATACCCACGGGCAAGGATGGTGAAAATGCGGGCAAAGCCCTTGAAATCCTTGATCATATCGGTGGTGAACCTACCGAGAAAAGAGGTGTCCTTACCGTTGGAAACGGTATAGATCGGCTGATCGATATAGGCTTTATATTCGTTCCATTCGTTGGTCACTTTCGGTCAACCTCCTTCTTCAGCGCAAATTTTTCAACGGATTCCCAAAGCACATCCCAAAGGAATGACCGCTTATTGAGAGCCACCACGTACTTGACCGCCGTAGCAGGTTTGCAGATGCCCTTGACAAGCTCCAAGCACTTCTTGGCAACCGCCTCGCGGTAGTTTGTCCCTGATAACTTATCCGTATAGGCTTTGAGCAGAGCCGTCATTTCGGGTGAGTCACCTTCATAGTGCAGCCTTGCGCGGTTCTGCTGAATGTTGTCGTTGTCGGTATCCATAATCAAGTCACCGAGCAAACGGTAACCACCGCAACGGAAATCCGAGAACAGATCGTAATACTCTTGGAATTCTTCTTCGGGCAGATACTTGCAGAGGAACAATGTTCTCTGATCCTCGGTCATAAAGTGCCACTTCTCCTCGCGTATCGCACGTCGGATCTCGCTCACACGGTCAGCAGGGAGATTGACAAACAGAGCGTAAAGCTCGTCGGCATCGTAGGTATTTTCCTCGTCACGCATAAACAGGACGCGGTTAATGCCTTTTTTCTTTGCCTTGGCGTTCGGGAGGTGCTGACTTGCGCGGATACGCTTCAGACAGCTCTCATACGTTCCCACAAGTGCCTTGACACGTTCAAGGATATCGGGATCAAGCTTTTTCTCCCACCCCGGCTCGGTGGCAAAGGTGAAAAGCTCGGATGCCTTGGCTGGCTTGCGCTTTGCCTTGGGTGTGTTCTTCTTGAGCATCTGCGCGTAATACGGCAGCTTCTCCAAGTTGGAGCTGACACCCTGCCAATCGGTCGAGCCGAAATATTCCTTGAATTGTTCGTCAAAGGTAGGCTCATACCACGGACGGCGCTCCTCCGAGCTTTCAAGAATTGTCTTATATTTCAGAAAACTGCTTCGCTTTATCTTCTTTTTGCTGAGATATTCAGACAGATCGGGCTTGATACCGCTTTTCGCAGAATCTATCTCAAGTCCCGTAAGAATGGCAAGTGTTTCTGTTTCCTGTCTGCATTTCTCCTTGGTCTCGGAGTCGATATTCTCGTCGTAGGCAATGATGCTGCGGTCAAGTGCCGCGTTGGAGATCTGACCGACACGGGAAGAAAAGGTGTTGCGGATCGCCTCAAAGCGAGCGTGCCAATCGTTAGCGTTGTGTATCAGCGGATCGGCTGACGGTATTTGCAAAAGCGGTAGCGAGGTCTGATGTGTGATGGCATAATCTCCCCCTGCATAGTTCTGCATCACGCAATCGTTCAGAATCGGCTCGGCTATGGTCTTTATCATGTCGCCGTCATAGTCCGCACCGCCAAGGCGTTCTGCAATCAGTGCCGTAGGAGATACCATCACTACGTCGGTCAAGTGAGATAGGTATATGTCGCGGAGATTATGCTCCGTTTCCTCTGCAGGTACTGACAAGACCTCCTCGTTACGCGCAATATGGGGATTGCGAAGCAAGGTATAGCGGTCTTGGGAATCGTATGCGGCACCCGGAGCATAGATTTCCGAGTCCTTAAGAATGCTATTCAGAAGTGACATCTGCAAGCGGTATGCCTTCTCGCTCACGCTTGCATAGGGCTGAACGAGATAATACAGAAAGGAAATGAGGTCAGCTGAAAGGAAACGGTTATCTCCGGCAATCAAGAGTTTTCCTACGGCATAGTTCTTCAATACCTTTTCGGCAAGAGCATCAAGCTCGTTCTCGTAATAGGATTCGTTTATAAACAACGGGTTTATGTACAGAAGATCTGCAAGCTTGCTTTCCTTTTTCTTCTTCGCAGCAAACCAATAGTCCTCACGTTCTTGGAACATCTCACGGCGGTAGTCCTCGTCGGCAACAAGGTCGTAATACCTTTGCTCGGTCGCCTTGGTCAGCCAATTACGTTCTTCCTCGTCGGGGCTATGCTCCCAACCGAGAGGCAGATCAGCGGGACGGAACAGCTCGGCTTTCATAGAAACGGTGTTAAGGAACTGATAGTTCAGCTCGGTCACTTCTTCGGGTTCAGCCTTGCTGATACCCGTCACGTAGAGCGCGTGACGGTACATTTCACACACGCGGATATATTTGAACCAATGGTAACCGCTTTCTTCAAGCCATCCGAAGCCCTTCAGTTGGCTCTTGGTCAGTATCAGATTGATCTCACTGACAGGATGGGGATTGCCCCAAATATCCTTGATCATCGTAATACCAACGCTCGTGAGCAGCCTGCGGAAGTCCACCTCGTGAACCATACCCTTGATATATGGCATACGAATTTGGAAGGAATGATGCTCGTGGCGTTTGGAAAGAGATTTATCTATCTGCTCCGAGAACTCCTTGGCGATAAGTCCTTCGCCGTCAAAGAGCGTGACCTTGATATCGGTCTTGGTTTCGACGCGCTCATATTTGCGGACGTTGCCTTCGCCCGTGGCATCCTCTACGGTGATGACGTCCACCCCTCTGACAACTTCCTTGGGGTTATCAATAACAACGATGCTGTGGTTGCGCCAAAGGTTCGGTGCTTCAATTCTCGTTCCGCTTGAAAACATCAGACCGTTGTATGCGTAGAGCTTGGAGAGCTGACAATCTCCGATCTTCATATCAAGCGTCATACGAGAGTGAACCTTGCCGTATACGTCGGCGCGGATAAAGGCAAGACGAGCATTACGGCTCATACTTGCCGAGCGTTCAAAGGCGAAATACTGTGCCTCACCGTTGCCGAAGTCAAGGAAGATGCCTTCGGGGCGGAACATACTCTCCGCCTTCTTCTGCCTTGTGGCAATCCTCGGATTGCTGTCGCTTCGGTCAAATATGCCCTTGAAGTCAACGTAGAAGATGACGTCGGAAAGGTCATCAAGCACGGAGTCAAGAGCCGAGTGCTTGTAATCGTCACCCTTGACAGCGCACATGGCTTGGAAGAAGATCGCGTTGTCCTCTTGGTAGGTCTCGCCCTGCCGTACAATGGTGCTCTCGGTCTCTCGCTTGTTCAGACGGTAATGATAGCGGTCGGGTTCGGCGTTATATCCTTTGGCGTAGGCGATCAATGCCTGCGCGGATATGGTATGGATCTTATAACGGATATGGGACATTGTTTCGCCTCCTGTTCGTAGTTCTTTTATCATTATACCATATTTTTGTGAATTTTTCAATAGGCACAGTAAAATGAATACTACTCCCATAATCCTGCCCGATGTACGCCCTTTTCAGCGTTTCACGGGGGGTGGTACATTTACCCTCGGAAGGTTTTTTCGAGCCTTAAAAGCCAAAGAAAGCCCTTATATAACGGGCAAAATACGCCCTATATACGCCCCTAAATGTCTACACCGAAGTGTGGAAAGATAGCGAGTGGTAATATGAATACTACTCCCATAATCTCGAAGTAGGCAATCACAGATCAGCTCCTCGACTTGGTTCGGGGAGCTTTTTCTGTTTGCAAATAAATTTACGCCATAAGGCAGAAAGGAGATTCCAATGAGCGAATCAACTAACCAAAACCCGTCCGCGTTGTCGGACACACAAGACGTCTATTCATCGCCTTATGAAGAGGTGAACGGATGTCTTTGCAAGGTGCATATCACGAAACAAGGTAATTTCTACGTAAGACTTTGTAATTTCGCACCCAAGATCGTCAGCGAGCTGACCATCGATGATGGTACGGAGCTGACACGTAAATACCGCATCGGAGGTGTGGACGAATACTGCCGTCCGCTTCCCGAATTCGAGATCGACGCCACCGAGCTTGAAAAGATGGATTGGCTTCACAACCATCTCGATGCCTCTCTCGATCTTGAGATCATCCCACAGGTGGAAAAACACGTGCGCCACGCGATGAAAAGCACGGCAAGGTTTGCCACAAAGAAATCCATCTTCACCTTTACAGGGTGGAAGCAGGTGGATGGCAAGTGGGAATATCTGATGCCCGGCGTCGGAGCTTACGACGTTCAGCTTCAAGGAAAGCAGAAGCGGTACTTCCTTGATGCCGACGTCAAGGATTTCGATTACGCCGAGCTTGCAGGGTTCTTCCGTCTTGACCTTATCCCGATGGAGATCACCTATCCTTGCCTCGCGCTTGTGTTCCTCTCTCCGCTGAATGAATTCCTCCGTCAGATCGGACACGAGCCGAAATTCATTCTCACCCTGCTCGGAAGAACAGGCAGTATGAAAAGCACGGTCGCCGCGCTGATGACATCCTTCTTCGGCAGCTTCTCGGCAACCGATCTCCCGATGAGCTTTCGTGACACTGCCAATAGCATCACGCACAGCGCCTTCTCCCTCAAGGATGTTCTGACCTGCGTGGATGACTACCACCCCACAGGCAGAAAGGAGAGTGAGAGTATGAAAGCCATTATGCAGACGGTGGCAAGAGGTTACGGTGACAGAGCCGCACGCAACCGCTTGACTCCCGAGATCACCTTGCGCGAATCTCGTCCTCCGCAGGGCAATGTTATCGTGACGGCAGAGTTTGCACCCGACATCGGAGAGAGTGGCACGGCTCGTTTGTTCTGCATTGAAATGAAGCCCGGTCAGATCGATCTGCCTCACCTTACCGAGCTTCAAGAGCGAGCCGCCAAGGGTCAGCTCACGCATATGATGTACGCCTACACCGAGTGGCTGAAGGAAACCTATCTGTGTGACGATGACCGATACGCGAGATTCCTTGAAATGCTTGCAGAGGAATATCAGAACGAGCGAGCTTGTTGGAGAGCGACCCTGCGAGAGAACAAGGTCAAGTTCCACGACCGAATCCCCGACACCTTGGCTTGCCTTCAGCTCGGCTTCAATTATGTGATGGGCTTTATGCTTCATTCGGGTGTGCTGATGCAGAAGGACGTTGACGAGATAGCACCGCGCTTCAGCTCGATCATGCTCGCTCATGCAGCCAACCAATCCAAGGCAGTTGAACAGGACAGACCCACCCACATCTTTATCCGCAAGCTCTTGGCGATGCTGGATTGCGGACAGGTCTGTGTTGTCCCTGCAAGTGATTGTGACGGACTCCTTCCTTCGGGCTGTCTCGGATATGAGGACGAGGAACATTATTATCTTTTCTTTGAGTCAACACAAAGAGCCGTCAAGAAATTCTGCGATGACCAAGGCGAAGGCTTCACCATCTCCACCAAGGCACTTGGCAAGGCTCTTGCTGATGAGGGCTTCATCAACACCGACACGGGTGAGAACACGCGCACGATGAGGTTCGGGAGCAAGACCAAGCGTGTCCTTCTTCTGCGTAAAGAGATGGTTGAAAAAGTTATGGGTATATGATGGAAATGGCGTTATGGCGTAACAAAAGATATGAGCCCGGTGGTAGGCTTGTATCGGATGTTACGCCTTTTTCATTATACCCCTGTCTGTATTTTTTGAGAAAGGAGATGCACCGATATAAAGGAAAAGATCGACGAATGGCAGTTCTTCCGAAAGCCTTCGGGACACGTTGCCTACAACAAAAAGTGCTTGCATTGTAAGCGCAAGTGTAAGCAAAGCTACCGCGTGGATATTCTTCGCTGTCCGCTGTTTGATAAGCGATGAGTACACAGTAGAACTCCCGCTGAAGCGGGGCAAGCAGAGGGTTTGGGTTCCCACCGCCAACGGCGGTGCATCCCCAACCCCACGCTTGTCGGGGGCGAAGCCCCCAAGCCCCCACTTCAGCACAGCGCAAATATTAAAGAATGTGAGGTAAATTATTATCGAAAGCACAAAAGAAAAATCTGATTCCGGCGGTCGTGTAAGAGATAAAAAGATGTCCTTTTGGGTGAGTGAAACCGAGCAGAAAAAGATAAAAAAGCTCGTTGCAAAGACGGGTTTATCTCAAAGAGAATATCTTTTGAGCGCCGCACTTGGCAGGACGATATACCAAGTTGAGGAGCTGAAGCCAACGCTTTTTGAGTTAAAAGCCATCGGCAGAAACGTCAATCAGCTCACAATGCTCGCTCATCAAGGTCGCGTCATGACCGTAAATCTGACCGAGGCAACGAATGCTTTGGAGAGAAATTATGCCGCGATCAACGGTCTGTATGATGCGCTCGACGGCACAGTTGCAAGCGGAAATGTTGAGCCGAGCGACGAGGTAATCGACGATGGCAACGTGTAATTATATCAAAGCGAAGAAGCAAAATCAGAGTGCGATGAGGGCGGTCATCCGTTATGTTTCTCAAGATGCAAAGACTCTTGACGAGAACGGACACCGCTATCTGTCGGGGATAAATTGCATAGGTGCTGCTGCCTACGATGAATTTATGGCGACCAAAAATCTCTATGGCAAGCGAAGCGGCGTGTATTATTATCATTACGAACAGTCCTTCGCGCCCGGAGAGATTGAGGATTATGACACCGCACACAAGATCGGTTTACGGCTTGCCGAGGAAATGTTTCCCGGCTTTGAGGTGCTTGTAGGCACACACCTTGACGCTCACGACGATGACGGTCGGCAGAGAGTCCACAATCATTTTGTCATCAACAGCGTCAGTTATGCAAGCGGCATGAAGCTTGATTACGGCCCGTATACGATTGAAAAGATGCGCCGTATCAGCGACCGCTTATGCGAGGAACACGCGCTCTCTGTGCTTCCCGAATTCAAGCAGACCTTTGATGGGAAATCTATTTCGACAAGAGAGTACCGAGCCGCACTTAAGGGTGACAGTTGGAAGTTCAAAGCCATCTTTACAATTGAAAATGCGATGACGCGAGCGGCAAGTAAAGAGGACTTCATAGCGATTATGGAGTCCGAGGGCTATTCGGTAACGTGGACGGATAGCCGAAAATATATCACCTACACCTGCCCAAACGGTATGAAGGTGAGGGATAACAAGCTCCACGAATCAAAATTTCTAAAGGAGAATATGCAGTATGAATTTGCAATCAGACAACAAACAATCAACCCCTTCGGCTCTTTCGAAGCTGAAACAGAACACGGCACAGGCGATGCAGACGGTGACGGAGACTCCTTACCAGCCGATCGTGTACGCGATCCCGAAGGAAGATCTCAAGGCGCTTCTCGAATTTATGAGAGCAACGACGGACTTTCAGCCGGAGCTGTTCGAGAAGTTTGCGGACTTGGAATCGAGGGTTCTGACACAGAAGGATTGGGATTTGATGTGGGACAGCATCAAGGAATGGTCGGGCAATCTGAGTCGCGACGTCAAGAGCTCGGCGAACAGTATCGTACCGAAAGTGCAGGATCTTCTGAGGGAGAACAAAGAAATTCTCTCACAGGATGGGAAGACGCGAGAGCAATTTTTCTCTCGGCTGAACACCGAAACGGACAATCGGATGGAAGCTTTCTCGGATATGATTTCCGAGATGAAGAAGTGGATCATGGGCTTGATAGCGGGTACGGGAATCGCAAGCGCGTTGTTAAGCACAGTGATCTGTCTCTTGATGAGATAACTTCCTTCTTCGCTGACGAGCGAAATCTCTATGACGATATGCCTTTCGACGAGGAAAATATGGTTGCGGACAATCCGTTGAATCAGCTCCAAGCAGAAGCTCGTAACGGAAATGTCTATGCGATGTACCGCCTCGCCCGTCTGTATTTGGATAAAAACAACCGATTCTATAACGAAAGTATCGGAGATTATTATCTTGAAAAAGCCGCCAAGGCAGGTCACAGCGTGGCACAGTACCGTATGGGCAAGATGTTTTATTACGGAATCATCTACCGTGAGGACGAATATGAAGCGCAAAAATGGCTGTCGGAGTCGGTGGGCAACGGCAACAAATACGCCGACGCTCTCCTTGGAAAGCTCTATGTTGAGAGCGATCTGTTCGGAGAATTTCGTAACGAAGGTTTCAGTCATCTATTCAATGCCGAGCGTAACGGTAGCGAGTTCGCTGCCTATACGCTCGGCAAATATTATATGGATGGCAAGCACGTGAAGAAGGATATTGCCAAAGCTATTGAGCATTTGGAGATCGCATCGGCACGCGGAAATATGTATGCCGACTACCGCTTGGCACAGATCTATCTCTTTGAAGCGGATATATTCGATATGGAAAAGGCGCTTGAATATCTGAATCGCTCGGCACACGCAGGTAACGAATCTGCCGCCCTCGCGCTGACGCGGATGGCGAACAATCAGTTCCTTGCCATCACGACGAATGTCCTTGACCTTGTCGGCAGCCTTGCAAGCATCGAGAGCTACCGTCAGCCACAGGATTGCACCACGATGCCCATCAGCAGAAAGGAACGTAAGAAGCATGAATGGGAACAAAGTATGTAAGCACACAGGGCGCACCGAAACGGTACGCCCATTCCATTGGTATATTTTTCTCTCGAAAGGAGGAAAATATATTTGAAAAATTTTGAAAGAACGAGGTAATTGAATGGGGAAAGTTTTAACCGATGAAGAACGCGAAAAGCGTATGGCAGAGGATATTTGGTTGAATTATTTCAACCGCTATCTGTTTGAACACGGCACGATTTCCGAAAAGGAATATAAGAGAATGACCGAAAAGATCGCCATAAGAAAAGCAAAACGATCTCCCGAAAGGGATGCAAGGTGAGCGTACTCACCTCGGAAGATACCGCAAGGTTCTTCCGATACATAAATGCCAAAGAAAGTTTTTGGCAAATTTCGATTTGGGTATTGCATTATGAGGTCGAATGTGATATAATAAAGTCGATAGATAATGATATAACGAACTTTAAGAAAGGATGATAGTATGGATATATTAAATATCAGAACATTATTGCGAACAAAATCGATATACGATATTCCTCTGCGAGTAACATTTTATGCCCGCGTATCCTCGGATACAGATGAACAGATAAACTCGCTCGACAACCAAATATCGTATTACGAAGAATTCATACAGAAAAATGAAAAATGGACTTACGTGCCCGGCTACGTTGACGAAGGTCTTTCGGGTATCTCCACGAAGAAAAGAAAACATTTCAACGAAATGATTGCAGATGCAAAAGAAGGAATGTTCGACCTCATCATCACCAAGGAGATCTCCCGATTCGCCCGTAACACTCTCGACTCACTGCAATACACAAGAGAGCTTCTGAATATGGGCGTCGGCGTATTCTTCCAAAACGATAACATCAATACCCTCGATGAGGATGCGGAGCTTCGCCTTACAATCATGTCCTCGATTGCGCAGGACGAGCTTCGCAAGCTGTCCTCCCGAGTCAAATTCGGGCATCAGCAAGCCATCAAATCAAGCGTTGTGCTTGGCAACAGCCGCATCTTCGGATACAAGAAAGAGGATAAGCGACTTGTCATTGACGAGAGCCAAGCACCGATGGTGCGAGATCTGTTCCGCCTTTATGCCACGGGCGAATACAGTATGAAGCAGCTTGAAAAGATTTTCTACGATCAAGGCTACCGCAATTACAACGGCAACAAAATTGCTCACACCACAATGTCGGGCATCATATCCAACCCTAAATACAAGGGATATTACGTTGGCAATAAGGTGCGTATCGTGGATATGTTCACCAAGAAGCAGAAATTCCTACCGCCCGAAGAATGGGTAATGTTCAAGGACGAAACGGGTGAGATCGTTCCTGCCATCGTATCCGAGGAAATATGGGATAAGGCAAACGAGGTGTTGGCGCGTAGAAGCGAGGATGTGAAGAACCGTCAAGGCATCTGCAACCACGCCAATCTGCTGACGGGTAAATTGTATTGCGCCCATTGCGGCACCGCATACTACCGCCGTGAATCCAAGAGCAAGGACGGCAAAGTAAACTCCAAGTGGGTATGCTCCAATAAGATCAACAACGGCGCGGATGCCTGCCCGTCCTTCCCGATATACGAGGATGAGGTCAAGCCCATCTTGTTCGAGGTATTCAGCGAAACGAGAGTGGATGTGGAAGCACTCCTTGCAAGCTACGAGGAAATGTTCAAGTCAATGGAAGCGGATGATGAAACCGCAAAACAGATTGACGAACAGAAGCGTATCATAGAGCTTTCAGATCAAAAGAAAAACAAGCTCTTGGAGCTTGTCACGACAGGCGCTATCACAACGGCAAATTTCAAATCCATGACCGCAACCTGCGACCGAGAGGTGGAAGAAGCACAGAAAGCCCTTGCAGAGCTTGAGGAACAGTTATTCACAAAAGAGGAATACCGCAAGCATATCGGAGAGGTAAAATCAAGGCTTGATGCAGCTATCAAGGATGCAAGTACAGGCATAATAACAAACGAATTCGTAGCTCAATATATTGACAAAATCTTCGTCACATTAACAGATGATGATACAGCGAAGCTTGAAATTAAGATATTTACGGGCGAAAGCACCGAAAAATGGCTTAAAAAGCTCAATGCACGGAGTAGAAGTCGTACGGGTGTCACGTCTAAGAAAATGATCGAGTCCTATGAGAACTCCATTAAATAAGCTTTAAGGGAATATTTTCTAAAATGCAATCAGTCGCATGGCGTTTTGCCGTGCGACTGATTTTTGTAAATAAAAATCGGTCGATTGGCGGGTGGCTCCGGAAAGGCTTTTGCCGATATTCCGTGAATTGCTCCGAGCTCTGCTTGCGCCAAACCGCTCTCTTTTTTGCAATATCAGATTGCTTATATTATCCATATCAACCTCCGTAAACTGTTGGATCGATATAGCATTGACCGGATTTTACGAAGAAAATGCCGAGTGCAAAAAGTAAGAGCGAAATATTGCATTTATTTTATAATTATGATATAATAAAAATAAAGACGGCTAATCGAAAGGAATATGACTTATGTTGCCGATAAATTCCGGGGAATAAATAATGAGGTAGATTTATGACAGAAAAAAGTGTATCAAAAGTATCTCGCGTAATCAATTGTCTTATTGTTGCTCTACTGATTTTTGCTATGTGTATGATTTTGGGATTGAACAGGGTTAGGGATAAATTGTTATTTTTTCCTGTCTCTGACGGATATCGATGGGAATGCAAAGAAATAAATATGATTTTTGATTGTCAAAAATTGGAGTCTGGAATAAAGGCTGTGTATGGTGAAGTAGTTATTGATGGAGAATCTTATAAAATTGTTGCAAATTTTTTGAATTGTTCATTCGGAAAAGGAACGATACATTGGGGAATTTGTTGCGGAAATATAACGAAAAATTTAATGAAAGTCAAGTATAGATTCAATAGAGGTAAAATAATTTTTGAAATTCAAACAGATAATTTTAATCTTGCTCCAGAGAATGGGATACTTACATTTGTCAAAGTGCCGATAGATTCCGAGAAATAATTTAGTGGCAATCAGCTTGATGCACGGTCGGCGCGCCTGTCGCCCACCTTGACAGGCGCGCCGCTCGGTGCAGGGCAGAGTGCATATATGGGATAGCGGTAATATAATCGCCGATATCGGCACGGAAACCGTATACTATATCCGCGTATTGACGCTCATATATGCCAAAAAAGGCGAGACAAAGACATATTATCGCTTCAATGGGCACGGCGATGTGATAGCGCTTGCAAATTCAAGCGGTGCGATAATCAAGCGATATAAATATGATTCTTTCGGCGTAGAAGAAAACCCGGGCATATTCGATACGAATGTATTCCGCTATTGCGGCGAGTACTACGATGCAGAAACAAAGACGATATATCTGCGCGCAAGATACTACGATGCGGAAACGGGAAGGTTTACTCAACAGGACGGATGGAGCTACGCTGTACCCGGCTTCCTCTTATCGCTGAATCTGTATACTTATTGCTGCAATGATCCTGTAATGAATATTGACCCGAGCGGACACAAGCCGTATAAATATACATCGAGAGATTTAGATGGTGATGGTAAAGTTGATTACTATGTCTATGAGTATGAATACAACTATAAAACAGGATGGTGGATTTTCAAAAAGACACATACCGGCACAGGATATATTTATTTCGGTGTCAGCGAAACCGGAGCCAACTACAAAACTTCAGATTATGGTATGCCGGCAGACTTTAATGCAGAAACAGATTTAATTATAATTGACAAGACAGACGCAGTTGACGAGCAGGGTAAGCCAAATCCTAACTTACAGGCACTTAATGCCCACAAAGTGAATAAGCAAAATAGAGATGATATAATTGATGTAATGCGTCAATATGATGAAGATTTTAACACACCGTGGGATAGGAGTAAGGAGTCTTTAAAAGTAGAATGGAAAGCGCACCATAAATACAGTGCATTCTCTCAATCTGCGAGAGATATAGACTTTGATAATAATGATGAAGGCAAAAATAAAGCGTATTTTAATAAAAAAGCGATTAAACAAGGACTTAAAAAAGTCAAGCAGGGTTTTAACAATATTATTAACATGCTGAAATAATGAGGAGTGATAAAATGAAAAACAATATTTGTAAATGTAGTGTAAAGTCACGCCGTTTGCTTTTGCTAATATTATCTGCTATTTATTTTGCAGCATCTGTTGTGTCATTGCTTATTGCCTTTAGTGAAGATGCGTTTTTGCATTTTATTGGTGACAGGCTTTACATAATACTTTATCTTCTGTTTACCTCAGATATTTTTGACCCGATGGTGAATTTGTTGAGTCTTGTATTTTTTATAGTATATATAATTTTTCGTATAGTGTCATATTGCCTTGTGTTAAAAAAGACATATATGCCTTTTGCAATTGGTACGATTATTGATGCCGTATTTTTCTATGCTTTATATTTAATTACTACAATTGGGGGTAATGCGGAGGTTGAACTTTATCCTATATTTGGTTTGCTTATCAATCTGATTTTTGCTGCCATATATATTTTGATTGCTAAAGTTAAAAGAAAGAATGATGAAATCGTAAAAGGCGATTAGAATATTCACTGGACGGTGTGGAAAAGGTATATTAACCTATCGTCCCGACGGACTGCGCCACTCGGTGCAGGGCAGAGTGCATATATGGGATAGCGGTAATATAATCGCCGATATCGGCACGGAAACCGTATACTATATCCGCGTATTGACGCTCATATATGCCAAAAAAGGCGAGACAAAGACATATTATCGCTTCAATGGGCACGGCGATGTGATAGCGCTTGCAAATTCAAGCGGTACTATTATAAAAAGGTACAAGTACGACGCTTTTGGCGTTGAGGAAAACCCGGGCATATTCGATACGAATGTATTCCGCTACTGCGGCGAGTACTACGATGTAGAAACAAAGACGATATACCTGCGTGCGCGATACTACGATGCGGAGACGGGAAGATTCACGCAGCAGGACGGATGGAGTTATGCTGTACCCGGCTTCCTCTTATCGTTGAATCTGTATACTTATTGTTGGAACAATCCTGTCAATAACATTGATCCGAGCGGGCATTGGAGTTGGTCGAAGGCTCTTGGCATAACATTGATTGCAGTATCAACCGCTTTGGCTGTCGCATCAATAGTAATGACTGCCGGCGCAGCAGCTGCGGCTGTTGGAGCCGCGGCAGGGACAATCGCTGCTAATTTCGGTGCGGGAGCTGCTACGGTTGCCACTGTAACATCTTTTGCATCGGGTGCAACTACTGTTGCTGCAGCGGCAGCAACAGGCGCTCAAATAGCTTTTGGTTTAAGTGATATTACAGAAATTGCTACTGATGGCTATAATCCTGTGCGTGATGATTTGCTTGGCGGTAATCAGGAAGCTTACGATAAAACAAAACTGGTTGTTGACCTTGTAACCGAGGGCATAACATATGCCGGTAGTTGCTATGGTGAATGGGGCGATGATGACGATGATACATCATCCGGACATAGTTATTGTGAAGATGATTTTGATGATGCGACGAGTACGACTTCAAACGAGACATTTGTACCGGAAGAATATTGGGAAAGAAAAGCACCTGATTATAGTGCACCCGATGATAAATTTGATTTTCAAAGATACAATAGTAAGACTGAGTATTCACTGGACGGCGTGGGAAAGGTATATTACACCTATCGTCCTGACGGACTGCGCCGCTCGGTGCAGGGCAGAGTACACATATGGGATAGCGGTAATATAATCGCCGATATCGGCACAGAAACCGTATACTATATCCGCGTATTGACGCTCATATATGCCAAAAAAGGCGAGACAAAGACATATTATCGCTTCAATGGGCACGGCGATGTGATAGCGCTTGCAAATTCAAGCGGTACTATTATAAAAAGGTACAAGTACGACGCTTTTGGCGTTGAGGAAAACCCGGGCATATTCGATACGAATGTATTCCGCTACTGCGGCGAGTACTACGATGTAGAAACAAAGACGATATACCTGCGTGCGCGATACTACGATGCGGAGACGGGAAGATTCACGCAGCAGGACGGATGGAGTTATGCTGTACCCGGCTTCCTCTTATCGTTGAATCTGTATACTTATTGTTGGAACAATCCTGTCAATAACATTGATCCGAGCGGGCACTTTAGCATAATGGCTTTTGCTATAAAAGCACTTGTGGGTGCAGCTATAAATGTAGCTACAACATATATTGCCGCTAAAGCAACAGGGCAGGAGTATACATGGGGTGATGCAGGCGTTGCTGCACTTTCTGGTGCGGTTAATGCTTTTGGTAAAATTGGAAAAATTGCTAGCGGTGTAATAAGTGGCGTATATGCAGGTATAAACAGCTATAGAAATGGCGCTTCTGTCGGTGGTGCAATACTTGCAGGTGCAACAACAGGGGCACTGACAACCTTTAGCGCAAGCAATGTATCAGGAGAATTCATAAAAAAGACAGCCGATGTCGAACTGGGTTTGGCTGTTAACGCCGCACTTGATCTGACTTTCGGAGCAGGGAATAATCTTATTAGCGCTGCAACATATGCATCGGTTATAGATGATGAAAAATCGACGGCAGGAAAGTCCGAAAGTACTTCCAAGCAAGAACAAAATCCTGCTACAAAAGATGACACGAATGATAATACATCAAAAAAGTCTTTATCGGAAGAGAATAGCAAACCTACAAGTAGCAAAAAACAATCGGGAAGCAAAAGATTAAACAACACATATAGTTGTCTTATGTAAGAGGATATTATGGAAGATTGTATGATTATAAAACCGAGACGGTTTGAAAGGATTATATGGATAGTTATAAATGCGCTCGTGGCAATTTTTTATATTATTCTGATGATGGCAAGAGACGCCGTTGCTTTTGGAATAAATTACCTTAACCAAGAAAAAATCGGTGCTGTCGGTAATATCATAAATCAAATTTTCCAATCGCTTTTTGTTATAGCGCTGTGTTTTCCTTGCTTGTTGAATCTCGTTCCACAGCAATTCTTTTGATATACGATATGATGAAAAGAAATCGGACGTGCAACTATTAAATTCTTGCCAACTTTGAGCAAGAATTTTTTTGTTGTCTTTTTCCTGTTCGGAATACTGATGAACAATTTGCCTTAAATCTATGTTTTCAATATGGTCGGAAAATGCTTCTGCAAATTTGCTTTTAGAAAGGTAGTCCAAAAACTCATCTTGCATTTTCACAACCTCTTCAGCCGAACCGTCAATAACCTTTCGGTCTTCTTCCGCTTTTTCCTTTTCCTTGGTTAAGATATATTCTTCCTTGGATAAATAACACAATATAATGAACGTCCCAAACCCTGTTTTTGACATTCATATTGTGTTCTCCGAAGGTAACTATCGCACAGTACATTTTTTCGTTTTTCGTTATTATCGAACATTCTTATATTAAGCAATTAAGCCAAACGGCAGAAAGGAGATAAAGCGGTATGAAAAAGTTTACTGATGTTCGTTGTAATGTTTCGCCTGAACTTAAAACAAAAATCAAACTGTGTGCGATTGCAGAAAATACCTCGGTCAGCAAATGGTTATTAAACCTGATTGAAGAAAGGGTTTATGCTACCGAGCAACAGGGCGACACAGCATACCTTGAAAACGAACTACAAAAAATACTGAACCAATTAAGCAACAGCGCTTCGTTATCCGTTGCAGAGCGCGAAGACCTGAAAAGGCGAAAAACGGAAATAAAGGCTTTATTGCAGAAAGGGGCATAAGACTATTAAAACTATATCTATTTACAAAACAACAGGTGGAATCCACGATTTGATATTTCAGGGTGTAACAAGCACACCGAAGACCGAAGCGGTAACAATATCAATCATTTTCAAAATCATTAAACGAAAGAAGCTAACACGAGAATACTATTTGATTGAGTTTAAGAAGGACGGAAAGTTAGTTAATCTTATGACCCCCGAAGCATTTATAAAAATATATAAGGAAAGAGAGGTAAACAGTTGTGGCTGATAAAATATTAGAAGGTTTGCGAACCAAACGAAAGGTTGTTACAGAAGATATGAACGCCTTGTATGACACCCTTGAAACTGAAATGTATTTAGACACCATAAAAGATTTAAGGGAACATATAACACTAATAGAAACCGAGTTAGACAAATACAGAGAACTCTTGCAAGATGAAATTAAAAATGCACAGTTTTATAAAAAGAACTATAACTTTATGAAAAGGGTTAAAACAATAGTAGTCAAATAACAAAATCGCTCGTAGGCAAAAATGCTTATGAGCGAATTTTATTTATACACCCGAATCTTTCATTCTTCCTTTGAAAAATAACGAAGGGAGAATTGATATGCAGAAATGGGTTGACGTGGTATTCCCACCGAATGAGAAATTCAAAAGTATGGTTAATCTATCCACCCGAACCAAAGATAAGGAAATGAAAAGTTTGGGTTGTTGTTATTTTGAGGACATAGAAAAACGAATAGATGAACTTAAAATATTAAAGAGCAACGATTATTACATAACAAAGAATGGGTTGAAGCCGTATTCAAAACGTTGTGCAGAAAAGTTGTTTACATTAAATAACATCTGCCTTGACATAGATTTTCACGGCAAGATGAACGCCTTTGACCTAATGTGTATTTTGGAAAAGTTCGAGTTTTATTTTTTCAGAGATTTGATAAACATACAACCACCCTTTAACATTCCCAAACCTTCAATTTGGGTTCGTAGCGGACGTGGCTTTCAATTATGGTGGCATATCAATAGTGCTTCCCCTAAACTTTTATTTTTGTATAACAGTATTATTGATAAAATCGCTATCATCATAAAAGACTTTTTGACCGAATACCCTGACCTTGAACAGCAGGTTGAAATTGATGTGTCGGCTTCAAAAAATGCGGTCGGCCTTTGTCGCCTTGTCGGAACGTGGAACACCCACACCCGAGCCAAAGTTGAACACGAGATTATCAACACCACAGGTTATGATATAAACGAACTAAACAAAGCACTTTCCGAACACCCTGTTTATAAGGAATACGAACTAAAAGAACTACTTAAAAAACAAGGTTTTGCCAAGCGCAGCGAAGCAAGTCGGAAAGGTCAGGCTACCAAAAAGAAACGGAATCCCATTCAAGCATTACACCTGAAAAGACTTGCCTTTATCAAATGGTATTCGCAGATTTTGTTAGATAGTGTCGGGAAAAGAGATATTATGTTGTTTCTTGCCTATAACAGCGCCGTTATGGTTATGCCAATAAAACAGGCACAGGAATATTGCAAACAACTAAATCAGGACTTTTCCGAACCCCTAAAAAAGATAGATTATATCTTCCAACAGAAAAAAATATACAAACTAACAAACAAAAGATTTTACGAAATGCTATCAGCTCACGATGATGAAATTAAACGGTTTGAAGATGAATACAAAAAGCAATCAGTAAACCTTACCCGAAATGCAGAAATCAGGAAGCGAAAAGAACAAACACAGCAAAAGAAAGACCGTGCTTTGCACCTGCTCAAAGAAGGTATGACCTACAAGGAAATATCTGCAGATACAGGTTTATCCGTTGCGACCATATCCCGATTATCGAAGACACTTAAACAGAAACCACCGAAAGAAAAACCGTGGGAAACCCTCGGTATTAGTAAATCAACATATTATCGCAAAAAGAAATCACTATGAGGTTATTTCCCCATAGTGATTTTTGTTTGGGACTATTTTTTACAAATATGTTCGTTATATATTATATTACAAAGAGATTATACAAACAACCCCTATTGACGTTAATTTTGCAACAATAGCAGCTGTTTGCAAAGACGAAAACACAAACATTGAACTCATTTTTTCGTGTATTGCTTATGATTTGATAGATAAATATATTGACATTCATTCCGTTGCTGAAAAATATAAAAGCGAAACAGGGTTAGATGTTGATGATTTTAGTGTTGAAATGATGTTCTTTATTTTATATATGAAAGAATTATGCACTCGATATGATGACTTTTTAGAAAAACGAAAAAACTATTCAAAAGAAATCAGCGATATTATGAGTAAAAACCCTGATAAAGTCGCAAAATTATATAACTTATCATCTGCTTTTTTGGATAGTCGTTATAACAATAAATAATTGGTATAGAATTTAGCAAAATCAAAACGGAGAAATAACCTGATTTCTCCAACCCCAAAAGATGAATATTGAACAACCCATAGTTTGAGGTTATTTCTCCTTAAATAAAATTTTAAGGAGAATTGATATGGCAAATAATTTTATCGGCAAGAAAACCGAAAACGATGAAAGATATACCCCTGCAATTTTGGTTAAACCCATTTTGGAATATGTAACCAAAGGTTCGACCGTGTGGTGTCCTTTTGATACAGAACATAGCGAATTTGTGATTGCGCTAAAAGAACACGGTTGCAAAGTAATACATTCACACATAAAGACAGGTCAGGACTTTTTCTCGTATGAACCTGAAGAAGATTATGACTACATCATAAGCAACCCACCGTTCAGTAGTAAACTGCAGGTTTTAGAAAGGTTATATGCCCTTGAAAAACCGTTCGCTATGTTACTGAATCTTGAGTGCCTGAACTATCAACAGGTCGGAACGTTCTTTTTGGATAAGAACCTTGAATTGCTGATAGTTGACAAGAAGGTTTCTTTTGACGGCAAAATGCCAAGCTTTAACACATCATATTTTTGCAATAATATGTTACCCCAACAACTCAAATTCGTGCATTTAGAACACAACAATACGAATAAGCGCTTTGTTCCTTCAAGAATGCACTTAAATAACAACTAATAAAAACAACGGAGAAATAACCTGATTTGCATAGGTAAACCAAATACAATATAATACAAAGGAGATTAAATAATGGGTTATCAGGAAAGTTTTTTAGTATGCAAAAGCAAAAATGATTTTGAACAACTATGTCATAGATTAAACTCTGCAAAATCTCAAATTAAAGATGATGTAACAGTATTTTCGGTTGGTAAATTCAAAAAGAAAATCAGTTTGTTAGACGGTTGTTCAATACCTGCTAATACATACTTTGTTTGGTGGGGTGGAGAACGCCACCCTTACCAAAGTGGTATAAATGTAGCAACTGACGAAACAACGAAACTCAACATTTCGTCTAATTTGTGGCACTGTATCTTCTGTGAATATGTTACCGATTTAGATGTTATGTTGAATGGTATTGATTTAGACGAAAAGAAAGATGTTCTTCAAGAAAACGATTTTCTCTGTATCTTTGAATTACCCGAAAACGATATAATACAAGAAGAATACTTGAAACAAGTTGAATAAAAGAAAAGCAGGGCGATGCCCTGTTTTTCTTTTATATTGTGGATTCAAAATTTGCCAATGCTTGTTTTAACTTTTCGGTTGCGGTTTCATTGGTTTGATAGTAGTTTTCATACAGGCGCTTAATGTTAGAGTGTCCTGCTCGTTTCATCAGTTCTCCAATAGGACAGTTATTTGCGGCCATATTTGAAAGGTGGGTTTTTCGGAAGGTATAAAACGAAAAGTCTTCGTATTCATCATTGTTTGGGGCAATATCCTTTTTAATAAGTTTAGTGTAATACGAAAATGAATGTGCCGTAACATATCTTCCTTTACCGTCCCTGCACATCATATCATCGGGCATATCCATTGTTGGTTCTTCAAACTCTCTACCGTCAATCAGGCGACCTTTGTTTGTCTTAAATGCCTTTGGGTTAAGTTTGCGTTGTTCTTCTAAATAAGCCATTCGCTTTTTAACCTCGGAAATTAGAAAATCGGAAATATCAATATTTCTAAAACTGTGTTCGGTCTTTGGGTTCTTAATAACCAAAGCACCTTCTTCATCAACTATTTGTTTATCAATAGTTAGAATCTTGTTTTCAAAATCAAAATCGCTAAATCTCAAAGCGAATGTTTCCGCAGGTCTTGTGCCAGCCAATAGTGCAACAAGGAAGGGTAAATAAAAATCGGTGTCTTTTAACAACTCTTTAATGTCTGCAATTTGTTTTCGGGTAAGAACTCTGATTTTTTGCTTATCCTTTTTCTTTTGTGCCTTTGGCGGTTTGCAATTATCCCTAAACTCGTTATATTTTTCGTAAGTGATAACTTTGATTTGTGCAGCGTGGTGCATAACAAGGTATAAGAATTTCAGCATACTTTCAACATACGAAAGACTATAACCGTTCGTTACCTTTTTTCTTCGCTTTTCATTTTTAGTAAGTTTTTCTTCCTGATTTTCTTTTCGTGTAGTTCCGTGCTTATAAATCTTTTTTAAGAACTCGGAATATTGATGTGGGGTTATATCCTGAATAGGTTTATCGCCAAATTCGTGTTTGACGTGAATTTCATAGATAGAGGTATAGCGTCTAATGGTTTCCTTTGCTCTTTCGTGTTCGGAAGAAAGAAAATCTTCCCACACTTGACCGAAGGTTACTTTTTCGTTTACAAAGGTAGCATCGCCTTTAATTATATGTTTGTGAATATCAAGTGCCTTTTCGGCTTCCTTTTCAGTTCGCAAAGGTTCTTTTGTTTCGGGGTGGCAATCGTAATACCTATCAATGTTATGTCCGTCTTTTTTCAAAAACAAACGATATACATATACTCGGTCAGCGACTTTGTAAACATATTTTGTGTTGGTCTTATAATATTTTTTGTTTCCACGTTTAGTATATGGTTCTTCGGGTTCTTTCTCCTTAACCGTATCTGTAATTTCTTCTATTACAACAGGTTTAATGGTGGCAATAGACCTTTTTTCTTCGGCTGTTAATTCAATAAAGCCGTCATCGTCCCAAACCTCAACATTAGTTTTGATTTCATCTGCCATATTTTAACCACCTTTCTTGCTATATGCACATTATAACACGCAAGATTGCACAAAGCAAGGCTTTTTGAAAAAGGTTTGCACAAATATTACACAAAAATCACAAAAAAGGTATGCAGAAAAACTGCATACCTTTTTTCACAACTTATTGCGATTTACTCGTTAAAACCCCATAGAATAAGGGTTTTTCACTCATACCATTTTTTAGAAATATCTCTTTAACAAGCCCTCAAATGCCTTACCGTGGCGAGCCTCGTCCTTTGCCATCTCGTGAACTGTATCATGGATAGCGTCGAGATTGGCAGCCTTTGCACGGCGGGCAAGATCAAATTTGCCTGCTGTAGCACCGTTTTCAGCCGCAACTCTCATTTCGAGATTCTTCTTTGTGCTGGGAGTGACAACCTCGCCGAGTATCTCTGCAAATTTAGCGGCATGCTCTGCCTCTTCATAAGCAGCCTTTTCCCAGTAGAGACCTATCTCGGGATAGCCCTCGCGGAAAGCAACTCTTGCCATGGCAAGATACATGCCCACCTCGGAGCATTCGCCGTTGAAATTAGCGCGCAGATCCTCAATGATATCCGCGGAAACACCGTCTGTGATGCCGACAACATGTTCGGTTGCCCAAGAAAGTTTTGTTTCCTCTACCTTTTCAAATTTGTCGCGTGAAGCACCGCACTGGGGGCACTTTTCGGGAGCGCTTTCTCCCTCGTAAACATAACCGCAAACCTTACAAACAAATTTAGCCATAGTAATTTTCCTCCGTATAATTAAAATTTTTATTTTTGATTTTTTGCGCATTCGGCGCATGTGCCATGTATCGAGACATCGATGCTTTCTATCTCGCATCCTATCTCATGCTCTGCTTTTTTTGCGATATCGCTCGGAAAAGCAGAAAAAACATCGTAGATTTTGCCGCATTTTTCGCAGTAGAAATGCATATGCGGACTTATATCGCCGTCAAAGTGGTCTTTGTCATGCTCTGTCAGCCGCAGGATAGCCCCGCTGTCGGCAAGCATGGTCAGATTACGATAGACTGTGCCGAGACTGATATTCGGATAATCACGGCGCAAATCATCGTAAACCATATCCGCGCTCGGATGGTCACTGCGCGAGCGCAGGTTTGAGAGAATCGCCTCTCTCTGCCTTGAATATCTTTGCATCGTTCACCTCTCAATAACAGTAATCATTACTGATTATATATTATCATATGATTTTCGATTTGTCAATAGGAAAATCAAAATTTATGTTGACTTTTTTTATTTTTTCTGATAAAATGCTTTCGGCTTTTGAAAAAAGCGCATTTCGATGCGATTTCAGTGCGAAAGGAAAAGAAAATGTCTGCTCCAAATTATAAGCGAACGCTTCGTGCCTGCTATCTCGGTTATGTCACGCAGGCGATAGTAAATAATCTTTCACCGCTTTTCTTTGTAATATTCAGAGAAGACTTCGGAATATCGCTTTCGCTCCTCGGCACACTCGTGCTGATAAACTTTGCGACGCAGCTGCTTATCGACATGCTTGCCGCAAAATTCGGCAACCGCTTTACATACAGACAGCTCATAGTGACGGCGCATTTCACAAATGTCGCGGGGCTTGTCTGCCTTGCTTTTCTTCCCATGATAATGCCGCCGTATGCGGGGCTGATAACAGCGACTATGCTCAATGCCGTCGGCGGCGGTCTTGCCGAGGTCGTCGTCAGCCCGACGGTCGAAGCGCTCCCGAGCGACTGCAAGGAGGCTTCAATGAGCCTGCTCCATTCATTTTATTGCTGGGGACAGCTTCTCACAGTCGCCGTAACAACGCTTATGCTGAAGCTTATCGGCACATCCGGCTGGTGGATAATTCCTCTGCTTTGGGCACTTATTCCGCTTTATAATGCTTTCAACTTTATGCGCGTGCCGATTGTTGAGCCGGAAGCCGATGAAGAAAGCGGAGTGATGAAGCATCTTTTCCGCGAAAAATTCTTCTATATAATAATGATAATGATGCTTTGCGGCGGCGCGGCGGAGCTGACCGTGTCGCAGTGGTCGTCGCTTTTTGCCGAAAAAGGACTTGCTATTTCAAAGTTTGTGGGTGATTTGCTCGGCCCCGGGCTTTTTGCCGTGTTTATGGGCACGGGGCGTATGCTCTATGGCATATTCGGCTCTAAAATAAATCTGCGCGGCGCACTGATAGGCTGTTCAACACTCGGTGTCGTTTGCTATATTGCGACCGCTTTTGTGCCGAATGCTTTTGTTTCGCTTATCGCCTGCGCGATGACGGGACTTGCCGTGAGCCTGATGTGGCCCGGCGCGCTTTCTGTGGCATCGGCGGAATTTCCGCGCGGCGGAACCTCCATGTTTGCCGTACTTGCCCTCTGCGGCGATTGCGGCTGTTCGCTCGGTCCGTGGATTGCGGGCATGGCTTCCGATGCGGCATCGGGAAATAATGGGATAATCTCATTTGCCGCGAAATTCGGCATAGATGCCGAAAGTGCCGCCCTGCGCTCGGGTATCGCCGTCGGTACGGTGTTCCCGCTTCTCCTGCTGATACTTCTCATTGCAACGGGAAAGAAAAAGAAGAATGTGAAACAAGCTGAGGTGTGAGCCTCAGCTTTTTGACTTGGGGGGTGGGGATGATTGGAATATTTTGTTGCATGGATTTTTTTATTAAGTAATTTTTTGTTTCTGATACTTTTTCTTGTCGTACTTTTGTGTGACCAAGAGGAGGGTTCAGGGTGGCGAAGCTGCCTCTGAACGGCGTCGCCGAGACGGAGTATACCAAAAGTCATCTTAGGACTTTCCCTCCTTAGAAAATATCCCTGCATCTGCCTGTCTTGCTCTCTGCAAACATCTATCACCCTCCGGTGCAAACATAGCAAGATAAGGGTTATTTTGATAGTCCCGTCAGCGCAGGTACTGGAGTCACGCCCGCCCTGCATTTATAGCGGGCGTGCAGACAATGCGTGCACGAATCTGCTCGGCTTTTTCGCGTGATATGTTCGCACGCGTGGTATAGCTGAAATTGTGGAGGGTAGCAAAACCGCCGACTTTCACTATATCCTTTGCCGCACGTACTCGCCACGCACTACTTCCTGCGACTAACTCGTGCACGCCGCCAGTGGTTCGGAAGGAGGACGGCGCAAGTCCTCCTTGCTGACTTTTGGTACTTTTCTTCACAGAAAAGTACCATAAAAGAAAAGTTACTTTATGATTCTTCACGGGCGAACAATGTTCGCCCCTACTAAGTAGCGGGTCGTCGACGGCGCCGACCCCTACAAGATAAAACCCAAGTATAGTCAATAGAAAAAATAAAAAGCGTACTCTCCATTCCGTCAGCGCACATATTAGATTCACGCCCGCCACACCTATTATGCGGGCGTGCAGACAATGCGTGCACGAATCTGCTCGGCTATCTCGCGTGATATGTTCGCACGCGTGGTATAGCTGAAATCGCGGAAAGCGCGAAACTAACGACTTGCACCATCAACCCGTGCCGCACGCACTTGCCACGCATGGCTCGCGCGACTAACTCGTGCACGCGGAAGGTGATTTTTAAGAGGATGGAAAATCCTCTTAAATGACTTTTGCCGCGCTTTTGTTCACTCAAAAGCGCGAGAAGAAGAAAAGTCGCTTCATGATTCTTTCGGAATATCAAGAGCATTAACCACTTGAATTTTCATTCAAAATACGGTAAATATCTTACATAATTATGTTGACAGTGTAAAAAAAGTTATGATATACTTATAACATAATAAACGATCAGCAGAGGAAATGTGAAAACAGCAAAAACCATCCTCATACATACAGCCGTGCTTACCGCTCTTTCGGCACTTGCCATTTTCGGCTGTCCGTTTTTTCGCCTGACGGGATTTACCTGCCCCGGTTGCGGACTGACACGCGCATATATCCATGCTTTTCATGGGGATTTCGCCACGGCGTTCCGTTATAATCCTTTCTTTTTCACTCTTCCTTTCTATGTATTTGTTTTTGCGCATAGAAATTGCGCTTTTATGCGCAGATTTCGCCGTGCCGCCGACATATTTCTCGCGGTATATACGATTATTCTCGTAGCTTTTACCATCGGGCGAAATTTCGGCTTGATTTCCGGATTTATTCCTTTACAGGGTAAATTATAAATTTATTTGGAGGAACTTAAAATGGACGCTAATGTAGTAAATCAGTTCTTGGTGGCAAACGCAAAGTATTTTCCTGAGGAGCAGGTACCTTTTCTCAAGCAGAAGCTTCTCGATGCGAGCGATGACAAACTCACGCTTGTTCAGTGCACGGAATTCAAGGATCCCACGACAATCCTCATCATCTCCATTCTTCTCGGCGGTCTCGGTATAGACAGATTTATGATAGGTGACACGGGAATCGGAGTACTTAAGCTTCTCACCGGCGGCGTATGCGGTATTCTCACAATAATCGACTGGTTCACAATTTCCAAGAAAACAAAAGAGAAAAATCTCAATAAGCTCATGATGATTCTTTGATTTGGGCAATTTCCCTATTAAACACATTGCATTTTTGTGAACTTTGTCCGTGACATTTTTCTTTGAAATATGGTAAAATAGAATAGGCGGCGGATAATCCGTCGCCTATTCTATTTTGTCAAAGGAGGATAGACATGAAATTTATCGCAAACGATTTGCTGGTTTACAGGACAAGCGGTGTTTGCAGAATAGCGGAAATAAAAAATTGTGATTTCGGGGGAAAGCAGAGAGAATATTATATTCTGTGCCCTGTTCACGATGAAAAATCGGTGATTTTTGTGCCCGTGGACAGTCCGCTCTCCGATAAAATGAATCGGTTGCTCACAAAAACCGAGGTAGATAAAATAATCGATTCTTCCATACCGGAAAAGCCCTTTGACTGGATAGAAAATGACCGCGAGCGCACGGCAAAAATAAAAGAGGTTGCCTCCTCGGGCGACCGCAAGCGCATAACCCGCATGATAAAGACGTTCCGTCTGCGCAGAAAAGCGCTCTCGGCATGCGGCAAAAAGCTCCGCGTGACAGACGAAGCGGCGCTTACCTCTGCCGAAAAGGTACTCTATGATGAATTTGCGTATGCGCTCGGCATAGAGCGGGACGAAGTCACATCATATATAGAAGCCAAAAAAGCCGCGGCAGAAAAATCAGAGGCTTGAACAGTCATATTAAACCGTCGGCAAAAAATCCGACGGTTTTTACTTTTTATGTTGATTCGCGGCGGAATTTATGGTATACTGAATATAAAGAAAAGCAGATAAGGAAAAAGAAAAATGCTGAAAAACAACATGGAAGAAAGATATATAAAGGCAAAGCGGGCACTTTTTGATAAAAAATATTCATTTCTCAATGAAAGACAGCGTGAAGCCGTATATACAACAGACGGTGCGCTCCTTGTGCTGGCAGGTGCGGGCACGGGTAAAACTACCGTACTTGTGCATAGAATAGCCTTCATACTCCGCTATGGCAATGCATATTTCTGTCCGCTTGTGCCTTCTTCCCTCTCGGAGGAGGAGCTGGAGGCGCTTGAGAGTGCCGCTGCAGCTGATGAAATGCCCTCCGATGAGCTTCTCGCGGGCTTTGCCACGCCGCTCTGCGATCCGTGGAATCTGCTCGCGATAACATTTACAAACAAGGCGGCAAACGAGATGAAAACGCGCCTTTCCGCGCTCGTTGGCGAAGCGGCAAAGGATATCTGGTGCGGCACATTTCATTCAATGTGTCTGCGGATTTTGCGCAAGCATGCGACAAAGCTCGGTTTTTCCTCCTCCTTTACCATATATGATACAGACGACCAGAAAAAGCTGATGTCGGAATGTATAAAGCAGCTCGGCATAGATGAAAAGAGCATCCCGCCGAAAACGGCACTCTCATATATCAGCCGCGCCAAAGGCAAGCTGACGGATATTCACGGATTTGATGCGGAGGCAGGCATGGACTATCGTCTCCAGCAGATTTCATCGCTCTATACGCTCTATCAGGGAAGGCTTGCCGAAGCAAACGCCATGGATTTCGACGATATAATTATGTTTACGGTGAAGCTGCTCCGCGAAAATCCCGATGTGCTCGAATATTACAGGGGAAAATTCCAATATGTTCTTGTGGATGAATTTCAGGATACAAACCCCGCACAGTTTGAGCTGACGAGACTTATCGGCGGCGGCTACAATAACATAATGGCTGTCGGCGATGATGACCAGAGCATATATAAATTCCGCGGTGCGACGATAGACAATATCCTCCATTTTGACGACAAGATACCGAACACCAAAATAATCAAGCTTGAACAGAATTACCGCTCTACCGAGAATATTCTCGGTGCGGCAAACTCTGTAATACACAATAATTTCGGCAGGCGCGGCAAGGAGCTCTGGTGTGATGCGGGCGAGGGAGATAAGGTTTATATAAAGGAAGTGCAGACGCAAAATGACGAGGGCAAATTCATTGTAAACAAGATAATGGAGCTTATCGTCCGCGAAAAGCGAAAATACGGAGATTTTGCCGTACTCTATCGCACAAACGTGCAGTCAAACAATATAGAAAATACGCTTGTGCGAAGCGGCATACCGTATCGTGTGCTTTGCGGAAACAGATTCTATGACAGAAAAGAAATAAAAGATGTTCTTGCATATCTGCAGGTCATAAACAATCCCGATGATGACCTGCGTCTGAAGCGTATCATCAACGAGCCGAAGCGTAAAATAGGAGATATTACGGTGGATGCGCTTTCTCTTATTGCCGAAACCGAGAGAAAAAGTCTGTTTTCCGTTATGGAGCATGCCGCAGAGTATCCGTCGGTTTCAAAATCGGCATCAAAGCTCGATGCTTTCTGCCGCCTCATAAACAGCCTGCGTGATATGGCGGAGAAACTCCCGCTTCATGAGCTTGCCGAAAATACGGTGCAGCTCTCGGGCTATCGCGATATGCTTCTCGCCGCCGAGGCGCACGGAGAAGAGCCGGACAGACGCCAGAACGTGGATGAATTTATTTCAAATATAGTTGAATATGAGGAATCGCACGAGGAAGAGGAAATCAGTCTCGCGGGCTTTCTCGAGGAAATAGCACTCATCGCCGATGTCGATAATTATGACAGCGAGGCTGATGCCGTCACACTGATGACGGTGCACAGTGCAAAGGGACTGGAATTTCCGATAGTATTTCTCCCCGGGATGGAGGAGGGGCTTTTCCCGGGTCAGCAATCGGCAATAGATGAAACCGAGCTGGAGGAGGAACGCCGGCTCGCCTATGTTGCGATAACAAGAGCAAAGGTACGGCTCTTTATGATACATACGCGCGAGCGCCTGCTTTACGGCAGAACGCAATACAATCCGCCGTCACGCTTCATCAAGGAAATTGATGAGCGATACAGGGAAGATTCGCGCGTTCAGAAGCAGGCATATGAACAACCGCCTTATCCGACAAAAAGGAAGGCGCAAATCTCCGCCGAGCTCTTCTCGAAGCCGAGCGCTATCGGCAATGTCGGAAAAACAAAGCAGATGGATATTTTCTCAATCGGTACAAGAGTCTCTCATGCCGTTTTTGGCGAAGGCACAGTGCTTTCCGTGCGCGAAATGGGCGCGGATACGCTCTATGAGATAGCCTTTGACCGTGTGGGAACAAAGAAACTCATGGCGACATACGCAAAACTGCGAAGGGTATAATAAAAAGCTGAGGCTCACGACCAATATCATTCATTTAAGAAAAGCACTATGCTCAGTGCCGTGCCGAAGGCTATTCATATTTTTCTGCCGGAACGAATATAATCATACAAGAATACATGACAGTGAGGCGAATGAGATGAATACAAGCTTTCTTGATGCAAAGCGGCGTGTGCGCCGTGAGCTTTCTTGCATAAATACGACCCTCGTGATAATATTTGCCGCCGCGGCAGTCACACTCGGCATTATCTTTGCCATAGGCGGCGTGGACGGCGATGCCTGCGATGAAATAATTTTCCCCGAATGTGCGTTTTCACCGTTTTTCATGTGCTTTTTCTTCGGAATAGCAGTGGCGCTTTTTGCCGTGTCGCAGGCAATAATCATATCTACGCCGGCAGGCTGCGTCGCAAAGCAGAAAACGCGCGGGACAGTGCTTTTTGCCTGCGCTCTGATACTTGTATACGTATGGATTCCGGTGATGTTCACGGCGGCTGAATTTCTGCTCGGCACGCTCCTTGTGCTTATAATAATGCTCGCCTGCGCGGCGCTTTTCTCCATCGCACTGAAAATAAACCGTATTGCCGCCTATGCGATATTTGCTTTTGCGCTGTGGATGCTGTATATCCTCTATTTCAGCTTTGCTCTCCTGCTGCTGAACTGAAAATTTTTATGCGTCTTGTCAAGATACGGCATCGTGGGGAAGTCTGCGCATTTACGGTAAGAATATATTTTTTGGCTGCTTATGTTACAGAGACAGAAAAAAACCGCTTCCCATCGGAAAGCGGTTTTTTATTCTATCGAAATTACTGAATTTCAACAGTTGCGCCTGCAGCCTCAAGAGCTGTCTTGAGAGCTTCGGATTCTTCCTTGGAAGCACCGGTCTTAACAGCCTTGGGAGCACTCTCAACGAGTTCCTTAGCTTCCTTAAGACCGAGACCTGTAGCCTCACGAACTGCCTTGATAACATCGAGCTTCTTAGCGCCGAAGTCCTTGAGGACAACGTCAAACTCTGTCTTTTCTTCAGCTGCGGGAGCTGCTGCGCCGCCAACTGCAACTGCTGCAACAGGAGCAGCGGATACGCCGAATTCCTCTTCGAGAGCCTTTACAAGGTCAGCTACTTCGAGGATAGTAAGTGTCTTGATTTCATCAATGATTGCTGTAATCTTTTCAGATGCCATGATAATTTCCTCCGTAATTTAAATGAATTTTTTAAAGAATTTTGTGCGCCGTCAGGCGCTGTGATGGGTTAAGCAGCGGTATCTTCGCCGTTCTGCTTGTCCACATAAGCCTGGAGAACATAAGCCAGACCATAGAGAGAAGACTGGAGACTTCCGAGAACCTTTGCAATGAGCGCTTCCTTGGAGGGGAGCTCAGCAAGCTCGTTTACGCCTGCGGCATCGAGAATGGAACCATCTACGAAGCCCGCCTTGATTTCGAAGCTTTCAATCTTGTCAGCATACTTTTTGAGTATCTTTGCAGCGGCTACGGGATCATTTTCACTCGTAGCGACAGCAGTCATACCTTCAAGAGATGCAGCCAGAGCCGAATAACCGACATCATCGCAAGCTCTCTTTGTGAGAGTGTTTTTAATGACAGTGTATTCAACGCCGCTCTTTCTCAGTTCGGCACGCATAGCCGTGTCGTCCTCAACGGTGATACCGGAATAATTGACGATAACACCTGCGATAGACTTTTTCAGTCTTTCGGTAAGGTCGGCAACAATCTGCTTCTTCTGCTCAAGAACCTGTACACTTGGCATAATTACACCACCTTTCGTAATAATAAAGCCAAGCTTGAAAATAAAAAATCTTTCCGCAATGAAGCATACGGAAAGACAATAAATCGCTTTATAAATCTCTCCTCGGCAGGATAGCTCAGCTTTTACAAAAACCTGCTGTCTTCGGATTGCCTATATATTATACACACACTATGATGATTTGTCAATAACTTTTTTGAAATTTTCCGCGATTTTCCGAGGAAAAGGCGGAAATTTCCCGCCGCAAAACCGAAAAAGGCGGTCGGGCATATGCCCTGCCGCCTTTTGCATTCTGTTTCAAGCCGAAATCAACCGAGGGTTTCAACATAAGCGAGAAGCTTTTCGGCAGTCTCTCTGTTGCCCAAGCCCTGCGCATTGAAGGGGAATTTCATTTTATATACCGTATCGTCGCCCTCTATCTGATATTCGAGCACAGATGTGCAGAGTATATAATCAAAATCTGTGCCGTTGGAATTTTTCGGATAAGCCGCATTGAAATAAACCGTGCCCCACGAGCCTCCCCCTGCCGTGCGCTTGCCTATCGGATATTGCTTATCGCCTGTCAGTTCTCCGAGATACGCTCCCTGAAAATACAGCTGCTTGCTTGTGACATCGAGGAAATCGGAGAAATAAAAATCTTTTACAAGGATATCGCTTGTATAATTATAGATATTTGTGGGATATCTCCCTGTCAGGTTAAATGTAAATATCATGATAGGTCCGTACATATGGTTGCCGTAAATATCATTATAGCCATTGTCATTGTAGTGATATTTATATTTCACGGGATTTACAAGCTTGATAGGATATTCCTCACCATCGATGCTGATAACTACGGTGTCTATGCGTATATCCCATATATCCGGAGGCTGCATCTGCTTCGGAGTAAAATAATCTATATCAATATCCTACTTGAAACTGTAACTATATAAATATTTGCCGTTTATTTCAACATCCGTGACATCTTCCAGCTGTCGTCTTGTCATGGCAGTTTTTTCGAAATAATCTATATTTTCACCCTCCAGACGAACGAATTTTATTTTATCTTCAGAAAGGAGATTGGCGGAGACAAAGTTGAGTGGAAAACCCAAATCTTTCGAGCCGTATTCCAGGTCGACTTTTACCATTTCGGGATAAACCGATATTCCCGTTGTTCCGAGTTCGTGAGAGCCGGGAACATAATCATCCTTTTTCCCGCATGATGAAAACAATGACATCATCGCAAGCAGCATCGCCACAGTCATCACAAGGGACATCAGCCTGCCTGTGAGGCATCGTTTTTTCATAATATAGTTCCTTTCAATATTTTTTATTTTTTCGGAAATCGTCTTGAATTCCGCTGTTCAACGGTATCACCTACATTTTTAATTATCCTTTCGTTTGTATTATGCCATAATTTTTATATTTTCTCAAGCATATGATAGCATTTTTATTCTTTCATTTGTGATTTTTACCAAAATAAATTGCCTGAGGCACGCATTTCGGGTCGTCGGGAATCAGGGAAGGCGAGGAAACCAAAGTCAACCAATGGTCTTTCATAAATACATAAAAGAAACTTTTCTTATAGTGTTCTTTTCGCTTGTCCGAAAAGAACGAAAAGGACAAAAAGAGGAAAGAATTGACTTCCGTCTCGGCGACGCCGACACACATGCTTCGCATATGTGTCAATCCCTCTTTTGAACTCTTTCTGTCGCCTCGCGGCGACCAGTGCGAACAAAGTGCCCCGACCGTCCGGCAATTGCTGAACCATGGCTACAGATTCAAAACGCTTAAGCGCCGACTCGGATTCACTGCTGTGCCATGTCAGGCTATGGCAAACCTCGCGGTTGATATTTTGGTGCATGTCTTGGTGCGAACATAGCGAGATAGGGCTTATTTTGATAATACCGTCCGCGCGCTCACCTTATCCACGCCCGCCTTGCACTTTCAGCGGGCGTGCAGACAATGCGTGCACGAATCTGCTCGGCTTTTTCGTGCGCTATGTTCGCTCGCGTGGTATAGTTGAAATCGTGGAGAGTGGTAAAACCATCGACTTTCGATTTATCCCTTGCCGCACGCACTCGCCACGCACTACTTCTTGCGACTAACTCATGCACGCCGCACGAGGTTCGGAAGGAGGACGGCGTGAGTCCTCCTTGCTGACTTTTGGTACTTTTGGTCACGCAAAAGTACAATAAAAGAAAAGTCTTTTTTCTTTTCTCCTCAGAAAACTCACATCCCGAAAAACATCAGAATTCCATTATATATCCCTTGTGCGAAAAGGCGCGGATTATTTGCCATGAGCGCGGCATCCTCGGCGTTAGTGATGAAACCGAGCTCTATGAGTGTAGCAGGCATATCTGTGGCGCGTAGGACATACAGCGTCGGGCGAGAGGAAACGCCGCGGTTTTCCAGTCCCGTTGCGTCATGCAGACCGATGAGAATATTTTCGGCAAGCGGAAGTGCCGCCGAGCCGCTGCTGTAAACAAAAGCTTCACTGCCCGATGCAGTCGGGATATCCGAGGCATTCGCATGCAGACTGATAAAATAATCCGCGCCCCATTCGTTTGCGGCGTTTACCCGCTCGCGAAGTGACGAAGCGACGCTCATGCCGAGTATCTCATCGGGCGTATTGCGCGAGAGCATCGCCTCGAAATCCGGATTTTCATTTAAGAGCGTATTCAGCTCTTCTCCTATATAATAAACAAGATCCTGCTCTCTGTAGCCGTTACCCTCCGCACCCGCATTCGGATTTTCGGGATTGTGCCCCTGATCTATAAATATTTTTATCGCCATAAAAAAACCTCCGTGAACATACTTTTTTTCAGTATATTCACGGAGATATTTTTTGATATGGATTATTCGAGATTAAGCTTCTTTTTGAAAATGTTTATCGTGAGGAAGTACATCACTATACCGACGATAAGTGTTACAACATTGCGCGAATAAGCGATTATGGATACGAATGTCTCTGAGAAAGCATTTTCATTTATCATAGCCGCGATAATCATTACGATATAGCTTACAAAGGAATTGACGATACCTATTCCCGCGTTGACGGCAAAATACATGCCGACGGAAGCCCATACCTTATGCTTCTTGCTGATCATGCAGCCGAGCGTTATGGCAAAGTAATAAATCAGAAGCTGTGCCATTCCCGTGACGATGACTTCAAGCACAGAGCGCAGTATCACAAACCATACACCGGGAGAGCCTGCATAAATTTTCATAAATTCGCTGAAGAATCTGCCGAGCCCATTGAACATCTCGGAAAATCCCGCGGCAACTTCCGCTCCGCCCGAGGCTACGCCGTTGATATAGCACGCACCGCAAAGCGATGCTATCGCCGCAAAGGTGGTGACAAACGAGAGAGAGAGCCATATCATGCCGGAGATAAGCTTTGTCCAGAGCAGCTCATGCGGTGTGACAGGCAGAGTGAAGGTCAGATAGCCCTCATCGGTGAAGAAATTTTTATAGTATCTCATCAGTATAAAGATGAGGGTAATTATACTGCTCGCAAAACCGAGCGCATATACGCCGAAGGTTATCACCGAGAGGGGGATATAGAGGATAGTACGGATGGTTTCTATCGCATCGCCGTGAAGCGCGGGCAGAAAGTTCGGATGCCAGCAGAGAATAAGCAGACCGAAGCCGACAGCCGAAGCGAGGAGCGAACCGAGGATAACCATGCCGACAGAGCGTCTCGTCGCTCTGAATTCATGCTTTAAAAGCTTGCCTAACATTTGAACACCTCCCTGAAAAGCGCATCTACCGTTTCGCCGTGCTTTTCTCTTGCGCCGTCTACGGTATCGTGCATAGCAACCTGACCGTTCCTGATGAATACAAATTCGTCGAGCACCTGTTCGATATCGGTGATGAGATGCGTGGATAAGATGATTGTTGCGCTCGGGTCATAATTTGTGATTATCGTATTGAGGATGAACTCGCGCGCCGCGGGGTCGACACCCGCTATCGGTTCATCGAGCAGATAGAGCCTTGCGCGGCGGCTCATGACGAGCACGAGCTGAACTTTTTCGCGTGTGCCCTTCGAGAGCGTTTTTATTTTTCTGCTCGTAACTATGCCAAGCTTTGAAAAAAGGTCATATGCGCGGGCGCGGTCGAAATCCTTGTAGAAATCGCAGAAAAGCGCTATCGTATCGTCTACGGTGAGCGAAGGGTTGAGATATGTGCGCTCGGGCAGATATGAAACGGCGCCCTTTGTGATAACGCCGGGGCGGAGCCCTCCCACGGTCAGCTCGCCGGAGGTCGGCGTGAGCAGACCTGCCGCCAGCTTGATGAGAGTAGTCTTGCCGCTTCCGTTCGGGCCGAGAAGCCCGATTATCTTGCCTGAGTACAGAGTGAGATTGAAATCCGCGAGGGCGGGAACGCCGCCGTATGATTTAAAGAGATTTTTGCATTCAAGTATTATTTCCATTTGCCTCATCCTTTCTGAGATATTTTTCCAGCAGAGCTTCCGTCTTTTCGCGGTCGAAGCCGAGCTGAGCTATAGCATTGGCATATCCCTCCGTTATCCGGACGGCTTCCGCTTCTCTTGCCGCATCGAGAATGCCTTTGTCCTCCGTGACAAAATTGCCCGCCGTGCTTTTCGGATAGATGATACCCTCATCGCAAAGCATCGAAAGCGCCTTGACGACGGTATTCGGATTTGCCGAGGCTTCGCTTGCTATATCGCGCACGCTGGGGATTTTTGAACCCTCGGGATATTCGCCCGAGAAGATTTTCAATCTGATCCTTGCCGCTATCTGAATATATATCGGCATTCCGCCGAAAAAATTCCAAGCCATGACGTTATCCTCCTTTTGTTCTGTTTCTGTGATACAATTATACATCGCAGCCGCCGTATTGTCAAGAGAAGAGAGCAATTTTTCGTGAAAATAATAAAAAAACACGTTTTTATTTGAAAAATCGCATGAAAAATTTATTTTCCACTTGACAAGAGCGCATAATTGTGTGTATAATGTACGATGTAGTTGTAGCGTTATACGCCGTCGGGGCTTTTTCCGACGCGACAATGTAAGGAGGTGTTGAATAATGCTGAGAACTTATCAACCTAAAAAGATTCAGAGACAGAAGGAGCATGGCTTCCGCAAGAGAATGAGCACGGCAAACGGCCGCAAGGTTCTGAAGAGAAGACGCGCTAAGGGCAGAGTTCGTCTTAGCTACTGATTTTCAGCCGAGCTTTGTTTCCGAAAATAGATTAAAGCCTGTGTCTGTATTCATGGGCTTTCATTTTTTATGGGAACAAAACGGCATGGCTCCCAAAACTGATTTTTCGGAGGAATCTGTGTGAAAAACATGGCAATTTCCGAGAACCACCTTTATAAAAAGGTGTATGACAAAGGGCAGAAGGTTTACTGCCGGCATATCGTGGTATATGTTTTGACCGATTACCACGCATCGCGGCTCGCCCGCGAAAATCCGCTGAAAACGAAGGTTAACCGACTGGGAATTACGGTTACAAAGAAGCTCGGTAAAGCGGTTGCGCGCACGAGAGTACGTCGTATTCTTCGCGCCGCATATTCCTCCCTCGAGAGGGAAAACAATATTAAAAAAGGACTGCTCATAGTTATAGCGGCAAGACCTGCCGCCGTCACAGCCAAAAGCGGCGATATCTACGGGGACCTGCTCTATGCGGCAGGCAAGCTCGGGCTTATTCTGCCCGCGCCGCAAAAGCCGGCAGAGAGCGGTACGCTATGAAGCATATAGCCATAGCGTTGGTGAAGCTTTACCGAAAGCTCATCTCTCCGCTGAAGCGCCCGTGTTGCCGCTTCACGCCGACCTGCTCGCAGTATGCGATAGAAGCCTTCTCCGAATGGGGCTTTATCCGCGGGCTCGGGCTGACAATATGGAGAATACTCAGATGCAATCCTTTTTGCAGGGGAGGCAGCGACCCTGTTCCCAAAAGAAAAAGATGATTTTTCCGCTGTTTATTTCCTATCAAGGAGAAAAAAATGAATAAGATTTTTGCAAGCATATTGAATTTTTTCAATGACATAACAGGGCACTATCTCATAGCCCTTCTGCTTGTTGCGCTTCTTGTGAAGCTGGTTCTTCTGCCCTTTGGTATAAAGCAGCAGAAAACCGCGCAGAAGCAGGCGAAGCTCCGCCCCAAGGAGATGGCTATCCGCAAGAAGTACAGCGGCAGAACAGACCAGCCCACGATGACAAAAATGAATACAGAGATACAGGAAATGTACCGTGAAGGTGGCTACAACCCTCTCGGCGGCTGCCTGCCTATGATTATTCAGTTTGCCATCGTCATGATTATCTACAGCGTCATGATGAATCCGCTCCAGTATGTCTGCGGATATTCCACAGAAGCTATCGACGCTCTGCGCGAATATCTCGGCGTTGCTGCGGCAAAGAGAGGCGATATAGAGCTTCTCGCAAAGATTACAGCCGATAATATTCCCGCTATACAGGCGCTGGGCAAGGGACTTGAAAACATGACCATGGAATCGCTCCCGAACTTCAGCCTTTTCGGCATGGCGAATGCTCTTGCCGCAAAGCCGACCTTCAAATCGTGGCTTGTCACTATCCCGATAATCACATTTGTCGGTCAGTTCTTCGCATCCAAGCTCCAGAGAAAATTCATGCCCCAGCCCATGCAGGACGGTGCGCAGACAAAATCCATGAATGTTATGATGGATCTTTTCCTGCCTGCCATGACAACAGTCATCGCGTTTACCGTTCCCGCCGCAGTCGGTATCTACTGGTTCTTCAATAATATGCTCGGTGTGCTCCAGACCGTTATTCTCGCAAAGGCTATGCCTCTGCCCAAGATAACGGAGGAGGATATCAAGGCTGCCGAAAGCGAATACAGCGCCAAGAATGCCAAGAAGAAGCTTGCCGAAGCGAAGAAAAAGCAGCGTCTCTCCGACGATTACGATTCCGATGAGGAGGACGCAAGCTTTGATGACGGCGGTCCTACCCGCTATGACAGAGATTGATTAGTAATTAGTAATTTTATTGAGGTAAATTAAAATAATGAAGAGTGAAGTTACTGTTCGCGCCGCTACAGTCGATGATGCCGTTGCCAAAGGTGCGGCTGAGCTCGGCGTTGAGGTAAGCGAAATTGAGTATGAGGTTCTCGAGGAGCCGAAAAAAGGCTTTCTCGGAATCGGAGGTTCTCCCGCCACCGTTAAGGTAACATATGTTTTCAAGCCGGTTGTTGCCGCCGCCAAGTTTGTCAATACTCTCATTGAAAATCTTGAGCTGAATGCGACAGCCACTATAGAGGAAACAGGAAACGGCGAAGCTACCGTTACCGTTTCGGGTGATGATGCGAGCGCTCTTATCGGTCATCACGGAGATACACTCGATGCTTTTCAGTATCTTGTGAATCTCGCGGCAAACAAGAAAGAGAATGACGAGAGAAAATATACACGCTTTACGGTGAATATAGAGAATTACCGCGAAAAGAGAGAAAAAACTCTCCGCGCACTCGCAAACCGTATGGCTGAAAAGGTCAAAAAGACCGGCAGAAGCATCAGCCTCGAGCCGATGAACGCCTATGAGCGCAGAATCATTCATTCCGAGGTTCAGCTTATTGAGGGCGTGACCACAAATTCCGTCGGTCAGGAGGGCAATCGCCGCGTCATCATTTATATTGAAGGAACGGCAAAACCCACAGAGGCAAAGGCACCCCGCGCAGGAACAAGAAGCAATGACCGTCGTCGCGGCGGCAAAAAGGGAGACAGAAGAAGCGGCGCTCCGAAAGAGAAGCGCTCGGATTCTGCCGAGAGACCTGTTTATAAGCGCCCCGACACACCCCGTCCTCAGCCGAGAAAGATAGAAAAGGCAAAGGACCTCGACAGTTATTTTGCAAAGCTGCGTGAATTCGGAAGCACTATCCAGTAAATAAGAGCCGTCAGGCTTGAAACCAAAATGCCCGTCGGTGTGAGACGGGCATTTTTCATAAAAACATTTTGCTTTTGCGCCTGTATATGCAAAAGAAAAAGCGGATAAAGAGCCTTCTCCTGCGGGAGAAGGTGGCAGCCGCAGGCTGACGGATGAGGAGTCTTTTTTAAAGCAACTTTTCTTTTATCGTACTTTTGCGTGACCAAAAGTACCAAAAGTCAGCAAAGAGAGCATTCCCCTCTCTTTGCGAA
>ENA-UERK01000350-UERK01000350.1-human-gut-metagenome-genome-assembly--contig:-NODE-350-length-41712-cov-10.165774_pt1 | contig 41712 bp, 55 predicted proteins | sample MGYA00242957_ERZ507957 | MGnify/ENA primary metagenome ERZ507957 (study PRJEB26167, sample SAMN06115538) | human gut metagenome | host: Homo sapiens | place: China:Heilongjiang | collected 2015-11-06...
TATTTAAAGTCTAAGCGGGATTCTGTTTGATTGATTGAATGAATAGAAGGACTTTTTGCAGTTCTTCATCTGTTAGATCGTCTGCCGCAATCCTGATTTTTTCTAGCTGGGTCATGGCCGTTCTCCTTTATATTATTTAACTGTTGTTTATGAAAACAACTATACACTACTTATGGTTGTGATTCTAGTGGTAAAATGCACAAAAATGGCTGTCAATGCTTTACAATCCGGTTTTTGGGACGTTTCCTGCGGCCATGTTTTGGCGGCAGTTGTGGACGAACGATTACAGACATTGCTGAAACCTCCCTTATATTGTAGTTGATGTATACAGTATAGGGGTGGGGTGGCGCGAAAAAGCGCGAAGCGATGCGAGGATTTGGCAGATTGTACAAGGGCGGTGCAATCGTGGATAAAATTGTGTATTGGCTGGAAAACGGACGCGGAAATAAGTACCACCTGTACAGGGATTGCTATTACATGGGGGACAACAGACCGGACGCCAGAAGCGGAAGCGTAACACAGGCAAAAGCGGCAGGGCATGAGGAAGCCTGCAAGGTGTGCGAGGAACGCGCGAAAAAGCAGGAAGAACACGGCGAGGATTTCAGCAGGAACACCGTGTATTGGCGGTACGGAAGTGACGAAACTGTCTGGCACTTATACGAAAACTGCCCGAGATTGGCAGGCGCGGCGGAAGATGATACGTTGTGCAGCGGCAGAGTAGAAGCAGCCATAAACACAGGGCGTATCAAGGTCTGCCCTGTGTGCAAAGAGCGCAGTGACAAGCTGTACTGGGATGCTGTGCGGCTGGAGCGAGAATCCACGCCGTCTGTGCCGATTGTGAGGACGGAAACAAAACCGGCGGGAGAAGCAAAACGCAAGCAGGAAGCGCCTGCCGCGAATAAACCGGGAAAGCCGGCTGTAATCCGGAGGACAAACTGGGCTGCAATCGTTATGACGGCAGTTTGCACGGCGCTGTGTGCTTTTTGGATATGCAATTATAATTATAACATTGCGGTTGAAAACGCTGTTGAAAATGCGTATCAAGACGGATACGCGGAAGGGAAAGCGTTAGCAGATGATGCGTGGCAGGACGGATATGAAGCGGGTTATGACTACGGTCGAGTTGGGAAGCCAAATAGCTATGTTGTCTATGTGACGCCAAATGGAAAACGATACCACAAAAAGGACTGTTCATACCTTAAATCAACGGTTTTTATAATGGACGTGCAGGATGCTATAAAAGCAGGATACACAGCTTGCAATAGATGTAATCCATAAGGAGCGGTTATATGTATACAGAAGTTTTTCACGAGGACACGAACAGCGAAAGCAAGAAACAGATTCTTTCTGGTAAAGCGGGAAACTTATTACTTGGACTTAGTTTAATACTTGGCGTGATTGATAGAAGCAGTTCTGACTATTCGTATTTTGATGGAGCAGAAGGATTCCTTGCTTATATTTTGGATTCTTTATTTACAGGTCTGGGAATTTTTTTCTTAACATGGGTTATAGTGACATTTGCAGACTACTTTGCGAACAGAAAGTTTTTTGAAAAACACGAAATGGCAAAATGCGCTGTAATTGCGGCAGCGCTTGCGGTCCTTTTTTATTTTGCACCGCTTAATTTAGGACATATGCCAAAACGCTGCCCGATTTGCGGAAGAGAAACAGAAGGTGAATACATCGTATACAATGGGAATAGGTACTGCCTGAAAGATGGGTCACAGATATTATACGATGACGGAGTGTATAATTTTTATGAATAAAAAAGCCCCTGCCGGTGGGACAAGCACCGACAAGGGCAAAGGGCTGTCCGCAATGAAGCGGACGGCCCTATTATATCATAACAAGAAAGGGCTGTAAAGTATGAAACGGACAAACACGGCGAAATGGATTGAGAGCGCCGGGCGCTGGCAGATTAACGTCCAGAAGGACGGAAAGCGGAAAACGTTCACCAGCGCAAAACCGGGCCGCACTGGGCAGAGAGAAGCCAATAAGAAAGCGGATGACTGGCTTGAACAGGGATTGCAGACGCGCGGGATGAAGGTGGAGCGGGCCTATCTGGAGTATCTGGAAAGGACGCGGAAAGTCTCCGGGATAAGCAACTACAGGCCAAAGGAAAGCCGGTGGCGCACGTGGATTGAGCCGGAAATAGGGCACAGGCGGTTGGAATCTCTTACACAGCAGCAAGTGCAAGCGGTACTGGACAACGCCAAAAGCGCGGGCAGGAGCAGGAAAACGCTAAAAAATCTATATGGGGATTTGACAGCTTTTTTCCGTTTTTCGCGGAACTCCGGCTATACAACGTTTGTCCCGGATGCGCTGAAAATCCCAGAGGGAACACCGAAACCGCAAAAGAAAATCTTGCAGCCGGATGGATTGAAAAAGCTGTTTGAATCCGACAAAACGCTGTACAGGAGAAAAGAAATTGTAGACCCGGACATAAATGCCTATCGGCTCTACGTCCTCACCGGGCTGCGGCCTGGGGAGCTAATCGGGCTGCAATGGGCTGATGTAAATAAAGACTGCATACAAGTCAAGCGGTCGATAAACATTTACGGCGAAAAAACAACCGGGAAAAATGACAACGCCATCCGGGCGGTGCAGCTGTCACAACGTGCGCGGGAGGTGCTGGACACGCAACGGAAAATCACAGGGAAACAGAAATCTGTTTTCTGCATCAACAGCGAACACACGTTATATAAGCACTGGGGAAAGTACTGCGATTACAACGGAATACAGTATGTATCGCTCTATGAGCTGCGCCACACGTTTGTGTCGATTGCAAGCGGCCTGCCAGAGGGTCAAGTCAAATCCATTGTAGGGCACAGCCGGAACATGGACACATTTGGCATCTACGGCCACACGGTTGACGGTCAAGGCCGGGAGATTGCAAGCGCTCTGGACAGTGCTTTTGATGATGTTTTAGATAGATAAAATAAAGAGGCAGCACCCACGAAATGGCTTTATTTCGTGGGTGCTGCTGTGTATTTTAGGACGTAGTGTGTACTAAAGTGTGTACTGAAAAAGAAAATAGGCGTTAAAACTTACGCTTTAACGCCTATTTTTATGGAGCGGCTGATGGGAGTCGAACCCTAGTGTATATAGGATTGTGGATATTGTTTAACGGATTATCGTTAGAAAACAGTGCGTAAAATCCTTGCTTTTAGGGCTGCGTGATGCTGCGAAGTGAAAAAGTGTGTACTTTTTGTGTGTACTTTTGGGGGATAGAAAAGCCCCGGCGGCCGGGATGGCGTCGGGGCAGGGGTTAAGATTCAGCTCCGGTTTTGGGGTCAACATAAACGGTCAAGCCGGATTGCACAAGTTTTGTAGTGGGTACGCCTAGAACGTTCGCAATCTCGCGGATTACATCCTCGCTGGCATCTCCGAGAGAGCTCAATGGTACTCGCTCATAGTTGCGAATCTGGCGGTCGGAAATGCCGACCTTTTCTGCCAGCTCGCGGCCAGATAATCCGGCCTTGTTGCGATAGTAAGCAAGGGCGGTTATCTTGTTTTCAGTTACAAGATAGTTGGTTGCGATTGCCTGATAGAGGAAAACGTTCTGCACGGCTTCAGCGTTTTCTTCATTCGTGTGGTCGGTGATGTACAGCGCCAGTTTGTCAACCTGGGCCAGCATTTTCTTGGTCTGTGCATCTGCGTTCGGGTGGGCTCGGTTGACGGTCTGGCGCATGATTTCCAGATAGCGGAATGGGTTGTTCCGGCTTAGATTGTGATATGCAGATTCGGTCTGCACAGACGGCCAAACGTTTTCTGTGCGGCAGTGGTGCAGCCCGATTTGGTCAAGCAACGCGGTCACGTTTCCCCATGCCTCTGCGAGGCTATCCGGGTCTTCGTAAGGTGTGCGCTGCTGCTGCTTCTGCGTGCCGTCAAACGTTGTAACATCCGGCTCCGGCAACTCCTCCGGCGTGACGCCGTCAATCCACAATGTTGTGGTTTTTGGCTCGTCTGTGCGGGGGTCATAATGCAGCAGCACATCAGAGCCGTGCGCGGTGATAACAAGAGCTGCACCACCTTTGCCGCCAAGCGCTTCGGGCTGGTACTCTAATACGACTTTGTCCAGCTGGTAGCCTGCGCCGTTGCCAATTTCGGCGTGTTCGGCGATGGCGCGAAAGTTATTTTCGACTGCCTCAATAATGGTTTCGCCCTCAATGGGGCGGGGCGCTCCGTTGTCGTGGTAATGGACATAATAAGTTTTCATTTTGTTTTCCTCCTGTTATTTGATTTCCTAATTCGCTATTAGGAAATAGATTAACTATACTATAGCATGATATTTCCTAATTGTCAATTAGGAAATGAAAAAATAAATCCCGGCTTGTTGGGGCCGGGATGGTGATCAATATAGGCCGTGACGAAAAATAAAATTGCTGTCGGCGGGTTCGGCTCCGATGGCGTCAAACGCTACGGCGGCGCTGTAGGTGTCCTTGTAGTAGCCTGTTATACGGCGGTAGCCGGGGTGGATGCTGCCGACTTAAGCGGCGATGTAGTAGCCTCTTTCTGGGTCGTGCTGGATGGATAGCCGGAAAATGTCTCTTGCCTTCACCGCTTGCTCACCTCCTGACAGATTCCGGCGTTTGCGCGGCGGATGATTTCGGCAAGTAGCTTTACGCGGTTGGCAGGGGTGGCGGGCAGTACCCAATCAAAATCAAGCACCATTCGCGGCTCGGTGGAGTGGCGCTTCTCAGTGGGGTTGTATCGTCTTCAGCATCCGGCGGCGTCGGTGGCGTACACGTCAACAGCCCAATAAGAGGGCAATATATCGGCGGTGTATCCTGCCTTGTGCCAGAGGCTCGGCAGGCTGTGTATGCTGCCGTCGTTGGTGCAGGCGGTAAATTCCACGCCGATGTGCTCGCCGCGCGGCGTAGTGCCTTCCAGCTCGTACAGGGTGCGGGCGGCGGTGCTGTGGTTGATGCGTTCGGTCAAGCTCATTTTTACAATCTCCTTTATAATTTTGTAATGGGGTGGGGTCGCTTTGCTGTGCGGCCCCGGAAGGTATCAGGCGGGGATTGTCTCGCGGCTGTTGACGCGGTAGCTTTCGCCGCGGTACTTGTTGTATAGGTCTTGGTAGCTGGCTTTATGGTTCCGGCGGCTGGCGTCTCCTTCCGGGTGCCAGTAGTATTTGCAGCGGTTTGCACTCCACCTAAAGCCGAGCGCCTCGAGCTGGTGCAGATACTTGTGGTTTGTGTTGGCCCATATCCAGGAGCCCACAACGTCAAATTGTAAGCCGGGCATCTTGGCGAGTTCGGCGGCCATCTTGGCGGCCTCCTCATTCTGGGCGGACTTGGCGGCCTGCTCGGCGGCGTGGGCTTGCTGGTACTGCTGGCGGCCCTCGCAGGCCTGCTTGCTGCAAAACTTGGGGAGCAGGGGCCGGAGGGCGTCCCACTCGTTGTTAATCTCTTGCATGTCGGCGGTGCTGCCTCCAACGTCGGGGTGATGGGTGGCGGCCAGTTTACGGTAGAGGGCCTGGCCTTCCGCGAGGGTAACGGGGCGGGGGTTGAACCATTTAAAAGTAGTCATTTTTTAGGCCTCCTTGATGTAATAGGTCACGTTGCAGTAGCGGGTGGTGTCCCAGCGGGGGGAGCGGACGATGTAGCCGGTGCCGAACTTGCCGGAGTAGCTCTCGACCGGGTAATCAGCGGGAGCCGTGCGGCGGCTGACGTACCCGCGAGACATTGCGGTGTGATGCAACTTGTAGCTGGCGGGGATTTCGTTCTTTTTCATGGTGTTTCTCCTTTTCTGTTTGTGGTGGTTGTGTTGGCCTTGGTTGTTTCGTTGTCTATATTATAGCATACTCTGACGAGTATGCAAGATGGAATGTTGCACAAAGAATGTACGAGTATGCAAGGAGATGTTTGTGCAATTTGCCTACTTGTACGAGTATGGCATATTATATATAATAGTTAATAGATAGGAGGCGATATAATGGGCGGAAAAACCAGCACGGAGAGCAAACGAAAATATAACGATAAAACGTATAGTAGAATTGTTCTCGATGTAAAAAAAGACGATAAAGCGCAAATTGTGCAAGCTGCGGAAAAGTCGGGCGAAAGTACAACGGCGTACATCGTCGGCGCAGTACGTCAACGGATGGAGGCAGACAACCAAAAAACAACCGTTTGACGTTTTGACTGTTGACAAAATCGCACTTAAGTTGTAAAATATGTATAATGAGCGTGCCGCGCGGGAGCACGAGCGTTCCCGGCGGGGCGCACTCATTATACAGTTTTAACGTTTCAACGCACAAAATTAGGTTTTAGGCGTCCAGCTGCAACGGCTGGGCGCTTTTTTTGTACCATTTTTCGGGGGTGACGCTTATGGGGAGCGGAGTAGAGAGAGCCAGGCAGGCAGCAGAGCGCGGAGAGCTCACCGACAGACTAGGCCGGAAGATGACGCCGGCGCAAATTGACAACTTGCGTCCGGCTCCCAATCTGCGAGACATGGACCCGGACAAGAGGCGAGCAATCCAGCAGGCAGGCGCTAGGGCATCCAACGAGACCAAGGAGAGACGGCGGACTATTAAGGAGATATATGACGACCTATTACAGCAGCCGGACAACCTGGAGGGGCTAGAGGATGCAGAGCTAACGCAGAGGGTACAGCAGAGCGCAGAGCAGAGGGGGCGGAGCGTGACGCTGTATGAGGCGATAGCGGTTGCTATGGCGGCCAAGGCCAAGGCCGGGGACGTTAAGGCGGCGGTATTTGTGCGGGATTCCGCCGGGGACAAGCCAGCCGACGCGGTGGAGATTACAGCCGAGACTATGACAGATGCGGATAGACGATTGTTGCAGCGTATACAAGACAGGTTGCAAAATGACGATACAGCGACAAAATGAACTTCACTAAATAAGTATTTAGCGAAGTAGGAAGGCCGGAAAAGAGGCAAAGGGCCGGCGGGCAGGGTGAGAGACCGACCGGCAGGGGGTCTATTTTTTTTTAGAGGTAGGGAGACAGAGGGGCAGCGGGGGCAGGGAGTACCCCACCCCCCCTATGAAGGGCGACCGGGGGCGAGAGGAGAGCGCAGCCCAGTACGAATATGTTCGTTCCCCCAGCGCGTTTGATTTTAAATACTACCTCCCCCTATGATGGAACTGTTGCAAATTTTTCACAGGTTCCCCAAAACAAAAATGATATAAAGTGTATCACGGTACGGATGTCAGTGGCCTCCTACTGACTATGGGATTAGGGCTGTCCGTTTCAAGACCCAGCAGCCAAATATAAAGCGCTTTGCAGCAATGCAGGGCGCTTTTTTATTTGCAGAATAAACCCGCGAGGTGCGGGAACGGTTTGCTAAACCGATTGGCTGCCGATGGCGGCTGGGGTTCGCGTCCTCTGTTCTGCGCCAAACACAACATGGGAGCCGGTTCGTCTAATAGGAAGGACGCGCGATACAAGGGTTCGAGTCCCTTACGGGTTGCCATGTTGTGTGTTTTATATGCTGCATAGCCAGCCGCAAACTTGGCCTGACAAGTCAATGCGGCAAGGGCGCTGCGTTCCGCAAGCTACGGCGTGGCAAAGGTGCAAGACCTATGTGCAGTACCAACAGATCGCGGCAAGCCTATGTTACACGCAACTTGCGAAAACGTGTAAGCTTGTGGCAAGTTTCAGAATATAATACGATAATGCGTTAAATATTAACTTGCCTATGACTTGCACACCGTGCAACACGCGCAACTGCCGCGCCTTTATATGCCACGTAGCACCTGGGGCGTGCACCGTTAGTGGATGGGGTCGAATCCGACAGTGGCGAAGGCTGGGTCGCTCCCACCGGTGAAAGCCCGGCGTAGGCAAAATACGATAAATCAACCTGAACGCTGTAAGCAAAGCGGCAAGCCGATACGGAGCGCGGCGCGATGGCAAGACGCAACAGGACTGTGAGAGCCTGAAAACTTTTGCCCGCACAGTGAAGTGCGAAAACAAACTTCAACCGCGGATAGGGGCGCGGGTATAAATACCGCCGAACACCGCAGGACTGTGCGGTATACAAATGACGCCCGCCAGCCCTGTGCGGACAATACAGGGAATCAAAAAAGCGTTGCGGAATTGCTACCCGCAATGGGTGAGACCGGCACAGCATAAACCGGTATGGCGGGTATGGGGAATGTTTAAAAGCGAGGTGATAGTTTGACGCTGGAGGATGCGCGGGAATTGGAACGCGGGGTGTGCCGTAAAGACCCGGTGTATTTCTGCGAAAACTATTGCCATATTGAGGACAAGGACGCGGCAGAGTTGATACAGCCGTTCACATTGTGGGAAGGGCAGAGGAAAGCAATCCGCGTGTTTGCCGAAAACCGGCTTGTGTGCGTGCTGAAAGCGCGACAGCTGGGCTTTACGTGGCTGGCGCTGGTGGAAGTGGCGCGGCTTGTGGTATTGAACACAGGGCGCACGGCCATAGGCTTGAGCCGGTCAGAGGACGAGGCAAAGGAGCTTGTGCGCCGCCTTGCGGTTATACTGCGGTATATGCCGGAGTTTATCCGGGAGGTAGACACGCCGAGCGGCAGCCTATCTGGGTGGACAGGGCCTGTGTTCTACAAAAGCACGATGCAAGTCGTTGTTATGTGGCCAGATGGGCCGGAGAGCGTGTTCAAGGCGTTCCCATCAAGCCCGGCGGCTGGCCGTTCGTTTACAGCAGATTTGATTGTGATAGACGAATGGGCGTTCCAGCAATACGCCGATGAAATCTGGCAGGCGGCGTACCCGGTTATCAACCGACCGTTCGGCGGGCGGGTTATCGGGCTGTCTACCATTAAGCTGGGCACGCTGTTTGAGGAAATCTACACAAACCCGGGAAACGGATTTACCAAGCTGTTTTTGCCGTGGAGCACAGACCCACGCAGAACGGAGAAATGGTACGCCCAGACGGTTGCTGCGCTGGGCGAGGATAAGACGATGCAGGAATACCCTGCAACGGAGGAAGAGGCCCTGAGCGCCCCGGGCGGGCGTTTTTTCAGCGAGCTAAGCAAGGACAAGCACCTTGTTGACAAGCCGCCTACAGGCACGCTGCGGCGGTATGTGGCGCTTGACTATGGACTTGACATGCTGGCCGCCATCTGGATTGCGGTGGACGAAAACAACAACGCCACCGTATACAAGGTGGACGGCGGGCCGAACAAGACCATTGGCGAGGCCGCAGACCTGATATTGAGGGACAGCGAGGGCGAGGAGATAGATATGTACCTTGCCCCGCCCGATTTGTGGAACCGCAGCCAGGAAAGCGGCAAAAGCCGCGCACAGCTGTTCAGTGAAGCACATCTGCCGCTTGTGCAGTCGAGCCGGGATTTCCCGGCGGGATGCGCAGCTATGAAGCAGTGGCTGAGCGTGAACGAGAAAACCGGCAAGGGGTGGCTGACATTCTATAAGCCGGGCGAGCTGTGGACGTGTTTGACCAAAATCCAGAAGGATGACAAGAACGCGGATGTGTACGCCAAAAATCCGCACGGATTGACGCATTTCCCGGATGCTTTGCGGTATTTCTGCGTATGGTGGACGGCCCCGGCCAAGAAACCGAAAAACATCATACGGCGGGACTGGAAACCGGATATGTATGAGGACTACAAGAACGCGAACGCGGAAGAGCGCAAGATGCTGATTGAAAGGTGGGGACACCCGAAATGAGATGCCAGACGTGCGGTGTGGAGTGCCGAACGGATTCTGAAAGGAAAACACTTCGGTTTATTTGCAGAAACAGGAAATGCCCGGATTATGGGCACGTGATGGGGGAAAAGGCCGGGAGCCAACCGACCGTAAGAACCAATTACCCGCAGGGCGAGGAAGGCCCAACAACCAAGTGAAAAGCGCTTATCCCGTATGGGGTAGGCGCTTTTTTTATACCAATTTTTAGCCGGTGGGCGTTGTACACGGAGGAACCAATGGAAGAACTTGAAAATGGCGTGACCGAGAGCGTAGCCGACTCTGAAACCGAAACCCAGGAGACCGAAGTTCAGCAGGATGCGGCAGAAAAAACCGCAGCGCAGGAAGAAACCGCGCAGCAGGATGCCGAAAGCATCCCTAATTCTGTGTGGGCCACCGCACGCAAGCGCAGCGAGCGAGAGGCACAGGAACGCTTTGACAGAGAGCGTGCACAGATTGACAAGACCTTTGAACAGCGGTTTGCGGGGTACAAGAACCCGAAAACAGGGGCCGCCATCACATCCATGCAGGATTACTTAGACGCACTGGATGCGCAGAACGAGCTTGACCGGCAGCGCGACATTGAGCGCGTTACGGCAAACCAGACGGCAGAGCAGGCGCAGGCAATCCGGCGATTGATTGAGAACGACCCCGAAAAAGCACGCTTGAAAGCGGACGTGGAGCAGATGCGGCAGGAAGCCGCGCAGCAGCGGGCACAGGATGCATTCAACGCGGATTTTGCGGCTTTGCAGCGGTTGGAGCCGAGCATCAAGACCATGCAGGATTTGACGAGCCAACCCTGTTTTGAACAGGTTGTATCGCTTGTGACAAACAATGGCCTTGACCTTGTGACGGCTTACAAGGCTGCCAACTACCAGAACGCGGCGCAGAGCAGCGCGGCTGCCGGAAAACAGGCGGCTATCAATGCTGCACGCGGAAAGAGCCATCTTGCACCGCATGACGGCGCATCCACGCCGGGGAACCGCCGGGTGATGAGCGACAGTATGTTGCGACGAGCCCGCGATGCGTTCCCCGACAAGAGCGATGCAGAGCTTGAAAAACTGTACAACGAGATTTGAAAGGAGCCTGGATTATGGCTGTTATTTTCAGCAAGGCAAGCGGCCTTGCCAATGATTTCTGGAATGAGTGGGCAGACTTGCTCACCATGAAGATGAAGGACACCGACAACGAGAAGAACAACGATGACGAGCTGGTCAACACGCTGTTCAATGTGAAGAAGTCCAAGCGTTTCGGCGAGAAGATTGCCGGTATGTCCACCTTCTCCAACTTTGAGCTTGTGGACGAGGGTGCAAGCTCCCCGCTGGATGATTTCGGCGAGATTGAGCCGAAGCTGATTCAGCACAGCGAGTTCAAGAAGGCTTTCCGCATCACCAAGACGATGATTGAGGACAACCAGTTCGATATGGCTGCCGCCCGCGCTGCCGCCAATGTGCGTGCTTACAAGCGCAGCCGTGCAGAGTTTGCCAGCAAGGCGCTGACCAGTGCTGCTGCAACATTTACCTACGGCAAGAAAACCGGGCTGGATTCCACCACTGCTGACGGTAAGGCTCTGTTTGCAAAAGACCACGCCGGCAAGACCGGCGTTGCCGCACAGTCGAATGTGTTCACCAACGCTTTTGGTGATGATGATGCCATGCTGAACCGCCTTGCCAACATTGGTTTCAACTTCAAGAACGCATCCGGCAACGGCATGGGCTATGTGTTTGACACGCTGATTGTGCCCTCCAACTGCTACCGCCTGATCACGCTGGGCAAGAAGATTATCAACTCTGACCAGCAGGTGGGCAGCAACTACAACGATGTGAACATCAACAAGGGTATGTGGAAGCTGGTGGTTAACCACCATTGGCAGGCCGATGACGAAACGGAGCCCTATATCCTGATGTCCAGCCAGGCCAACAAGGATTTGCTGGGCAATGTGTTCTATGACCGTACCGCCATGGAAACTTTCCAGAACGTGGACACCTTGACGCAGGACCTTATCACTTCCTGCCGTGGCCGTTTCAGCTGCGGCTTTGGCGATTGGCGCCACGTCATTCTGGGCGGCGCTACCACCGGTACAACCCTGACCTGAGGCACGGCATGATTCCTAAGAACCTTAAACCCGGCGATATTTTTATAGACGGTGGCAGAACCTTTGTTGTTGAGGAAATCTGTGCGGGTGGTTACATCAGCAAAATGGTTGAAAAGACAGAGGAAAAGCCGAAGCGCAAACGCCGCACGGCAGAATGAGTACAAGCGCCCACTGTAACAGGTGGGCGCTTTTTTATCACAATTACGGGGGCATGACCCCGCAGGGGTGAATGATGAAAAAGAGCGAGAAAGACAAGAGCCTTGAAAAGTGGCAGGGGCGGTTGGCTACCGCAAAATCCCAGTACAGCAGCGAGCTGAACAAAATGCGCCAGCGCGAGAATATGTACTACGGCAGCCACGAAATTATCGGCGCAAAAAAGAACGCTACCACCGGGCGCAATATCACCTATGAGCTGATAGAAAGCCAGGTGGATTCCAGTATTCCGCAGCCGAAGGTGACGGCGATTCACGCGGAGGACGAGGAAAAGGCACGCAGGATTGAGAATCTTTTGCGCAACGAAATCCGCCGGATTCACATTACCGAGCTGAACGACCGCAGTGAGCGCACGGTTCCTGTGCAGGGCGCTGACTTTTTCCACGTGGAGTGGAATCCGCTGGCTGGCTACCATTGCACGTTGGGGGACGTAGAGATTGATTTGCGCCACCCGCGACAGGTAATACCGCAGCCCGGCATTTATGCACTGGAACAGATGGACTATGTTTTTGTGCTTATCAGCAAGAGCAAGGAATCCATTGAGGAAAAGTACGGCATTACGCTGGACACAGACACGGAGGATGCGCCGGAGGTGCGCGGCGGCGATGATATGACCCACACCGGCGTTGTGACGCAGAACGTTGTGTACTACAAGCACGATAAGGGCACAGTGGGTATGTTCAGCTGGGTAGGCAATCAGGTTTTGGAAGATTACCCGGACTACTACGCCAGAACCGCAGAGGTCTGCACGAAATGCGGCCGCAAGCGGATGGGTGACGTTTGTGTGTGCGGAAACAAGAAATTCAAGGAGCAGGCTGTGCAGACGCTGACCCTGACGGAGGATGTGACGCTTGATGACGGCACCGTGATTCCGGCCATGACGCAGGGCGAGGACGAGCCTGTACTGAACCCGGACGGCAGCGCACAGCGCGATGTGAACACCGGCGAAGTGATTATGATGCCGACAATGCACGCAACGGAGCTACCCACCTACAAGCCGCGTGGATTCCCGATTGTGGAGAGAATCAACATTGCGCGGAGCGGGTGTTTTTTGGGCATATCGGATGTAGATATTATCACCGACCAGCAGCAGGCTATCAACAAATACGCCACCAAGATTCAGGAAAAATTGATGAAGGGCGGCAGCTTTGTGACCCTGCCGGATGGACTGGACGTTGACAAGAGCGATGACGAGCTTAAAATTATCCGCATCCAGAACCCGAGCCAGGCACAACAAATCAGCGTTATCAATGTGCAGCCAAATGTAAACAACGATATTACGATGATGGGGCTGCACTACGATTATGCCAAGTCCACCGTTGGCATTACCGATGCTTTTCAGGGCAAGTATGACGCATCGGCTGTTTCCGGCAGCGCGAAGCAATTCAGCGCAAACCAGTCTGCCGGGCGTATGCAGTCCAAGCGCGAGATGAAGAATCAGGCGTATGCAAGGCTGTACCGCCTGATTTTTGAGTATCTGTTGGCGTATGCGGATGAGCCGTACCCGATGACAGAGACCGATACGGACGGTGAGCAGCAGTTCGGGCATTTTGACCGCATGGAGTTTTTGAAGCAGGACGCGGCAGGGGAGCTGTACTGGGATGATGAGTTCATCTTTGAGGTTGACCCGGCGAGTAACCTTGCCAGCAACCGCGAGCGGCTGTGGGATATGGCAAAAGTAGATTATCAGGCTGGCGCTTTTGGCCCTATCAATGACATGGAAAGCCAGCGCACCTACTGGACATGGATGAAGAACACAAATTACCCGTATTCAGCAACCGTGTTGGCAGATATCAGCAAGCGGTTGGAAATGCAGCAGCAAACGGAACAGCAGATGATGCAGAGGTGACATGGGGGTGACACAGAGTGACATGGTATGATGTGAAGCTGGCCGCCTTGCAGAAAATGTTTGCGACTGACGGAACGGATATTTCCAACCCGGACGAAGCGACCAGAGAATATCTGAACGCTATGCCGCAGGCTGCAAACGAAGCTGTAGAAATGCTGTGCACTGCTGGTAGGTATCTGCGCAAGAGCTACACCGTTGACAAGGACAAGGGCGAAAAGCTGACGGTGAATCTTGCCTATGAAGTGCCGGACTACTGGCGCATTGGCAGTATGGAGGTTTACAAGCTGGTGGATGATACCCCGGAGCCGGTAGAAGGGGTAGTGCTGTACGGCGGTAAATACCTTGTGTTCCCGGAAGAATACGAGGGTGAATTTGAGCTTTTCTATGACGCGAAGCCTGCAACCTTTACGCTGAACACGCCCGACAGCAAAAAGATAGATTTGCCGGACGAGGCCGTTGTTCTGCTGCCGCTGTATATTGCAAGCCAGCTGTACAAGGATGACGATAACGCCATTGCCACAATGTACCGCAATGAATTTGAAACGGCTTTTGAACGGCTGGTAAACCCCAGAACCGTGACGAAGGAGAGTTTCAGCAACAATACAGGGTGGTGGTAATTGTGGCAAGATTTTCAATTCCAACACAGGCAGCACGCAGCAAGCTTACGATTGACAGACTGCTTGGCATTGACTATACAAGCAACACGGCCAACGTAAATGTACGCCAGAGCCCGAACGCAAAAAATATGATACGCAGCGAACCCGGCAAGGTGCGCAAGCGGATGGGGTATGAGCGATTGTGCACATTCCCCGCACGAATTAACGGATGCCACCTTCTGAAAAAGAAAACGCTGGTACACGCAGGGACGGCGCTGTACCTGATGCCGGAAGCCGGGAACGAGCCGGGGGCGGCCCTGTACAGCGGTATGGCAGATGCCCGAAGCAAAAGCTGGCAGATGGAAGATAAGCTGTTTATTGCAGACGGAAAATGCCTGCTGGTATATGACGGCGAGAGTGTGAAAAAAGCCAGTGATGGTGCCAAAATTCCGACCTTGACCATTGGCAAACCGCCGAAGGGCGGCGGGACAGAGTATGAAGCGCTGAATTTGCTGCAACCGAAATTCAAAGAACTGTTTGCGGCGGACGGAACCAGCACAGAATATCATTTGAGCTTCAGCGGATTGGACAGCGCGGATGTTCGGGTGCGAAAGCTGAACAGCAACGGAGACTGGATAGATGTTACCAGCGGGTACAGCTGCAATGCAGGAACAGGCGTTGTCACGTTCAACACGGCCCCCGAAAAAAGCCCGGTTACCGGTGAGGATAACATTGAGATTACAGCAAGCCGCACGGTGACAGGGTATGCCGACAGAATCAACAAATGCACGATTGGCATACTGTTTGGCGTAAACGGTGCGGCTGACAGACTGTTCCTTAGCGGAAACCCGGATTATCCAAATCAGGACTGGTACAGCGGCCAGTATGATTTGGCATACTGGCCTGATACAGGGTACAGCAAACTTGGCAGCGAAAAAAGCGCGGTGATGGGCTACAGCATTATTGAGAACCGCATTGCGGCGCACAAGGACGAAAACGAGACCGACAGAAACGTGGTAATCCGGCAGGGTAACTTAGTGGACAATGAGCCAGCCTTCCCGATTACAAATACCATACAGGGGCCCGGAGCGATTGCAAAATACAGCTTTGCCTACTGCGCAAACGAGCCGTTTTTTCTGACGAATCTTGGCGTGTATGCCATTACGCCGAGCGACATTGTGGGCGAGCGTTTCAGCCAGAACAGAAGTTACTATATGAATGGAAAGCTGCTGGAGGAGCTGAACAAGGAAAATGCGTATGCCTGCGTATACAAGGATATGTACTGGCTGTGCCTGAACGGCGTTGCGTATATCCTGGACGGACAGCAGAATCTTGGGACAAATTCTGGAGACCCATATTCCACAAGACAGTATGCGTGCTTTTACGAGACAAATATTCCGGCACGTATTATGTGGGTGCAGGAAACTGACCTGTATTTTGGATCTGACGATGGCAAGGTGTATCGGTTTTACAGCAGACCGGAAGATGTGCGGAGCTATAACGATGACGGTGCAGCGATTGACGCTGTCTGGGAAACGCCGGATTTAGCCGGTGATTTGTTTTATAAGAACAAAAGCTTCCGCTATCTTGCCTTGCAGATGGCGCCGAGTGCGTTTACAAGCATAATGGTGTATGCGATGAAGCACGGCATATGGAGCCAGATTTGGCAGGATGAAATCCATGCGCGTTACTTCAGCTACCACCAGCTGTGTTATTCCCGGTTCACGTACTCCAATGACCAGACAGCGCGAACATTGCACAACAAAATACGCATAAAACGTGTGGACAAGGCAAGATTCCGTTTTGCAAACAATGTGCTGAATGAGCCGTTTGGCCTGATGCAGATTGCAGTTGAATTTGTAGAAAATGGCAATTTTAAGGGGTGATGAAATGGCGTTCAAGAAAATTTCCGATGCAGACTTGAAGGAAAAAGGCAATATCGGCAAGCCGGATACACCGGGTGTTACAACGGCAGAAATGCAGCGAATCCTGGACGAAATCCCGCGCGAGGTGCTTGTGCCTGCCTTAAACGCCCTGATAGATGCCCTTGGCGCACAGGACGCGGCGGCGAATCTGGGCGCAGTGATGCCGGAAGGGCTTACCGCCAAAGGCAACACCGTGCAGAGCGTACTGAACGCCTTGCTTGCGCTGGACACGGCGCACGAGGAAAGGACGGATAACCCGCACAGCGTAACGGCGGGACAGACCGGCGCGTATACGAAAGAGGAAACAGACAGCGCCATTGCCAACAAGGTGACGGAAATCGGCTCGGGCGATATGGCCAAGGCGCTGTACGATAAACGCAACAAAACCCGTGATATCTTTGACTTTGCAGGGTATCTGTACGAGGCTACCTATGCACAGGACGGCTGGCTGGCCAGCGGCGATGCGTGGGTTCAGGCCGCAACGCTGAAACCCCGCAACGGCGGCGGCAACGTGACGGCAGACAGCACCGTACTGAGTGCGCCGATGTGCGAGACGGACGCGGACGCCGCCACACGAAGGGCGCGCAGAAAGGCGCTGGGCATTATCAACAGCGGGTATTGTGTCCTGGGTAACAACACCATGACCGCAACGGTGGAAAAAAAGCCCTCCACTGACATTACCGTTATTTGGAGAATCGGGGGCTGACTGATATGACACACGAGATACAGGTAAGCCAGTACAAGACGATTCCCTCTAACATCAAACTGGGTACGTTTGACAGCTACGGCACGGAAAAACTGCATTTCACCTTTGGTTCAGGTTGGGAAAATCTGGCAGTATATGCCACCTTCACCGCGCCAAACGGAAAGAGCGTACAGGCCGACGTTGACATTGATGGAAACACAGACGTGCCCCCCGAAGCTACCGCAGAACAGGCAGGGCAGGGCGAAATTGTGCTGATTGGCAAGGCAGAGGGCGTAAACCGCATTACCGTGTCCCTGCATTATACAGTGCTGGAACACGGCCCTGTGCAGGGCGCAGAACCCGCCGTGCCAACGCCCGACCTGCTGCAACAGGTACTGACCTTGAGCAAGGACGCGCAGGAAGCCGCCAAGAAGGCCGAGCAGAGCGCCAAGAACGCCGTGAAAGATGCGACGGACACGGTGAAACCCTACAAGGAAGAAACCGTATGGGCGGCGGCAGCGGCGGCTTTGAGCCAAAAGAGCGCGGCAGAAAGCAAAGCAGCCGCGCAGAACGCCGCCGAGCTTGCGGAACTGGCGGGCACTGCGGCGGGAAATGCCGCAGACGATGCGGAAAAGGCGGCGGATATCGCCACAGGTGCAGCGGGAAACAGCGCGGTGAATGCGGAAAATGCGCAGAAAAGTGCACAGAACGCAAAGCAGAGTGCAAAGGACGCCTCCGAAAGCCAACGTGCGGCAAAGGCAAGCGCGGACGCTGCGGCGAAAAGCCAGCAGAGTGCGGCAACCGATGCGAAAACCGCGAACGATTCCAAGGTTGCTGCGGCGGGCAGTGCCGGTGCGGCGGCAGGGGCGGCTAATGCTGCGGAAAATGCTGCAAGCGCTGCGGCGGGAAGTGAACAGGCGGCAGGGGCTGCAGAAGAAAGAGCTGCAGCGAGTGAACGCGCCGCAAAGGAGAGTGAACAGGCTGCGGAGAAATCCGCACTGGCAGCGCTGGAAAGCAAAACGGCTGCGGCAGCGAGCGAGGGAAACGCCGCGGCCAGTGCGAAAAAGGCAAAGGACATTGCCGACAGTCTGCCCGAAGATTACACCACGGCAGTAAACGAGATTGCCGCGCTGAAAACCAACAAGGCAGACCAGGCCGAGCTGGACACCGTGAAACAGCGGGTAACGGACAGCACGCCCGATGACAGCATTGTTGGCGGAAAACCATGGAGCAGTAAGCACATCATTGATATGCTTTGCCCACCGCTGGAAGAAAGCGGCAACCCTGTTGTGTGCTACCCCGTGGCCGGATATCCGCTGGGCGTAAAGGCCAGCTGGGAGCCGACGCAGGAGGGAAGCGGAACACCAAGCCCCGAAAACATCCGCCCCATCAAGGGACGTGACAGCGTTACGGTCGAACGGTGCGGGGAGAATCTGATGGATATGGCCGTGGTTGCGGAGAGCAAAAACGTCACCGTTGACGGAGATAAAATCCATGTTGTTGATACCTCCGGCTGGGGACAAAGTTACATCATATTTGATGCCAAATTCCCGGCCGGAACGTACACAATAGCTTTTGATTCCATCATTGCGAAAAAAGGCCGCGTAATTGTGCGCCCCTTTAATATGGACGGGGAAAAGGCAGATGCCAAAGTTACCGTTGCGGGGGATGTATACCGCGTTAATGCTAACGAGTATTACAAAGGCTACACTTTCATAAGTAATAATATTCCGTCTCCGCAAAAAATACACTTCACGGTCGCCAAGGCGGCATATTTCCAAGTTGGCTTTGCTGGTGGGCTTGAACTGGGCGAAACGGAGGTTGATATTATCAATCCGACGCTTGTTCCAGGCACCACCGCCCCCACCGCCTACACACCATACACAGGGCAAACCAATACCCTCACCCTGCCTGAAACCGTGTATGGCGGTGAGGTGGACGCGGTGAACGGTGAGGGAATAAAAAATTGGGAAAGAGTTGTGTTAGACGGGACTGAAGCGTGGGAATACGATACACGTGGACTTTTTATATATTCATTACCACAAAAAGCAAAAAGTGCAGCAAAACTCCTATGTGATAGATATACAGGTAAATATGTATCTACGGCGGAGGCATTATACGTGGAAAACAAGATATTTGTTGTCGGAACAAGCGTCTGCGGGCATACTACTGTAAGTGAGTGGAATGCTTATCTAGCTGCCCAGTACGCTGCAGGAACACCTGTTCAAATCTGCTACCAGCTGGCCGAGCCGGTGCCATTTACCGCGACAGGCGCACAGCCCATCCCCGCGCTTGCAGGTGTGAACACCGTGTTGACCGATGCCGACAGCGCGACTGTGACAGGACGAGCAGACCCCATTAAACGGATCACTGACCTTGAGACGAGTATCGCATCCATGACATAAGGAGGTACATACATATGGCAATTAAAAGTAAAGCTAGGCACGACCTGACCCTGCGCAGTATCAAGCGGGAAATCGAAGCAGGGCGGGACGTTGCGTTTTGGCTGGATAAAGCCTACACACATCTGGACAACGGACTGCTGACCGAAGATGACATTGCAGAGGTGGAAACACTGGCGCAGAAATACTACGACGCGCTGGACACCGAAACAACGCGGGATTATGCGACGGAAGAAGGTGAGCCCGCATGAGTAAATGTTTAATTGCGGCTGGCGGGATGGTGGCAGACGAACAACGCAAGGAGGCGATACAATGAATACCATGATGTGGCCAACACCCCTCGTAGATGCCACCCTAAGCCAAGAGGGCGATGCGGCAGATTCCAAGGCGACAGGTGTCGCCATTAGCAAAAAAGCAAACAGCACCGATGTAGAAAACGCACTCAACCAAAAACAAACGATGCTTCTGGAAACTAGTTTCACCGCTAACACGGATTCAAACGGCAATATATATATTGGCTGGCCTACCAACCAGTATGTCGTTGTTTCGGCTTTTGCACAAAATCTGATAGCGCAGGCGTTCGTAACCAGCGAATATAATTACGCCATCCATTTATCGGATTATCAAAATCAAAACATCGGCACACGAAATAATGTGACCGTATGGGTACGGTATTATAATAGGCAAAAGGAGATTACCGGCAAAGACTACTAACCAACCGAAAGGACGTGATACCTATGTTATTTACAGGGCGCAATCTTGTGAAATATGACTACAGCCGCTACGGCTACACGCGCGGCGGCGGCAAAACGTGGCACGGCGGCCTTGATATTGGCGGGCTGGATGATGCCAAAATCCGTATGCCTGGCTATAACAGCAAGAGCATTTCCGGCACGGTGGTGACGGCCCGCATCGTGACCGACAAGAGCAACAAGACGTGGGAGTGGGGCTGGTATGTCTGCGTCAAGCTGGACGCCAACCAGACGCCGGATGCCGTCAACTACCTGTATTTCTGCCATTGCAGCAAGCTGCTTGTCAAGGTCGGCCAGAAGGTCAAGACCGGTGACGTGCTGGCGATTGTAGGCCAGACCGGCAACGCGGCGGGAACGTGGACACACTGCCATTTAGAGGTCAGAGCCACCGCCACTGGCAAGGGCCTTGACCCGACCGCTTACGCCGGAATCCCGAACAAGGCGGGTACATACGGAGCAGCCCCCGCCCCGGCAGCTGCCAAGCTGCAAACTATCACCATCGGCCCGGTATCGCAGGGTGACGCAGATGCCGTCTACGCGGTCTGTAAACAGCGCGGCTTGACAGATGCGGGACTGTACAAGAGTGTGTGGGTGGAGGCGTAATGTGCCGGACTGGATTGTGAAATACTGGGTGCAGTGGGCGTTTGGCATCATTGCCGCCGCGCTGGCACTGGGATACAAGCGGCTTGCCGCTAAAATCAAGGCACAGGAAGAAGAACGCAAGGCCATCAAAGATGGGATACTAGCCATCCTGCACGACCGCCTGTATCAGTCCTGCACGCACTACATTGCGCAGGGCTGGATTGATATGGATGGCCTGAAAAATTTGGAGTATATCTACAAGGCGTATCACGCATTGGGCGGAAACGGCACCGGCACAGAGCTGTACACCCGCGCTAAGTCGCTGCCGCTGAAAGAGTAACTTGCTGGATTGCGGCAAAATTTATAGAACGTAATTATAAATTACGTTTGTACGTTATAATATAATTTGCGTGTGATTTGCCGTGCGATTAAAACGCACGCGTTCGTTTTTGGTGCGTTTTAAGACTTTTAGAACCGGAATTGAACTTGAACAGGCTGAAAAGTCGAACTCAATTTCAATTTTGGCATTTTTTATATCTTTTTTGACTTTGAAAGGAGCAATAAATGAGCATTGACTATACCAACTACATCAAGCCGGAACTGCTGGTGCTGATTCCCGCGCTGGTATTTATCGGCTACTGCTTGAAAACCAGCACTGCCGTGAAGGACAAGCTGATTCCCGCGCTGCTGGCGGCTGCTGGCGTGCTGCTGGCCGTTTTGTATGTGCTGTCAACAACTGTTATTGCCGGCCCGCAGGACGCGGCACAAGCCGTATTTACGGCCATAGTGCAGGGCGTGTTGTGCGCGGCTGGGGCGGTGTACGCCGATCAGTGCGTTAAGCAGAGCAAAAAATCTGAGTAAAAGGGAGCGGGAGTATGCCGAAACCACTTAACTTTAAGAAAAGCACCGACGTATACCAGAAGCCGGGTACAACCAGTTATACGACTTTATCCAACGCGGGAAACAGAACCACGCCCATTCAGCGCCTTAACGCGAACAAGAAATTCAACCCAATGGCCAACGCCGTGCAAGCGACGCAGCACAACCGGCAGCTGGCAACAGCGGCCAATGCAAGGGCTCAGTCTACCGTTCCGAAACAAGACCCGGGTTGGAGCGGCGGCGGTGGTACAGGCGGCAGTGCCATGTCCAGCGCACCGGCTGCGACACCAGCTGTCAGCCAGCCGCAGGACACCTATATGCAGAACTACATCAATCAGATGCAGGCTGCAATTCAGTCGGCACAAAAGCAGGCAGAGGAAGCGCAGCGCCGTGCGGAGGAACAGATGAAGGCCGCGCAGGAGGCGCAGCGCAAAGCCCGCGAGGAGGCGTACAACCGCAGCGCAGCCCAGCAGAAAGCTGACTATGAGTATGGGCAAGGAAATCTGAACGCCGCAACGGACAGCGCCTTGCAGCAGGCATACATCAACAATATGATGCAGCGCCGCAATCTGGGGCAGCTGCTTAGTGCGCAGGGGCTGAACGGCGGCGCGAGTGAGAGCACTACCGCCGGTATGCTGAACAACTACAGCAACAGCCGCAATGCTTTGGAAACGGAGCGGCAGAACCAGCTTGCCAGCTTGATGAACACCTACCAGAACAATATGGCGCAGCTGGAAAACCAGAGGGCCAGCGGTGACGCTGCCGACTTGAGCCAGTACCAGACGAACCTTAGCAACCTGACAGCGAACAATGCAAACCAGCTTATCAGCCTGATGCAGGGATATGCAAACATAGCGGCCAATATGCCGCAGCTGAGACCGAAGTTTAATATGACCACAGGGCAGTGGGAATACAGCTACACCTAATCCAAACAACAATTTGCAAGGGGGATTTGCTGAATGGCAAAAGTCAGAAACCGTGAGGATGCGCTGCTGGACGCATATCTTGGGCGGTACAAAGGCGCACAGGCCAGCACGGTAAGCGAGGGACAGAGCAAGACAAAATCCGCCCAGCAGAAGGGCAGTGCGCTTTTGAACGCTGCTGACAAGACGCTGCCTGCGCTGAAAAACACCTACAGCGACACATTGCAGAACATTGTGAGCGGGGCGAGCATGGAAAACAGCCTGAACAACGATGTTATGCAGCGGAGCATGAACCTTGCAAAGGCGAAGTTTGACGCCGCCAATGACCTGTATGAGCAGCAGAAAAAAGCCCAGGAGTACGCCGAGAAGCAGGCAGCAAAAGCGGCGGCAGCGGCGGCAAAAAGAAGCGGCAAAAAAAGTCGCGGCAGTTCCAGCAAGAGCAGCACCACCAGCGCGGCGGATGATACAGCGGCGGCGGATGCGCTGAATAAGCTGGGGATTGGCAGCGAAAACGGCAGTACAAGCACAAGCAAAGCTAACAATAAGAAACAAGTTGTCAGCGGCAAAAGCAGTGCTAAAGAACAAGCTGCCCGCAATGCCAGCGCAAGAGCAAAGTACGATGGGAGCAAGCAGGAGCAGAAAGACATACAATACCGTGCGAATGTTCGCAACCAGAAAACCAAACGGTTACTGCAAGAAAAGATTGCTGCAGCAAATTCCGGCGCGAACAAGGGTAAGGCTGCCGGAAACAGCTATGCAGAACGGCAGAACACCACGCAAGTTGCACAGAGCCGCGCTGTAACGAGCGCGGGCAAGCAAGTTGGCAGCAGTTATGCCGCCGCCGGGCAAGCCCCCACAGAGCGAGAGAGAGCCGCTGGGCAGCAGATAAAAAAGCAGACCGCCGACACGCTGAAAAAGCTGCAGACCGACAAGGATTATCTGGCCGAGTTGGCAAAGCCGGGACGCAAGCTGACGCAGAGTGAAATTGATGCAGTAAAGCAGTACAAGCCCGCAAGTAAAAAGGCCGACTTGTTAAAGCAAGCGCAGAACGGCAAGATTAGCTGGACAGAGCAGGCAAAGGAAACGGCAGACCTTGACAATCTGCGGCAAAAAGCACTGCTGAACGGCTTTGGGCAGAGCGCCGAAACGTTTACAGCCGGGTTTTACAACAGCTTTCCCGGAGCAAACAGCCTTGCCGATAAAGCGGCAAACGCCATTATGACGGACGCTGACAAGCAGCACGAGCTTATCCGCGGGCGGACGGCCGCTGACACACTGAACAAAACCGCCGAGCAGGATGCACTTGCCGCCGCTGCCGGTACGATGGCCGGAAAAAGTGCACAGTACGCATACTTTAACAACCTGATGGCTGGTACCCCTTTGGCAGACACAATGGGCAAGGTGGGCAGCAAGGCAATGAGCGCGGCAAGCAAAATCCCTGTATGGGGGCGGTTTGCCACACCGGCTGCAGGGGAAGCGCTGGGGCGCATTTTAACAGACCAGACCGCGGACACAGTGCTGGATACAATACCGAGCCTTGCGAATGACCTTGCCGCTTACAATGACCAGCAGACAAGAATCCAGAACGGAGAACAGGTAGACGATGCCTTGACACCGGGGCGAATTGGCTTGAATGTGCTGGGCAATGTTGGGCAGAACTTTGCCATGAACGCACTGCCGGAAATTGGCGGTGCGGTGGTGAACGGCATTAAGAACAGCCGGACGGCAAGACAAATGCTGGCCGAGCAGGCGCAGGGCATTGAAAGCGGGCTGAATGCAGAGGATGCCAAAGGGCTTGTAGACGCATACAAGGGGATGCAAAGCGGAGACCTTACAACGCACAATGTGGATGCACTGAATGACAGCGTAACAGCCTATAACGATTGGGAAAGTTATGCGCCGACGTTGGAAAATTTGCCGACAATGGGTAATCAGGCACAAATAGGAAATATAGATGGCTGGCAAGAAACGCCTGATATTTTCTTGCAGCGCCTTGTTGACGAGACGGCGCAGACGGCTTACGACCCCTGGGGGAATAGTTACAACCCGAACGTGCTGAACCGCGTGGACAATGCACCGGCGGCAGATGTGCAGAGCGTTCCGGCGCTGGAACGGCAGACTGCACAGAGCGTGAGCGAGGCTGTGCCCACATTGGAGCAAAGACCGCTGAACGGCAGCGAGAGCGTGCCGGAGAACGCGGTTGGCGCACAGAGCACACAGTATGACCGCAGGGAAGTGCTGAATCAGGACTATGCAAACCAGAGCCGCTTTAATGACGGACTGGATGCAGACGAGGTGCAGAGACTTGGCGCTGACCAAAATACACACACGCTGTACAGCCGCAAGGAATCCGCTGACAATGCCAGATTGAGCTTTGACACTTACCGGCAGAGCAGTGACGGCAGCATAAGTGCGGCAACCGACAATGTGCTGAAAGATTTGCGCAATCTTGACAAGTGGAACGCGGACGATTTGGCACTTGCCAAAGAAGCGCAGAACCAGCAGCGCAATTTGCTTTTGACGCTGGAAAAAGGAAGCCCCGAATACGAGGTTGAATTTGCCAAGTACAAGCAGCTTGACAGGCAGACATCGCGCGGGTTCAGCGAAGCTGGACGCGCACTGCAAGAGGGTGTGAACGCGGAACAGACCGCTGATACTGGCTTACGGAAGTTTAACCAGCTTACGCAAAAAATCACAAGCGAATATGCCGACAGCCGAAAAGGAAAGCAGCTGCGCGAAATCAGCGATGTTGTATATGACGGCAAGGTTGATGAATTTTTGACGCAGATTGCTAAAGAACAAGGCGTAGAAGAAGCTATGCTGCAAGCCGAAAAGCAGATACGCAAAGCAGCCGAGAGCAAGCATATCAAGCTAAATGACGATGAAATCAAGAAGGCAGCTGCATCTATGGTAGCTGGCGGCAATGCCGATGATATGTTTGATGCGCTGGCAAGAACACAGCTGAAAATCGGCGATTTTACGGAAGCCGACAATGACAGAATCAGAGAAATATTCACGCAAACAAGCGGGATGAAAGACAGCAAGGCGCGGTATCAGCTGGAGAGCGAAGCATACGGCATTATGTCTAAGTACTTGCCAGGCAAGAGCTTTTGGGACAAATGGAACAATCTGCGCTATCTTTCTATGCTTGGCAACACGAGAACGCACGCACGGAACATTTTAGGCAATGTTTCGATGAATGCGGTTGTACGCACCAAAGACAATGTGAGCGCCGTAATGCAGCTGGCTATCCCGCAGGAAGAGCGTACAAAGGCTATTGGCATAACGTTTACCAAACAGGGACGAGAACTGATTGACGGTGCGAAAAAGTACATTGATACGGACGCCTACAGCCTTTTGTATAATGATGGCAAGTACAATGTGCAAACCGGGCTTGCAAGCGCGCAAAAAACATACGGAAATACCCCGTTCGGAAAACTTTTGCAGTGGGCAAGCGATAAGAACAGCGGCCTCTTGGAAAAAGAGGACGCATTCTTTTTGCGGGAAGCTTACGCAAACAGTCTGGCAAGCTTTTTAAAAGCGAGAGGGTATGACGCAAGTGTTTTCCGCGCAGACGATGCCGCCAGCAAAGAAATTTTGCGCAAAGCAAGCGCACAAGCTTTGGAGGATGCCAAAGAAGCCACATTCCACGAGGACAACATACTTTCAACTGCGCTTAAAAATTTCAGCAAGGATACAAATAAGTCCGGCGTTGCCGGCAAACTTGCTTATGCCATTACAGAAGGTATTCTTCCGTTTAAGAAAACGCCTATCAACATTGCGAAAAATGCACTGGAATACAGCGGCGGCGGACTTGTTGAAGCTGGATACCGCGCTATTAAGGGCGAAAGCAAGGCGCGAGTGATAGACGCAGCGGCAAAGGGTATAACTGGGCTTGGTGCTATAGGGATTGGGTACGCACTTGCCAAAACAGGCATTTTAAACGGGGGCGGCAGCGGAGATGACCGTGTAGATGCGTACAACGAAATGACAGGACGGCAAGATTACTCTGTCACATTGCCTAATGGTGCGACCTATACAATCGACTGGACAAGCCCGGCAGCAATACCCTTGATGATTGGCGCGGAGCTTTCGGAGGATAACAGTGGGCTGACAGTTGCCGGCTTTTTTGAAAAATTGAGCCGGTTTACCAATCCTATTTTGGAAACCACGATGCTGCAAGGGCTTAACGACACACTGCAAAACCTGAAATATTCCGATAATCCTATATGGGATTTAGGGGCGAATTCCGTAAGCAGCTATTTTGGGCAGAGCGTACCGACACTGCTTGGACAAATCAGCCGAACGATGGACGACACCCGCCGCAGCACCTACGGCGGCGGGCAGACCAAACCCGAGAGGGATAACAGCTACGCGCTGAACAAGATGGCAAGCAGAATCCCGGGATTGAGCCAGAGCCTGGAACCCTACGTTGACCAGTGGGGCCGCGAGGAAGCAAGCCTTGACGGCACAGATGATACGGCGGGCGGTATGTTCCTGCGCGGGCTGTACAACATGGGCAGCCCCGGCTATTACAGCAGCGAGAACATCACGCCTGTGGACGAGTATCTGCAAGGGCTGTACAGCGACACCAACAACAGCAAGGTGCTGCCAGAGAAGGCAAGCAGCAAGCTGACGCTGGACAAAGAAACTTACTATATGACGCCGGAGGAAAAGACCGAGTACGCCAAGACTACCGGGCAGACGGCGTATGACCTTGTGGACAGTCTGCGGCAGAACGATATGTTTTTGCGGCTGCCCGATGACCAGCAGGCCGAGCTTGTGCAGGACGCCTACACGGTAGCAAAGACCGCCGGTGGCGTGGCCGCTGTTGGCGACGGCGTAAGCGGCGTTGATTCCAAAGCGTATCAGGCATATGCGGACGGCGGCATTGACGGCGCAGTGAATTACATTCTTGCAAAGAATGCAGTTGACACGGCCAGCGACAGTAGCGATGACAGCAGCTTGAAGGACGTTGAAAAGTGGAATACCATTCAATCCCAGATGGGCAACAGTGGCATTGACCAGTATGTCCCTATGACGCGCGATGACAGCGTTGTACGGCGTATCTATGACAATGCGGGCAGTAACACTGCCGCGGCGTATATGAACGCTTACAGCGCCGCTTCTGCCGGGCTGGGAGAGGACGAAACGCCAAGCAAGTACGATGTCGGCATCGGTATGATGCGGCAAGGCGTGCGCGGGGATGACCTTGCGAGAGCCTATATTTCCGCTTATCAAAAAACAGACAAGGCCGGAACGGCACTGTATGGACAGTATGGCGCAGATGGCCTTGAGGGCTGGATTATGTACAAAACAGCCGCATACAACGTTGACAAAAGCGGGAATAACAATGGCAAGATTGACAAGGACGAGGCCATTGCCACATTGAACGCAATGGATTTGACGGATGAACTGCGGCGGGCATATCTTACCAAAACCAACAAGAGCTGGAAGAATCCGTATTGAGGTGGTGTATGAAATTTGACTTTTGCCAAAACTGCCTGACGGACGAGGAGAAGGCAGTGCTGGTCCTGCGAAGGCGGGGCTGGCGCAATGCGGAGATTGCCGCAGAGCTGCATTGCAGCGAACGGACAGTGAACCGCAGAGTGCGGAAGTTGAAAGACAAGGGAATATGACACCGCAGAGGGGGTTATGCCAAATTGGCATAACCCCCTCTTTTTTTGTTGGCGTAAAATTGGCGCAGATACGGCACGTAAATGGCCTACAGGCAGGGCCCGGCGGCGGTACAATAAAGGCAAGAGGTGAGTACGATGTACCAGAACTGGAATACCTTTGGCAATCCGTATGGCGGCACATACCAGCCGCAGCCCTGCACCATAACGAAGGTGAGCGGGGAGAACGGCGCGAGAGCTTTTGGGATGGCACCCAATTCCAGCGTGCTTTTATTGGATGAAACTGCGCCTTTGGTCTGGCTGAAAAGCACAGACGGCGCAGGCTACCCGACCTTGACGCCCTACACGATTACACCGTATCAGGCCACGCCGCCGGTTGACGTGAACGCACTGGAACAGCGCATTGCAAGATTGGAGGAGAAGCTCAATGACAAACCCGATTCTACAGGCAATGGGGAAAAGCGCACTACCAAATGACCCAATGGCAATGATGCAGCAGTTTGCACGGTTCAAACAGCAGATGCAGGGAAAAGACCCGCAGAAAATTGTGGAAGGGATGCTTGCTAGCGGGCAGATGAGCCAACAGCAATTTGAACAGCTGAAAAATATGGCGGAGAGTCTTAGAGGGACACTGTACTGATATAGGCCGGGTATACACGGCTTATAAATATATTTTTACGAAAGGAAATGCACGATGGACAACGGCTATTCTTTGAGCGACCTGCGGGCCGCTACCGGGGACGGCAACAGCTGGGGCAACGGTGCGTGGTGGATTATCATCCTGTTCCTGTTCTGCTTTATGGGCGGGAACGGCTGGAACCGCAACAGCGATTTTGGCCAGTATGCCACAGCGGCCAGCCAGCAGGAGATACTGTTTGGCCAGCAGTTCGGCCAGCTGAATGACAGAGTCACTAATCTTGGTAACGGCATCTGCAATCTTGGCTATCAGATGCAGGGCAATGTTGCGCAGCTTGGCAAGGAAGTCGCGATTGGTCAGGCCAACTTGCAGCTGCAGGCAAGCAACAACGCAGCCAACCTGAGCCAGCAGCTTGCCACTTGCTGCTGCACTACACAGCGGGCTATTGACGGCGTGAATGCAAACATCGACCAGAAGTTTGCAGCGCTGGAAAAGAGCCAGCTTGAGCAGCGCATTGCGCAGCTGGAGCAGGCCAACAATCAGCTGTACATGGCGCAGCAGTTTACCGGTGTGGTACGCTACCCGATGAATTACGCCTACAGCGCAGGCAACAGCCCGTTTTGCGGCGGGTGCGGCTGCAACTAATCCGCTATAACAGCGCCAGCCCGCACAGCAAGCGCTGTGCGGGCTTTTTTACTGAAAGGAGTATAAGTTTATGGCTTGCAATCAAAGGCTTCAAAACAGCCACTACAAGAGCGCACAGAACGCCTACAACAACACCGCGCAGACGATGGCTGCCACTGCCACGCCTGTGAATGTGCTTGGCGTGCTGAACACCGATACCGGGTGTGCGATTGACACAAACGCGGGCGGGTTCCTGATTCAGTGCAGCGGCCTGTACAGAATCAGCTATGATGTGACTTTCACAGCGGGAGCCGCCGGAACGGAAGTGCTGCAGGGCCTGAAGGATTCCGCGCCGCTGCCTTGTATGAGCGCACAGGTTACTACGGCAGCTGACAGCATCTACACGCTGCACGCGGAAACGACCGTGTACATCCCGGTATGCTGCGGCAATATGCCTACCATCAGCGCGGTTATGAGCGGCGTTGCGGGTACGGTGAACCATGTGTGCGCCAGCGTTGTAAAGCTGGCATGAGGTGGCAGTGATGGAGAATATCAAGGCATACAAGGAGAAGCTGGAACACGAGATTGACGAGTTTGCCGAGCACTACCCGGTGAACGAGCGCACAGTTGCCACGCTGACCGCCATGCTGGAATGCTGGGAGCACGTGAAGGCGTGCGCCGAGTGCGGCTGCGGCGGCGAGCTGACGAAGGACGAGGCAATGGCGTGGATGTACAATATGCACAACGAGGACGGCAGCATGGGTGCGCACTGGGATGTGGAGCAAACACGGCCCTATATGGAGCCGCGCGGCATCAGCTGCGAAGTGTGGAAGTGGGCCGCTGTGATGAACATGATGTACAGCGACTACTGCAAGGCGGCACGCAAGAACAGCGTGGACAGGCCGGAGTTTTACGCTGATTTGGCGGCGGCATTTCTGGATGACCGGGACGCGCCGGAGGACAAGGCCGGACGGTACTACCATATGATAGCCAGCAAAATCCACAACTGAATACCAACAGCCCACAGCTTACGAGAAAATTTCGTAAGCTGCGGGCTGTTTTGTCAGGGGAGAATATCGGTTTCCCAGCCGGGCGGAAGTTCAAGCTGGAACAGGCCGGTGCGTTCCTGCGCACGCACCCAGAAATCAGAGCGGTTCAGCTCCTGCGCAACAGCGCGGCGGGACTGGCCGTCAAAGTAAATTTTCGTAAGTACCAGCTTTTGTGCATCGTTCAGCGGCTTCATGGCGGTAACGCGCTTTGCCCTTGCGACTTCCATCGCATCCTTTGCGTAACGGTATCGCAGATAGGCTTTTTCGCGGCGCTCGGCTGTGCTTGCGACCACATCTGATTTGGCGTTGCCGTGCGGCATGCCGTCCAGCGATTTTGAGCGCGGGGCGGCGGCCTCTGAATAAGCCTCTTTAGCGGCAAGGTATTGCTGGCAGTAGCCGGAATATTTTTGCATCCACTGGGTGCGTTGGGAAATTCCGGATGGAATCATTTTGTCACCTTCTCAAACCAATAATCTTGTTTGCACTTACTACATTCTTTCCCGTTAGAAACGCATAAGCGCTTGTAATTTCTATCTACTTTTTTGGGACATATGTTTATTGTGCCGTCTTTTCTTGGCGCGTTTGGGCAGATTTCCAAAAAGGCATCTTGACGATACACCGTTACACGCTTTTCACTGTGCAAGCGTTGTGCGGATTCTTCAAGAAGGTTTACAAGCAAGTCTTTTTCTTCGTGGATTGCTTCGGCCTCGTCCCCATATATCTGGGTTGCCAACAACCGCAGATATACAGCAAGTGCAGCTGTATCTGTGATTTGAATCGCTTTTTTATTAAGATACTGCATACCATAAATAAGCATGGCCGCTCCTTTCTACTTTGTAAACCATGCGTAAATCAGTACGGCGGCAATGAGTAGGACAAGTATGGTCATTCTGGGGCCTCGCTTTCATTATCAATGTGCCGGTTCGTCTTTCGCCACGATGTCAGAAAACCGGCGCAATGTGTAAGCTAAGGTATCAATGGTTACAAATCTGTCGCGGTACTCATTTTCAAGAATGTCGGCAAGATGTCGGATTCTTGCCGAAGCGAGCATTTTTGTTTGGCTCTCGTCTTGTACGCCAAGCATCAATTCCTGTTTAGTTGGCATTTCATCAACGGTTAGGACGTGCATCATCTTGCCGGTGGTGTCAATGTAGTTGTTATTTTCGTCTAAGGTTGGTACGTCAGTTTTGCTCATTGTTTGTCTCCTTTGGCGGCTCGGGGAGCGGCATCCAGTGGGTGACATAAACAAAGTCTGGTAAATATTCCTCGCTGAACCATACGTCTAAATCATCGTCTCTCCATTCCATATAAATGTTGTGACAAACAGAATCGTAGATAAGTACGCATTCGTGTTTAGCTGGCAGTCTGTCTTTAACGCTTATCCATTCAGTCATCTGCGCTCACCATCCTTTTGCCGCATTCCGGGCAAAAATTATAAGCAGCGAAAGAAATTGCATTACAGGCTGAACATACAACATTTGTGCTCCCGCTGCTATCGCTTAACCAATGCGCCGTAGGTCGCAGAGATTCCGGGTCAACAGTTGGTTCATCATCCACCAGACCGCGCACATATTCGACACCAGCTTTATATGCCTGATATTCGCTGCCTTCATAGCCACAGCCGCTCATGCCAACCGAACGCAATATGCCGTTCGCGTCAACGAGCCGCACAGGGTCTTTCGGCTGGCTTGCGCCCGAAATCGGGCATCCTATTGTTGTGCTCATTTTGCTACCTCCTCTACATACGCCATGCCCTGGCGCAGATTGAGCGATTTCGGATTGAAAATACAAGCCGGTGCGACGGAATAACCGTGGCACGCATTGCCTCTGTTAAAATTCCCCGCAGTGCTCACGACGCGAACGCTGTAAGCGCGACCCAAGACGGAATCCTTGTAACTGCACCACCACGGCGTAGCAGTCCAAATCAAGTCATCGTAGTGTGGAATTAACTCACGGTACTTGCGGTACTCGTCGCAGGTTAGAACGAAAACATCGTCCTGTACAGTTTCATAAGCTCTGTCGCCGTTGTCGGCTACAAGGTCAACGGTATGTGACAGCAGACTTTTTTTCCCGAAAACAGCGTTCGCCATATCAGATAGAATTCCCCGCACATTACTGGTGCGGTAGTTATTCCAGTTACCCATCTTATCGACGAATTTATCACTTGGGCAGAACTGTACATCTTTTGCCCACGGTTTAGCCATAATGGCCAGAACGCCGCCGTCAGGGTGGTTCGGGTCAAGGCAGACCCACTCAAAATTTTTGAACATAAAGTGTTCGCCGGGTCGCAGGGTTGTAATGTTAGTCATTGTCGGGCACCTCCGTGAGCCAGTAGTCTTTTGCACAGGTTCCACATTTACTTAAATAGTCATCGTCTGTGCAGCATTTAGAATCTATATCACACGGACGAATCGCAAGAACTCCGTTACTGTCTAGTTTTGCGTTTGGGAACTTCTTCAAAAACTCGCTCTGGCGGGTCTTGATGGGGTGGTCTTTTGCCCATTGTTCAACAATCTGAACAGCTTTTTCTACGTATTCGCTTACATATGCGACACATCGGCCATCTTCTTTGTTTCGTAATGGACATTCAGAACACCTGTCTTTGCTTTTGCATAATCTGCATCGAGTTTTTATATATTCAACTGCGTCCATTAGTCATCAACTCCCTTTGACCAGTATTGACGTGTGCACTCGTCACAGTTGTTTCCAAAGTTTTCGCAGATATTGCCATCCTTAAAATCCTTTTTAATAAAGCACGGGGGAATAGCTACAACTCCATCGGCGTTTATCATTGCGTCAGGATGCAGTTTCAAAAACTCGTCATTTTTAGTTTTTGCAGGATGCTCGTCCGACCATTTGGCAACAATGTTGTATGCCTCAGCAAACTTCTCCGGGTGGTTCATATCCATGACGTCTTCTGACCAACAACCCTTTTCGAGCATAGGACACGCTTTGCAGTCATCATCATTATAATACTCACATATACGGACAAGCTCTTTTACAAAATCTTGCGGTTTCATAAAATCTCCTCCTTGTCATAGCCGAGCGCGACAAACTTTCCGTAAGTCAGTCCCAGCGCTTCGGATTCGTGTACACATTGCTTAATGGATTTTGTGTACGGCAGTAGTGCTTTCTTTCGCTTCTTTCTTGCTTTCTCGCCAGTCATCTGCGGCATACCTTTGGGGCGTCCTTTTGGCTTTAGCGATTTGCGCTTTTCATTGTCCCGCCTGCGGCGTTCCGCTTTCTTTTCCGCTGCGCATTTATCGCAGTAGCGGACGGCAGACGAAACATTGAACAGAAGTTTTCCGCAGTTTTTGCAGGGTTTGGTTGTCATTCCTCGCATTTTTGTTTCCTCAAAATTTGCAGAATCCGCGCCGATGAACGTCACGGCGGATTTTATCCCCGCGCGTCAGGAACGGCTCGCGGAATTCTGATTCTTCCCGGCGCGCCGCTCTGACCTTATCACAGATTGCGCGGTATTTTGCGTATTTCTCGCAGCTGCTGTGGCAGTGCTGCGAACGGTTTTTACAGTCCTTGCAGGGGCACGTCATCTTGAAGCACCTCGATTATAATTTCCGTGCGTGGGTTTTCCTTATCGTACCGCACCCGGGAGCCGTCCACGTTGTCGATAACCTTGTAGTTGTCATCGGCAATAATTTTCGCTTTCACAAGAACATCGTGCGCGGATTCTATCAGGTTCGACAGGTCGCAGGCACGGCGGGTCGGCATATAGAATACCGTCATAACGCGGCAGGGCGCGTCTATCGGCGTGCGCGGCTTGGGGTTGAGATACCACATTGCGGCGCCCTCGTATTTCTCATAGGCCGCGCTTGGTTTTATGAACGGTCTGCCTGTGCGGCGGTTGATAAGGATGCGCTGGGAGTTTTTCTTGCTGACTGGCGGCAGGGGGATTGTGTATTGATAGGTCATGTGTTACCCTTTTTCGTCAAAACGGCAAATCACCGTTGTCCTCAATCTCTGCAAAATCGTCCGCGTTTCCGTTGGAGTAGCCGACATTCGGCTCACCCTGTGTGCGGGCGGGGTGGGCAGCGGAATCGGACTTTCCGCAGAAGTTAGCGTTTTGCACAACCACCTCAATCGCGGTGCGGTTCTGGCCGTTCTTGTCCTGATACTGGCGGCTCTGCAAGCGTCCATCAATGGCAATCAAAGCGCCTTTCTGGAAATACTTGCAGATAAACTCGGCGGTCTTTTCCCATGCGGTGCAGGGAATCCAGTCTGTCTGGCTGTTGCCGTTGGCATCTTTGCGGCCTCTATCACAAGCCAACGTGAATGATGCCACGCTCTTGCCGGTAGTGGTCTGGCGCATTTCCGGGTCACGGGCCAATCGGCCCTGCATCGCAATTACATTCAGCATGATTTATTCCTCCAATGCGGGCAAGGCCCGCGTATATTCGCTCGGCGCTGCGCTGCCAAGCTGCCGAACGCCTGTTAAAAACCATCCCGGCAGCGGTATGCCGAGTTCTGTGTACCTGTCCCACGCAAGGCGCATAGACCAGTTATCGGCGACGTTGTATGCGCTGTGTTTGGCGGCAGCTTCCCGCACCTCGCTTACAGTTGGCTTGAAGCGGTGCGTTTTGGAAAGCTCCTGCACGGCCTTCAGCGCGGCATTGTAGGAAATGTCAGAAAGCGATGCCGCCCAAGCTTTCGCAGTTTCCTCGGCATTCGTTTTGCTGCAAATGTTATCCCAGTAATTCATAGCCAGCGACAGAAGCGCCGCCGTCTGCTGATAAGTCATCTGCCATGCCTCCTTTCGCGATTTCCCTCAGCTTTTCCTGTGTAGTTTTCATCTGTTGCCGTTGTGCAGCGCCTTTCTGCTGGCTTCTGGCCTCTTTCTCGGCAAGATACGCCGCGCGTGTGGTAATGTTCTTTTGCAGGCAGTCACGCAAAATTGCCTGCGCATAGCCCCACGAACGCTTATTGTTGATAGCTGCCTGATTGATTGCCTCGCAAACAAGGTCAGGCTCTACCTGTTCCAGATAGCCCACAATGCTATCAAATGCGGCACGAGGAAGTGCGCCGATGTTCTGCTCGTAGCAGCCTACACATTGTTGCCAGCTTTCGCGCGCTTGCGCGGTAGTCGTAGTAGTAGTAATAATATTTTGTTCTTTGTTCTTTGTTCTTTGTTCTTTGTATTGGCTTGTTTGGCTATCGTTCGCTTGCGAACGCTTGCGTTCGCTATCGTTCGTTATCGTTCGTTTTTTAGCGTTTTCTGAATTTTTCCTGCATTTTGCGTTGTACTGTTCTTGAGATACCTTGATATTACGGGTGATGAACCGATACGCAATCACTTCCTTGCCAGTGAGCGGCTCGGGCTGTTTTGCTCCTTCGCAATAAGCGCAAAGCGCATACATAAGCCGTCGAAACTCACTGTCCGAAAGGTCGGACGTATCTTCCATATACCCGGGATAAAAAGGGATATATTTCAATTCAGCCATATTCAGTTATCCTTACAATCGTGCTGGTGCATATAGATGAGCTGTGATGCAGCCCACATATTCTGTACCAGCCAGTCGTTTGCCGCCTCGCGGCTTAAGTGGTATTTCATAACGCGCTTTTCGTACAGATACTCTCCGTTTGCCTTTTTTTCCGCAATACGGTCTTGTATCTCATCCTGTGTGTAGTTGGATTCTATCAGATACAAGTCATATCCTTTAGCGGTTATGCCGTTCAAATTTCCGGTATCTGTCGCATAGATTGCTTTTCCTGCCTGTGTGCAGATGTGCCAGCAACAGTTTTTAACATCGTGCGTGGTTTCCTGCGCTTTTATTTTACATAGCTTATAATCGTACCATTTATCGGGCTGTATCACGTCAATCTGCGCATACCTGATACCGCACTCTACAAGAGGAGTGACCAGCCAGGAGCAGCACGCAAAGCGCAGTGTAGGACGTTCTTTTGACAGCTTGCGCAATGTAGAGCGGTTGAAATGGTCGCTGTGTATATGCGTAAGAAGTACAAGCCGCAGGCGCTTAACATCCGAAGCGGCCAGCCGAGAAAAAGGAACGCCGCAATCAATCAGTATTGTGTCTTGAAGAATTACGGCGTTTCCCCGGCTGCCGGTGGAAATAACCCGGCATTCCATATTACAAGGCGTTCAGGTCAATTTTCTGCGGTTCGGACTGTGCGCTGGGCTGTTGCACAGCAACTTCAGGAAGTGCATCTTGCTGCACAGGCTCTGCATCCGGCAGAAGGTTGCCGGAATCATCAGCCGAAATCGTTTTTCCATCGGCATCAAACCCTGTTGAAAGGTCAATACTCATAATGCCCCACTTGGAAATAAGCTGGCGCAGCATGGTTTTCTTGGCCATAGCGTCAAAATCCTTGTACCAGAAAGAAGAGTACCTCCACATTTCACTCTGCGGAATCTTTCCGGCGAGAATATTTTCATAAGCCTTGCGGCTGAAAGAAGGGCTATACCGGTCAGCGTGAGACATCACCTTTTCTTTGCTCCAATACAGTACCTTGCGAAAGTTGTTGAGATACTCAAAACAGGCCATATAGCCGATAGTCGGCAGGGACTCCCACTTGTCATCGTCTTCTACAAAGGAAAATCGGGGTTCGCCGGTTTCGCGGTCGCGGCCAAGATACTCGCCCTGCTTAATCACGGTCACATTGATGTTCTTATATTGGCCACTGCGCATAGCCAGCTGTAAATATCCCTTGTAGCCCAAAACAAACTGTGCATCCGAACAGCCCTTCTTGCTGTTTTTAAACGGAACAAGGTAATACTGGCCCAGCTGCGGAGAAGGGCTGAGATTGAGGCTTTCGCCCAGAAGTGCGCCGGAAATCACCGTGTTACGGTCGCAGGACTGCAGGGCAGGATTGACAGAAACAGCGCTTACGATACTGGCCGTGAAGCGGCGGGAACGCTCCGGGTCTCCCAGTGCGTTATAGATAAGACGCTGCATAGACGGTGTGTTCACCGCAACGGAAAACGGCATACTCTGTGCCGTCATGGACTGGTTAGATTGATTCATAAGTAAGTTTCTCCTTCTCCATATACTGTTTCAAGGCTTTCAGCTGGTCGATAGTGCCACGAACCAAGAAACGACATTCAAATATCTGTTCGGATTCTGCGCTCACAGGCTCGCACGAATCGGTGGGGTCCGGCTCTTCAATGGGGGCCGGTGCGGAAAGCTCCTCGACCGGCGGCTGTACGGTCTCGCGCTGCATTTCAATGGCTTGCTCAACCTTCTGCTCAGCGGCTTTCTGCTCTGCAATTCGTGCGCGGCGTTCCTCCTCCGCGCGGCGCTGGCGCTCAATCTGTTCATGCCGTGCGCGGACGGTGCTAAGAGCAAGCGCCATATTCAGCGACTTCTGGTATTCAACCAGAAGCTCGGCAGCATCGGCGTTCTGGGAAAGCTCTGCAGCATCGGCAGCAATCTGCAAAACGGTGGCCGTCATAGCAGTCTTGACGCCGCTGACGGTAGTGGATAAGCCGACTTTCAGGTTGAGCTGCTCATACTTGAGCCAATCGAGATTGTTAGCCTTGCAAAGCTCTGCAAAATAGTCTTTGATTTCAGCCGTCTTTTTCTCAACAATGCCGCGTTCCAGCTCCTTAATCTGGCCGTCCAGTGCAGCATCTGCCTTCTTATACGGCTCCGAGACGTATTCCTTATAGAGCGTCTCGAAATGCTCATAGGGGGCCATAATATCGGCCTTTACGCGCTTTCGCTGTGTTTCCATAGCGTCAAATTCTTTGCGCAGCTCAGTACGCATTTTTTTGGCGTCGGCGCGGGTCTCCTCCGTGACGGCCATCTGCGCAACCTGATTTGTCCGGGCTTCAATTTTTTCCTTGACAAGCTGCAAATGCTCCTCAATGATGGGAAGCTGGCGCAGCGTGATTACCTGCAAGCTCTGTTCCATTCGTTTACCTCCATATTTTTAGTTTTGATATATTCCGATTCCGGGATTTCGTGGTCGGGGATTTCCGGACTCGATTCGTCAGGAGTTACAAGGTGGATGCGGTAGCACTCTGCGGGGGCGGGGAAGTCAGAATAGTGCCGCTGCGGCAGATAGGACACCATCGGAATACCGTCCACAGAAATTTCAAACCGAAGGTCGTCCGTGACCGCGTACCGGGTCAGCTTGCCGCGCTGGATGAAGATGTAGGATTTATCCTTCAGCAGCTTTACAGCTTCGTTAAAATTGAGCGTGTCGCTGAAAAAAACGCCGTACTCATTGACATAGCCAAACCAGCGCTCTGCCCCTTTCAGCATGGAGCAAGCGTTAAGCAGCTTGCAAACATCAGAAAATTTCATTATTGTTCCTCCTGTTCGTCCTTCCATTCCCAGGCATTGACTTCTATAATGCAATTCTCGCAGCCGAGAATCTCATTGCCCTGACGGTACAGGGTGTCACATTCATGGCCGCAGATTGGGCAGATGGGGCAATCGTCATCTGCGGGCGGGTAGGGTTAAAGCGTGCCACTCGTTTATTCATCGTCTGACGCCTCCACAAATTCACCGTTTTCAAGGCGATAGAATGTATCCGATTTGACAGTTTCTCCATCCACGCGGCGGCACTGAACGTCTGTGCGACGCCATTCACTATTTACTTTTTTCCATTCCGCAAGAACAAGCCAGCAGCCAAGTGCGCCTTTTGCTTTTCCTTTAATTCCAAGAGACGATGCAACGCCCTCTTTGCCGGTGTTGGTGGCTGCCGAGCAGTTGCCGGTGTTGGTGGCTGCCGAGCGGTAGCCGGTTTCACCATGTGCGCTCGTGGCGTGTTCTTTAATGTAGTCCACGGACGCTTTTACAATCCCAGCAATACCAATTTCCGCTTTGACGAGAATTTTTTTACCGTAGCGCTCAGAATCGTCTGATTTCTCATCGGAAACGTCATCCAGCTCGACTTCTGCAAAGCGGCTTTTTGCTGGCGAATAATAACAAAAAACATCCAGCGGGTACTCGCAGGCATGGAAGCCATTCTCGCAAAGTTGTGCTTCTGGCTCCTCGTAGGTCTTGCCGATTTCATACTGGAAATCTTTGCATTTCAGGTTTTCGTCAAATCCTTTATACGCTTTCATCTTATTTACTCCCAAATGCCGCACAGAGCGTTGAGCGCCAGAACGGCGGTAATCGTGCCGGGGATGTTAAGAGAGCCGAGCGCCGCCAGCAGCAGCACAAGGTCTGCTGTGATAGCCAGCTTGACAAGCTGGCGGGCAAGCGGTACAATACAGTCATAGTGTTTTTCCATGCACTTGTTTCCTGCCGCGTTCGGTGTTGCTGCACCGGCGCGGTATTTTTTTGTCATAATCATTTGACTTCCTCCCATTCAAAGCGGCCCTTGCCGCTGTTTGCCACTGCCCCAGCCCGCGCAGAACGCCATAATCAAGGCATTCGCGCACCATATCTTCCAGCTTCGGGTCAAGGCATTGAATTTCAAATTCTGCCGTTGACCCTGCCGGGACGCTCTCGCTCTTGGCGATGCTCACGCGCTCGCCCATAGGGGTCTGTGCGCGCAGGGGACGTTCACAGAAATCCAGCTTCATTCCGTGAAGTTCGTAGGGGATTTCACGCGGGAAAACAAAAATCTGGCCGTCAATCGCCTGTTTGTAAGCCTTGATTGCGGCACAGGCCTTGCCGCCCGGATAGCCAGACTTGCCCGCCTTGGCAAGCATCTTGCAGGAATCTTTGAAAAATCCCTTGACCTGATAGTCGTACAGGAACGGCTTACCATCGGCGGTCTTGGGGAAAACGGTGATTCTGTCCTCTGCGTTCTGTGCCTTGATGTTGGCAATTTCTTCAGCGGTCAGGTCATCGGTCGGGGCCTTGCTGGAAATATAGGTTGCCAGCAGTTCCTCGTTGCTGGGGGAAGAACCGAGAACGTCCTCGGTAAGGGTGATTTTGACTTTCATTGTGGAATTCTCCTTTTTTTAAATAATCGGTTGCTATGCGGTGCGAGGGATTGCGGAGCCATCGCCCATCGGATCGAAACAGTGCCGTTGCTCTGCTATGCCGCGCAATGCCATATCTAAGCTGACTGAGCTATGCCTTAGCTATGCAAGACGTTTCGGTTCCGTTGCAATTCAGTTCAATACCAAGCCTTGCCTTTGCACATCTAACTAAGCAGTTCCCTTGCCACGCGCTGCATCTCCATGCTATTGCTCCGCCTGGCGAATCCTTGCCATGCCGCTGCTTTTCCATGCAAAACTTGGCAACGCCAACGTAGGGGAACGCATTGCCAACGCAGTTTGTAGCGTTTCCTGGCTAAGCCGCTGCTACACAAGGATTTCGCGCAGCTCTGCAAGGACGCTGTCGATGCGTTCCTCGCGGGTGAGCGCGTGCGGTTTACCGGGCTTGACGCGCCCGGCGGGGAAGTAGGCGGAGAAGTCATCCAGCGTGATGTCAAGGGCTGCGCAGATGGGGCAGACTTCACGCCAGAGCCAGGGAGAGTAACCATTGACGCGCTTGGAAAGTACGTCCGGGGACATTTTGACTTCCTCCGCAAGGGTGTTGATGCGGTAGCCCTTACTTTTTATAAGGGCAGTGAAGGGAATGTTCATGCGGGGGTTACTCCTTTCGTTCTGCGATAATGTCGGCGACGGCTTGCTCGAAGCGCTGCTGTGCGCCAGCAGGGGAACGGTGACCGTTAAGGATGGCGCTGACATACTCCGGCGTGACAGAAAGAACTTTCGCAACATCCTGTTGGCGGATGCGGTGAATGTGCATTTTGCCGACAATATCCGCAATCCATTGTTCAGACATACAAACTTATCTCCTTTCAACAGAATTTGTTGATTTTCTTAAACTCTTGTGATAGAATGAAGTTGCTAGAATCAAACCACCGATACAAGGGTCTAACTTTGTCAACCAACAGTCTCATTATAGTCTATTTAGTTAAACTTGTAAAGGGGTTTTGTCTATCTTTTTAGACTTTGGCAATATGCACAAAGGGAGAGGGATAAAACTATGTTTTTTGACGTTTACAAGAAACTATGTGAAGAACACAATGTGACTTGTAGCCGGGCGGCGCTGGATATGGGTATAAATAAAGGTACTGTTTCGGTGTGGAAGAAAAAGGGTACTAGCCCACAGGCGGCACAGCTGCAAAAAATAGCAGAATACTTCGGTGTGTCTGCGGACTATTTGCTATCTATGGACAAAAAAGAAAACCCCATTGCTGAAAGCAATGGGGAAATTGTGGCTAAAGAGTGCGCAGACCTTACCGATGTTGAACGAGAAGACATTTTAAAAT
>ENA-UERK01000351-UERK01000351.1-human-gut-metagenome-genome-assembly--contig:-NODE-351-length-41642-cov-6.689089_pt1 | contig 41642 bp, 45 predicted proteins | sample MGYA00242957_ERZ507957 | MGnify/ENA primary metagenome ERZ507957 (study PRJEB26167, sample SAMN06115538) | human gut metagenome | host: Homo sapiens | place: China:Heilongjiang | collected 2015-11-06...
TGGATACTTTTGTCAACAGGATTTACCTCTATGACGACAAAATGACTGTCCTGTATAGCACACAGGACAGCCATTCTGATGTGACCATCGACGATTTGAGTTCGTCTAGGGTCGCTTTGGTGGAGGCGAGGAGAGTTGAACTCCTGTCCGAAAACGCTTCAAAGGGAACTTCTCCGGGCGCAGACGCTTGTTTTGGGATTCCGCATCCCTGTTTCCCTCGTTACCGGCCAAACGTCAAGACGGCAAGTCGGGTAGCTTCATTATGCATGGCGCGCTCAAAGCTTTGCGCGCTCACGTCCGCCTCTCATCGACGCCCCGCTTCCGGGCCGAGGCACTCCCGGAGGGGACGGGTCACGGCTTAAGCCGCGGCCAGAGCAACGTTATCGTTGTTCTTTAATTTATAATTGCCCATTTTAAGGATGGTAGGCGCATCCGCCCGCTATTCCAATCTCCGCATCCCCGTCGAAACCGGTACGCCCCCGAATCGCCATCATTTCTGCGGAAATGATGGAACCGCCGCTTTGCGGCGAGGCGATTTCCAAGGGGAACCATGTTCCCCCTGGAGGACCCCTTCTTTATGGAATAAGGAAAAAGCTTGAATAAAAACTTCCTTAGACTAAAAGAATGCCTGTTGGGGATAAGCTGGGGAATAAGGATAAATACCTTTTATCTTTTCTTCGGCTCGGGATATTCCTCGCCGAAGGTCTCCACGGTGACCTTTTTCATGACCTGCGGCTCCATGGGACGGTCGTTGCGGTCGGTGCGCGTGCCGGCGATCCGGTCAACGACCTCGATGCCCTCGGTGACGGCGCCGAACGCGGCGTACTGTCCGTCGAGATGCGGGGCGTCCTCATGCATGATGAAAAACTGGCTGCCGGCGCTGTTGGGGTACATGGAACGGGCCATGCTCAAAACGCCGCGCTTGTGCTTGAGATCGTTCTGGAAGCCGTTGCCGCGGAACTCGCCGTAAATGTGGTAGCCGGGGCCGCCCATGCCGGTGCCCTCCGGGTCGCCGCCCTGGATCATAAATCCGGGGATGACGCGGTGGAAGATCAGGCCGTCGTAAAAGCCCTTGTTGATGAGGGAGATGAAGTTGCGAACGCTCTCCGGCGCGATCTCGGGGTAAAGCTCGGCTTTGATAACACCGCCGTTTTCCATTTCGATGGTCACAACAGGATTCATTCTTTGAAATTCCTTTCTTTCATGGCGCGGTCCATGTCCCGCTTCGCGTTGCGCTCGGCGTCCGAATCACGCTTGTCGTACAGCTTTTTGCCCTTGCAGAGACCGAGCTCCACCTTGACGCGGCTGTCCTTGAAGTACAGCGAGAGCGGCACGAGCGCCACGCCGTCCTGCGCCACGCGCTCGCCGAGCTTGCGGATCTCCCGCTTGTGCATCAGCAGCCGCCGGATGCGCACCGGGTCGCGGTTGAAGATGTTGCCCTTTTCGTAAGGGCTCACATGCATCCCGCGCACGAAAAGCTCGCCTTCCCGGATCGTGCAGTAGCTGTCCTTCAGATTCACCTGCCCGGCACGGATGGATTTTACCTCCGTTCCGAACAGCTCGATGCCTGCTTCAAAGCGCTCCAGCACAAAGTAGTCGTGGAACGCCTTGCGGTTGGAAGCGATCTCCTTGATCCCTTCTTTTTTCGGCATGGCCTTCCACCTCCTCCGCCTTGGCAGTAAAAGTATTATATCATACCTGTCAAGAGCGAAAAAGAGAGAATTTCAGCGCCCGCGCGCAGCGAGCCGGGAGAGCACCTCGCGCGACAGGTAAACGCCGCTCGCCGGGCGTGCGAGCAGCAGGCTCTCCTCCCGCCCGGCGATGATCTCGATCTCCAGCACGCCCCAGTTTCTTCCGCCGAGCGCGGCGAAAACGAGCTTTTTGGCGTCCGAAAGGCCCGGGTGCCCCGGCACGCGCAGCGCGAGCGCCCGTTCATTTTCTGCTTTGTTCTGCATAACAGCCTCCCCAGATCGCGGTTTTTCCCCATTATACGCCCCTCCGCCGCCGATAAACAGTGAAAAAAGCTGGAAAAGCCGGGAGAGGCGTGGTAGAATACCTTGATACGAAAGAAAAAAGGAGATCATCCATGGACTATACGGAGAAAAAGCTGCGCCGTCTCAATACCTATGAGGGGATCATCATCAACGTCGGTCTCGACCGCGTGAGCCTGCCGGACGGTTCGGAGGCGTTCCGCGAGATCGTGGAGCATCCGGGCGGGGCGTGCATTCTCCCGGTGGACGGCGAGGGCAATGCCTACTGCGTGCGTCAGTACCGCTATCCCATCGGCGAGCACCTGCTCGAAGCGCCCGCCGGCAAGCTCGAGCGCGGGGAAGACCCGCTCGTGTGCGCGGTGCGCGAGCTTGGCGAGGAGACCGGCTTCACTGCCGGACGCATCGTGCCGCTCGGCGCATATCATTCGTCCCCCGGCTTTTCGAGCGAGCGGCTGTATCTCTATCTTGCATCAAACGCTGACAACTATTTGCTGGCGCTTTCTCCGCTGGCCTTAGAACGGGACGTGGGAATGCCACGTTCCACGTTCTACGACCAATTCCGCAAGCTGGTGAATTGCGGGTATCTTGTTCAGACCGGCGGCAATCAATATGATTTCTATGAAGTCCCACAATCCGACACGCAAACAAAAACGGCTGACGGACAGGATAGTCCAACAGACAAACCAAAAAATCCGGCGGATGATATAGAAATAAATAATATAAATAATAAAAATAGTATTATAAATACTGTGCAGGGACAACAAGTTGTCCCCGCATCAAAAGATTTTGTTTTTTAAGGAGAATGAACATGAAAAAGTTAACCCCTGAAGAAATGACAAGGTGTATAAACGAAATAATGGATTAGGCTTGGATATACAGAGAGGCGCAAAGCTATGGAGAACTGATGGTAGCGGCATATAACCTCTACGGACTGCTGTATTATGATTTCGGGGTAGAACATCCAACCTATGACTATCCGTGTAAAGCAGATAAGGCAGATGAACCCTTTGTCTTTTGAGCAGCGCATATACCAATCCTTGAAGCGAAAGGGATTGTCCCCGTAGTTTGAACGCGCTGGTGTGTATTCTATCCTGTTGGATGATAAAGTCGTGTATATCGGCAAAAGCCACAATATCCTTTACCGCATGGCGCAGCACTACGCAGGGATGCAGCTATTAGCCAACCACAAATACCGTGTGCTGTCCGAGGCGCGGCGATACGGCCACCGCATACGCTTTTTTGTTCTTTATACGGCAGCCGCCGGAAATCCAAAAGCAATCACAGAGGAAATCGGGCAGAAGGAGGGTGAATACATCCGCCGGTATCTGCCGCCATTGAATTACCAAATCCCCAAAGAAGAAAACTGGCACGAGTTCAATACAAATCCCCGTGCTATGACAATTACATTAGATGACCTACTGGATAACTGACAGAGGCAACAGCAATCGCGCTGTTGCCTCTTTTTTTGCGTTTTATGGAAAAGCACACAGCCGCCGGACAAACGCCGTGTGTGGCCGTTTATGACCGTCTGGCGGGCTTTTATATACTCATGAGGACGCTGCGCTGTTTTGTGTTGTTGATAATGTCCTCGTCCCGCAGGCTGTTCAAATAGGTCTGCGTGATTTGGATGTTCTCATGTCCCAGCAATCGAGAGATGGTATAGAGGTCTGTTCCCATTTTCACCTGCTGTTGGGCGTAGAAATGGCGGCAGGTGTGCGGCGACACGCGGACACCCTCTATTCCCTGTCCATACCGCTTGATGATGTTCTCGACCGCTGAATTTGTGAGCTGCCGCCCGTGATTTGACAGAAAATAGAAATCATCCGTCCCCCGCAGCGTAAAATAGTCCGCCGCGCAAGCATTGCATTTTATCAACGCCTTTTGTAAGACCGGCGTGATAGGCACGACACGCTGTTTGTGGTTCTTACCTTTGATGATGATATAATCGTCGTGTATGTCCTGCTTTTGGATGCAACACAGCTCCCAGCAGCGAATGCCCGTTTCAAACAGTGCGGTCAAGATGGCCGTGTCGCGCACATGGATATAATCTGTTCCTTTGCTCTCCTGCAAGAGTTGCTTTACATCACACGGCTTGAATGCCACAATGACCGCCTTATCCTGCTTGCACCACTTGAAATTCTTTTTGGTATTGAAGCCGCCGTATCCCTCATCATAGCAATACTGGATAAACGACTTCGATACTTTCAAGAGGCCGTTGATGTAGCTGCCTTTTCTTCCCTTCTGGCTCATAAACGCGCTGAATTGCCGCACCGCAGCCAAATTGATTTCCTCTACCTCTTGGATGTGCGCCTCCTGCTCACAAAAACGCAAAAAGAGATTGAGGCTATTCCGATACCCGCGAATGGTCTTCGGGGTATACTTCCTAACCTCAATCTCAATCAAATATTCTCTGATAGCGGCGCTGATTTTCATGTCATTTCCTCCTTTGGTATGTCGCAATCAAAGGGGAATGTATATCACAGCGCAATCGATGTATTTCGCAGCCGAGAAAAAATCAGTTCCGAAAACGCGCCGTTTCACTGAAAATCAGCTTCTTTTCCGTAGGAAAAGTTCCATCAGTCCTGCTGCCAGTTATGCCAGACGTTCTGCACGTCCTCATTGTCATCCAGCATATCCAGAAGCTTCGTCATGCTGCGGACATCGTCCTCACTGGTCATGACAATGTAGTTCTGGGGGACCATCTCGATCTCCGCGCTCTCGAAGGAATAGCCCTTCTCCTCCAGCGCCTTGACCACGTCGTTGAAGCTGTCCGGATCGGTGGTGATCTCAAACACGGGGCCGTCGGCCTGCATATCCTCGGCGCCGGCATCCAGTGCATCCATCATCACGGTATCCTCGTCCAGCTCGCCCTCTTCGTTGTCGATGACGATCACGCCCTTGCGGTCAAAGGACCAGCTGACGCAGCCCTGTGCGCCCATGCCCTTGCCGAATTTGTCAAAATAATGGCGGATCTCGGGTGCAGTGCGCTGACGGTTGTCGGTCAGCGCCTCCACGATGACAGCAACGCCGCAGGGGCCGTAGCCCTCGTAGGTGACAGATTCATAGTTATCGGTATTGCCGGAACCCAGTGCCTTGTCGATGGTGCGCTTGATGTTGTCATTGGGCATATTGGCTGCCTTGGCCTTGGCGATAACAGTGGCCAGGCGGGAGTTGTTGTTGGGGTCGCCGCTGCCGCCCTGCTTGACGGCCACGATGATCTCCTTGGCGATCTTGGTGAATGCGGCGCTGCGCTTGGCGTCGGCCGCCCCCTTGGTCTTCTGAATATTGTGCCACTTGGAATGTCCTGACATGGTTTACTTCTCCTTTATGCAGTATTGGATGATCTCGCGGCTGTGCGAGGTCGAACATAAGACGTCGACTGCGGGGAATGCCTCTGCCAACCGGTCTCGCAGTGCGGGACATACCACGTTCTCCGTGGGAAAATGACCCGCATCGATCAAATTTAGCCTCTCCGTGTCCAAAAAGTCGTTATATTTCAGGTCGGAGGTCACAAAGGTGTCGCAGCCTGCGGCGATAGCCTGCGGAATATAGCAGCCGCAGGCGCCGCCGCCCACCGCCACCCGGTGTACCGGCCGCCCCGCGTCCACATAGCGCAAACCATTGCATTTTAATAATTCTATCACAGAATGGGTGAACTCCACAAGGGGTATTTCACATTTTAACGTGCCGATCCGCCCTATTTTTTCCTCCGTCAGCATTTTCAGGTCGGAAAGGCCCAGCTTCTGCGCCAAAACCTCATTGACGCCACCGGCCGCCGCGTCCAGATTGGTGTGCATACAGATGGCGGCGATGCCGTGGCGTATCAGCTCTGTCAATACCCTTCCCTGCCGGTCGTCGGTGCGGACTGTCTGCACCTGGTGCCACGCACAGTTCATCACCGGATGGTGTGCCGCGATCAGCTGGCAGTCTTTTTCAATGGCCTCGTCCACCACCTGCGGCGTTACATCCAGCGCGACCAGAACGCGGCGCACCTCCGCTTCCGGGTCACCCACCAGCAGACCCACATTGTCCCAGCTCTCCGCCAATTCCCGCGGTGCCCAGGCGTACAGATACTGCTCGATATCCCGTACCGTTGTCATAGCGTTTTCCTCTTTTCTTCTATCTGCCGTACCAATGCTTCTGCGGCCTCCGCCCGACGCAGAGCGTCCTCTCTGCCGCTGCGGCGCAGACCTTCCGCGATATGAAGCAGCTTTTCGGCGTGCTGGGTGAGATAATCCGCATACAGCGGGTCGCCGTCCAGCAGAACACCGGTCAGCGTCTGTAATTCCGTCAGCGCCGGACAAATGCCGCCGTTCACGCGCAGCACCGGATACAGATAATTCTTGTCCCACACCAGTCGCTCATCTGTAAAGGTGTACCCATTTACAGATAGCCATCGGCGCAGCTCTGCGGCCTTTGTCATGGGTTGAAGCAGCAGCGTATGCGCGCCGTCCTTCGTCCATGGCGCACTTTCCAAGATGGCGATGATGGTCTCTCCGCCCATGCCGGCGATGATCACTGTATCCGTTTCCTCCGGAGAGATATTAGCCAGCCCGTCACACAGGCGGAAGCTGATACCCTCCACGCCATATTCCTCCGCAGTCCGCCGCGCGTGCGCCAGAGGCTCTGCGCCGATGTCCGCGGCAATAGCGCTTTGGATACGCTCCCTTTGCAGCAGCCACACCGGCAGATACCCGTGGTCCGTGCCGATATCTGCCAGACGGCAGCCCGCCGGTGTCATATCCGCCAGCAGCTGGAGCCGCGGTTGTAATTGCAGTTGTCTCTCCATATTTCCCTACACAAATGGCCACGCATACGCTTGCGTATGCGTGGCTTTGTTTTTTTGTTTACTCGGCGATGGGCTTGTTGGCTTCCTCGTTCACCAGCTCCAGCAGCTTATCCACATCGATGCCGTGAACAGCGCAGGCCTCCTCCACCGTCTCGCCGCGGGAGGACGGGCAGCCCAGGCAGTGCATGCCAATGGACAGGAAGATGGGCGCGGTCTGGGGCGCAACGTCCAGAATATCACCGATAATGGTGTCTTTCGTGATCTCAATCATGTTGGAAAACCTCCAAATACAATATTGTGCTGATAGTATACCCCAAAATGCCGGAACTTTCAACAGGATTTTTCTCATCCTGCGCTATAAAAACCGCCCTCCGGCGTACCGGAGGGCGGTCTATTCTATCTACTTAACAGTGTGCAGTCAGCAAATCAGCCGTTCTCACGCATCTTGGCGAAGCAGTCGCTGCAGTACACAGGACGATCGCTCTTGGGCTCGAAGGGCACCTTGGCCTCGCCGCCGCAGGCAGCGCAGACAGCGGTGAAATACTCGCGGGGACCACGGGCAGCGTTCTTGCGCGCGTCACGGCAGGCCTTGCAGCGCTGGGGCTCGTTCTGGAAGCCGCGCTCAGCGTAGAACTCCTGCTCACCGGCGGTGAACACAAACTCGTTGCCGCACTCTTTGCACACTAAAGTCTTGTCTTCGTACATGATTTTACCCTCTCTTTGAGAAAAATATATTGCGCTCAGCCTTTGCTGATATCGCCGGATAGAAGCTGCCGCGCTATTTTGCGGCGCAAACGCTGCACGGCATTGTCCACCGATTTCGGGGACCGGCCCACAGTTTCTGCGATCTCACGGCAGGTGAGACCGTCCAGATAATACCCTAAAATCTTTACCTCGAATTCGGACAGCAGCTTGCGCGCGTTTTCCAGCAGAGCGGCAGTTTTTTCGCAGTCGATGACCCAACCCTCGGGATCGACGTGGGCAAAGGAGAGATTCGCGTCAAAGAAAGAGGTATCCAAAGGAACGGCTTGGTTCAGAGGTGAATGCTTCCCGGAGGCGGCAGCACGCAGCACAGAATACAGCCGCCGACGAATGCAGGTCTCAGCAAAAGTGCACAGAGAGGCCTCGTGTCCTGGTTCGTACTCCCGTATTGCCTTGATAAGCCCGAACATCCCCTCCTGCAAAAGGTCCTCGCTATCCCCTCCCGCCAGAAAGTACGGACGGGCGCAGGAGCGCACCAAACGGTGGTAACGCCCTACTAAGATCTCCTCGGCGTCGCGGCTGCCCTGCTTTACCAGAGCGCACAGCGCCTCGTCGCTCAGCGTCTGCAGATGGTCATATTCAGCCCTTGTATCATTCACCATACGCTATTATACCTTTTTACAAAATAATTTGTCAAGTCAATCGTGTAACTTTGTCAAAAATAACTCAAATTTGACGGCTTTCTTGCGGAGAACAACCGAAAAATTCCACCGAACCGTCTCTGCGCACTACAATTCCAGCTGCTGCTGGCCCGTAAACGCAATGTGCAGATGTGCATAGGCCTTCTGCGTGACGCAGCGCCCTCGGGGCGTTCGGGTCAAAAAGCCGATCTGCATCAGGTATGGCTCATACACATCCTCCAGCGTCACCGACTCCTCGCCGATGGTGGCCGCCAGCGTGTCCAGACCTACCGGGCCGCCGCCATAGTTTTCAATAATGGCCTGTAGCATCCGTCGATCTACGTTGTCCAGACCCAGATAGTCTACCTCCAGCGCCAGCAGTGCCTTGTCCGCTACGGACTTGGTGATAACGCCGTCGGCCATCACCTGGGCGAAGTCCCGTACCCGCCGCAGCATCCGGTTGGCGATACGGGGCGTGCCCCGGGACCGCCGCGCGATCTCCATAGCGCCCTCCGGTTCAATGGACACGTTCAGGATGCCGGCGCTGCGCGTCACGATTTTTGCCAGCTCCTCAGGCGTGTAGAGCTCCAGCCGCAGCGTCACGCCAAAGCGGTCCCGTAGCGGTGCAGACAGCGACCCTGCCCGTGTTGTGGCGCCGATCAGTGTGAATTTCGGCAGATCCAGCCGGATAGAGTTGGCAGAAGGTCCCTTGCCGATGATGATATCGATGGCGTAGTCCTCCATGGCCGGGTACAGGATCTCCTCCACCGCCCGGTTCAGCCGGTGTATCTCATCCACGAACAGGATATCGTTCTCACTCAGGTTCGTCAGCAGCGCCGCCAGGTCCCCAGGCTTCTCGATAGCCGGTCCGGAGGTGATGCGGATATTCACGCCCATCTCCTGGGCGATGATGCCCGCCAGTGTGGTCTTGCCCAGTCCCGGAGGGCCGTGCAGCAGCACATGGTCCAGAGACTCTGTCCGCCGCCGCGCCGCCTCAATGAAGATAGACAGGTTTTGCTTGGCCTTCTCCTGCCCAATGTATTCTGTCAGTGTGTGGGGCCGTAGAGAACCTTCGTTGGCATCCTCACTGAGAAACGTTTTGGCGACGATAGGCTCCTCGTACAGGTCCGCCCCGAAATCAATGCTCATGTGCGCCCCTCCTCTACTTCATCATGCGCTTCAGCGCCTGCCGGATGATGTCCTCCAGCGTCAGCGCTTCCATGTCGATATCTTTCAGCGCTGCGGCGATCTCCGCGCTGCCGTAGCCCAGCACCGCCAATGCCGACTGCGCCTCACTTTTCTTGCTGTGGGGCACCGCAGCCATCGCGGGCGCGCCGCCCTTAACGGATGTGCCGCCCAGCGCTTCCTCCCGTGCCAGCTTGTCCTTCAGTTCCAGTATCACCCGCTGAGCGATCTTTTTGCCGATGCCGTTGGCGGCAGTCAGTGCTTTTTCATCCTCTGTCACCACCGCCAGCGCCAGCTGCTGCGGTGTTACAGCGGACAGGATAGACAACGCCGCCCTGGGGCCTACGCCGGATACACCGATCAGCAGCTTGAAGCTCCGCAGCTCACTCTGATCGGCGAAGCCGAACAGCTCCATGGCATCCTCGCGTACATTCAGATAGGTGTACAGCTTGGCCGGTGCGCCCTTTTTCAGCTGGGAAAGCGTATAGTTCGTCGTGGCACAGGCGTAGCCCACGCCGCTGCAGTCGATGACCGCCAGCCCCGCATCGATCTCCGCCACGGTGCCGTTCACATAATAATACATATCAGACAGTCTCCTTCACGTCGGGGTCCTTACGCCGCAGCAGGCTGGTAGCGCTGCGGGCATGGCATATGGCGATGGCCAGCGCGTCTGCCGCGTCGTCCGGCTTCGGCACTGCCTTCAGCTTCAAAAGCCGCTTTGTCATGTCCATCACCTGCTTCTTGTCCGCCAGGCCGTAGCCGGCCACCGCCTGCTTCACCTGCATGGGGGTATATTCGAATATGGGTACGCCCAGTCGCTCCGCCGTACACAGAATCACACCCCGCCCGTGGGCCACGGCGATACCTGTGGTGATGTTTTTGCTGAAAAACAGCTCCTCAACGGCGATCTCATCAGGCTTCAGTTGGGCGATCAGCGCGGTCATGTCGTTTTCAATCTGCACCAGACGTGTCGCCAGCGGCAGTCCCGCCTCGGTAGTCACAGCACCGTATTGCAGCATTCGCACACTGCCCCGGTTCGATTCGATCAGCCCGAAGCCCACAATGGCGATGCCGGGGTCAATGCCCAGTATCCGCATAGCTGCGCCCACCTCCCAACATTTGTTCTATTATAGCAAACTGGAATAAAAATAGCAACAAAAAACCGCCCGGAAAACCGGGCGGTTTGATAGGCTGTCATGCACGGGGATGGGCCTTATTATATACATCCTTCAGCTGCTTTTTGATAACGTGTGTATATATCTGCGTGGAGCTGATATCCGCGTGACCCAGCATCTCCTGAATGGATCGCAGATCGGCGCCGTTCTCCAGCAGGTGTACGGCAAAGGAATGGCGCAGGGTGTGGGGGGTGATATCCTTCTCGATGCCCGCTTTTTCCTGATAGTACTTGATGATCTTCCAAAAGCCCTGGCGACTCATGCGTTCGCCGCTCATATTCACAAACAGCGCATGCTCTTCCTCATCGGCGATGAGCCGGGGACGAATATCCCGCACATAGTCCTCCAGCGCCTTCACCGCAGCGGTGTACAGCGGCACGATGCGCTCCTTTCCCTTGCTGCGGCAGCGGATAAAGCCGGCGGACAAATTGACATCGCTGACATCCAGACCGATCAGCTCACTGACTCGAATTCCGGTGGCATACAGCAGCTCCAGCATAGCGTGGTCGCGGAATCCCTTTTCGTCCACGCATTTGGGCTGCTCCAGAAACAGCTCTACCTCCCGGTTGGTGAGAATCTCCGGATACTTTCGTTCTACCTTCATGGCCACTACGCTCTTGGCCGGGTTGCTCTTCACAGCGCCGCACTGCATCATATAGGCATAAAATGACTTGATCGATGCTGTGGACCGTGTGACTGTGGCGGGGCTTTTGCCGCTATGGGTCATATGCAGCAGATACTCATTGATCGTCTCTTTCTTCACCTTCCGCATATCCGTTACGCCCACGGAAAGCAGCCAGCTGTGAAACTGGGTCAGGTCACGTATATAGGAGCTGAGGGTATTGGCGGAGGCGTGCTTCTCTTCAGTCAGATAGTCGCGGTATGCCGCGATAAAGTCCGTCATGTGCCCCTCACTCCTCTCTCTTTCAAGTCAAGCCTGGCATCAGCCATGCAAAAAGCCGCGGCACCAGGGCGCACTCCGCCACTGTCCCGGTCAGCAATACAAACACACAGATGATCACGCTCCGCCGGTCTCTCACCTCCGGCTTTTGACGTTCTGCCCGGCGCCACGCACACGCAAAGCTGTCCGCCGCTATCGTCAGCAGACATGGTATGGTGAACAGACACCGCAGTCCCAGCGCCGCCAGCGCCAATACCACGCCCTGCTTTCCCAGTGCAGCGGCAAAGCACTGCACCGCGAACGACAGGAAGAAGCCCTGGGCCGCGCACGTCAGCGGGATCAGCATCACGCCCCAGGCTGTACAGCCCAGCAGAAACGCCGCGGCCGGATAGCGCAGATAAGTCCATAGGACCTGCCACAGCCCCGCGCTGCGCGGTTCTTCTGCATTCAGCCTCGCATAGCCTGTCACATAGCGGCTCAACGACAGAAGGTCCTCCGACGCCACAGCCCGCCCCGCTAAAAAGCCCGCCAGAACTCCGGCGGCAAGAAACAGGCACAGTATGTACAGCCGCGCCTTCGGCGGCTGGAGAACAGGCATACGGCGACGACGCAGCTTCATAGGGCTCACCTCGTCCACAGTGTATGAGCCAAGCCCTCTCGATAGACGTGCCAAAACGTAATAATAAATATATGGCATAATTCACAAAACCGCAAGAGGTTTTCCGCAAAAACATATTTTTTGTAAATTATGTCAAAATGTTATGTAAACTTAATTATGTAAACAAAATATACCGACGTACCGACGCAGCTTATAAAAATGCCGAAATCCCAATATCCGGGGAAATGCCGAAAATACCTGCACCATATCTTGAAAAGCGTGATGCGGCGAACGACTCCCCTGCCGCCCACCGCACCGTCGGATAAAAAATGCCGCAAAACACATTTTCGTTATTTTAACCATGCGCCGCTTTATGTTACCGCCCGTTTTCGACGATCACCGCCCTTCCGGCGGCCGCTGCGGGGCCTCCGCCGCTTCTGCTTCGTTCCGATCAGTCCCGCCAAAAGGCCGCCGCCCCATACGGCGCAGGTCTGGGCAATGCCGCTGCCGGCAAAATGTATCGCCTCGTTTCCCGTCAGCGCCGCGATCCACATTGCACCATATACGCAGGCGGATACTGCCAGCGCCCGAGGCAGCGGACCATCGCCGCCCTGCCGTATGGCCATACGTCCGCCGCAGAAGCACGCCAGAACGCTGCTGCCCCATACCAACGGGCCCATCGCGCGCTCCGGCACGATCCCCCGCAGCAGGAGCAGTGACGATACGCCCAGTGCTGCCAGCAGCACGACTGCCGCTGTGGCGGTGCCCAGCCACGTTCCTTTGCCGGCCAGTTGCTTCCAAGACATAAGAATACCTCCCGCATCAGCTTTGCTTCAGCTTATGCGGAAGGTCTGCATCACATGATACACCGGTACTGATCGCTGTCAGCGCAAAAAGAGCGCCGCCCTCTGGGCAGCGCTCCTCTCGGTCTGTATTACTCGGCGTCGGTTTTGTCAGCCTCAGCGGGAGCCTCGGTGACCTCATCAGAGGCCTTCTCCTCCACAGCGGGAGTTTCCTCCGCGGCTTCTTCCTTCTTAGCCTTCTTCACCGGACGCTGCTGCGCGGCAGCCTGCTCGTCCAGGGTACCCACCTGGCCGATAGCGGACTTCAGGAACTCCACGCGAACGCGGTCCTCGCTGGTCTCGATGACCACAGTACGGTCGGTGATAGCCACGACGCGGCCGTACACGCCGCCGATGGTGGTCAGCCAATCGCCCTTCTTCAGGGAACTCCGCATCTCCTCGGCCTGCTTTTTCCGCTTGTTCTCGGGGCGGATCATCAGGAAGTAGAAGATAGCGATCATCAGGACGATCATCAGAATGGTGGAACCCATGCCGCCGGTGGTGGTGGCAGCGGCAGCATCAGCGTAAGCGATCTGAATCATGGAACATTACTCCTTTAACAACAAAGTGATACTATTATACATAGTTCTTTTGCTTTTGGCAAGAGGTTTATATCTTCTCCGCCAGTTTTTTACTGTATTCCTCCCGGAATGCGTCAAAGCACCCGTTGTCCAGGCTGTCACGGATACGCTCTGTCAGCTTGTTGTAAAAATACAGGTTGTGCATCACCGCCAGGCGCATTCCCAGCATCTCCTCCGCTGTAAACAGGTGCCGGAGATATGCCCTGCTGAACTGCCTGCACACCGGGCAGTCACATTCCGGGTCGATAGGCTGTTCATCCAGCTTGTATTTGGCGTTTTTGATGTTCAGCGTGCCCTTCCAGGTAAACAGCTTTCCGTGCCGCGCGTTGCGCGCCGGCATCACACAGTCGAAGAAGTCCACGCCCCGGGCCACACCCTCGATGATGTTGCTGGGCGTGCCCACGCCCATGAGATACCGCGGCTTATCCGCCGGCATATACGGCTCCACCGCGTCGATGATCTCATACATCACCTCCGTGGGCTCTCCCACCGCCAGTCCGCCGATAGCATAGCCGTCGCAGTCGATCTTGGCGATCTGCTGCATATGCCATATCCGCAGATCGGCGTAGGTGGCACCCTGGTTGATGCCGAAAAGCATCTGTCCGGGGTTTACGGTGTCCGGCAATGCGTTCAGCCGGTCGTGCTCCTTCTTGCAGCGTTCCAGCCACCGCAGCGTCCGTTCGCAGGAGGCCTTGGCGTAGTCATAGGGCGCGGGGTTTTCCACACATTCGTCAAAGGCCATGGCGATGTCGCTGCCCAGATTGCTCTGGATACGCATACTCTCCTCCGGACCCATGAAGATGCGGTGTCCGTCAAGGTGGCTGGCAAAGGTCACGCCCTCCTCCTTGATCTTCCGCAGCCCTGCCAGAGAGAACACCTGAAAGCCGCCGGAGTCGGTCAGGATCGGTCCGTCCCAGCGCATGAACTTATGAAGTCCTCCCATTTGCCGCACCACGTCGTCGCCCGGCCGCAGATGAAGGTGATAGGTGTTGGATAGTTCGATCTGCGTCCCCAGCCGTTCCTTCAGGTCGATAGCGCTGACGCCGCCCTTGATAGCGGCCTGGGTGCCTACGTTCATAAACACCGGTGTCTGCACTTCGCCGCCATGGGCACAGGTAAACACACCTCGCCGGGCTTTTCCCTCTTTTTTGATGACCTTGAACATTTCTCTCTCCTGCTTTCACTGAATAAACATCGCATCGCCAAACGAGAAGAAGCGGTACCGTTCCTCCACCGCCTGCTGATAGGCCGCCAGCACGTGCTCTCGTCCCGCCAATGCCGATACCAGCATGATGAGTGTGGACTCCGGCAGATGAAAGTTTGTTACCAGTGCGTCCAGCACCTTGAACTTGTACCCCGGATAGATAAAAATATCTGTCCATCCGGCGCTGGCACGCATGGTTCCATCCTCCGCTGCCTGAGATTCTATCGTGCGGCAGCTGGTGGTACCCACGCAGATGACCCGCCCGCCGTTTTTCTTCGTCTCGTTGATAAGATCGGCCGTCTCCTGGGGGATCACACAGTATTCACTGTGCATGGTGTGGTCGGTGATCTCGTCCTCTTTCACCGGGCGGAAGGTCCCAAGTCCCACGTGGAGTGTAACGTATCCTACCTTTACACCAATTGCCTGTACTCGCTCCAGAAGCTCCGGCGTGAAATGTAGCCCCGCTGTGGGCGCCGCCGCCGAGCCGTTGACCTTGGAGTACACCGTCTGATAGCGCTCCTGATCCTGCAGCTCCTCCTTGATGTACGGCGGCAGGGGCATCTTACCCAGCCGCTCCAGCACCTCCAGGAAGATCCCTTCATAAGAGAACTTTACCAGCCGGTTGCCGTCGGGCAGCTCGTCCACCACCTCTGCCGTCAGCTCTCCGTCGCCGAAGGACACCCGCGCGCCCTTCCGCAGCTTCTTCCCCGGACGGACAAGGCACTCCCACACATTGTCGCCCCGGTCGATCAAAAGCAGTATCTCACAGGCTCCGCCGCCGGGCACCCGATGGCCCAGCAGACGCGCCGGCAGTACCCGGGAGTTGTTCAGGATCAGGCAGTCGCCCGGACGCAGATACTCCGGCAGATCGTAAAAATGCCGGTGCTCTACCGCCCCTGTTTTCTTGTCCAGCACCAACAGCCGTGAGCCGTCCCGCCGTTCCAACGGTGTCTGCGCGATCAGCTCCTGCGGCAGGTCAAAGTAAAAATCGTGTGTTTTCATCGTGTATCACTCATTCATTCAAAATTTGCACACCGCGGGATATTATAGTATATTTCCCGCCTTTATGCAACGTTTTTCCCGGGAAAAGTTCCTTTGCATAGGGAAAAGCCGCGGTCATACCGCGGCTTTTCCAAAAAACGATGGCAATAATTACAGATGCAGCGCACAGCTTACACCAAAACAGCCTTGTGGAACACCTTTTTGCCCTTTTTGATGACCACGCCGTCGCCGGTGAACTGCTCGCAGCCGAAGGTCGTCTCAATGGCCGCCACCTTCTCATCGTTGACGGAGACGCCGCCCTGCTGCACCAGCCGGCGCGCCTCACCCTTGGAGGCCGCCAGTCCGCACTTCACCAGCAGGGTCAGCACGTCGATGCTGCCGCCGCCGAAATCATCGTTGGTCAGCTCGGTAGTGGGCATATGCTCCGTGTCGCCGTTACCGGCAAACAGCGCCTTGGATGCGGCCTTGGCCTTCTCGGCCTCCTCCTGGCCGTGGACCAGCTTGGTCAGCTCGTAGGCCAGGATCTCCTTGGCCTCGTTCAGCTGAGAGCCCTCCCAGGTGGACATCTTGTCGATCTCCTCCAGCGGTAGGAAGGTCAGCATACGGATGCACTTCAGCACGTCGGCGTCATCCACGTTGCGCCAGTACTGGAAGAACTCAAAGGGGCTGGTCTTGTTGGGGTCCAGCCACACGGCGCCCTTGGCGGTCTTGCCCATCTTATTGCCCTCAGAGTTCAGTAGCAGCGTGATGGTCATGGCGTGGGCATCCTTGCCCAACTTCTTGCGGATCAGCTCCGTGCCGCCCAGCATATTGCTCCATTGGTCGTTGCCGCCGAACTGCATGTTGCAGCCGTAGTGCTGGAACATGTAGTAGAAGTCGTAGCTCTGCATGATCATGTAGTTGAACTCCAGGAAGCTCAGCCCCTTCTCCATGCGCTGCTTATAGCACTCGGCCCGCAGCATGTTGTTCACGGAGAAGCAGGCGCCCACCTCGCGCAGCATTTCAATGTAGTTCAGCGGCTTCAGCCACTCGGAGTTATACAGCATCAGCGCCTTGCCGTCGGAGAAGTCGATGAACTTCTCCATCTGGCGCTTGAAGCACTCCGCGTTGTGCTTGATGGCATCCTCGGTCAGCATCTGACGCATGTCGGTGCGGCCGGAGGGGTCGCCGATCAGGGTCGTGCCGTCGCCGATCAGGGCGATGGGCTTGTTGCCCGCCATCTGAAGGCGCTTCATCAGGCACAGCGCCATAAAGTGGCCCACGTGCAGGCTGTCCGCCGTACAGTCAAAGCCGATGTAGAATGTGGCCTTGCCGTTGTTGACCATCTCGCGGATCTCTTCTTCATTTGTGACCTGTGCGATCAAACCGCGGGCCACCAGTTCCTCATAAATACCCATAGCTTCAATTTCCTTTCTGTATGTTCATTTGTTTTCTTGTGACAGGGAATAAAAAACGCCCCCTGTCATCTCGACAGAGGGCGATGCAGACGCTCGCGGTACCACCTCATATTCGCCATGCCCTCGCAGACACGACCTCGTTGGGTGCAGACACACCCTACCGCTGTAACGGGCGGACCCGACACATCCCTACTGGTCCGTCATGGACGTTCAGAAGGCTGCTCCGGGATGTATTCACCCATTTCTTCCTCTCCTCCTTACACCGGCCGGAGGCTCTCTTTGCAGGTCTGAAATGCGCTACTTATTCCCTTCATCGCTGTTGCGGTATCAAGTTGAGGTTATTGTAGCAGATTTTTTTCGTTTGTCAACTACTATTTTCATGTTGCGAAAAACAGCTACAGCTCCGCCCTGAATTTCTCCGCCTGTACCAGCAGCTCCTCTGCCCCGTCCAGCATGGTCTGGGACACATGGCTGCCGCCGGTGAGCCGCGCCAACTCCCGCCGCCGCTGCTCTCTGTCCAGCCGCCGCACCTCTGTATAGGTACGGCCGCCTCTCTCGCCCTTCTCCACGGAGAAATGCGTGTCCGCCATAGCCGCCAGCTGCGGCAGATGGGTCACGCACAGCACCTGTTTTCTGCGGCTGATACGCGCCATCTTCTCCGCCACCTTCTGGGCCGCCCGACCGGATACGCCGGTGTCCACCTCGTCGAACACCATCGTCCCCACGTGATCCTGCTCACTGAGCACGTTCTTCATGGCCAGCATGATCCGGGCCAATTCGCCGCCGGAGGCGATCTTGTGGATGGGACGCAGCTCCTCGCCCACGTTGGCAGACATCAAAAACCGTACCGTGTCCATGCCGTCGCTGTCCAGAGGCTTTTCTGCAAAGTCCACCGCAAAGCGTATCTTCCCCATGTCCAGCTGCTGCAGCTCGGCGAGTATCTGCGCCGTCAGCCGATCCGCCGCCGCCTTTCGCGCGTCGGACAGCGCCTGCGCCGCCTGCCGTGCCTCCTTCTCCGCCTTGGACAGCGCCTGCTCCAGCCGCGCCAGCGTGTCGCCGGCATCCTCGATCTGCGCCAGCTCCGCCTCGCACCGGGCCTGATAGTCCAGCATATCCTCCACGGTCGCGCCGTACTTCTTTTTCAGCCGGTACAGCAGGTCCATCCGGCTCTCCACCCGGTCCAGCTCACCGGGCGACACATCCAGCTCGCCCCGCTTGTCCTCCACGGTGGCCGCGATGTCGTAAACTTCACTGTACGCCTCCCCCAACCGTTCATACAGCTGGCCGAAAGCGTCATCCAGATGGCGTACGCCACCCAGCGCGTCCTGGGCCTGCCGCAGAGCGCTGAGCGCTCCGCCGCCGCTGTCGTCGCCGTTAAGGGCATAGTCCGCCCCGGCCACAGCGCCCAGGAACTTCTCCGCGTTCCGGAGCATCCCCCGCCGCGCTGTCAATTCCTCTTCTTCGCCGGACTTCAATTTTGCCCGCCGCAGCTCCTCGATCTGGTATTGCAGGGTATCCACCCGCCGGGCTTTTTCTGCCTCATCCATTTGCAGCGCCCCGATCTGCCGCCGTATAACTGTAAAGTGATTATACTTCTCAGCATATGTATTTATAAGGCTTCCAGCCCTGCCAAAGCTGTCCAGATACACAATGTGCTGCTCCTCGTCCAGCAGCTGCTGCCCGTCATGCTGTCCATGAATGTTCAGCAGCTGGGCACCCAGCGCCCGCAGCTGTCCCACTGTTACCGGACGGCCGTTGACCCGGCATACGTTTTTGCCGTCGGTCTGGATCTCCCGCTGCAGCAGCAGCGTCCCATCCGCCTCCGGCTGGATGCCCAGCGTCTCCGTCAGCTCCGGTGCCGTGCCGGAAAAGGCCGCACTGACAAAGGCCTTGTCGGCCCCGGTGCGGATCAGCTCCCGGCTGGTCCGCTGTCCCAACACAGCGCTCAGACTGTCGATAACAATGGACTTGCCCGCGCCGGTCTCACCGGTCAGGGCATTGAACCCCGGTGCGAATTCGATATCCGCCGCCTCGATAATAGCGATATTCTCAATATGCAGCAGCTCCAGCATACCGATCTTCCCTCCTCAGCGCAGCATTTGCCGCACCTGTTCGCAGAAATCCGCCGCGTGGGCACTGTCGTGAAATACCAGCAGCACCGTGTCATCACCGGCCAGCGTACCCACGATATCCGTATCCTCCATGCTGTCCAGCGCAAAGGCGGCGGCGTTGGCCATGCCGTTCATGGTCTTGATGATCGCCAGGTTCTGCGCGTTTTCCGCTGAGATCACGCACTCCCGAAAGATCGTCTGCAGCTTCTCCTCAAAATTCAGCTTGGGCATCTGTGCCGACACAGCATAGCGATATCCTCCCATGCCATCCGGCGCCTTCATCAGATGCAGCTGCTTGATGTCCCGGGAAACGGTGGCCTGTGTGCAGGCAAAGCCACGGACTGCCAGCAGCTGCATCAGCTGCTCCTGTGTCTCCACGGCTGTTTCCTCAATGATCTGCAATACCGCTGTCTGCCGGTCATTTTTCATGCTTCAGCGCCTCCATCCCCATCTTTGAATCCAGTATCTCACAAAAGCTCTTTTTACTCAGCCGCACCAGCTTTGTCACGAACTTCGACTGCCGGGTCCGCACTACATCGCCGTTTTTCAGCGAAAACGCCTTCCCGCCGTCCACAGACAGATATACGAACTTCCGGTTGGCGTCCGCCGTTTCCACCAGCAGCGTGTGCTCCGGCGAGAGCACGTAGCTGCCCGCCCGGGTAGAGTGCGGGCAAATGGGCGTCAGCAGCAGGTTGTGAGCCGTGGGCTCCACGATAGGTCCGCCGGCCGCCATAGAGTACCCTGTGGATCCAGTGGGTGTGGACACGATGGCTCCGTCGCCGGTGATCCTTGTCAGTCGGCCCTCCTCCGTGGATACATCCAGCCGCACCACCCGGGCCACGCTGCCCTTTGAGATCACCGCGTCGTTCAGCGCGATATTGTTGTATACCGGCTTACCCTCCCGCAGCACGGTCACGTCCAGCATCATCCGGGACTCTACGGCAAAATCCCAGCTTTTCAGGTCACGCAGCCGTTCCAGCTCATTTGGCTCCAGCTCGGACATAAAGCCAAGGCTCCCCAGATTGATGCCCAGCACCGGCACATTGTGCAGCGCCACTGTCCGGGCCAGATGCAGGATCGTACCGTCGCCGCCGAAGGCGATGAGCATATCCGCCCGCTTGATCTCCTGCTGCAGCTGCCGGATAGGCACACCCAGCTGATTGTCATACCCCTCCCGACTGAAGGGCAGACACACCACCGTTTCAAAACCGAGCCCCTCCAGCAGCTCCCTGGACCGCTTGGCCACGGTCAGCTCGCTGTCCCGATAGGGATTTGGGCAAAGGATCACACGTTTCATATCTCCCCATGCCCCTCCTTCAACGCAGAATGTGAGGCGTCCACCAACGCCCGCAGATCAGGGACGCAGTCCGCTTCCCCGCCCTTTTTCAGATAGCCGAGGTACTCGATATTTCCCTCCGGCCCGCGGATAGGAGAATATGTAATACCAAGAACTGTAAAGTTATTTTCCTTTGCATGACGCAAGAAGTTCTCCAGCACTTCCAGGTGTACTGCCGGGTCACGGACGACGCCCTTTTTCCCCACCTTTTCCCGTCCCGCTTCAAATTGCGGTTTGATAAGACAGGCCACCTCGCCGCCCTCGCGCAGCAGCGTATATAGTGCCGGAAAGATCAGCTTCAGCGAGATAAAGCTCACGTCGATGGACGCAAAATCCAGCGTCTCCGGTATCTGCTCCGTGGAGAGATACCGCGCGTTGGTCCGTTCCAGACACACAACCCGTGCATCGTTTCGCAGCTTCCAATCCAGCTGTCCGTAGCCCACATCCACAGCATAGACCTTCGCCGCGCCGTTTTGCAGCATACAGTCCGTGAAACCGCCGGTGGATGCGCCGATGTCGGCGCAGGTCTTGCCCTCCAGCGTGATGGGAAAGGTCTGCATAGCCTTTTCCAGCTTCAGTCCGCCCCGGCTCACATACTGCAGCGCGTGGCCCCGTACCTCCACACTGGCGTCCTCTGCCACTGGCGTTCCGGGCTTGTCCGACCGCTGTCCGTCCACGAATACCAGACCTGCCATAATCGTGGCCTGGGCTTTCTGGCGGCTCTCGCACAGCCCGCGTTCTGTCACAAGCACATCCAGCCGTATTTTTTTGCTCATGCCAATACCTCCCGCACCGCCTGTGCGATTCCCTCTGCGTCCAGACCGAGGGCGTGCCGCAGCTCTACCGTGGACCCCTGGCTCGGGAGCGTCGTGCCGACGCTTCGCAGTACCAGCTTTTCCGTGCCCGCGCCCTGCTCCAGCAGCAGCGCGCTCAGCCGTTCGCCCACCGCGCCGGCGCGGAGCTGATCCTCTGCGGCCACTATGCGCTTTACGCCGTCCAGCGCCCGGCAAATACCGTCGCTGTCCAGCGGCGCGACCCGGTTCAGCTTTACCACCCGGGCGGAAACGCCCTCCCCCGCCAGCAGCGCCGCTGCCCGCAGCGCCTGCTGCGTCAGGATACCGTAGGTCACGATAGCCGCGTCTGTCCCCTGACGGAGCACCGTCACTGATTCATCGCCGCAGTCGCCGTCATAGCCGTCCTCGCCGCCCCGGGGATACCGCACCGCCACCGGTCCGTCCATCTCCAGCACCGCCCGCCGCAGCATCTGCCGCAGCTCGGCAAAGCTGGCAGGCGAGAGCACCGTCATGCCCGGTATCTGGCTCAGATAGTCCAGGCAGCCGTGGTGTGTCTCGCCGTCTGCGCCCACGATGCCGCAGCGGTCCACCGCCAGCACCACATGGAGCTTCTCAAGCGCTATATCCTGCACCAGCATATCGTAGCCCCGCTGCAAAAAGCTGTCATACACGGCAAACACCGGTATCAGCCCCTGCTTGGCCATACCGCCGGCCATAGCCACGCCGTGTCCCTCCGCGATACCCACGTCAAAGAATCGCCGCGGGAACTCCCGTGCAAAGCCTGTCAGACCTGTGCCGTCGGCCATGGCGGCGGTAATGGCGCACACACGCCTGTCCTCCCGCGCCAGCTGCCGCAGTGTCTCGCCGAACACATGGGAGAACGTTTCTTTGCCTGCCTGCCGTACCTTTCCGGTAGCCGGATCAAAGGGCCCTACGCCGTGGAACTTCTCCGGCTCCCGCAGTGCATAGTCGTATCCGCTGCCCTTCACGGTGTGGACGTGTACCAGCACCGGGCGCCCGGCCTCTTTGGCTGCCTGCAATACCGCCGTCAGCCGCTGTACGTCGTGGCCGTCCACCGGTCCCATGTACGCAAAGCCCATATCCTCAAACACAGTGCTCACCGGCGGCAGCAGCGTCTTTTTCAGCGCTGTTTTCACCTCATGGCTCCACTCATACAGTGTTCGGCCCGCCGGCAGCTTCTCCAGTGCCTTACGGTAACGCTTCTTGAATTCGTAATACTCCGGGTCCGTCCGCATCTTCGACAGCTGCTTGGACAGCCCGCCTACATTCCGGTCGATGGACATTCCGTTATCGTTCAGAATGACCACCAGCGGTTCGCCGCTGCCGCCGGCGTCGTTGAGGCCCTCAAAGCTCAGCCCGCCGCCCAGCGCACCGTCGCCGATAACGGCCACCACATGGTAGTCCTGCCCCAGCAGCGTCCGCGCCCGTGCCATGCCCAGCGCTACCGACACCGAATCCGACGCGTGCCCCGCCATAAAGGCGTCGTGCACACTCTCATAGGGCTTGGGAAAGCCTGACAGTCCGCCAAACTGCCGCAGCGTATCGAACAACTCCCGTCGGCCGGTCAGTGCCTTGTGTACGTAGCATTGGTGCCCCACATCCAGCACCAGCCGGTCCGTGGCTGTGTCGAACACCCTGTGGATCGCCACCGTCAGCTCTACCACGCCCAGGTTGGATGCCAGGTGCCCGCCGGTGCGGGATACCTGCTCCACCAGAAAGCTCCGCAGCTCCCGGCACAGCGCGGCCGTCTGCTCCTCGGACAGACATTTCACGTCTGCCGGGCTGTTGATCGTCTCTAAAATCAAATCTGTCTCCGTCCTTTATCACACAGGTATCATACGGGTATCATACAGGTAGGCATAAACGCCTATACTCCTAATCTTAATTGGCACATTATTGTATCACATTTGTACCTGATTTACAACTGTATTTCCAACTGTATTTCCAACTGTTTATGCAAAGCATCCTGCATAAACAGCCGCCCTTGTCCAGCTGTCACCAGGCATTGCTCGATACCCCAAGTTGGTACGCCAAAAATGTATCAGGTGCTCCACGATACGATCTAAGGCGAAGGCAGGTATCGGCTTCGTCCTTGGGCAGACGGAGCAGGACGCGGGGCACGTCTATCTCCGCTCCTGTATCGCCCTGTAAAATGAAAACGTTATGCCTGTCAGCCAAGGCTGACAGGCACTTTTTTCGTCCCGCATACATAGGATATACCTGTAACGAACCCTATAAGGAGGTCATTCCATGAATGAACAGGATATTGTCAACAAGCTGAAAAGCGACCCCCGTGCATTGAAGTCTGTCATGCAGTCACAGGACGGCCAAGCACTGCTGAATATGCTCTCCGGCGGCAACAGCGCCGCGCTGGGTCAGGCAGCGCGCCAGGCTGCCTCCGGTGACACGGCAGCTTTGAGCGCCATGCTCTCTCGTGTACTGTCCAGCCCACAGGGCGCGGAGCTGGTACAGCGGCTGGAAAACAAGCTTCAACAGTAACGGAAAGGAGGACACAGCGTGGACGACGTCAATGAAAAACTTAACGCGCTGCTGTCCGACCCCGGCAGCATGGCGCAGATCATGCAGTTGGCGCAGCAGCTCTCTGGCTCCATGGGTGGCGAGAACACACCGCCATCTCCTCCGTCACCTCCTCAGGCGGTCCCACCACCTGCGCCACTGCCGGCCATTGATCCCCAGGTCATCGCCAAATACCTGCCCCTGCTGCAGGAGCTGACCCGCGACACCAGCCAAACCACCCAACTTCTCTACGCGCTGCGTCCTTTCCTGAAGGACGATAAACAGGACAAGGTTGCCCGCGCCGCAAGGTTGGCGCGGCTTATCACTATCGGCAAGCGCTTTCTTTCGGAAGGGGGCGGTTTCCCTGTATAACCGCTACATTCGCGGCGATGATGGCGTCTATACACGAGTCCCCATGGATGAAGTGCCCCCGCCCCGTTCCGATCCGCCGCCGAAAGGTCCTCCTCCGCCGCCACCGGAGCACGGTGCACCGGAGCGCGGCTTCTTCAACGACCTGCTGGAAAAGCTGCACCTCGGCGATTTAGACGCCGGCGATCTGCTGCTGCTTTTTCTGCTGTTCTACCTCTCCCGGCAAAAAGCGGATGAAGAGCTGCTCATCGCCATAGGATTGCTGCTGATATTGTGACTTCCAGTATTTACATTTGCAAAATGGTTACAAAACGGTTACAATGTACCCAGTCTTGCAAGGCAAATACCACAAGGAGGTACAGCAACTATGTTCTGCAATTTTGACTGCGCTTCCCTGCTGAAGCTGCTGTGCGGCTTTTTCGGCAAGTGCTGAAGTCTATGCACATAAAAAAACACCCCTCGACAGTTCGTCGAGGGGTGTTTTACTGTAAATTAAAATTACTTCACAGCCTCGGCCACGGCCACAGCCACCGCCACGGTCGCGCCGACCATAGGATTGTTGCCCATGCCCAGGAAGCCCATCATCTCCACATGCGCAGGGACGGAGCTGGAGCCGGCAAACTGCGCGTCGCTGTGCATACGGCCCATGGTGTCGGTCATGCCGTAGGAAGCGGGACCGGCGGCCATATTGTCCGGGTGCAGCGTGCGGCCGGTGCCGCCGCCGGAGGCTACGGAGAAGTACTTCTTGCCCTGCTCGATGCACTCCTTCTTATAGGTACCGGCCACAGGGTGCTGGAAGCGAGTGGGGTTGGTGGAGTTGCCGGTGATGGACACATCCACGCCTTCATGGTGCATGATAGCCACACCCTCCCGGACGTCATCCGCACCGTAGCAGCGCACGTCGGCGCGTTCCGTTTCGGAATAGCGGATCTCGCGAACAATGTTCAGCTTACCGGTGAAATAGTCAAACTGGGTCTGCACATAGGTGAAGCCGTTGATGCGGCTTATGATCTGCGCCGCGTCCTTGCCAAGACCGTTCAGGATGACCCGCAGGGGCTCTTTCCGGGCCTTGTTGGCGTTGCGCACGATGCCGATAGCACCCTCGGCAGCGGCAAAGGACTCGTGACCGGCCAGGAACGCGAAACACTTGGACTCGTCGCTCAGCAGCATAGCGCCCAGATTGCCGTGGCCGATACCGACCTTGCGATCCTCGGCCACGGAGCCGTCGATGCAGAAGGACTGCAATCCCTCACCGATCTTCCGTGCGGCGTCGGCAGCGGTCTTGACACCGGACTTCAGCGCGATGGCCGCACCCACGGTGTACGCCCAGCAGGCGTTCTCAAAGCAGATGGGCTGAATGCTCTTGACGATCTCATAGGGGTCGAAGCCCTTCGCCTTGCAGAGCTCGCGGCACTCCTCCACGGAGCCGATGCCGTACTGCGCGAGGACGCCGTTGATCTTGTCGATACGTCTTTCGTAACTTTCAAACAGAGCCATTTTGTCGTCCTCCTTCTCTTATTCCTGGCGCGGGTCGATATACTTCGCCGCGTTGTCCCACTGGCCGTAGTGGCCGGTGGCGTTCTTCAGGGCTTCGTTGGCGTCCACGCCCTTCTTCACGGCGTCCATCATCTTGCCCAGACTGATGAACTCATAGCCGATGATCTCATCCTTGTCGTTCAAAGCCAGCTTGCTGCAATAGCCCTCGGCCATCTCCAGATAGCGGGGACCCTTTTCGCGGGTGCCGAACATGGTGCCCACCTGAGAGCGCAGGCCCTTGCCCAAGTCCTCCAGAGACGCGCCCACAGCCAGACCGTCCTCGGAGAAAGCGGACTGAGTGCGGCCATAGACGATCTGCAGGAACAGCTCGCGCATGGCGGTGTTGATGGCATCGCACACCAGGTCGGTGTTCAGCGCCTCCAGAATAGTCTTGCCGATCAGAATCTCGGAAGCCATGGCGGCGGAGTGGGTCATACCAGAGCAGCCGATGGTCTCCACCAGCGCCTCCTCGATAACGCCGTTCTTCACGTTCAGCGTCAGCTTGCAGGCACCCTGCTGGGGTGCACACCAGCCGATACCGTGGGTAAAGCCGGAAATATCCCCGATCTGCTTGGCCTGTACCCACTTGCCCTCCTCGGGAATGGGAGCCGGACCGTGATAAGCGCCCTTGGCGACAGGACACATATGCTGTACTTCCGTCGTGTAGATCATAGTGACGATGTTCCTTTCTGTGTTATAGTCGTGCCTTGCGGCGGGTAAAACGAAATGGCGATCCATGTATCATGGCCGCTTCGCGGTCATTATACCAAATCTCCCCACAAATTGCAAGAAACATTCCAAACATTTGGGCATTCTGCGAAATCGTCTGTAAGCATTGACTTTTCCCGTAAAACCAGTATACTATTATAGTATTTTTATCAAGTAACGGAGGTCCACCCCTATGTCTGACGCCGCTTATTTTACCGAGATGGAAGCCAAGATCCCCACGGGCAAGGTCCGCACCCGCTTTGCGCCCTCCCCTACCGGTTATATGCACATCGGCAATCTGCGTACCGCCCTGTATACCTGGCTCATTGCCCGCAGTCATGGCGGCACGTTTATCCTCCGTATCGAGGATACCGACCAGGGGCGGCTGGTGGAGGGAGCTACCAACGTCATCTACCGCACCATGACCGAGTGCCATCTGAACCATGACGAGGGCCCCGACATCGGCGGTCCCGTGGCTCCCTATATCCAGTCCCAACGTCGGGATACCTACGGCAAATACGCCCGCTTGCTGGCGGAAAAGGGCGGCGCCTATTACTGTTTCTGCGAGAAGTGTGCCTCCGAGGAGGACACCGGCGATTTTGACCGCGCCGATGATCCCTGCCGTGATCTGCCGCTGGAGGACACGCTGCGCCGCGTGGAGGCGGGCGAGCCTTACGTCATCCGCCAGCGCATCCCCAAGGAGGGCACCACCACGTTCCACGATGCCGTTTTCGGCGACATCACCGTGGAAAACAGCACGCTGGACGATCAGGTACTGCTGAAGCGGGATGGCCTGCCCACCTACAACTTCGCCAACGTCATCGACGATCATCTCATGGGCATCACCCATGTGGTACGCGGCAGCGAGTATCTGTCCTCCGCGCCCAAGTACGACCTTCTTTACCACGCTTTCGGCTGGGAGGTACCCACCTATGTCCACTGCTCCCCCGTCATGCGGGACGCGCAGAACAAGATGTCCAAGCGCCACGGCGACCCCAGCTATGAGGACCTGAAGGCAGAGGGTTATCTGACCGATGCCATTCTCAACTACGTTGCCCTGCTGGGCTGGAGTCCCAAGGGTGAGCTGGCGGAGCAGGAGATCTTCTCTCTTGATGCGCTTGTCAAGGCGTTTGATCTGACCGGTATTTCCAAATCTCCCGCCATCTTCGACAAGGCCAAGCTGGATCATTTCAACGCCGTCTACCTGCGTGCCATGTCCCCGGAGGACTTCGCCAAGGCAGCCGAGCCCTACATCCGCCAGAGCGTCAAGGGCGACTTTGACGTGGCGGCCATCGCCGCGCTGCTGCAGGCGCGCTGCGAGCGTCTTACAGATATCCCGGAGAAGGTGGACTTCTTCGATGCGTGCCCGGAGTACGACGTGGAATTCTTCACCAACAAGAAATCTAAGACGAACCCGGAGGTCTGCAAGGCCATGCTGGAGGCGGCTATTCCCATGCTGGCGGCGCTGCCCCAGTGGACGGACGAGGCCATCCACGATGGCCTGATCGCCTTAGCTGAACAATTGGGTGTCAAGAATGCCACCCTCATGTGGCCGGTACGTATCGCTGCTGCCGGCAAGCTGGTCACCCCCGGCGGCGCAGTGGAGATCTGCCGCATCCTGGGCCGTGATGAAACGCTCCGCCGTCTCCGCGCCGGCCTGGAGAAGCTGGCATGAAAAAACAGTTTTGTGCCATCGCCGCTTTCTGGCACAGGGAATATGGCCGATTTGTCGGTATAACTGCCCTTGCTTTTTTGGCATTGACCGTGCTGGCTTACATTGTCGGAAGGCTTGTCCCCAATGTTCCCGTAACCATTATACGCACCTTCAACGAGAGCATTGCAGACGCCGGTATCATCCGCGATGATGGCAGCTTCAGCGCGCTGGCCCTGTTCGGCAACAACCTTCGGGCTATGGTGATGACCGTGCTTTATGGTTTTATACCATTCCTGTATCTGCCGGCACTGTCCCTGGGCCTCAATGCCGCGATCATCGGTATGCTTGCCGCACTGATGGATGGCCAGTGGCTTCTGCTGTTGGCCGGTCTTGTGCCTCACGGCATCTTTGAGGTCCCCGCCCTGCTGCTCAGTCTGGCCGCCGGACTCTGCCTGTGCAGAAATATCAATCGATACATCCGCTGCAACGAAAAAGGTATGATGAAGCCCCTGCTTCTGGACCTGCTTCGCGTGGTGGGATTGCTGGTGGTACCACTGCTGGCCCTGGCCGCTGTGATGGAGGCCTATGTCACTCCGCTGGCTATGCAGCTGTTTATGTAAGCCCCGTTTCCCATACGGTTTGTTTTTCCCGCGGCACCGCCGCGTACTTGATTTTGAAAGGATTGATCCCGCAATGTGTGAAAAGACCACGAACGTTCCCGCTCTGTTTGGCAAAATGGTGTTTGGTGAGCAGCAGATGCAGCAGCGTCTCCCTGCCGCCGCCTACCAGAAATGGCAGCAATGCCTGGCCCAGGGAACGCCGCTGGATCGTACCACCGCCGGCGAGATCGCCAACGCCATGAAGGACTGGGCCATCGAAAAGGGCGCTACCCATTACACCCACTGGTTCCAGCCTATGACCGGCGTTACCGCCGAAAAACACGACAGCTTCATCACCCGCGACGGCAAAGACGGCGTGGTCATGGAGCTCAGCGCCAAGGAACTGAGCAAGGGCGAGGCGGACGCCTCATCTTTCCCCTCCGGCGGTCTGCGCGCTACATTCGAAGCCCGCGGCTACACCGCATGGGACCCCACATCTTACGCCTTCGTCAAGGACGAGACACTGTATATCCCCACCATTTTCTGCTCGTACAGTGGGCAGACGCTGGACAAAAAAACGCCTCTGCTGCGCTCTATGCGTGTGCTGGACAGGGAGTGCATCCGTATCCTGCGGCTGTTCGGCAACACCGAGGCGCAGCATGTCACGCCGCAGGTAGGCCCTGAGCAGGAGTACTTCCTGATCGACGAGAAGGTGTACCGCCAGCGCGAGGATCTGAAGCTGTGCGGCCGCACGCTGTTCGGTGCCCGTCCCTCCAAGGGGCAGGAGCTGGACGACCACTATTACGGCGCCATCAAGCCCCGGGTGGCCGCGTTCATGCGGGAGCTGGATCAGGAACTGTGGAAGCTGGGCGTGCTGGCCAAGACGGAGCACAACGAAGTTGCGCCCGCCCAGCACGAGATCGCACCCATCTACTCCGATGCCAACAGCGCCTGTGACAAAAACCAGCTGACCATGGAACTGCTGAAAAAGGTAGCCGCCCGCCACGGTTTGGTGTGCCTGCTCCATGAAAAGCCCTTTGCGGGCGTCAACGGCAGCGGCAAGCACGACAACTGGTCCCTGGCCACTGACACCGGCGAAAACCTTCTGAAGCCTGGCAGCACCCCCAGCCAGAACGCCCAGTTCCTGCTGTTTCTAGCCGCTTTTATCAAGGGCGTTGACGAGTACCAGGAAATGCTGCGCTGCTGCGTGTCCTATCCCGGCAACGACCACCGTCTGGGCGGCAACGAGGCCCCTCCCGCCATCATCTCCATCTTTCTGGGCGATGAATTAACGGCTATTCTTGATGCCATCATTCAGGGCACTGAGTATGTGGACATCACCAAGAAAAAACTCACCATCGGCGTGGACACTTTGCCGGAGATACCCCAGGACACCACTGACCGCAACCGCACCTCTCCCCTGGCCTTCACCGGCAATAAGTTCGAGTTCCGTATGCTGGGCTCCTCTCAGTCCATCGCCAGCCCTAATGTGGTGCTGAACACCATTATGGCCGAGGAGCTGCGCCAGTTCGCCGACATTCTGGAAAAGGCCGACGACTTCCAGTCCGCCCTCCAGAAGCTGCTGCACGACACCTTCACCGCCCACCAGCGCATCATCTTCAACGGCAATGGCTATGATGACACCTGGGTACAGGAGGCCAAGTGCCGGGGCCTGGCCAATCTGCGGGACACAGTGGACTGTATGCCCGCCTACATTGACAAAAAGAACGTCGATCTTTTCACCAAGCACGCCATCCTCACCGAGACGGAGATGCGTGCGCGGTACGAGATTCATCTGGAAAACTACTGTAAGGTGTCTGCCATCGAGGCCAGCACCCTGCTGGACATGGTCCAGCGTCATATTCTCCCCGCCGCCAGTGCTTACGCCGACCGCCTAACCCAGACGGCCTTTCACAAGGAGAACAGTGTCCCGGCCTTGTCCGCCCGCATGGAAAAGACTCTGGCCCAGCGTGTTACCGACCTGGGTGAGAAGCTGTTTGATACCTGCGAGGCGCTGCACGCTGCCCTCAGCGATGCCCCCGCCGCGGACGGCGGTATCGACGCCGCACGGTACTACCGCTGCGAGATCGTTACCCGCACCCAGAAGGCCGGCGAGCTGATCGGCCGGCTGGAATCGCTGGTGGACGCCAAGGCGTGGCCATATCCCACCTATGCGGATATTCTTTTCAGCGTGTGATCCAAAACATTGTAATTCTGTACAGAACTCACTCTCCTCGCAAAAAGCCTCCCCGGTCGGGGAGGCTTTTTCTTTCTTATTTTCCGCGAAGCGCCGCAACGATCTGCGTGTATACCTTCTCCGGCTCCCTCCGGAACCGCTCCGCCATCGCCTCGGCGTCGGCCTTATCGGCCACCATCAGATCCAACATCATCAGGCTATCCACATCGTCCCGCAGCCGCAGCTCCACGGTGAACGTCCCGTTTTCACGCGGCGTCACCCGTCCCTGCACCTGCTGCCGCCGCACCGCCGCCTTGTTCCAAGCCGCGATATGCCTATCCGACAGCTGTCTTACGGAGTATGGCAGGCTGCTCTCGCAGATACCGCTGTTTCTCCGTCCCTTTTCCGTGATAACATACTGCCCGTCTTCCGTGACACGCAGATGCTCTGTCTTCACCAGGTCACCCAAACACTCCGCATAATCAAAGTAGTCGATGCCCTCGTCGCACATGGTCATGTCCTGCAAGTCGGCTCCGTCTACCGGCTCCGTCAGCCGCGACGCGATGTACAGGATCAGGAACTTGATCTCCAGCTTGTCCTGAATAAACGCGATACCCACATCGCCCACCTCCTTTTTTGGTATTATACGCAATTTTTACCCGCTTGTAAAGCGAAACCCCGCGAAAAAAAGCAGAGGACGGCTCTCGCCGTCCCCTGTTCTGCTTCTCAATGGCACGCACAGTAGTTCTTGGTGCTGTTATAGTCACAGGGCGTCTCCACCGCGTTGGGCGGGAAAAACTCGTTCATGGGGAACGCCACACTGCGGAACAGCCCGCAGGGATCCTCCTGGCTGCCGCAGTCGCACTCGCTCTGGGGCACGCAGTAGTCATATACCGGCACCAGCAGCTGTGTATCGCGTTCCAACCGCACCAGCGTGAACTGCCCCAGCGTCACATACAGCCGCCGTGCTGCACTGTCGTCGAACACCAGCTCTCCACTGAAGCTCTGCGCCACAAAGGACGGGATCTCCGACAAACAACTGCCTGTAGAGACAGAGACCGGTACCTCCGCTACACGGGTGTCCAGCACGATGGGGTCCACGGCCTCCACCACGGCGATAGGCAGATTGGTCCGTATCCGTCCCGGCACATCCAACTCGTCGAACACCGTGTCCGAGGAGAATATCTTGGCGTTTCCTTCGCTGCCGAACAGGATACACCGCTTGTCGAACACGCACAGCCCTTCCACCTCAGTGTATCGCGGCGTGCCGGTACACACCTGTAAAGTCACCCGGTAGTAGAAGCGCATATCCACCGAATAGAACCCCCGGTTGAACGTCACCGGCTCCACATCGGTGTAGACGTACAGCAGCTCCGCTGTGCCGCCCTTGATCATCTGCGATGTGCTGAGCACCTCCTGCGCCGCCGCCGTGGGGTAAAAGCGCAGATCCTCCACGCAGTCCTTATCCCTGCATGAGTCAAATATCTTCCGCGTATGGATGCACACGGCCTCCCGGACGTTCCCCAGGTCGCAGACCGGTCCCGGCATTACATTTTCAGGCATAGAATGACCTCCCAATAAGTAGTGAAAGACGGCCTCTTTCATTCCACTCTATGCCCAAAAGGCAAAAAGGGTGCGGCCCGCAGGCCGCACTCTGACACTCATTCGCTCTTTTCCTTCCTTCGCACCACCACGTTCTCCGGTCCAAGCCATTCCCGGCACTCCTTCAAAAACGCCGGATGGTCCATGCAGAAGCCGCCCCACAGCTTTCCTGTGTCGGCGATCCGTATCTTCAGCGGCACCTTCCCTTCGAACATGGTCGCCACCAACAGCAGATGGCTGAACGCCGGGTCATCGATGCTCTTCACCCGCAGATACACCGCCGCCGTGTCGCTCTCCGCGGCCTTGCCGTCCGGCAGCGCCCCCACGCCGCAACTCTCCAGCGGGAATACCACGTCCGGCACGATCTGCGGCGGCTTTTCGTCCCGAAGGCTCAGCCGTCCCTTGATGAGTACCGGGCTATTTACCGCCAGATAGCTGGCGCACTTGTCCAGAACCCGGCTGAAGCATAGCAGCTCCATGCTGGCTGTCTCGTCCTCCAGCACCACATAGGCCATCAGCGAGCCGTTCTTGGTAGGCCTGGTCTTGCTGGACGCCACGATGCCCGCCACCGTCACCGGCATACCGTCGGCGAACCGCGTGGGGCCCTCCTCGCCGTTCACGTCCTCCAATACCTCGTTCAGCGTCACCGCGCCGCTGTCCCGCGCCGTGGCACGATAGTCCACCATGGGGTGCCCGGACAGATACAGCCCCGTGGTCTCCTTCTCCATGTGCATCCGCTCCGTGGCGGTAAACTCCGGAATGTCCGGCATCACCACCGTCTCCACGGTGCTGTTGGCGGCGCTCATGCCGAAGAAATCGATCTGGCCCTCCACGTTCCGCCGCCGCACGTTGCCGATGCCGTCCAGCACCTTCTCATACACCGCCAGCAGCTGCGACCGCCGCGCCCCCATGCTGTCGAAAGCGCCGCTGCGGATAAGGTTTTCCACCGCCCGCTTGTTCATGTCGCCGCAGTCGTACATCCGGTCGCAGAAATCCTGCAAAGACGTAAAGCTGCCGCCCCTCTCCCGCTCCCGGACCACCGACTGGATAAAGCCCCGTCCGATGTTCTTGATGGCCACCAGGCCGAACCGTATGCCGCCCAGCTCCACGGTGAACCGGTCGCTGGACCGGTTCACGTCCGGCGGCAGCAGCGCGATGCCGCAGTCGCGGCACTCGCCGATATACCCCGCCACCTTGTCGCTGTTGTCCAGCACACTGGTCAGCAGCGCGGCCATATACTCCTTGGTGTAATGACACTTGAAATACGCCGTCTGATACGCCACCACCGCGTAGCTCACCGCGTGAGCCTTGTTGAAAGCATAGTTGGCAAAGTCGTATATCTCGTCGTAGATGGCCTGCGCCGTCTTCTCGTCGATACCGTTGGCGATACAGCCCTTGATTCCTCGTTCCGCATCGCCGTATACGAAGGCCTGACGCTCCTTCTCGATCTCCTTGGCCTTCTTCTTGCTGATGGCCCGGCGCACCATGTCCGCCTGCCCCAGCGAAAAGCCGCCCAGCTCCTGGAAAATGCGGATGACCTGCTCCTGGTACACGATGCACCCGTAGGTGACCGACAGTATAGGCACCAGCCTTGGGTGCTTATACGTCACCAGCTTCGGGTCGTGCTTGCAGGCGATAAACCTCGGAATGGACTCCATTGGTCCCGGACGGTACAGCGCGATCACGGCGGTGATATCCTCAATACTCTGTGGCTTCAGCCCCACGCACACACCGGTCATGCCCGTGGACTCGATCTGGAACACGCCCGCCGTCTGTCCTCGGGAGATCATGTCATAGGTCTCCGCGTCGTCGTCCGGTATTTTGCTCAGCGCGAACTCTGGCTCCCGCTGCTGCACCATCTTCACGGCGTCATCCAGCACCGTCAGGTTCCGCAGCCCCAGAAAGTCCATTTTCAGCAGGCCCAGCTCCTCCAGAGTCGTCATCACATACTGACACACCACCGCGTCGTCGTTCCGGGCCAGCGGCACATATTCATACACCGGCAGTTTTGTGATGACCACGCCCGCCGCGTGGGTAGAGGCGTGCCGCGGCATCCCCTCCAGTGCCATGGCTGTATCGATGAGCTTTTTGACCTTTGGCTCCTCCCGGTACATATCTGCCAGCTGCTTCGAGAGCTTCAGCGCCTCCTGCAGGGTAATATGCAGCGCCCCCGGCCCTGCCGGTACCAGCTTCGCCACAACATCCACCTCGGCGTAGGTCATGTTCAGCGCCCGGCCCACATCCCGTATGGCTGCTCGGGCGGCCATGGTACCGAAGGTCACGATCTGGGCTACATGGTCGTCGCCATATTTTTTGCGGACATATTCCACCACCTCACCCCGCCGCGTGTCGCCGAAGTCCATGTCGATATCCGGCATAGACACACGCTCCGGGTTCAGGAAACGCTCGAAGTACAGATCGTACTTCATGGGGTCGATGTCCGTGATCTCCAGGCAGTAAGACACCATAGATCCGGCCGCGCTGCCGCGCCCTGGTCCCACCGGTATTCCCCGGCTCTTGGCGTACCGCACAAAGTCCGACACAATGAGGAAATAGTCCGTAAAGCCCATTTTCTCGATCATATCCAGCTCATAATCCAGCTGCTTCCGATATTCCGGCTTTGCCTGACCGTACCGCTGAGCAAATCCCTCATCGCATAGTTTCCGCAGATATGTAGGCGAGTCGTACCCCTCCGGCAGCTTGAATTCCGGAAGATGGTATTTGCCGAAGGTGAATTCCAGCTGGCACTTCTCCGCGATCTTTTCCGTGTTGGCCACCGCGTCCGGATATCCGGCGAACAGCGTCTCCATCTCCTCTGTGGAACGGATATAAAAATTCCGCGGCTCATACCGCATTCGGTTCTCGTCATCCACCGTCTTGCCGGTCTGGATACACAGCAGCACGTCGTGGTTTTCTGCATCCTCCTTCCGCAGATAGTGGGCATCATTGGTACACACCAGGGGTATCCCCGTTTCGTTGTGCAGCCGCAAAAGACCCCGGTTCACCTCGGTCTGCTCGGCGATGCCGTGGTCCTGTAATTCCAGGTAAAAGTCCTCACCGAAAATTCCCCGCATCTCCAGTGCATATGCCTTGGCCCCGTTGTAGTCGCCATTCATCAGCCGCTTGGGAATTTCTCCTGCCAAACAGGCCGACAGGGCGATCAGCCCGTCGGAATGGGCGCGCAGCAGATCCATATCGATACGCGGCTTGATATAGAACCCCTCGATATACGCCTGCGACACCATGTATGATAGGTTTCGGTACCCCGTCTCGTTCTTGCACAGCAGCACCAGATGCCGCGACTCCGCATCGAACTCATGCTGCTTGTCGAACCGTGTCCGACGCGCCACATATACCTCGCACCCGATGATGGGATGGATGCCCTCCGCCTTGCAGGCGCGGTAAAAGTCCACTGCGCCATACATGACGCCGTGATCGGTAATGGCGCAGGCCGTCTGCCCCAGCTCCTTTACCAGCTTCGGCAGGTCCCGTATCCGGCACGCACCGTCCAGCAGACTGTATTCCGTATGTACGTGCAGATGCACAAATCCCATACCTGTTCTCCTTTACTTCTCCCCTATCATCCCGCACAGTATCTCCGCCGCGCTGAGAATAAGCAGCCCGCAGTGGTCCCCTGCCGCCAGTGCCATGGCCGTGTCAGTGGGCTGCAATTCTTTCTCCGCCAGCAGTTCCCGGCAGTTGAGATGCTTAAATCTCTCCATAAACCGCCGCTGGTATTCCTTGGTGATCTCCGCGGATTTCGCCTTGCTGGCGGCCATTTCCGGAAACGCGCAGCCCAGGATCATCACCGGCGCGTTTACCGCGCCGCAAATGTTCCCGCTTCGCACGCCGCCGCCTAATCCCGCACCGACAGCCAGTGCCTGGGTCTCCGTAATACCCATTACATCTGCGAATGCCGCCAGCAGCGCCTGGGCGCAGTTGGCCCCGTTTTTTCTGTACGCCTCCGCGCGTTCGCACCGTTCTCTCATGTTCATAGCTCCTTAGCCTCCTCCATCAACTTTCTCATTCGATGGTTCATGCACGACTTCGTTACCGGCGGGTCACACTTCTCCGCCAGCTGTACCAGCGACAACTCCGGATATTCCAGCCGCAGCGCCGCGGTTTGCCGCAGCTTTTCCGGCAGCTTGTCCCACCGGGCGCTGCGGCGCAGCTTCTCGATGGCGCCTACCTGCTCCTGCGCCGCGTCCAGCGTCTTGTTTACGTTGGCCATATCGCAGTTCATAGCCCGGTTGGCGCCGTTGCGTATCTCCTTATCCACTTTGGCCGTCATGATGTCCATGGCCGCCGCCGGCGCGCCGATCTTCGTCAGAAAGTCCTCGATATGCTCTGACTGCTTGAAGTACAGCAGTGCATCCGCGCCGCGCCGTATGGAACGTGGCAGGAACCCCATCTCCTCCATCAGCGCCTGTACCTCCCGGCTGGCCGGCACATGGCTGGTGGCCAGCTCCAGATGATACCGCTTCTCCGGGTCGGTGACGCTGCCTCCCGCCAAAAATGCCCCCCGCAGGAACGCCGTCCGGCAGCAGTCCTCCTCCAGTATTCCGAAGTTCACGTGCAGCGCCGTCAGCTGCCGCGCATCATAGCCCAGTGTGTTGATGATCTTTTCCAGCTTTTCCGGCGCTGTGATGCCGAAGATCAGCTTTCCTTTGCCGTTCGTTTCCTCCGGTACCCGGTCGAATTTTACCCCAAAGGCCTTCTGAAACAGCTTTGGCAGCCGTGCGGCGAAGTCTCCGTTCTCCGTGATGATCCGTATCTCTCCGGGCGTGAACGTGTTGCCGTACAGCAGCACACCGTAGCCCTCAGCCCGGGCGCAGCACTGGCGGCTGATTCCCACGCGACACAGCTCATTTTTTACCTTTCCCGCAAATGAGATCATGACCCTTCACCTCACTGTTCCGCACGGCGGAAAGCCACCGTTTTTGCCTTCATGGATATCTTTTCCACCTGGTAGCCGTATACCGCCAGCTCCACCTTATATGTCAAAAAAGAGTGGTCGATGGACACACCGGCAATCCGTTCTATTTCCTCAAATGTCAGCGTAAATCGATCCCGCCCATCCCCGAACACACATTCCCAGAGTGTATCGTATTTGCTCATACATCGTCTCCTGTATTTGCCCCGACCGCAGGTGTGAAGCGCACTTACCGCCCCATATCTCTGTGGCTTTCCGCTATGGAAAAGCCCAGCGCGTCAATGTATGCTGCCAGCCGGTGCGCCACAGCTACAGATCGGTGCCGACCGCCGGTGCAGCCTACAGCCAGTACCAGCTCTGTCCGCCCCTCCTGTCGGTACTGGGGCAGCAAATAATCTACCATCGGCGTCAGACGCCGCCAGAATTCCTCCGTGGCCGCCGCGTTCATCACATAGTCGCGCACCGCCACATCCAGCCCGGTCAGCCTTTTTAACTCCGGCACATAGTAGGGGTTAGGCAAAAACCGCACGTCCAGCACCAGGTCTGCCTCCGGTGGCAGGCCGTTCTTGAACCCGAAGGACAGCACCGTCACATGCAGTCCTCCGCCGCTGCCGCCGCCCAGCAGCGTCAGCAGCGTGCTCCGCAGCTTGGCCGCAGAAAATGCCGACGTGTCCAGCACCAAGTCTGCCTGTGCCCGCACCGGTGCCAGCATCGCCCGTTCCCGCGCTGCCGCTTCTTTAATGGAGGCCCCGTCGCCGCACAGAGGATGGCTCCGCCGTGTCTCCTTATAGCGGTTGATGATGGTCTTGGTGTCCGCCTCCAAAAACAGCAGCCGACACCGCAGACCCTGCCGTCGCAGCTCTTCCACCGCGCCGGTCAGCCTCTCAAAGGGCTCTCCGGCCCGCACGTCGTACACGAAAGCCAAGCGGTCATACCGGCCGCCGGCGGCCGCGCAGAACTCGGCGAATTTGACCATCATCTCCGCCGGCAGGTTGTCCACGATGTAGTAGCCGCTGTCCTCCAGACAGATGGCGGCGCGGCTCTTTCCCGCACCGGACATTCCCGAAATAATGAGTATTTCCAATTCAGCATCCTCCACGCCGCCAAGCAAAATGCTGTTTGCTTTTGCTATACTATTTTTACCGTATTTTTGCTTTCTTTTTAATCCTGTTTGTACTTTTTTATCTTTAAAACTACAGAAATACTCGACGTCAATGGAACTATTATTCAGGTAATGACCCGGACCTCAGGCTCCAGCACAACGCCGGTTTGCTCCCGCACGCGCTTTTGTATCTCTGCCATGAGAGCTGTCACATCAGCGCAGGACGCCCCGCCCCGGTTGATGACGAACCCCGCGTGCTTCTCCGACACCTGTGCGCCGCCCACGGTCAGTCCCTTTAGGTCGCACTGATCAATCAGCGCCGCAGCATAGTAGCCCGCCGGGCGCTTAAAGGTACTGCCCGCGCTGGGATACTCCAGCGGCTGTGACGCCTTACGCCGGGCCATCAGCTCATCCATTTTCTCCCGTATCTCCCCGGGGATACCGGCCTGCAAGCGGAGCGTCGCCCGCAGCACCACCGTGTCGGGGTGCTCTGTCAGCAGGCTGTGCCGATAGGAAAACGTCATTTCTTCCCCACTGAGGGTCTTGACACCATCCTCGGGGAACAGCACGGTCACTTCCTTTACCACCTGTGCCATTTCCCCACCATAGGCACCGGCATTCATGCACACTGCGCCGCCCAGGCTTCCCGGTATCCCGTGGGCGAACTCCAGCCCGGAAAGCCCTGCCTTCTGCGCGAAAACAGCGATCTTTGCCAGTGATGCGCCGCACTCTGCCGTGATCTCACCTGCGACCGCACCAGCCGCCACACCCGCCATGTCCCGGGTGCAGATCACCAGACGCTCCACGCCCTCATCCGGGAAGAGCACGTTGGTGCCGTTTCCCAGCACAAAGGGCCGCGCGCCCAACTCCAGTGCATGGCTCACCAGCAGCACCGCCGCCTCCCCGCTGCGGGGAAAGGCCATGCGCCGCGCCGGCCCGCCGATGCGGAAGGAGGTATACCGATCCAGCGGCGCGTCCTTCTCATATTCCATATCCGGCAGATAGTCCGCCGCCCATTTGTCCAGCTCCTCGTACCAGCCCATAATGCCTCCAAGCTTTGAAAATAAGGGGTTCCCTACACTGCCAGCGGTAGTATATGCCCCTGTCAGATACGCTTATTCTTTCCCAGCAGGGCCGCGCCGATCAGACCCGCCCGGTTGCCCAGCTGCGCCTTGACGATGCGCGTCCGCCGGTCCTTGCCGCAGGGAATGCTCTCTCTGGCCACCCGCCGCTGCACGGGTAGCAGCAGCTGCTCGTCCGCTTCATTGCTGACGCCGCCGCCAATGGCCAGTGTATCCGGCTGAAAGATATTCACCACGTTCACCACGCCGCAGGCCAGGTAGTCCACGTATCGGTCGCACACCATTTGTCCCACCGGGTCACCCTCGCGGGCCGCGATAAACGCCGACTGACCGGACACGTGTCCGTCATTCTCCGTGATGACCCGCGCCAGAATACTGTCCGGGTAGGCCGCCAGTGCCTCTGCCGTCATGCGCTTCAGCGCCGTGGCGCTGGCGTACTGCTCCCAGCAGCCATGCCGTCCACAGGGGCACAGCAGGCCGTTCTGCTCGATGACCATGTGACCCACCTCACCGGCCATACCGTTGGCGCCGTGGTATATTTTCCCGTTGTGGATGATACCCGCGCCCACGCCGGTACCCAGCGTGATGGTCACAAAGCGCTTGCTCTCGCGTCCCGCGCCCACATGGAACTCCGCCAGCGCCGCGCAGTTAGCGTCGTTTTCGATGTACAGCGGGATGTTCAGATATTTGTGAAACAGCTTTCGCAGCGGCACGTCCCGCAGGGGAAGATTGCAGGTATACGCGATAGAACCCGCCCGTATATCCACCGTTCCGGGAACGCCGACGCCTACCGACGCCACATCACTGACCGGAATATTGGCCGCCTTTGCCAGCTCCTGCACCAGTGACGCCACCGTCCACGCCAGCCCCTCACGGTCTACGATGGACGCGACCTTCATCTTCTGTGTCGCCAGCAGCGTTCCGCTTTCGTCCACCAGCCCCGCCTTGAGGTTGGTGCCGCCAATGTCTACGCCAACGTATTTCATCTGTTCTCCGCCTCGCCCGTTGTGCTCTTTTTCTTCAGCATGGCGTCCACCTTGCTGTCAAACTGCGTCACGAAGTCCCGTGCCGCGTTGTAGCCGTACTTCATCTGCCGGTTCTTCATGGTGGCGATCTCCACGATGCCTGCCAGGTTCCGCCCCGGACGCACCGGGATGGTCACGATGGGCAAGCTCACATCCAACATGGTGTATTTCTCCTCGCCCAGGCCCAGCCGGTCATAGAACTTCCCGTCTTCCCACTGTTCCAGCTGGATCACCAGGTCGATCTCCGTGTCGAACTGCACCGCGCCCATGCCGAACAGCTGCTGCACGTCGATGACGCCCACGCCGCGTATCTCGATATAGTGCCGGATGATCTCCGGCGCCGTGCCGTAGAGAGAGTTGGACACCCGGCGGATCTCTACCGCGTCATCCGCCACCAGCCGGTGACCGCGCTTGAGCAGCTCAATGGCCGTCTCGCTCTTGCCGATGCCGCTGTCGCCCAGGATCAGTACGCCCTGTCCGTAGATATTCATCAAGACGCCGTGCCGCGTGATCTGCGGGGCCGTTACCCGGTTCAGGTAGTCAATGAGCCGGCTGGTGATATCCACCGTGGAGTCCACCGCCCGCAGCAGCGTGCGGTCGTGCTTGTCCGCCATCTGCACCAGCTCAGGCGGCGCCTCCATATTCCGCGCCACGATCATTGCCGGGAACGGATAGCTCATCAGCTGGTTGAACACACGCAGACGCTCTGCCTCGGTCATGCGCTCCAGATAGCGTATCTCGCCCCGTCCCAATATTTGCAGGCGCTTGTCGTCAAAATAATCGTAAAAGCCTACCAGCTGAAGGGCGGGCCGATTCACGTCGGAAATGGTGATCACCGCGCTGTCATAGTCGCTGCCGCGGTGCAGTATTTCCATGCCGAAGGTCTCCACCATTTTTTTCAGGCTGGCGGGTGTGCGTTTCACTTTTTCCATGGGCGCTCCTCCTGCCCGGAAACGGGCGAATATACTTCTTTTAATTATATCTTGCGGAGCGCTTTTTCGCAACACTTTCCCCATGCAAAAAAAATTCG
>ENA-UERK01000352-UERK01000352.1-human-gut-metagenome-genome-assembly--contig:-NODE-352-length-41480-cov-14.579040_pt1 | contig 41480 bp, 34 predicted proteins | sample MGYA00242957_ERZ507957 | MGnify/ENA primary metagenome ERZ507957 (study PRJEB26167, sample SAMN06115538) | human gut metagenome | host: Homo sapiens | place: China:Heilongjiang | collected 2015-11-06...
ATTTCAGTTACGATTGCTCCCAACTTTTTGAATAATTTTCGAGCCGAGCCGACATAACCGGTGTAGCCTTCACGCAGCGAAGCTGTTGGAATAAATGCGACTTTTTTATTTTCAATTTCTTCCTTTATCAGACTTCCTACACTCGAAAAGTGCGAACATAAAAATAGTTTCATCAATATTCTCCTTTATATATAAATTCCGATTTGTCTTTGTATAATTATATCATATCGTCTGGGTTTTTCAATGCTTAAAATGATAAAAAAATGTCGGTCTATAAGAAAAGACTTATAGACTGACACACTTGGTGCACCTTCAGGGACTCGAACCCTGGGCCCACTGATTAAGAGTCAGTTGCTCTACCAACTGAGCTAAAGGTGCTGGTGGTCCATCCGAGGTTCGAACTCGGGACACCCTGATTAAAAATCAGGTGCTCTGCCAACTGAGCTAATGGGCCATGTAATTGCGCATTTTAACCATTCGTAAATTAAAACGTTTTGTTTTTGTTGGCTGGGGTGGCAAGATTTGAACTTACGAATGCCGGAATCAAAATCCGGTGCCTTAACCGCTTGGCGACACCCCAAAAAATAAATGGGGCGGGCGACGAGAATCGAACTCACGACCTCCAGGGCCACAATCTGGCGCTCTAACCAACTGAGCTACACCCGCCGTTTATTTGGTGCGCCTGAAGAGATTCGAACCCCTGACACACGGCTTAGAAGGCCGTTGCTCTATCCAACTGAGCTACAGGCGCATATCAAACGCTCGTCAATCTTGCCTCTCGGCAAAAAAAACTGTGGAGCGGGTGATGGGAATCGGACCCACGCGGCCAGCTTGGAAGGCTGGAATTCTACCATTGAACTACACCCGCAATTCCTTTATCTCTCGCATCAACGCGCTTGTATATAATAACACTTTTCAAAACGAATGTCAACGTTTTTTTCCGTATTTTTCGAAAATTTTCCAAAAAATTAAAAAAAATTTCTTTTCGGACATTTCGGATCATCTGATTTGTAGGTATAATAATAACCCGGATTATTTTGCAACGATAAAAAAAGAAAATCCGGAACGTATGGCGAGAATCGCGAGATAAACGTTCAGAACAACGAGCAAAGGCATCAGTATCATTAAAAACAGACTTTTTTGCCTGTATTTAAAAACGAAAAGGCATATATAAATTGTAAGCGCGCCGCCGAGCAAACCCGTCAGAAACAATCTTCCGTCCGATTTTTTAAAATTATCGGTTCCGTCTGTTTCGTCTTTGAGATTTTTTACAAGCAAAAAAGCATAAAAATTGATTGCAAGCAGATATGTGCCGACGAAAGTATAAAAAATAGCCATAACGCAAGTATTTCCGTTTTTTCTCTGTTTCAAACGCCGTCTTTGCGTTTGTGGCGTCGGTATCGCTCTTTTTCGCTTTTGTTCCGAAAATATGCGCCGTCGTTACCGCGGCGGCATAAGCTTCTTTTGCGGCGAGGGCGGAAAGCATACGTTGCCGGTTGATGCGTTTGACTTTTCTATCGAAAAGAGTTATAATACCGATATCGACAGGGGCGGTTTGCTTATGTTTTTTCGCGGAGTTTTGCAACTTTTAAAAAAAGTTCCGAAAATTACCGAAAAACGACGGACGAATCGCAGCATAATCGAAAATTCTCTTGACAGTCCGCGGCGCTTTGTGGTATACTTTTAAAAATATAAAGTAAGCGCGGGCGTTCCGCGCACGCGGGATTGCGCGTCTGTGGCGGACGAAGAAAAGTACGGAGGAAAAACGTATGCCGGAAGCAAAAAATTTTTTAACGGATATAGAAATCGCGCGGCGAGCAAAACTTAAACCGATTTACGAAATCGCGGAAACGGCGGGAATCGGCGAAAAATATATCGAACCTTACGGAAAATACAAGGCGAAAATCGATTTGTCGTTTTTAAGAGATAACGCCGAAAAAAAAGACGGCAGACTCGTGCTTGTAACGGCGATTTCTCCTACGCCCGCCGGCGAGGGGAAAACCACTACCGCGATAGGTCTTGCCGACGGTTTGCGCAGAATAGGAAAAAATGCCGTGGCGGCGCTCAGAGAACCTTCGCTGGGACCCGTGTTCGGCATCAAAGGCGGCGCTGCGGGCGGCGGATATGCGCAGGTGGTGCCGATGGAAGACATCAATCTGCATTTCACGGGCGATTTTCACGCCGTCGGCGCGGCAAACAATCTTCTCGCCGCTATGCTGGATAATCATATTCAGCAGGGAAACGCGCTGAATATCGACGTACGTAAAATCACCTGGCGCCGCTGCGTGGATATGAACGACAGGCAGTTGCGGAATATCGTGGACGGGCTGGGCGGAAAATCAAACGGTACCCCGCGCGAGGACGGTTTCGATATTACGGTGGCAAGCGAGGTGATGGCGGTTTTGTGCCTTGCTTCGTCGCTGAGCGATTTAAAAGAACGCCTGAAAAAAATCGTTGTGGCGTACGATACGAACGATCGCCCCGTAACCTGCGGCGATCTGAAAGCTGCGGGCGCGATGACGGCGCTGTTGAAAGACGCTCTGAAGCCGAATCTGGTGCAGACGCTGGAAGGTACGCCCGCGCTGGTGCACGGAGGTCCGTTTGCAAACATCGCGCACGGCTGCAATTCGGCGATTGCTACGAAAACCGCTTTGAAGCTTGGCGATTACGTTGTTACCGAGGCCGGATTCGGGGCGGATCTCGGCGCGGAAAAGTTTTTCGATATCAAGTGCCGTCAGTCCGGGCTGAAACCTGCCGCCGCGGTGGTGGTGGCAACGGTGCGCGCCCTGAAAATGCACGGCGGGCTGAAAAAAACGGAGCTTGCCGAAGAGAACGTCGAAGCATTGAAAAACGGACTCCCGAATTTGTTGCGGCACGTTTCAAACGTGAAAAACGTTTACGGGTTGCCGTGCGTGGTGGCGCTTAACCGTTTTCCTTCGGATACGCGGGCGGAAATCGACTGCGTGAAAGAGGAATGCGAAAAGCTGGGCGTGAAAGTTTGTCTTTCAAACGTATGGGCGGAAGGCGGAAAAGGAGCCGAAGCGCTTGCGAAAGAAGTGGTAAGACTGTGCGAAGCTTCTCCCGCAGGCGAAGAAAGCTTCCGCTTTGCATACCCCGACAAGCTGACGACGGAAGAGAAAATCGACGTCATCGCGAAAAAAGTATACGGCGGTAAAGGCGTTGCGTTTACGCCGAACGCGAAAAAACAGGCGGAAAAATTGCGGGAACTCGGATTCGGCGATCTGCCCGTGTGTATTGCAAAAACGCAGTATTCGTTTTCGGACGATCCGCAAAAACTCGGCGCGCCGGAAAATTTCGAAGTAACGGTGCGGAATCTGAAAGTTTCCGCGGGAGCGGGCTTTATCGTGGCGCTTACGGGCGATATCATGACGATGCCGGGGCTGCCGAAAATTCCCGCGGCGGAAAATATCGACGTCAACGAAAACGGCGAAATCACAGGGCTGTTTTAACGGCAATATCCGGGCGGCTTTCGCAAAGAAAATATGCGGAAACCGCCTGCGGCAACATAAATCATTTACGTAAAGGAGAAATCTACTATGGCGACTTACATCGACGAACCTTCGCATACTTTTAACGAATATCTGCTTATCCCCGGATATTCTTCGGCGGAAGCGATTCCGGCAAACGTTTCCTTGCAAACGCCGCTCGTAAAATTCAGAAAGGGCGAACAGCCGAAAATTACCATGAATATTCCTATGGTATCGGCTATCATGCAGTCCGTTTCCGGCGATAAAATGGCAATCGCGCTGGCTACGGAAGGCGGCGTTTCGTTTATCTACGGTTCGCAGTCGGTTGCGGACGAAGCCGCTATGGTGGCTCGCGCAAAAAATCATAAAGCGGGCTTTGTTACCAGCGATTCCAACGTATCGCCCGAAGATACTCTGGCGGACGTGATTGCCCTGAAAGAAAAAACGGGACACTCCACGGTGGCGGTTACGGCAGACGGCACGGCGGAAGGGAGGCTTGTCGGCATCGTTACCAGCCGCGATTATCGCGTCAGCCGTATGGATACCGCTACGAAAGTAAAAGAATTCATGACGCCGTTTGCAAAGCTTGTAACGGCAAACGAGGGCGTTTCCCTGAAAGAAGCGAACGACATTATCTGGGATAATAAGCTCAATTCGCTGCCGATTATCACGAAAGACGGGAAACTTCGTTATTTCGTGTTCCGCAAAGATTACGATTCGCACAAGCAGAACCCGAACGAACTTCTCGATAACGAAAAACGTTACGTTGTAGGCGCCGGCATCAACACGCGCGATTACGAAGAACGCGTTCCGGCTCTGCTGGATGCGGGGGCGGACGTACTGTGTATCGATTCTTCCGAGGGCTTTTCCGAATGGCAGAAGCGTACGATTGCATGGATCCGCGGCAAATACGGCGACAGCGTGAAAGTGGGCGCCGGTAACGTAGTGGACGCCGACGGCTTCCGTTTCCTTGCCGATTGCGGAGCCGATTTCGTAAAAGTGGGTATCGGCGGCGGTTCGATTTGCATTACGCGCGAAACGAAAGGCATCGGCAGAGGTCAGGCAACGGCGCTTATCGAAGTATGCAAGGAACGCGATAAATATTATCAGGAAACGGGCGTGTACGTTCCCGTGTGTTCGGACGGCGGCATCGTGTACGATCACCATATTACGCTGGCGCTTGCAATGGGCGCGGATTTCGTGATGCTCGGCAGATATTTTGCGCGTTTCGACGAAAGCCCTACGAACAAGATTATGATGGGCGGCAATTACTTTAAAGAATACTGGGGCGAGGGATCGGCGCGTGCAAGAAACTGGCAGCGTTACGATCTCGGCGGCGATAAAAAGCTGTCTTTCGAAGAGGGTGTGGATTCGTACGTTCCTTACGCGGGCAAGCTGAAAGACAACGTGGCGATTTCGCTTTCGAAAGTGAAATCCACGATGTGCAACTGCGGCGCGCTTACCATTAAAGAATTGCAGGAAAAAGCAAAGCTTACCCTTGTTTCCGCTACGAGCATCGTGGAAGGCGGCGCGCACGACGTAATTCAGAAAGAAAAAGCGCAGTCGGTGAAATAATTTCCGTTGAAAACGCCCGGAAAAAGAAAGTGCGTTTTTGCGGCGGCAAAACGGAAAAATGCGGTGAAAAATGCGCCGCAATACGAAAAGAAAAACAAAAAAGGGGCTGCGGCTCCTTTTTTTATGCAATCGGGAAGAATTTTTATTCAGCCCCCGTCAGTTATCTTGACAAAGCAGACGAAATATACTATAATAAAAAACTGGAAAGGTGAAAAATATCGGCTTTTCCACGGAGGAATAATACGAATCAATGGTACCCCTAACTATCGCAATCGTCGTAATGGTGATTTTATCCGGTTTGTTTTCGGCTACGGAAACGGCGTATTCGTGTGCGAACAGAATCAAAATCAAGAGTATGATCGCGCTCGGCAAGAAAAACGCGAAGCGCGTTTATAAGCTGGCGGAAGAAAAATACGATAAACTGATTACGACGATACTTATCGGAAACAATATCGTAAACTTAACGGCTTCGGCGCTTGCTACGGTATTGTTTACGAAGCTGCTCGCGGAATCGACCTTGGACGCGACTACCGTCTCCACGGTGGTAATGACGATTGCCGTGTTGATTTTCGGCGAAATTACGCCGAAATATTTCGCGGGCGTATATCCCGAAAAATTCGCGTTCTGGCTGTACCCGTTTATTCAGCTCTTTTACTGGATATTTACGCCGCTCGGCATCGTTTTCGGCGCGTATAAAAAATTGCTCGCGCGCATTTTCAGGCTGAAGCCGAACGACGCGGTAACGGACGAAGAGCTGATTTCGCTTGTGAACGAAGCGGAAGAGGACGGCACGCTGAAAGAGGACGAATCGGAACTTGTGCGTTCCGCGCTGGAATTCGACGATCTGAAAGTGGAAGATATTCTGGTGCCGCGCGTAGACGTTGTGGCGGTGAATATGAACGCCGACATGGACGAAATTTTTTCCGTTTTCAAAGAAAATTGCTTTTCCCGTCTGCCCGTGTACAAAGATACGATCGATAACGTGGTGGGACTGATTCACGAACGCGATTTTTATAACGCGTATCTGCGCGGCGATAAAGAAATCGCGCACGTGGTACAGGAAATCGCTTTCACTACGGAATATACGCGCATTTCGTCGCTTTTAAAGCAGCTGCAGAAGCAGAAAATTCATATGGCTGCCGTTTCCGACGAATACGGCGGACTGGTGGGGATAGTTACGCTGGAAGATATTCTGGAAGAACTTGTCGGCGAAATCTGGGACGAACACGATGAGGAAGAAGTGCTTTACGGAAAAATTTCCGACGATGAGTACTGGGTGGACGGCAAGTGCGACCTCGAAGAATTTTTCGATTTGTACGGCATCAGCGAAGAGGACGAAAATTTCGAATCGAACACGGTAGGCGGCTGGGTGATGGAAAAATTCGGCGGCATCCCGCCCGTGGGCGAAATTATCCGCTTTAAATTTCTCGAAATCAAAGTGGTGAAAACAACAAAACAGAAAGTTCTGAAAATCCGTTCGAAACGGGTGGAAGAAGAAACGGACGACGAAGAAAAAGCGGAAGAAAAGCGGAGAAAAACCGATGAGTAACATCTATGCGAAAATAGTAGATTCCATGCAGAAAGTGTTTCCCGCGGAAGAACCGTGCGGAGAAGAACGCGGAAAAACCGTTCTGCAAAACGAACGCGTTAATTTTCAGCTTGTATATAAAAACGATTCCGACGTTGCGATTGCTCTTGCGAAAATCGACGTGCTCGGCACGTTGGCGCCGTATGTTACGATTCGTTCGGCGGAGCTTGTGCCTGCGCAGTATTTTCCGCAGTTTCCCGATACGTACACATATTCCGTGCAGCCCGGATTATATCCCGATCCGTTAAAACCTTTCGGCGCGACGGGGGCGGTTTTGCCTGCCCGGCAGTGGAAAGCGTTTTACGTAAGCATCGAAAAGCCGGACGGGTTCGAAGCCGGCGTATCCGCGCTGCGGTTTATCCTGCGTACACGCGAAGGAAAAGAGCTTTCGCGCCTTAGCTATCGCCTGGAAGTGCTGCCCGTTTCCGCGGCGGAATCGGATTTGAAAATCACCAACTGGATGCATTACGACGGCATCGAAGCGAAGCACGGCGTAAAACTGTTCGACGACGGTTTTTACGGCGTTTTCGAAGGATACCTTCGCGAATACGTGCGTGCGGGCAACAATATGCTTTTAACGCCGCTTTTCACGCCGCCGCTCGATACGGAAATCGGCGGGGAGCGGCGCACGGCGCAACTGATCGGCGTAACGGTTGCCGCAGACGGCGGCTACGAATTCGATTTTGACGAGTTGAAGCGTTTCGGCGAATTTGCGTTTGCGCACGGAATAAAATACCTTGAATTTTCGCATTTGTTTACGCAGTGGGGCGGAAAGTGCTGCCCGAAAATCATGGCTAAGACGGAAAGCGGCGAAGAAAAGAAAATTTTCGGCTGGGAAACCGCTTCCGATTCGAAGGAATATCTTACGTTTTTAGACGCGTTCTTACCGCAGCTTACGGGGTTTGTCCGCAAACAGGGCTGGGCGAAAAAATGTTATTTTCACCTTACCGACGAACCGGGCGCGGAACATCTGGAAAAGTATACGTTTCTGCGGGATTTCGTAAAAGCGCGTATCGGCGATTTTCCCGTCATGGACGCGATTTCGCATTACGAATTTTACGAAAAAGGCGGCATAGACGTGCCGGTGCCGATTACAAGCAGTTACACGGCGTTTGAAAATAAGGGCATTAAAGAACTTTTTGTGTATTATTGCTGCTGTCCCGCCCGCGATTTTTATTCGAACAGATTTCTGAATATGCCTTTGCAGCGTACGAAAATTATTGGCGCGCAGCTGTACGAAACGGGCGTGCAGGGCTTTTTGCACTGGGGATTTAATTTTTATAATACGGCGCGTTCGTATGCGGAAATTAACCCTTACGAAGATACTTCGGCGGGAGCGATGTTCCCGTCGGGTGATTCGTTCGTGGTGTATCCGGGGCAGGGCGACGCGGTAGGCTCGTTGCGTTCGGAAACGCTCGGCGAAGCGTTCTTCGAATATCGTGTTTTAAAAACGCTTGAAAGCTATATCGGCAGAAAGAAAACGCTGAAAATTTTACACGATTTTGGCGTGAGAGGCTATACGGAATATCCGAAAAATTCCGCGGCGCACCGCAAAATGAGAGAAAAAATTTACGCCGCGCTGAAAAGAGTTTTGAAAACGGCGGATTCTCTTTGAAATAAAAGGCGGAAATCCCTGTAAAACGGCGCGCTTTTCGGTTTGTTTCCCGTAAAAACGGGTATGAATATTAAAGAAGAAAAAATCGCCTGTCTAACGAAGGCGAAAATATTTTAAAGGAGTCAGAAGAATTATGGAAACGATTCTTGTAACGGGCGGCGCGGGCTATATCGGTTCGCATACGGTGCTGGAACTTTTAAACAAGGGCTATAACGTTGTGGTGATGGATAATCTTTGCAATTCAAGCAAGGAAAGTCTTCGCCGCGTTGAGGAGCTCACGGGCAAAAAAGTAACTTTTTACGAAACGGACATCCGCGACGCAGAGGGCACGGATAAAATTTTCAAAGCGCATAAAATCGACGCGGTAATTCATTTCGCCGGGCTGAAAGCCGTGGGCGAAAGCTGTCAGATTCCTTTGAAATATTACGAAAACAATATCGGCGGTACGGTTACGCTGCTGGAAGTTATGCAGAAAAATAACGTGAAGAAGATTATTTTCTCTTCTTCCGCAACCGTTTACGGTACGCCCGAACGGCTTCCGCTTGATGAAAACTGCCGTCTTTCTACCACAAATCCCTACGGTTCCACGAAGCTTATGCTGGAAACCGTGCTGCAGGATTTGTATAAGTCCGATAACGAATGGAACGTAATTCTGCTGCGTTATTTCAACCCCGTCGGCGCGCATGAAAGCGGCAGAATCGGCGAAGATCCGAAGGGGATTCCCAACAATCTGATGCCGTATGTGGCGCAGGTGGCAAGCGGAAAACTCAAGTGCATCCGCGTGTTCGGCAACGATTACGATACACCCGACGGAACCGGCGTCCGCGATTATATTCACGTAGTGGATCTGGCGCTGGGGCACATTGCGGCGATCGAGTACTGCAAAGATGCGGGCGTGCATATTTACAACCTCGGCACGGGGCACGGATACAGCGTTCTCGATATGATTCATGCCTTTGAAAAGGCATGCGGCAAAAAGCTTCCCTACGAAATCTGCCCGCGCAGAAGCGGCGATATCGCGGCGTGCTACGCTTGTTCCGATAAGGCGGAAAAAGAACTGCACTGGAAAGCGAAATACGGCATCGACGAAATGTGCGCTTCGCAGTGGAAATGGCAGAGCAACAATCCGAACGGCTACGAGGCGTGATTTTACCGGGAGCCGGCGAGCCGCATCCGGCGGAGAAACGGTTTCCGTTTTCGTACGAATTGATACGTTCGCGCAGGAAAACCGTTTCCGTATGCGTAGACAGGCTGGGAAAAGTAACGGTGCGTGCGCCCGCGCGGTGTGCGGACGAACGCATCTTTGCTTTTCTTGCGCAAAAAAGCGCGTGGATTGTACGGCAGTCGGAACGCGCGAAAAAAGCGGCGGAACAAGGCGGGATTCTCTGCGCGGCAAAAGACGGAGCGTCGTTTTTGTGGCTGGGCGAACGGATAAAAATCGTCTTGCTCGATTGCGGTAACGATACGAGCTCGGCGCGGATATTCACGAAATTTATCGGCGATACGTTGTATCTTCCCGAAGACAACGCAACAAAAAGACTGACGGATTTCTTAAAAAAACGCGCGAAAGAGTACCTTACCAAACAAACGGAAGCATGTGCCGCCGAAATGCGGGCGGTATACAAAAACGTTTCGGTGAACGGCGCAAAAAGTCGCTGGGGCTCATGTTCCTACGATAATAAGCTGCATTTTTCGTTCCGGTTGATGTATGCGCCGCCGGAAGTGGTGCGGTACGTAGTCGTTCACGAGCTTGCGCATACTTTCGAAAAAAATCATTCTGCGAAATTCTGGGCGATTGTGGAACGCTACGAACCGGATTACAGGCAAAGAAGAGCGTTTTTAAAGACAAACGCTTATTATATGGATATATTTTAGCCGCGGCACAACGCGACGATTCGCGTAAAAAGAATCTGAAAATTGTTTTGTATCGGCGAAAAAGGGGCATAATGCAAAGCGGCGGAGAGAAAAACTAATGATCGAATTACGTAACGTAACCTATCACGTAAAAGACGAAACGGGAGAAAAAGACGTCCTCGATAACGTTTCCGTAAAACTGGACGGGCGCTTCGTTGCGCTTACAGGTCCGAACGGCGGCGGAAAATCCACGCTGGCAAAAGTGATAGCGGGCATTATTAAACCGACGTTCGGCAGAGTGTTCTGGGACGGCGAGGATATAACGGATTTATCCGTAACGGAACGTGCGAAAAAAGGGATTTCCTATGCGTTTCAGCAGCCGGTACGCTTTAAAGGGCTGACGGTGAAAGATCTTTTATCGATTGCCGCAGGGAAAAAGGCTACGCTTTCCGCGGCGTGCGATTATTTATCGGAAGTAGGGCTTTGCGCGCGGGATTATCTCGACAGGGAGGTGAATGCGTCCCTTTCCGGCGGAGAATTGAAACGCATCGAAATCGCTACGATTTTAGCGCGAGGCACGCGGCTTTCTTTGTTTGACGAACCGGAAGCCGGCATCGATTTGTGGAGCTTTTCCAGCCTGATCAACGTGTTTGAAAATATGCGTGAAAAAACGCAGGGCGATATTATCATCATTTCGCATCAGGAGCGTATTCTGAACGTAGCGGATAACATCGTGGTGCTGGCAAACGGTAAAATTCGGAAGTGCGGCACACGGGACGAAATTCTGCCGGAAATTCTCGGCAGCGGCGCAACGTGCGAAACGTTGAAAAATAAATTATCTCCGGCGGGCGATTGCACTGGAAAATCAGCCGCGCGGAAAAAAGCATAAGGCGAGGAGGCGAAAATGGACGCGCTTGAACGTGATTTATTATTGAAAATCGCCGATTTGCACGGCATACCCGAAGGCGCTTACAATATCCGCGAAAACGGAAAGCCGGCGGGACGACGTTCTACGGAACACATCGAAATCGCTTCGCGGAAAGACGGAAAATCCGGGATAGATATAGTTATCAGACCGGGTACGAAAAACGAAAGCGTGCATATTCCCGTCATTTTAAGCGAAACGGGTTATAACGAAGTCGTTTATAACGATTTTTACGTCGGCGAGGATTGCGACGTAACGATTATCGCGGGATGCGGAATTCATAACTGCGGCAAGGCAACTTCGCGCCACGACGGCGTGCATACGTTCCATATCGGGAAAAATTCGAAAGTGCGGTATGTAGAACGGCATTACGGCGAGGGCGACGGCGAGGGGAAACGTGTGATGAACCCCGAAACGATTGCTTTTATCGCAGACGGCGCAAGCATGGATATGGAGATGACGCAGATTAAGGGCGTAGACGATACGCACCGCGTAACGCGTGCCACGCTCGGCGAAAAATCGGAACTGACCGTACGCGAAAAGATTTATACGAACGGCATACAGGAAGCAAGTACCGATTTCTGCGTGGATATGAACGGCGCCGATTGTCGTGCCGACGTCGTTTCCCGTTCGGTGGCGGCGGAACATTCGAAACAACATTTCTGCTCCACGATGAACGGAAACGCGGCGTGCCACGGGCATACGGAATGCGACGCGATTATCATGGACGGCGGTTCGGTAACCGCGGCGCCGTGTTTATCGGCGAACGATCTGAACGCGGAACTCATTCACGAAGCGGCAATCGGGAAAATCGCCGGCGAACAACTTGTGAAGCTGATGACTTTGGGGCTGACGGAAAAAGAAGCCGAAGAACAAATCATCAAAGGCTTTTTGCATTGAATTTATGTCGGACGCGTGCGCCGGAAAGTTACGGCGCAGGCGCGGATATAAAACTATAAAACCAAATAATTTTTAACGGAGGATCAAATACATTATGAGCGAACTTGCATACAAAAGAACAAACGTATACGAAGTAGCGGACAAAAAGACGATGAAAAAAATCTTCTCTTATGCGGAAGAATATAAAAAGTTTATCGACGCGGCAAAAACGGAACGCGAAGCTTGCGCGTACGTTGCAGCCGAGGCCGAAAAACACGGTTTCAAGCCTTTTAAGTTTGGCGAAAAGCTGAAGAAGGGCGACAAGGTTTATTATAACAACCGCGGCAAGAATATCTATCTTATCCGCGTCGGTTCCGATGACGTGAAAACAAGCGGAATCCGTATTGTGGCTTCGCATATCGACAGCCCGCGCCTTGATTTCAAGCAGGTGCCTTTGTACGAATCGGACGGCGTCGCGCTGGGCAAAACGCATTATTACGGCGGTATAAAAAAGTATCAGTGGACGACGATTCCTCTTGCGCTGCACGGTGCGGTTGTGCTCGGCGACGGCAGCAAGGTGGAAGTAAAGATCGGCGAGGACGAGGGAGATCCCGTATTTTACATCAGCGATTTGTTGCCTCACCTTTCGCAGAAACAGAACACGAAAACGCTTGCGGAGGCATTTTCCGGCGAAGATCTCAATATCTGGCTGGGCAACATTCCGTACACGGCGGCAAAAGAGGACGGCGATAAGACCGTCAAGGAAAATCTTTTGCATATTTTAAACGAGAAATACGGCATTAAAGAAGAGGATTTCCTTTCCGCCGAGCTTTCGCTTGTTCCTGCGTTCAAAGCGCGCGATATCGGCTTCGACAGAGCGCTTATCGGCGCATACGGCCATGACGACAGAGTTTGCTCGTATCCCGCGTTCTCCGCTTTGTTCGATACGGAAACAGACGGCAAAACCGTAATGGTTGTGCTTGCGGATAAGGAGGAAATCGGCAGCGAGGGCACCACGGGTATGCAGTGCGCTATCTTTACCGATTTAATCGACGCGATTGCATATTCGTTCGATACCACTTCGGCTGTCATCCGGGCAAATTCGAAGTGCCTTTCCGCCGATGTAAACGCGGCGTACGACCCGAACTTCAAAGACGTGAACGAACCGATGAATTCTACGTACGTTTCCTGCGGCGCGGGGCTTACCAAATTTACGGGAGCGCGCGGTAAGAGCGGTTCGAACGACGCTTCTGCCGAATTTATGGCGGAAGTGCGTAAAATGTTCAACGACGAGGGAGTTATCTGGCAGACGGGCGAACTCGGCAAGGTAGATCAAGGCGGCGGCGGTACCGTGGCGAAATATATCGCGAAAATGAACATCGATACCGTGGATATCGGCGTTGCCGTTGTTTCGATGCACGCGCCTTACGAAGTTATTTCCAAAGCCGACGTGTATGAAATGTATCTCGCCTGCAAAGCGTTTATGAAATAAGAAATAGCCGAACGAAGGCTGTTTCAAGAGTATAAATTACGCCCTTTTCTCTGCATTTCTGCCTGTTTCGGCGAACGAGGGAAAAGGGCGCATTGCTTTTTAAAAAAGCAACAAGGAATTATGTCTGGTATAATAATTATGTCGCGTATAGTAGTTAAAAATATATAAAAGTATATAATCGAAGATACTTGTTTGTGTTTAAGTAATATATCAGACGTAATTATTGTGTGTGGCATAATAATTGCGGAACGGAGAAAATGCAAAATGCGGGAACGTGTGATTTTATATTCCGATCTGAATAATTTTTTTGCTTCTGTGGAAACGGCTCTGCATCCGGAATATAAAGGAAAGCCGCTGATTGTCTGCGGTGATCCCGAAAAACGGCTCGGCGTTGTGTTCGCCAAAAATGAGGAGGCAAAAAGTTACGGTATCCGAACGGCGGAAACGGTGTATTCGGCTTTAAAAAAATGTCCGCAAGTGCTTCGCGTTCCTACGCATTTTTCGGATTATAACAGGTATTCGAAAGCCGTGCGCGAAATTTATGCGCGATATACCGACGTCATCGAACCGCTTTCCATCGACGAATGCGCCATGGACGTAACGGATAGCGTCAGGTTGTTCGGCGGCGGCGAAAAAATAGCGGAAGAGATTCGCGCGGCGGTGAAAAACGAACTCGGCGTTACGGTTTCAATCGGGGTTTCGTTCAATAAAATATACGCGAAACTTGCTTCGGAATTGAAAAAGCCGGATGCGGTAACCGTGATTTCGCGGGAGAATTATAAAGCGAAAGTGTTTCCTTTGCCCGTTTCTTATCTGTTATACGTCGGCAAAAGTACGGAAGAGGCGTTGTTGAAACACGGGATTCATACCATCGGAGAACTTGCCCGCGCCGATTCGGCATTGCTTGTCGGGCTGCTTGGAAAGCGCGGCGAAATATTGAAGATCAACGCGGGCGGCAGAAACGATGAACCTGTTAAAAGCGAATCGGACGAAATAAAGTCTATCGGCAATTCGATGACGTTGCCATACGACGTAAGCGACGCGGAACAGATTCGCCGATTGTTTTATATGCTTGCCGAAAGCGTGGTTTCAAGACTTCGCGAATCGGGCGAGGGAAAGTGCGATACCGTGCATATAACGGTAAAAGACGAATTTTTGCGGGAAACTACAAGGCAGAAAAAAATACCGCCTACGGCGCTTTGCGATGACGTGGCGCGGGCGGCTTACGAAATTTATACGGAAAACTTTACCGGCGCGCAAAAAGTGCATATGCTCGGTCTTTCCGTTTCCGGCTTCGACAGGAATGTGGAACAACTTTCTCTGGATACTTCCGGAGAGAAAGAGAAATACGAAAAGAATTTGCGGGCGCAGGACGCCGTTGCCGCAATCAGAAAAAAATACGGATATGATAAAGTGCAGAGGGGAATACTGCTGGAAGATTCGTCGCTTTTGAACGTCGATATAAAACACAGAAAGAATTGAGCGTCGGATTAAAAAGTATAATTCATGGAAAAACAAGCGCCGACGGGTATCGGCGCTTGTTTTATACAACGTTTTATGCAACGTCAGACGAATCTGTTTTTTCTAAACAGCCGAACGGACGCTTATTTTGTCAGTTCTTTGACGCATTCGTAATAAATTTCGCACATCAGACGAATCCTGTCGAACGTAACGTATTCGTTGGGCTGGTGAATCGTGGATTCTTCGTCTTCCATTTCCGGACCGAATCCGCAGCCGCATTTCAGTGCGCGGGCATAGGTTCCGCCGCCGATCGCAATGGCTTTGTCGTTGCGCCCGGTATGGCGGTTGTAAACGTTCATCAGGGTGGAAATCAATTTTCCTTCGGGGTTGTTGTAAAGCGGTTTCTGATAATGCGTGAATTCATATTTAACGCCCGAATTTTCAAACGCTTTGCGCACTTCTTCCGCGTTGTGCGTAGCGGGGAAACGGATATCCGTGGTGATTACAAGCGCGCCGTCCTCGATTTTCGCAACGTCGGGCGACATAGTCAAAAGTCCCGTTTCGTCGCGCATTTCGCGTAAGCCGTTCTCGTCAAGACACAAAACTTCGTAAGCGCGTTTGCAGCCTTCGTCGAACATAGAGGCAAATTCAAGCAATGCTTCCAGCGCGTTTACGCCCTTTTCCGGCGTGGAACCGTGTGCCGACTTCCCCGTAAACGTAATCGTGCGGGTGTTTTCGTCGTAGCTCCATTTGGCGCCGTTTTTCGCTGTATGCAAATCGCGTTTTTCGGCGGCTCCGTTCAATTTTTTATCGGAAGAAGCCTGCTTAGCGGCGGCTTTTTCATATTGCGCTACATATTTGGCGGAGGAATCCGTAAGTACGGCAACGGCGCTCGCGCACACCATGTTCGCAGCCGTGCCCGCATGCAGAGAAACAAACGAATCTTTGTTCAACGGATAATAACTGTTGCAGTGAACAATGCCTTTTTCCGCATAAATCGCCGGGAAAGACGCGTCGGGCGAAAATCCTTCTTCGGGCATCTGCGCTACTTCTTCGTAGTGTTTCAGGCAAGCCCAACCCGTTTCTTCGTTGCAGCCGACGATGAATTTGATTTTCCGTTTGGGCATAAATCCTTCGTCTTTCAGCGCTTTCAAGGCATAAAGGGTTGCGATGGCGGGACCTTTATCGTCCATCGTGCCGCGTCCCCAGATTTTCATGCCGCCGATGCCGCCGTCGGAAACTTCGTCGTCGATTTCGCCGCCGAACGGGGGATGCGACCAGCCTTCGCCGGCGGGGACTACGTCAAGATGCGCAAGAATCGCAAGCGGTTCTCCTTCGCCGTAAATTACTTCGCCGACGTAATTATCGTAGTTATGCGTTTCAAACCCCATCTCAGAAGCGAGATTTAAAAAATAAGCAAGACAATCCGCCGTTTCTTTGCCGAAAGGGCAGCCGGGAACGGCCGGTTTCAAAGAAGAATCGAACTTCACCGCTTCCACGATAGAGGAAACAACGTCGTTGAAATACTGTTCCGTAGGATGAGCCATAATAATTTGCCTCCGTAAAATTCAAAACGAATTACATGAATTTTCTATATTTAATTATACACCTCTTTTCGCCATCTGTAAACGATAACGGGGCAAAAATCAAAAAAATTTTTCTGTGCGGTATCGGGAGGCGCAAGCGCGGATATGACGATAAACGTATATACGCACGTAATGGACGAATTCAAAAGAAAAGAAGCGGCGAAATTTTCGCTTTTCACTACGTTCTGAACGGCAGAAAAATACACGTATAAAAAATCGTGCGTAGGGGAAAACAGACAAAAAACGGAAAAAAATAAATATCCGCTCGCTCTGCTGGTGGATATTTATTTTTCTATTAAGGATTCAAAAGGTGAGAGGCAAGATAAAACCTCAGTTCTTTTTTATAAAATCGAGCGTTTTTTCTGCCATGTCGCTAATGGATACGCTATTGTAGCCCATAAGCGTACTTTCAAGCGTATCGTGTACTCTGTTTTTCCAATATTCGGGGATAGCGTTATAGCCGATTGCGGTGCCTATTACGGAACCTACGGTCGCGCCGTTACAATCGGTATCGAAGCATGCGCCGACAGCTAAGCAAACGGATTTGCCGTAGTCTTTATTGCCGTACAAAAGCGCGGTTGCAACGATTTCGGCATTGGAAATTGTATGACACCAATTGTAGCTGAACTCTTCGTTCCAACGCGTTCTTATGTCGGATATGCAACTTTCGGCAGATACGCCGTTTTCATGCATGGCAATAATGTTTGTGACGGCTTTATGTAATCTGGACGACGACGGAATTTGCGAAAGTCCGGCTTGTATAATGCGTTTGACGTCATCGGTAACGTACGCTTCGGCAATCATGGCGGCCACCCACATCGAACCATAAATTCCGTTTTTAACGTGAGAAACGCGTGCGTCGCGCCATGCCATTTCTGCCGCCGTTTCGGGATCCCCGGGATTGATATATCCGTAAAAATCCGAACGAATTTGCGCGCCTATCCATTCACGATAGGCGTTTTTGTATTCACCGCTTTCGGGCGGAACGAAACCGTTAATCAAGTTGATATACGCAACCCTTTCGGCAGTGCAGTAGGCATATTTAGTCTGCGTGGAAAGCCATACTTCGGCAACGTCGGACGAAGTGAAATCTCGGCCGTAACGCTTTAAAACTTCATACGCGATCAGCATATAGTTGGTGTCGTCGTCGGACGGCATTTTGTTGAAATCCTTCGGGTAAGCACGTTGTTTTATGGGATGCGTTATGTCGCTTGTATCTATTTTTTGTACATCTTCAAGGTCGATATATCTATGTAAAGGGTAGTTGTCGGTACGGGTTAAAATCTTTTTCATGTCGGGCATCAGGATACATTCCACAGGTTTGCCGAGATAACAACCGCAAATTCTGCCGTACCAACCGCCCTTGACTTTATCAAGCAAGATTTTATCGTCAAGTTTGGCGGCGGTTTCCTTGTGGAAACAACCGTCGCTTAACGTTTTTATCGCTACGTAATCGTTCGGCTCGACAAAGTCGTACCCGTTTTTTATCGGCAGAGAATCGACTATTTTAAAAATCGAATCGGCAATTTCGTCTTTATGTTTACTTGGCGGCATTTTTTCAACGGCAACAAAAACGTCCCTCAAATTCTCGACATCCTTGCCCTCGTCGACGAGTTGGCTGTATTCGATTTCAAGACTTTTAGCATAAGACTCCCACGAGTGCATTTTTCCGTAATCGGGGATGTATTCTTTGTCGGTTCGCCCGTCGGAAACTTCGGCGTCTGTCTTGTGGCAAAGGTAGTCCAGGGACACATTGAAAAGTGTTGCTATGGAAATGAGTTTTTCTATGGTAGGAAGGCTTAATCCGGATTCCCACTTTTGCACCGATTGGCGCGTGACGTCCAGTTTTTCGGCAAAAACTTCTTGTGAGAAACCGCTTTTCATACGCAATTTGTAAATTTTCTCGGAAATAGTCATGATAAAAGCTCCTTAATTTGTTTTAAATAATTATAACAAAAAAAGTAGTGCATTGCAACCAACCTTGCGTTGCTATTTTTGCAACCGTTGGTTGCGCGAAAGGCTCAAACGAATTGGTGCGCCGATTGTTTGTTGTCGAGCGGAAGAAAGTGTGTTTGCGACGGAAGCGGAGGGATTCGTCCGACCGTGCCATTCGGAGGTAAGTGTAGTGCAACGGAACGCTACGTCATTTCGTACGCCCAAAACAAAAGAGATAAGTCGGCGAGAGCAAAAGGCAGCATAAGAAAAAGGCTTGACTATTTTTGTCAAACCTTTTCTTGTGCGACTCTAAGCCGAGCCGCTGTCGTGGCGCGGCGGTGTGAATATATACGAACCGAATTGTAAAGGAAAACGTACATTCAATTCAAAAGAAAAGAAGCGGCGAAATTCAGTTTGTTTCCTACGTTCTGAACGACGAAAAATACACGTATAAAAAATCGTGTGTAGGGGAAAACGGGCAAAAAACGGCAAAAATAAAAGGGCTTCAAAATGGCTGAAACCCTTTAAAACGCTGGCGCAGAGAAGAGGATTTGAACCTCCGGTAAGCGATTAACCTACACACGATTTCCAATCGTGCTCCTTAAACCACTCGGACATCTCTGCATTTCTATGCAAGCTTTCTTTCGGTTGGTGCGGAAACGGAACTTTCCGCCTTCGGAAGAAAGCTTTATTATATTACTTTATTTTCGGCGAAAAAGCAAGCGTTTTTGCCCCGTTTTTATAAAATTCATGCAAAAATTTTGCTTTCGGAGTTTTTGTTTGGAAAGGCGTGGTTAATTCCCCGCGTTTTTATAACAATCGCAGGCTTTGCCGCCCGGCAAAAAGCCTGTATCCGAACATTTTTCGCAGGAAAATTTCGGGGCTAAATCTTTTTCCGTCAAGCCGATTTTCACAAGCAGGGCACGCCGCGTTTCAAGCAGCTTCCGCTTTTCATCCAGCAGCGCCGGCAAAGACGAAGCGTTGAAAATTTCCGCTTTCGCAAGGTCGATTTCCATTTTCGAAAGCTTTTTTTCGTTTTCCGCAAAGCCCGCGATTTTTCCCGCCGCGGCGCGATTTTTTTCCGCGGCGGAAACGGCTTTTTCTCGCAGCGCCGCGTAATATTTTTCCCGTTTCGATCGCTCGTCCGCCGCGATGACGGAAGGAGATACGAATCGGTTGCCTGTAAAAGCGTTCGAAGCGCCGTTTGCCCCTGCGGAAGAGGCGACGGCGATTTCCTTTTCCGCCGCTTCCGGCGTGAAAATATTTTCGCGTTTCCATTCCGAGAGAATCTTATTCATATACGGCACGGGGGAGGCGGAAACGGAGGCTCGTCTGGCGGCCTCCGAAATCATATCGTCGCCGAAATTCCAGCTTTTCCACGTTTCCAGCATGGAAAGATTCGCGGCGGATTTTTTGAGCCCCGGGCAGACGGCGCGAAGTTTTTCGAAAAGTTTCAGTTCGTCGTTTTTCGTCTTTAAAAATTCCCGTACGCTTTCCGCGCTCACGACGCCTTTCGCAAACAGCCGTTCCACCAGCGAATCGAGCGCCGCGAAATCGGTGAGATTGCATTTGAAACAGTAGACAGCGAGGTCGCAGAGGCTCTCTTCTTCGAAGCCGTAATTGAACCATTTCTCGGCGTATTCGTCCACGTACGCCGCGGGATTTTCCACTTTCGCGCCGAGCTTCCGCGCGATTTTATATACGGCGGCGGCGCAATTTTCGCGTTCGGTAAGGTAGTCGTCGATTTCTTTTTCTTCCGTTTTTCCTCGTGCGGAAAGCTCCGAAAGCACGCCGTCAAGTCCGCGTATCGTGCCTTTTTTGAGGTGTTTTGCCGCGGCGCGAACGGCGGCGAACGTAAAGCCCTTTTCTTCCGTCCAGCGCGTATAGGCGGCGTAATCCGATTCGTCCGGCGCGCCCGCGATTTTCATGGCGGCGAACAACGCCAGCAGTTCTTTCTCGTGCGCGTTGTAGGAAGAAAGCGCTTTTTCCACCTGTTCGTAAGTGTATAAGCCTTCGCGGATAAATTTTTTGGCTTTATTGAATATGTACGCGGGCGAAACCGCTTCTCCCTGTTTGGAAATGCAGTATTCCACAATCAGCAGAAACGCCTGCGGCTGCATTTCGTTTTCGTCGAGAAACTGCATGTATTTCACGCTCTGGGCGTAGCCGACGTCTTTGCCGACCGAGCTCATTTTTCTGAGAAGTTCTTTGTTGAAATCGGCATAGCGCGAATAATTGATGCGCGTGGGGCGCCCCGTCGCCGTGCGTACAGGCAGATACGAAACGGAGAAAGGCTCTTTGGAAAGAATTTCCACGAGATCGTAATTTTCCCAGAAACAGAACGCGTCGCGTATTTTATCTTCGGTGGTTTTCAGAACTTCCGCCATCGACGCGACGGAAAAATCGGAAGAGGTATTCTGACATAAAAACAAGCCGTAAAGGTATACTTTTACGAAGAATCCGTCCGATTCCGGCATATATTTCGTTAAAAACCGATTTTCGATCAGCGTGTAATCGTTTTCGGTGTATTCTTTTGAAAAGGAACAGAAAGACATGGAACAGCCCCCGTCGGTAAATTTTTGTATTCCGGCGCGCGGTGCGTTTCGGCGCGCGTTTTAAATGAATGCTTCAATCGTCGCGCGAAGTCGCGCGGCAAGCGGCTCTGATAAGGAAGAAGATCGCCGTCGGAAGAACCTGCCGTACGATAGGGGAAACGTCGCTTGAAGAAAAGAGGCGTGATTCCGGAACGCTCCGGCGGGAAAAAGAAAATTTAACGAAAATTATCTTTTTCTTCTTTCTACGGTTGATTTCTTTTGAAAAATGTTGTATAATGGCATATAGGCAGCGAAACGTAATCAGAGTTCGCCGCAGAACAAGTACGTTAATTATAGCGGTTTTTTTTGCGAAAAGCAAGGCTTTCCGACGGTTTTTCGATAAAAACGCGTAAAATATTTCTTTTACGTTGCCGAACCGTGTTTATTCGTATAAAATAGCGGTTAAAGAGAGAAATTAAAGCTGAAAAAGGTGCAGGAATGATTTTAAGCCCGGTTACCATCTGGAAAAAATTCGATTTGACGCAGGCATTGAATGCGGAAACGGAAGCGGAAACGCTTACGCCCGCAGGTTTTGTTGCGCAGAACGTACGGCTGGACGGACATCTTCTTGCGGACGGCGGACGGGTGAAAATTTTCGCGCGCTTTACGAAGCCGCACGGCTCCGAAGCGGCGCCCGCTCTGTTATTGCTGCCCGACGCGGACGACGACGGCGCGGAGCTTGCCGATTATTTCGCGGCGAAAGGCTATGCCACGCTGATTCCCGATTATTGCGGACGGCGCGGCGGTAAAGGCACGGGCAAAGCAACGAAGAGCGATACGGCGGCAAACGAAGCGGACGCGGCGAAAGAGGATGCGGCGAAAGCGGAAAAAATAGCGGCGGAAGAAAATACGGACGGCGGAAAGAAAAATTATACGGTATACTCGGAAGCGGCGGATTACGCGAATTATGAGGTATCGGGCGCGCCCGCGTATCTCGAATCGGAGAGCGTGGAAAACAGCGCGTGGATGGAATGGGCGTACGTTGCTTTATACGCGCTGGAATACCTGAAAACGCGGAGCGACGTTTCGAAAATCGGCGTATCGGGGGTGCGGCTCGGCGGAGAAATCGCCTGGATGATTACGCTTTCGCCCGATATTTCCTGCGCGGTGATTGTAAACGCGGCGGGCTGGAGAAGTCATTTATCCGCGCCGAAGTGGGGCGCGGCGTCTGCCGCTGGCGAAAAATCGCAGGACGCGGGGGAAGAAGCGGACGCAGTGCGCGCGTTTATCGCGGGCGTGGAGGCGGAATCTTACGCGCCGTTCGTAAAGTGCCCCGTGTTGATGTGCTGCGCGATGGAAGATACGTTTTTCGATTGCGACCGGGCATACGATACGTTCGTGCGGTTGGGAAATCCGGACGGAAGCGCGATTGTATATTCGGCGGACAGCGGGAAGTGCATCGGTCCGTATGCGCTGACCGACATCGATTTGTTTTTAGAGCGGCATCTGAAAGGGCGGCATATTTATATTCCTAAGCCGATCGAACTTACCGTAACGGAGAGCGCGGACGGGAATCTGGAGATGACGGCGAAAACGGACGAGGACGCGCTGGTGAAAACGCTTTCCGTGTATTATGCGGAAGGGCGGAGCGGGCAGGTTTCTTCCTGCCGCGCCTGGCAACGCGTGAAAATCGTTGCGGGCGGAGAGATGAAAGACAATCGTTTTACGTGCGGGTGCGAACCCTTTTCGGGTGCGGAATACGCGTTTGCGTACGCTTCGGCGGAGTTCGTGAACGGGTTTAAAACCGTTTCGCCCGTCGTGGGAAAACGCCTGAAAATCAAAGGCGGAGACTGCGTGAAAGAACGGGTGATTTCGGCGGGAGAAAAGGACGGATTCGCCGTGGCGGATTACCGCGCCGAAGCGCTGGGCGGCATTTTTCTGGAGAAGGAAAGCATGCCGGAAACGATTGCCGGTTACGGCGGAATCACGGGAGTATATTCTTCCGCGGGAATCAGAACGTACCGCATCAATTCGCCGCGGTTTGTAGCGGACGACGGCGCGGCGCTCAAGATGGATTTATATTCGAAAGAGGATACTTCCGTAAAAATTACGGTGGAAACGGGCGAACGCGGAACGGGCGGAGAATATTCCGTAATCGTACCCGTGGCGGGCGGCGGAAAATGGAAACGGGTGGTGCTGCGTGCGGCGGATCTGAAAGACGAACGCACGGGCGGATCGCTGGAAGATTTTTCGAAAGGCATTGCCATTGTCATCCGCCCCGAAAACGAAAATTGTCCCGTGCCCGTGGCGAACGTGCTGTGGCTGTAAATAAACGGGAAGGAAACGTACAGGCAGAATTATGAAGCAGGAAAAAGCGAACGACAGAGAGAACGGCGGGCTGATCGCCTCGCCGTTGTACGAGGAAGCGTACCGGAGCGAAGCAAGAAAATCGAACGTACGGTTTTTTGTTTCGCTGTTTCTCGTCGTGTTGATTTTTATGCTGTTCCGCGGCGTATTCGTGGCGTCGTTCGCAAGAATCGACGTGGACGGATCGTCGATGCTGCCCACGCTGGAAAACGGGGACAGGCTGTTTATGCAATTTGCCGATACGGGCGACGGCGGCTTTTTGCGGTATGCGAAAACGCCGGAACGGGGCGACGTGGTGATTGTGGACGTGAGAGAGTACCACGATGCGGATAAGTACAAAGATATTCTGGCGGCGCCGTTCGTAAGCCGCGGAGCTTCGGGCGGAACGCAGACGGTGAATTTTCTGGTGAAGCGGCTGGTGGGGCTGCCCGGAGATACCGTAAAAGAGGAAAACGGCAGAATTTATTATCTGACGGCGGAGCAGAAAGAAAACGGAATTACGGAGTACACCGAGCTGGAAGCGCAGCCGCAGAACGTTTCCTATGCGCTGGAAGGCTGCGTTTACGAACTCGGCGAAGGGGAAGTGCTGATTCTCGGCGACAATACGTACAACAGCACCGACGGCAGGTGGTTGCAGCGGGATAAGAACGGAAATCTGCGTTCGCATCTGAAACGGGCGTACCGGCCGGAAGATATCTGCGGAGTGGTGCCCGGGTGGGCGGTGAATTGCCGCACGTTCAGCACGAAATATTACGCTTTTACGGATAAAATAAGCGCATTGTTCAAAAAGAGCTGAAAAAAAATTCCGCATAAAAATCCGCGCGATAACGAAGCGTTGCGCGGTAAGGACGAAGGAGAGAAAAATGGAACGGGTGTTTGACGACGAAGATTTCAACGCGATCGTAGACCAGAGAAAGAAAGTGAAGCTGGTGTTTTATATCGTGCTGGGCGCGTATATCGCGCTGGCGATCGCTTCGCTGGCGTATTATACCTCGCTGCCGTATAAAGATAAGATGCAGGCGTTGCCGAAAGCGGTGATGTTTATTTCCACGGCGCTGTTCATCGTGTTTTTGTTCTTGTACATGGGCATCAAATATCAACGGGTGAACAAATACTACAAGATGATGTATTATTTATCCGAGGGGATGAAGAACGTAGAGGAAAATTATTTCGTGGGGTTCGAACTCAACGATTTGCAGAAAGACAACGTGGACGCGATTTCCTGCGTGTTTAAAACCTGGAGCAAAAAGAAAAAAGAGTGGATGCGCCGCGAAGCGTACTGGGCGGCGGAAAAGAGTCTGCCGCCGTTCGAAGCGGGCGATTACGTGCGGTACGTGGTGCAGAGCAATTTCGTGGTGGCGTACGAGGTTTTGAAAAGAAGCGAGGAAGCTTCGGACGGGGCGGAAAACCCTGCGACGAGCGCGGCGGAGCCGGTAAAGGCAACGGAAAAAAACGCGGACGAAGCGGCGGGCACGCCCGGAAATATGTAAAAAACGTCAAGGAGTATATATAAAATGGAAAGGAACGAAGTAGAAGAAAAGTATCGTTGGGCAACGGAGGAAATTTTTCCTTCTTACGAAGCGTGGAAAGAAGCGAAAGACGCGATGGAAAAGGAATACGCCGATTTCGATTACGAGGGCGCGTTCAAGGGAAAGCTTGGGAACAAAGAAAGTTTGCTGGCGTTGTTTTCGAAAGAATACGAGGGGATGAGAAAACTGGAAAAACTGTTTCTGTACGCCTCGATGAAGCGCGACGAGGACCTTCGGAACGCGAAGTGGAACAGCGCGGTTTCTTCGATGATGTCTTTGTATTCGAAATTCATGGCGAAAACGGCGTTTATCGACCCCGAACTGACGGCTTTGCCCGAAGAGAAACTGAAAGAGTATATTGCGGACAAGGATTTCGCGGATTACGATTATCTGCTGCAGAAGATCGAAAAATCCAAAAAGTACGTGCTTTCCGAGGGCGAAGAACGGCTTCTTGCGATGGCGGCGGAAGTTACGGACGGGTATCACGACGTATTTTCGATGCTGGATAACGCCGATCTCAATCTGCCAGAAGCTACGTTTGAGGGAAAGACGGAAAAAATCACGCACGGCGGCTACGGCGTGGCTCTCAGAAAAGGGAACGCGACGGAAAGAAAGGAATGGTTCGAAAAGTACTACGGCGCGTACATCAAACTGATTCACGCGATTTCGCAGACGTATTACGGCAACGTGAAAAAGGACGTGTTCTTCTGCCGCGCGCGCGGGTATGCAAGCTGCCTTGAAATGGCTTTGCACGGCGAGGACGTTCCGAAGAGCGTATACGAAAATCTGATTGAAGCCGTAGACGGCGCGCTGCCGCTGATGCACCGCTATATCGCGTTGCGGAAAAAAGTGCTCGGTCTGAAAGAACAGCATATGTACGATATTTATATGCCGCTGGTGGAAAACGCGGACATCGGCGTTTCGTACGAAGAGGCGTACGACATCGTTGTGGAAGGGCTGGCGCCTCTCGGAAAAGATTATCAGGCGCTGTTGCGCCGCGCGAAAGACGAACGCTGGATAGACGTTTGCGAAACGGAAGGAAAGAAGAGCGGAGCGTATTCCACGGGTTCGTACGATACGCATCCGTACGTGCTGTTGAATTACCAGCGTACCACCAACGAGATTTTCACGATCGCGCACGAAATGGGGCATTCGATTCATACCTATAAATCTTCGGCGGCGCAGCCGTACCCCAAGGCGGATTATACGATTTTCCTTGCGGAAATCGCCAGCACGGTGAACGAAGTGCTGCTGTTAAAACACCTTCTGAAATCCGCGCGCGAAAAGTGCGACAAGAAAACGGAAAAATTCCTGTTGAATTATTATATGGATATGATTCGCACGACGCTGTTCCGTCAGTCGCAGTTTGCCGAATTCGAACAAATCGTGCACAAGATGGCGGAGGACGGCGAGCCGCTGACCGACGAAAATCTGTGCGCGACGTATTACGGGCTGAACAAGAAATATTACGGCGACGCGATTATACACGATAAGGAAATTTCTTACGAATGGGCGCGTATTCCGCACTTCTATCGTTCGTTTTACGTGTATAAGTACGCGACGGGCATTATTTCGGCGATTTCCATCGCGCACAGAGTGCTTACCGAAGGCGAAAGCGCGGTGAAAGATTACTTCTCGTTCCTTTCGGGCGGGTGCTGCACCGATCCCGTTTCCATTTTAAAGCGCGCGGGCGTGGACCTTACCGCGAAAGCGCCTTTCGAAACGGCGATGAAGGAATTCGAAGAAACGCTTGAAGCGTTTGAAAAGATTGACGAGAGATAAAGAACGTCGGGTAAGATAACCGACGGAGAAAGAGGAAAATTATGGCGAACGCAACCAACGTGCTGCCGCACAACAACGACGCGGAAATGGCGCTTCTGGGGTGTATGCTGATCGATAACGAAACGGCGGCGGACATCGTGGAACCTCTGAAAGAAGAGGATTTCTACGGCGAAAGCAACCGCTACGTGCTGAGCGCGATGAAAAGAGTGTTCGGCTCGCGCCGTCCCATCGATCTCGTAACACTTTCCGATCAGCTGGAAAGCGAGGGCAATCTGGCGAAAGCCGGCGGGATTGCCTACCTGACGGAACTGGCGCAGATTACGCCTTCCGCGGCGAACTATAAATCGTATTTCGATATCGTGAAGCGCGATTCGCTTTCACGCAAACTCATCCGCGCTTCGCAGAAAATCATAGAAGCCTGCGCTTCTTCCACTGACGAAAAGCAGACGCTGGCGTTTGCCGAAAAAAGTATTTACGATATTTCCCGGCAGACCGACCGTTCGTCGCTGAAAGGCATGCAGGAAGAAAACGTGGTGGACGGAGTACTGAAGAAATTCGAATCGCTTTCCCTCGACAAGAACGCGTACCGCGGCGTGGAAACGGGCTTCCGCCGCTTCGACCAACTGACGAACGGATTGCAGAAATCCGACCTGATAGTGCTTGCGGCGCGCCCCGGCGTGGGAAAAACTTCGTTTTCGATGAACATCGTGGAACACGCGGCAATGTGCAACCATAAGGTGTGCGCCGTGTTCTCGCTTGAAATGCCGCGCGCGCAGATCGTGCAAAGACTTTTATGTTCGTATGCGAACGTGAGCATGGCTAAGGCGCTTTCGGGCGAACTTTCCGCGCCGGACTGGAAAAAACTCATCGACGCGGCGGAACGGCTGAAAGACGCGCCCATTTACGTGGACGATTCTTCGCGTACCACGCCTTCGGAAATCGAATCGAAATGCCGCAGGCTCAAAGCGAAAACGGGCGCGCTCGACCTCATCATGATCGACTATATTCAGCTGATGTCCGGCGGGGATTCGAAGCTTGCGGGCGCGGAAAACCGTCAGCAGGAAATCGCTTCGATCACGCGCGATCTGAAAATCATCGCGAAAGAGCTGGAAGTGCCCGTGATCGCGCTTTCGCAGTTGAGGCGTATGCAGACGAAAGAGCCGCAGCTTTCCGACCTCCGCGAATCGGGCGCCATCGAACAGGACGCCGACATCGTAATGTTCATCAACCGCCCCGAAATGACGGCGACGGCGGAGGAACTTGCCAGCGGAAAAATCGTGAAAGGGGCGGCGGAAATCAATATCGCCAAGCACAGAAACGGTTCGCCGGGGCGAGTGCAGCTGAAATTTATCGGCGAATCCACGAAGTTTGTGGACGAGGACGGCGAGAACCGCCCGGAAGAGCCGCCGCAGTTCGGCAGACCGCGTTCGTTCGACGAGGAAGAGAGCGTTCTCGAATCGGCGGGATTCAATGCGCCGCCGCCTGAGGACGAGCCGCCGTTTTAAGCGGAAAGAAGTACATAGCAATGATTACGCGAATAGAAAAAGTCAACGCCGCGTCGCTGAAAGAGGCGCGGGAGATTATATTTTCCGGCGGCGTGGTGGCGATGCCCACCGAAACGGTGTACGGGCTGGGCGGCGACGCGAAAAACGACGACGCCGTGAAGAGTATTTTCGAAATCAAGGGGCGCCCGAACGATAATCCGCTGATAGCGCACGTGCACGAGGAGTACGATTTATCGAAAATCATCGATTACGATCCGCCGTACGCGAAAAAACTGCGCGAGGCGTTTTTACCGGGCCCGCTTACGCTGGTATATCCTTCCACGGGCAAGGTATCGCCGCGCGTTTCGTGCGGGCTGAACACGCTTGCCGTACGCGTGCCGTCGCATAAGGACGCGCAGGCGTTTCTGCGGGAGGCGGATATTCCCATTGTGGCGCCGAGCGCGAATTTATCGAAGCACGTTTCGCCCACTACGGCGCAGCATGTGTTCGACGATTTCAACGGTAAAATTCCGCTGATTTTAGACGGCGGGGCGTGCAGCGGCGGCATTGAAAGCACGGTGGCGGACGTTACGGGCGATTATCCCGTGATTTTGCGTCCCGGTCTGATTACGCGGGAGATGATTGCCGCTGTGTGCGGAAGATGCGACGTGTACGAGCCGGTTTTAAAGCCCGGCGACAGGGCGAAAAGTCCCGGAATGATGTATAAGCATTATTCGCCGCGGTGCGAAACGGCGCTGTTTACGGAAAACGAGGCGGACAAGGCGGCGCAAAAGGCTGCGGAGGAAGTCGCGAAAGGACGGCGCGCGTATATTTTGTGCGAACACGGCGTTGCCGTTGAGCTGACCGCGGCGGGATATTCCGTGCTGGATTTGGGCGCGACGGGCGAGGAGATGGCGGAAAATCTGTTTGCGCTTCTCAGACAGGCGGAAAAAACGGCGGACGTACTGATTGCCGTGGAACCGAAGCAAAAAGACGGGGTGATGGCGGGCGTTCTGAATCGTCTGCGCAAAGCCTGCGTTTCGGCGGACGTGCCGCATTGAAGAACTGAAAGAAGAGGCGCGGCGGATTCTGCCGAGGGAGAGTAAACCGGAAGATGACGAAGCAGAAAATTAAAAAAATAGTGTTTGTCTGCACGGGAAACACTTGCCGTTCGCCGATGGCGGAAGCGGCGTTTTCGGCGGAAATCAAACGTAAAAGCTTGCCTGCGGTGGCTACTTCGGCGGGCTTGAATGTTTCGCCGACCGAGCGGGATATGAACGAAAAAGCGGCGAAAACGCTGGAAAATACAGGACTTATGCTGCCGTATTTTTCCTCCACTTCGCTTACGAAAGAAACGCTCCTATCGGCGGATATCGTTCTCTGCATGACGCGCGCGCAAAGCGAACTTTTAAAACCCGCGAGAAAGCGTTTTCTGGAAGAGGCGGGAAAACCGTCGGCGAAAAATAACGTTTTCTGTTTTGCGGATCTCACGGGAGAGGATATTCCCGATCCGTACGGAAAAGACGAAAAGACGTATGCGGAAACGCTGGAAAAAATCATCGCGGCGTTTCCCGCCATCGAAGAAAAGTGGTTTACGAAGAAGCCTCGGGCGGTAAAAACAGGCGGAAAAACTTCGGGAAAGAAGCCGACGAAAAAAGCGGGAACGGGCGCAAAGAAGAAACCGGCGAAGAAAACTTCGAAGGGCGGCGCGAACGGTAAAGCGCGGGCGAAGAACGGAACGAAAAAAAAGAGAACGGCGGCGCCGAAAAAAATATAACCGGAACTTACCGCAAACACGCGCCAAACGCTTGAAATTTTTAATAGAAAGTGATATAATCGATAAGAAAATACCCAAGAGGTTGCTCAAAGGAGAAAAGGCGTATGAAAATTGCCGTAGCATGCGATCACGGCGGATTGAATCTGAAAAAAGCGTTGCTTGCGTTTCTGGAAAAAAACGGACACGAATACGTTGATTTCGGTACGTATACCACGGATTCGTGCGATTATCCCGATTTTGCGCTGAAAGCGGCGGAAGCCGTTGCAAGCGGAGAATGCGAGAGAGGAATCGTGATTTGTTCTTCCGGCATCGGCGTTTCCATCGTGGCGAACAAAGTACCCGGAATTCGTTGCGCGCACTGCCACGATACGTATTGCGCGAAATATACGCGTTATCATAACGACGCGAATATGCTTGCTTTCGGCGAACGCGTGATCGGCGCGGGGCTGATGGAAGAAATCGTTACGGAATTTCTTACCTGCGAATATATGGGCGGCGAGCGGCACGACAGAAGAATTGCCAAAATCAAAGCGATTGAAGAAAAATATTGCAAAAAAGAATATATAAAGTGATTTTTGCGGACAGGCTTCGGAATGTGTTCCGAAGCCTGCTCTAAAGCCCGGAACATCCGGATGATAAAAACCGAAAAACTACAGCAAGGAGATATACAATCATGGAAAAGTATGAATTTCTGGATAACCCCAAATTTCACTACGTTCGGCATCCGCTGATCGAGCATAAGCTGGCGATTCTGCGCGATAAATCTACGCGCACGAAGCAGTTTATGGAGCTTGCCGAAGAAATCGCGATGCTCGAAACGTACGAGGCGACGAAGGATTTGCCTTTGGAGAACGTGGATGTGGAAACGCCTGTGGCTACCGCGCATTGCAAAATGGTTTCCGGTCGCACGGTGGGCGTGGTTCCCATTCTTCGCGCGGGACTCGGTATGGTTTCCGGCGTATTGCAGCTGATTCCAAACGCAAAAGTGGGGCATATCGGTTTGTACCGCGACCCCGAAACGCATCAGCCCGTGGAATACTATTGTAAACTTCCCGCGGACAGCGAAATGAGAACTTTGCTTGTGGTAGACCCCATGCTTGCTACGGGCGGCAGCGCTTCCGACGCGATTACGATGATTAAAAAGCGCGGCGCGAAAGATATTAAACTTTGCTGCATTGTTTCCTGCCCCGAAGGCATCAGAAAAGTGCTTGCCGATCACCCGGACGTTGAAGTGTACGTGGCGGCGATCGACCCGATTTTAAACGAGCACTGCTATATTGTTCCCGGTTTGGGCGACGCGGGCGACAGACTGTTCGGAACGAAGTAACTCCGGCTGTAAAGATACAAGCATCGAAAGCGCTGAAAGGCGGCATGGGAAACTGTGCCGCCGACAGACTTTCGGATAAGGAAAATCATGGCGCAAAGAACGTTGATTGCGATCGGCGGAGGGGAGCTGAAAGAGCGTACCACGCTGAAAATAGACGAATATATTGCGGAAAGAGCGAAAGCGCGTGCGGGAGAACGGAGAGCGAACGCGTTGTTTTTGCCTACGGCAAGCCATGATTTCATGCCGTATTACAATACGTTTCATAAGGTGTACACCGGCGTTTTCGATATTAAAACGGACGTGGCGCTGTGCGTTTTCAAAGACGTGGATTTATCTCGCATGAAAGAAAAATTCGATAAAGCGGATATGATTTACGTGGGCGGCGGCGACACCGTGTTTATGATAGAGCAGTGGAAGAAAACGGGAATTTTGCCCCTGATTCGTGAGGCGTACGAACGCGGAGTTGTGCTTTGCGGGCTTTCTGCGGGCGCGATTTGCTGGTTTTCGGATATGTATACCGATTCTGCCGTCGACGGAAACGGCGAAAAATATTCAATGTTTTCCGGGCTTGGCTGGATAAAAGGAAAAATTTCTCCGCATTATGGCGCAAGAATGGTTGACTTTGATAAAATTTTGTGCTATAATAACGGCAGTGCTTACGGATTAGAGGACAATTCGGCGCTTGTACTCGAAGATGAACAGGTGTGCGGCGTGATTTCAAGCGGCGGTACCGTCTGGAAAATCGAGAGCCTGAACGGCGAATTGAAAAAGACGGCGATGGCATTGACGGAAAGCGATTGAGCTTTTGAAAACCGTGTAAGCAAAAAATTTGCGGATGTGGCGAAACTGGCAGACGCGCAGGTTTCAGGTTCCTGTGGGAGACCATATGGGTTCGAGTCCCTTCATCCGCACCAAACAAGAATAAAACGAACCCGAGAGAAAATCTTGAGTTCGTTTTGTTTTTTACAAGAGATTATTTCGGACTAAAAATCAAATAATAAATGCATTACAACCTTTAACCGAGTGTTCTAAACGCTCGGTTTTTCTATGCCGTTTTGCCGTCCGATTTATCGCCTTTCGTCTGCGTTTGTAGCACAGAAAAAAGCGAAAGCCAACGGCAAAAATTTTTACCGAAAACTTTGAAATTGCCGACTGCTACATAAAACTTTTTGCTGTTCGTTGACTTCCGTATAACCGATAACAAAATAGAAAACCGTCTATCTTTTCCCGGTGCTACTTCCGTTTTTGCCGAAAGGCGAATTAAATCGGAGGTAAAATACAATGAAAGAAGTAAACAAAGGCATTTTGGATAACGATATGGTTATCTCGGCAGAAAACGTACAGAAAATGGGCGAAGTTATCGCCTTGACCTGTATTAAAACAGTAATTATCCATTCGGGCAAAGATTTACATTATCTATACAAAGGGCTATTGCGAGATATGAACCGCTCAAAAGACGATTATTCGCCGTTCTCAAACGCATACGACATTGCGCAAGAGGCAATGCTGTTTCTTTGCCAACATATAGGTGAGAAACTCGGTGACAACTGTATCACGAAATACGGAAAGGTTGTTAGCATTAAAAGTGCTTGTTATCGTTGCGCCGATAATTATTTGCAAAAGCAATACACACGCTATATGGCAAACACAATAAGCCTTGACGAGCGAATTACGAGTGAGTCTGAAACAATACTCGATGACGAGCAGAAAAACGATTATACAGCCGTTGACGGGCTTATATCAAAGATGAAACTCACCGCCGCTGAATACGAAACGTTATGTGCACATATGGCGGGACTTACTTATCTCGAAGTTACACGTCTTTTGAACGTAAATCGCACGACGATTTGGCGTAGAAGAATGAGTCTGCAAAGAAAATACGCACTTGCGACAAATAGCCTTTAATATAGAATTTTAGACGGATAAATCACTAAAATTTGTCCGTCTATTTTTATGCCGTATTTACGTTTTTATTCCACCTTCAAAATTGCAAGGTTTTGCGACGATGGAGATTAGGCGTGTCTTGTCATGATACAAGTCGGGATCATAAACAAAGGATCAACACGAACCTTACTGGAGTATCTTGGCATGATGTTTCTTCAATATTAATAAAGAAAAACACTCTCGGATTTGTTGAAAGTAATTGATTTTTTTTATCGTTTGTGCTATAATAATGTTATAATTTTGCAAGTGGGTGGTATTCCTAATGAGTTTTTGCGATGATATAAGAACGATTCGTCAAAAATGCTTTCTTTCACAAGAGGCTTTCGCCAAGGAATTGGGGGTTTCTTTTGCCACGGTTAACCGATGGGAATCTGGCAAAACGAAACCTACATACAGGGGTATGAAACTTATCGATGTGTTTTGTAAGAAAAACGGCATCGAATTTGACGTCAGGTATGAATTGGAGGAAATATAATGGGCAGTAGAAAATTTACCGCTGTTGATTTATTTTCAGGAGCAGGCGGGTTGGAACTTGGCTTTGAAAAGGCAGGGTTTGATATTATTTTTTCAACAGATTTTGATGAGTACTGTGAAAAAGTCCATTTGTTGAATCGCCCTAATATACCTTTCTTGAAAATCGATATTCATAACCTTGACACGGCAACAATAGATAAATATGTTTCAAAGCAAGTAGATGTATTAATTGGCGGACCTCCCTGTCAAGGTTTTTCAACAATTGGCAAGCGCATTTCTTCTGATCCCCAAAAGAGAATTCAATCGGATCCAAGAAATACTTTGTTTAAAGAATATATTCGCATTTTGAAATATCTTAAACCTAAGTTTTTTTTAATGGAAAACGTTGAGGGCCTTATGACTCGAGATCATGGTGCAATTTTTGAAGAAATAAAACGAACATTTGCCGAAACGGGATATGTTTTTAATTATGTCGTTTTAAACGCGGCCGATTTTGGAGTTCCGCAAATACGGAATCGGATATTCTTTTATGGCAATCGCGTAGGTATAACAATGAAACCGCCTACGGCAACGAATAGCGAAAATGGCAATCCACCTTGGAAAACGGTCGGAGATGCAATAAGTGATCTTGCTGAAATACCAGATAGCACAAGTATCAATCATGTCGCACTTAAACATGGAGAAACAAATATTCGAAGATATCAACTTATCCCCGAAGGTGGAAGATTACCGGAAACTGATTTGCCACCTGAACTATACAGGAAAAATTTCGGCAACACTTTTAAACGTCTTCATAGGGATAAGCCTTCGCTTACAATGGTGCCAGGGCATAATGCCTTCCCAATTCATCCTTGGCTTGACAGAAGCTTAACAGTAAGAGAAGCCGCAAGAATACAGACTTTTCCAGACAATTATGTTTTTGTTGGTCCACGAGATAAACAATGCATGCAGGTGGGTAATGCTGTTCCCGTATTGATGGCCTACAATTGGGCTATGCAAATTAAAACAGAATTGGATGAGTATTATGGATAAACTTCATACTTATACATTTATTGATTTATTTAGTGGTGCTGGTGGTTTAATGCGTGGTTTTATAAATGCAGGATTCTCGCCTTTATTTTCAGTAGAAATGTGGAACCCTGCCATTGAAACGCACAAATTGAATTACCCTCAAATTCCCGTATGGAACGAAGATATAAGAACCATTGATAATAGTAGACTAATGCCATACAAAGGAAATGTGGATGTAATTATCGGAGGTCCTCCTTGCCAAGGATTTTCCACCATTGGGAAACGCCTTATAAAAGACCCTCGTAATGAACTTGTTTTGGAGTTTATACGTTTTGTTGATGTGATAAGGCCCAAAATGTTTCTAATGGAAAATGTGCGCGGATTGCTTTCTTCCGATGGAGGCAACACAAAACGGGCAATAGAAGACGAGTTTAGAAAGATAGGATATACAGTAATATCCCAAGTCTTATGTGCTGCTGATTATGGGGTCCCACAGATGCGAAATCGTGTGTTCTTTGTTGGAACGAGAAATGATCTTGGCATTGAGCCATCATTTCCTGTTGCTACACACAATAAGAATAATTATATGACTGTCGGTGAAGCAATTAATGATTTGGTTGGAAAAGAGAATGCTGTTCCAAATCATGTACCTATGCGTCATAATCCAACTGTTGAAGCGCGAATTAGCTATATAAAAGAAGGAGAAGGAATTCCAAAAGCGGGATTGCCGGATGAAGTATCTCTTGGTTCAAGAAGCGATTATAAGAATAATAAGATTAAAAATTTTAGCCATGTTTATCGTAGATTAAGCAGATTTCGTCCAGCAACAACTATGGTTCCTGGACATAATGCATTTCCTCTTCATCCAACCGAAAACCGTAGTCTAACTGTTAGGGAGGCTGCGCGAATACAAACTTTTCCAGATGATGTTGTTTTTTGTGGAACACGACAAAATCAATGTATTCAAGTTGGGAATGCTGTTCCTGTTCTTCTTGCAGAAAATTTAGCAAAACAAATCAGAAATACGCTTGATGAGGAGGTATAAAAATGGGCGAACTTCATGATGCGGCAGCAACATTATACGGAGATTCGATACTTGCAAAAATTAGAACAGCAGATAATGCGTTTAAGCAAGTTTTTTCGACTTCATTGATTAGAACTGGCGATTGGGATTGGCCGAGACCGGATTATGTATGCTTTGATGAAGAGTTAAATGCTACATATGCTTTGGAATTTAAGCCTCCGTTCCAATCAAAAAGAGAATACTTAACGGGACTAGGGCAATCGCTTTCATATCTTCAAAAACATACATATTCTGGATTAATTTTACCATATTTGGCAGATGATGGATTTCCTATAGCAGAATTTGTTGCTAACACATTATGCGCCCCTGAGTTTGCGAATGTTGCAGCATCTGTATTTGCTTACGATTTTAATGATAAATCCATTGATATATTGCGCCCAATAACCAAATTAAGAACATTTGCCACTCCAAAAATGAAAGCAGAGGAAATTAAAACATTTTGGTGTTGGTGGCGAGATATTAGTCATTATGAACTCTATGACCTCCTAAATCTTAGTTTTATTTTTTCTGATGAAGCTGGCGATATTTATACAAATCATATATATCCTACATTCTACAAAATGATGGTAGATAAAAAGACTCGTCAATGGGATGGAACGCCGCGGACAAAAGCCGGCTCGGTCGCTTCTATGAAATCAGAAAAACAAAATTATAAAATTCCTCTCGTTCAGCTTGAACTATGGAGTCGAAGCGAAGGAAGGTTAACCGATTTAGGTTTTACTTTGCTTGAAATTGGAAAGAAATATGGTCCTAACAGTAAGAAGTTCTTTGATTACTTGGCCTATTTGATTTTGGTTAATGGTAAACATCTTGATTTAATCAATTTAGTTGAAAAATTCCAAAAGCTGACCGATACAGCGCAATCAAGCAAAGACTATGTAGTTGCTTTAGAAAACTTTCTTACAAATAATGGTTGCATTGGAAAAAGAAAACCCACAGCGGTAAAAACTGGTGCAAAAAATAGCTATATGAGAGATGAAATGAAACTATGGAACAAACTTGGTCTTTTATATTCATACAATAAGACATCATACTTTTTCCCTGGCGAAGGATATAAATTTAATTGGGAAAGAATCACTGATGTTCTTATTAACGGAAATAAGATTTAGACTTTATAAATGTCACAAAGAGAATCATATATGACAATAATATTCAGCTCAACGTCAAATGTTTGAGCAAAAAAAGCATACTTCAATATTGCAATTCTAAATTCCCCTTGGTTGAGATTTCAATCAAGGGGAATTTATTATGCTCTCTGTTTAGATTTTCGTAAAGTTAACGGAGAATTCGTTTGTGCATAATTTAAATATACTTCTCACTTACACCGCACTCTTCAGCATACACTTTTTACGTTTTGAAACATTGATGTAAATTTTCAAACTCGCAAGGTTTTTGCGACGTTGGCAATTAGGCGTGGCTTGTCTTGATACAAGTCGGCTCGGCTGCGCTCGCCGAAGACAAGCCACGCCTCTGTCCGAACAAACAAACCTAAATCGGACAATGAAAGCACGGGCGGAAGGCGAAGTCGCCGCTAACCCGCTTGGCGATCTTTCGCCTTTTTCCCCGCCGTGCGTGGACTTTCATTTTACCCCGAGTTTATGCCGTTTGCATTTTCGGAGCAGTCGGGAGTGTTTGTGCTTTTTGCTTCGGCATTATTGCGGAAGTATTCCGTCATCAAAGACAGTAGAGTGCAGTAAAACGATTTTTGTTCCGCCGTTGACATTTTTTCAATGTTCGGCGTGCCGATTGTTGTTATTTTGTATTGCTTTTTCATAGCCGTTTCTCCTTTTTGCCCAAAGGATAGCGGTCAAACTCGCAACTTTCTTGCGACTTTGAGTAAATTTTTTCATTTTTTCGGAAAATTTCGGTCGAACTCACAAAAAACTTGCGACTTTGGCGTGTAGTCTTGTGGACAAGGAAGAAACAAGACGTTTTTTCTTTCTCGCGGAAAGCCTATCCGATTTAGGTCTGAAAACTTTTATGTGTGCAAACACAAATCGAGCCACCGCAAGGGTAAAAAATATAGTGAGGAGTATAAAGATACAAAAATTTTCCCTATATTTTTTACTGTTTCCTTGCCGTGTTCGCCAAAATCGGATTGTTCGGTTTCCGTCGAAAGACAAAAAAAATAAAAGGAGTTAATAACCAAAATGAAAAAAGCAATTATTTATGCCCGTTATTCCAGCGATAGCCAAACCGAACAATCTATCGAAGGACAACTTCGTGTGTGTCGAGAGTATGCTCAAAACAACGATATACTCATAGTCGATACCTATATCGACCGCGCTATGACGGGAACAAACGACAACCGTGTCGCATTTCAAAAAATGCTGAAAGACAGCAGCCGCAAAGAGTGGCAGTACCTTATCGTTTACAAATTAGACAGGTTCTCTCGCAACAAGTTTGAATCGGTAATACACAAAAAGACGCTCCGAGATAACGGCGTAACAATTCTCTCTGCAATGGAAAACCTTACGGATAGCCCGGAAGGTCGTATGATGGAAACCGTTTTAGAAGGTTTTAATCAATACTTTTCGGAAGAACTTACGCAAAAAGTCAATCGCGGACTGAAAGAGAGTTGGCGCAAAGGCAAAGCCACGGGCGGACAAGATATTTTCGGCTATGACGTCGTTGACAAAAAATACGTTGTAAACGAATACGAAAGCAAAATCGTCGAAGACGCGTTTCTGATGTATTCGCAGGGCTACAAAGCAGTTGCCATTGCGGAAAAATTCAAGGAATGCGGTTGCCGCAGAAAGAACGGAAAACTCGTAGACCACAAATATTTGTATTTCATTCTGCACAACAAAAGATATACAGGCGTTGTCGAACATCAAGGAGAATTATACGACAATATCTTTCCGAGAATTATATCCGACGAACTTTGGAACAAGGTAAACGCAATAAACGAAGAAAACAAACTTGCTCCGAGCCGTAAAAAAGAGATTTTCGACTATATCCTTTCGGGCAAACTTATATGCGGAGATTGCAAGCATAGAATGGGCGGTGAAAGCGGAACTTCTCATACAGGTGCAATTCATTACTACTATATTTGCCTTTCCAAACGTCGCAAGCGCACTAAATGCAATATGAGCAGAGTGCAAAAACAGTTTATCGAAGATACGGTGATAAACGCAACGACTCAAATGCTATCGAGCGTGAACAATATCAAGAAGATTGCGCAAAGCATATACAACGTACATAAAAAAGAAACCGCAGACGACACGGCATTGAAACTTATTGAAAAGAAGCGCGCCGAGGCGGTAAAAGCGCAGAATAATATCGTAAAGGCAATCGAGCAGGGTATAATAACCGAAACTACGAAAAGCCGTCTGACCGAACTTGAAAATCTTATATCGCAATACGACATGGAAATCCTTAAAGAAAAAGCCCGCAGTTATACGTTTTTAACTGCGGACGACATAGAGATGTATTTGAGTAAATTCGTGTTTGATAACACTGACGATATAAAAGTGCGAAAACTAATAGTAAACGCCTTCGTTCGGGAAGTGATACTTTACGACGATGAGATTGTGATTACTTACAACTTTACAGATAGCCCCGAACACCTGAAACTAACGAAAGAACACGTCATTAAAACAGAAAAAGAGATAGAAACGGCGGATAAAACCGCTGTTTCTTCTAACACAGGTTCGTACAAATTATGCCACACGGCACCATATTGTGGCGACAAAAAAGATATTTGCCCGAAAAAGTCCGATTTCATCGGGCTTTTTTCGTGCTTGAAAGCCTGTAAATCGGTGTCAAAATCCGTAGATGTAAAACGGCGATTTTCCGATTCTGACAGGACTCGAACTCGTACAATCGAAAAATATTTCATTTGAGCCGGTAGCGAAAAAATAATATTACATAAAAAATTTGGCGTATAGCGTAAAAGTTATACGTCTTTTTTTTATGCAAAAATTCGGAGGTAGAAAGAATGTATTTCAAAAATGAACGGCACAGGCAGGCATTTCGGGACGGAATGAAAAAGACGAATCGCAAGGATAAGGAAACGGTGAGCGCGGTATATTTGCTGTCGGCGGAGCCGTGCCTGTGGCGGCGAGCAAAGCAGGCGTCGATTTACGGAAAAATATTGTTGAACAACGTACGGTTGTCGGGCATAACGGAGGACGGATATATATTGCTCGGCGCGGCAAAGGATATCAAGTACGGCACAAAATATCTGACGCTCGGCGATTTATCGGACAGAAGTCTTGTTTCGCCGAAAATATATAAGTTGATAAGTCAGGCGATGCAAATCAAGCGTTGCGGCTTGACGGCTTTACAGGAGGAGAAAAGAGGGCGCGTATGAAACAAATCGAATTGGTGTTACAAAACGACGGAGTGAAAAGAAACGTGATATTCCCTTGTTCGGAATCGGAATATCAGGCGGTGCGCAAAGAATTGGCTTTGAAAGACAATTATGCTTTTGTGAGAGACGTAGTTGAGCCGAAAGAATTGGCGTTGAAAAAAGACACGTTCGTGAATTTGGACGAGATAAATTATCTTGCAAAACGAATGGATAGTTTTGACGGAAAAGAAACGAAATGTTTTCTTGCGGCGGTAGGAACGGGGAAATATCGTTCGACGAAAGATTTAATCAATCTCACGTTCAATCTGAATTGTTATACGCTTATATGCGATGTATCGGATTTGAAAGAAGTGGGGTACAATCGGATTCTAAGCAGTAAAATCTGTATAGCCAAAGATGAACTTGAAAAAATCGATTTAGAAAAGGTCGGGCGGGATTTGTTGTCGTCGGGAAAAGGAATACCCACGCATCACGGGCTATTGTTTGAAAACGAAAACGCGCAGATTGAAGAATTATATACGGGCAGGGGTTTTCCTGCGTATTATTATGCGTGGAATATACTGCTTGGCGCGGCGATAGAGAAAGGCGGCGAAACGGATTATCTTTACTTTCCTTGCGAAGAGACGGAGATAGAGCGGGCGTTGAAACGGATCGGGGCGGAAAGGATGGAAGAATGTGAAAAGACGGTAGATTTCGTAGCGGGCGGAGTCGAATGGGAAAAATGTTTTGACAAATTATTGCAAGAAAACGATACGGAAAGCGTCAATGCAATAGCGAAGGCGATATGCAGACTCGGCATGAGCGCGGATGGGATAGAAGAAAGTCTGTACAAATTATCTGCGGGGGCGGAGTACGCCGGTGTAGGGTTGGAAGAAACGGGAAAAGTAATTCTGTTGGCGCAACAACTCGACGAGTTCGGATATTACCGTGAAATCGGCGACGACGAAACGCTTGGGCGAACGCTGAAAGAGCAGGAATTTTGCGATATTCCGGAATCGATGGATAAATATATGGATTACAGGGGATATGCGCGGGACTTTTTGGAAGAAAATGGCGGCAGGTATACGAAAGACGGGGACGCGGTGTATCTGAAAGGAGAGGCGACGTTGAGCGAAATCCTCGGTGAAAGCGATATAAAAATGGGAGGGATATGAGATGTATAGAATAGCGATAGAAAACAAAGACGGCGAGAAGTATGAATTTGAATGCGACGGCACGGCGAATTTATACGCTTTCACGGAAGAGTTGGGAATCAAGGGCTATCCGTACGGTTTAAAAATCGGCGAAAACAGGAACGGGGTGAAAGTTCTGCTGAAAGCGGACAACGATTTTGACGAATCGATAGCGAAGATATTAAAAGAAAATCGGAATACGCTTAGCGACGCGCTGACCGTAAGCCATGCGTTGGGCGAAGTGCGGGACGAATGGATGCGTGAAGAAATCGAGCGGAACGC
>ENA-UERK01000353-UERK01000353.1-human-gut-metagenome-genome-assembly--contig:-NODE-353-length-41428-cov-4.475853_pt1 | contig 41428 bp, 37 predicted proteins | sample MGYA00242957_ERZ507957 | MGnify/ENA primary metagenome ERZ507957 (study PRJEB26167, sample SAMN06115538) | human gut metagenome | host: Homo sapiens | place: China:Heilongjiang | collected 2015-11-06...
GTTGTCGGGAGTTCCCAAGTCCTAAATTTGGTGTAATTTTGAGGGAGTACCCTCAAATTTATTAGAAAAGGATGGTTCTCGTGGTTCCTATTAACAAGACAGAGAAAGATCTGCTGGTCAAAACGTTCCCTCCGCATAAGTATCCCCACTACTACTGTTATCCTCGGACGATGAAGCAGGACTCGAAGAGGGGTCATTATTTCTGCGTCGAATCCCCTGAGCTGCTTGCAAAGCTGAACGAAATTCGTCGTATGAACGTGATCGAGGAGCACAAGTAAATGGCAGTGCGGGAGCAGCGTGAGGTATATTCTCACGCGACGATCGACTGCTCCGATATGACGCTGACGGAGTATGACGTGAATGGTGCTCGGACTTACGATATCAAGGAGATCTTGGAGCGTTGGGCCGGTGTACCAAACATTGAAATTGAAATCAGGCAGAGCACGCTTCTGCCAGCAGAAGAGGGGTGAAGACATTCGTGAATCCAAAGTATGAACGCAGAGAAGGTGAGGATGCATATGAATATGGTCTTCGCCTAATCGAAATCAAAGTCGAACAGAAGCCCGACGATCTGGACTGGGAAGACATCGTTGAAGCAACTGGCATCGAATGCCATCGGGATAGTTTGAGAAAGGCGGCATCTGTAACGCCATACTCCGGCTATGCTGTTGCGCAGTATTTCAAGAAAAAGTATGCCGCTCAGGGTAATCCCGGCCAGGATGATTATATGGGCGAGCTAAACTGCAAAATTGCGGAGATGCGTAAAGAGGCCAAACGCTTCTATGACCAGCGCCGCGAGTTCAATAAGATGGTCGATCGGATGGGTCGTGAGGAAAATCTGGAAGATCGGCTTGTTAAGGCTGCTCAGAATCTGAATGAGTCTTTGCCGCTATCGGTTAATAAGCCGGACGACTTTTGTATGTTCCTTGGCGATGCTGAGGCTGTTCTTGTGTTTGCCGACTGGCATTACGGTATGGTAACAGACAATATCTGGGAGCGGTATGATACTCAGGTATGCCGTTATCGTGTGGAACGGCTGGTTGAGCGAGCAGTTGAGCGTATCAGGCTGAATAAATGCCATAGACTTCATGTCGTGTTGCTGGGCGACGCGGCTCATGGTTCAATACACACCAGTGCGCGTGTTGCCTCTGAGGAGCTGACGTGCGACCAGATCATGCAGGTGTCAGAAATTATGGCACAGGCGATCAGTGTTTTGGCCGATGAGGTTGAGCAGACAGTAGTTCACGCGACCTACGGAAATCATTTGAGAACCGTTCAAAATAAAAACGACAGCATTCATGCAGATAACATGGAGCGGCTGATCCCTTGGTGGCTTGAACAGCGGCTTCGTGATCGCAGTGATATCGTTTTCCCGGAGTCGGAGTATTACGAGTTCTTGTACTTCTCCGTATGCGGGTATAACATTTGTGCCGCCCATGGTGACTTGGACAACGTGAAAAACGCCGGAAAGACGCTGCACACGCTGTTCGCCAAGAAGTATTCCAGCGATATTGACTATGTGGTGTTGGCCGATAAACACCATAAAGAGGAGTTTGAAGAGCTGGGAATCGAGAGTATGATCGCACCCTGCTTGTGCGGTACGGATGATTATGCTAACGGAAAACGGCTCTATTCGACTCCGGCACAGCTGATGATGGTTTTCCGCCCCGGAGTAGGTGCGGATGCCTGCTATCAGATCAAATTGAATTAAGGAGTGGGACAATGGTTAAGGCCGATATCGTGTCCGCTCTGTGCGAGAAAGGCTACTACAAGAATCAGGCCAATGATGTGGTGGACGAAGTGCTCCAAATCATCAGAGACGCGCTGGTTCGCGGGGAGCAGGTACAGCTCAGAGGTTTCGGAACCTTTGAGGTGAAAACCAGAAAGGGCCGCAATAGCAAAAACATCTCCACCGGGGAGATGCGGGTATCGAGCGATAGCAAGGTACCCACGTTCCGGGCCAGTAACAGCCTGAAAGAGGATGTTCGCGCCGGTACGGACTCGCAGCAGTGACACAAATAATCTAAATAATTTTCTTTGTAGCTATTGACATCCAGAAATGCCTATGGTATCATATGACCATAGCAACAAAGAAAATCAACGAAAACAGCGCCGCCCCTTATTAGGGGGCGGACATATGGGGCCATAGCTCAGCTGGGAGAGCGCCTGCCTTGCAAGCAGGGGGTCGGTAGTTCGATCCTCCCTGGTTCCACCACTATGCTGTATTGGCTAAGTTGGCGTTTGTGCGGTTCAGCTCATTACTTTTACTGCTATCTCAGCCAAAAGCCTATCGGCCACAGACGAGGTTCTTCGGACGTACAGCCATTACGGTGGATGCGTCTGCCGTAATTCCGGGATGTAGCTCAGTTGGTAGAGCACATGATTGATAATCGTGAGGTCAAAAGTTCGATCCTTTTTATCCCGACCAGTCCCCTCTGCCATAGAGAGGGTAACATTTCTCAAAAGCCGATGACAAGGCGGGAGATACCACTATGGCTGATATCTTTCTCTATGAACTGCAAGACTTCCTATTCCATGCGCCGACAAGATTCGCTGTCTGGAATTTGCAGGGATTGGGAACGTGGTCGGGCAGCGCCTACGCCCGAACCGGTACACCTTGACAATTTCATATGGGGCCGTAATGGGTTCGACGGGGTTCTGAGAGAGTAATACTCGCAGGTAGAAGACCGCCTCAAGGCTTAAACAAAAATGAAATGACAACGATACGACTGTTGTAATGATCCATCCCGCTTTTTCCGCTGCTCTTGCAGCAAAGGGAATTGCCGCCTGATGACGGCTGGATTCCAAAACGATGTACCCACTGACCGGGTAAACATCTGAGGTCGAAGATTCGGTCAGAGTATTGCAGTTTTCCTTGTCACTGTGAAAAGAAACAAGGTGGTGGAGGTGCATCTAACCGGTGCGCCCTGGGCGCGGAGTGACAACTGCTGATCCGCCCGTCTCAGTTTGAGGCGAATTGATAAAGTGTTGTCTATTGCGTAAGACTGTTTTATTCATGTAGGGATTTCGGACAGGGGTTCGATTCCCCTCGGCTCCACCATATATAGAGGATGTAGTGATAACGGTAGCACGCCTGCCCAGGGAGCAGGAAGAACGGTTCGAGTCCGGCATCTTCTACCATTTTTGGGGCACGTACAGCAACTTTCAAAAACTTTTTATGGAAAAAAGAACAACCGTGTTCCGTATTTTGAGACGCTAACAGCAATTTTGAAAACAATTCTACTTGAAATAGAAAAATCATCGCCTTTAACTAAGCATATGCCGAACAAATGTGGTGTCGTTAAGAATGCGTCTCGTAGATCTATATTGGCCCGTAGCTCAGATGGTAGAGCGTCTGACTGTTAATCAGATGGTCGCAGGTTCGAGTCCTGCCGGGTCAGCCATATTGCGGGGTGTAGCAGTGGTAGCTTACCAGCCTCATAAGCTGGTGGTCGCAGGTTCGAGTCCTGCCCCCGCAACCATGCCCGTCCCACGAACAGAGCGGAGACTGTAAACCGAATGGGAAATAGAAACCTTCACATCTGGCAGTGATGACTTTTACAAGGTTTTGGGAGTAAAACCGGCGCAATCCGGCAGGCGAAGTACGAGCCGGCACCATGGCTTACGGTGTGAGTAAGCCGATCTGTCCGGTTAGCTCAGCTGGGAGAGCATTTGCCCTACAAGCAAAGGGTCGGCGGTTCGATCCCGTCACTGGACACCATATGCGGGTGTAGCACAACGGCCAGGGCACCGGCCTTCCAAGCCGGGGATGCGGGTTCGATCCCCGTCACTCGCTCCATATGCCGGAGTGGTGGAATCGGCAGACGCGGAGGACTCAAAATCCTCTGGTAGCGATACCGTGTGGGTTCAAGTCCCACCTTCGGCACCAAGGCGTATCTGCATTAAATCACAGCCCCGCACCATTTTTTCGGTTTTGATGGTCACTCGACCCAGTGCCAGCACTGGGATGAGAGGGTTGCAATCACGAAGTACAAGTGATGTGAGCCACACAAACCGTATATGGCAGTATGACTGGAGATGGCTCCAGCACGACCTCATACGTCGTAAGACGCAGGTTCGAGTCCTGCTACTGCCACCACAGCTCTCCCATTTTGGGCGAAACGATATTATAAATAGCGGTGGCCTTATGAGTGGGGCGTTAATCAATGGGGCTGACATCCATTACCGCTGAAGTCAGCTTATGATACCGTAGCCAAGTGGCAAGGCTCTGGGCTGCAACCCCAGGATCATAGGTTCAAATCCTATCGGTATCTCCATATTGGGGTATCGCCAAGCTGGTAAGGCATCGGACTTTGACTCCGACAAGAGGTTTACCCTCGACCGCAGGTTCGAGTCCTGCTACCCCAGCCAATAAAATAAATGCGGTGGCGGAATAGGTAGACGCTGTGGGCGATTGGGAAGGTAGACGTGGAAGTATCTTGCTCTGCAAGGGGTGCTATCATGCAAGGTGTAAATCCTTGCCCGCATTTTTATATATGCTCCCATCCTCTAACTGGAATAGGAGGCCGGCCTCTCAAGTCGGCAATACGAGTTCGAGTCTCGTTGGGAGTACCAGAGGTGGATCTGTGAAGGGGCTTGTGCGCACAAGTTGTTATAACAGAAAGAGTAGTCTCATGAACTGCTTGCCGCAACAAGGCTTCCAACTGGAAGCGCCTTGCCATAATTTATAAAGCAGGTGCAATTATGCCGAAGAAAGATTCGGGCGTAACGAAAGAAAAGACATCAAAAATCGTTAAAAAGATTCCCGCCTCTGAGTGTGGTACCGGTGTGCTGTGTACAACGAGGTCGGGCAAGCAGTACCAGATCAGCCAAAATCCAGAAAAGAAGAAGCATACGCTATGGCATATTGTGGATGGTGGATATGAGAAACTTGCGACTGGAAATTCGCCATATGATCTATACCCCTTAATTGATTGGGACAAATAAATCCAAATATGCTGCTATGGTGGAATAGGCAGACGCACCAGCTTGAGGTGCTGGTGGGAGAAATCCCGTATGGGTTCGAGTCCCATTAGCAGTACCAACATGGTGCGTTGGACGAATTGGTAGAGTCACCACCCTTTCAAGGTGGAATTTCCGGGTTCAATCCCCGGACGCATCACCAAAGCGACCCAAATTGGTTGCAAAATAAAAATGCAACCATAAATGGTTGCTGTATATGGCGTGTTAGCTCAGAAGAGTAGAGCGCCGGCCTGTCACGCCGGAGGTCACGGGTTCAAGTCCCGTACACGTCGCCATTTTATAGGGGTTTGGTGTAATTGGTAGCACTCCGGTCTCCAAAACCGATGTAGGTGAGGGTTCAAGTCCTTCAACCCCTGCCATGCTGACATAGCTCTAATGGTAGAGCGGTTGCTTCGTAAGCAATAGGTTCAGAGTTCGAGTCTCTGTGTCAGCTCCATATGCTGGTGTAGCTCAGTTGGTAGAGTGGCTGATTTGTAATCAGTAGGTCGGGGGTTCAAGTCCGTCCACCAGCTCCATATGCGGGTATAGCTCAGTTGGTAGAGCAACTGACTCTTAATCAGAAGGTCGTGGGTTCAACCCCCTCTACCCGCACCAATATAAGAATAGTAAATATAGGGGAGCGCCAGAGTTGGAGAGCTGGGGCGGTCTGTAAAACCGTTGCTTTCGAGCTGAGTGGGTTCGACTCCCACCTCCCCTACCAGTGCTGAAAAGCATAATCGTCCAGTTTTTAGTAGGTTCGGCGAGAGGAAGCTGGCTTCTAAGACCCGTGCCACCACAGCAAATATTTGTTGCTACCCGATATGCAACTGAAATAAGATCGGGTTCAAATTGGCGAGAGGGTGGTTCGATGAAGTTCCCGTTTGGATCTTTGATGTATTATGTGTCCCCGGTGAATGGAGAAAAAACACTTTGCCTATACATTCGAGACGATCATGGAGAGGCTGTTGTATTCTTTGAGCACGCAGAATGGGCAGCTCGGGTTGGGTACAATCAGCTTGAAAAAATAATGTGTGCCTAAACTTCATAAGTGGCGGAATTGACCCCAGTAGGTGCGGGGAGCAGTCCTGAAAACTGTTGGTCGTGATGAGCGGCTTGTGGGTTCGAGTCCTACTTCCGCCGCCAACGGGATGTGTTGATATTTACTGCTTTCCAACGACCCCAAGACAAACGGTACGAAAGCGGCGCGGTTCCAGCGACAGGGGACGGTGGACTTTGCTACGCTGTCCTGTGCAATGCCGATAAACAAAAATGCGTAGCTCTATGGGATGATAGCTCAGTTGGAAGAGCGGCAGGTTGAAGCCCTGCGCGTCGGAGGTTCGATTCCTTCTTATCCCACCAGTCCGTAAGGACACTACCTATGATGACGTGTGACGGCTCTGACACGTCGGTAAAATAAAAAATTGGCCGTGTGCAGGTAGATTGGGGTCGCTCCCTCCGGTGAAAGTCCGGCGCAGGCAAAACGCGATAGACCAACCTGAACGCTGTAAGCAAAGCGGCAAGCCGATCAGGAGTGCGGCGGGCTGGCATACCCCAACGGGACTTCGTGAACCTGAGAAAGTATGCCCCTCTAAAGGTAGTCAGCAACGGAGGATAAATAAGTGTAGTAACCGTGCGAATCGGAATTATTGCCTGATTGAATATAACATATGCGCCTGTAGCTCAGTTGGGAGAGCAGCGCACTTTTAATGCGTGGGTCGGGGGTTCAAATCCCTTCAGGCGCACCAGAAAAAATTATAACGATTGAGAAAACCTCGGGGTCTTTGGACTTCCGAGGTTTTGTCATATAGAAAGGAGGTCGCGGACATGGCGGCAAAGAAACAGCTGATGAAACTGGCTACGCAAAAGGTAGTGAAAGATGCGAAGCCTACCGAAGTTGAGCCGCGTGTAATCAGCGATGAAGAATATCGCTGTACCTGCTGCGGCCACAAGTACAAAAAACAGGAGACTAATTTTGGCCGTTCAAAGTCCCCTATTTATAAGGGCAACAACGGCTTTGTCTCTATCTGTAAGAACTGTGTTGCAGAGCTTTACGAACAGTACGTAAAGTTCTATGACGGAGACGAAGATGCGGCGGCAGAGCGGATTTGCCAAATCACGGATATGTACTTTGATTTGGACATCTGGGCGTCGTCACGAAAGATCAGTGAGAGCCGCAATGGAAAGAGCCGCAATCGGATCAGTACCTATATTTCCAGACTGAATTTGAGCCAGGTAGACGGAGCAACGACCTACTCTGATACATTGGTGCGGCGCTGGGAAGCCAATGTGGAAAACGCACCTACGGTGGAGGATGTAGCAAAAAATGACGACATCCAGACGCCCGAGGAGGTTGTGCGCCGGTTTGGTGTCGGTTTTGATGCTGGCGACTACGATTCTATGCAGTACGAGTATCAGGATTGGGTAAAGCGATACGGCGAGCCGATGGATAAGCGGCAGGAGGAACTGTACGTTTCGATCTGCTTTATGAAGCTCAATCTGCGGAAGCTGCTTCAGAAGGGAGATTCCAACATTGGTACGGCTGCGAATAGCTACAAGTCGCAGATTGACGCAGCTACTACTGAGATCGAAGACCGGAAGAAAAAGGCTGAGGCTGAAAAGCAGCTGAGTCCTTTGGGAGAAATGATTCGAGACATCGAGGAGTTTTGTCCGGCTGAATATTACAAGGACAAGAAGCTGTATGCGGACTTCGATCATTTGAAGGAGTATATTGAGCGGTTCATGACCAGACCTCTTCGCAATCTATTGACCGGCTCTAAGGAACTGGACAAGGAATTTAGCCTGTCTGATTCGGAGGAGTGAGTTATGGATTACGAAGCGTTGATGGATGGGCGGCAAAAACACGTTCATGAACATTTCTCACCCAATAGCAAATTGAACGACCCTGAGTTTGTCAAAAAGCTATTGGATTGGATAACGTTTTGGCGAAGGAACCCCAGCCGCTTTGTGCAGCGGTATTTCGGAATTACTCTGTATCTCTATCAGCACATCATTTTGTACCTGATGGATATTTTTCCGAGTATCTGCATTGTGGCCGCTCGTAGTGCGGCAAAGTCATTTATCATTGCGGTCTATGCCTGTAAAGAAGCAATTTTGCGGCCTGGATCATTGATCGTCGTAGCTTCGGCAACAAAAAAGCAGGCGAGATTGATCGTATCAGAAAAAATCGCCAAAGAGATTTTGCCAAGATCTCCGTTGCTTCAACAGGAGATTAAGACCATCAAGGACAACCAGAACGATATCGAAGTGAAGTTTAATAACGGAAGCTCTATTGTCGTACTGGTTGCCAATGAGAATGTGCGTGGATACCGTGCTACGGTCTTCATTTATGAAGAGTTCCGTATGATTGTGAAAAGCATTATCGACACGGTTCTTTCTCCTACGCTGTTCCAGCGGCAGATTCCGTTCAGAATCAAGTACCCCGACGAGTACAAAGAACTGAAAGAGGAACCGAAAGAAATCTATATCAGCTCTGCATGGTACAAATCTCACTGGATGTGGGACTACATGAAGCTCGTGACCCGCGATATGTTGGGCAAGGGCAAATCTGTTCTGATCGGTATGGATTACAGCATCGCTTTGAAGCACGAGATTAAAACACGTGACTTCTTGGTGAAGGAGCGAAAGAAGCTGGATAGGGTTGCCTGGACGATTGAGTATGAAAATCAGATGGTGGCCGAGAACGCCCATGCTTACTTCACCTACGATATGCTGAACAAGAACCGTGTGTTGAAACGTCCGTTTTATCCAAGGAAGAACGAGGACGTACTGTCAAAGGTCAAGGCAAAGCACACAATTCCCAAACAGGCAGGAGAAATCCGTATTGTCGCGTGCGATATTGCCCCGGAGGGCGGTACCGGCAACGATAACTCGGTATTTACTTGCATTCGTGCTCTCCCTGAGAGCAAGGAGTATAAGGTCTCAGATACCAGCGGAGATCATATTGAGGTCAAGCAGGGATATCGCCGGCAGGTAGTCTATATGGAGCCGCAGGCAGAATTTGAAACGACAAAACAAGCCATTCGCATTAAGCAGCTGTTCGCTGACTTTGAGGCGGATTATTGCGTTTTGGATACACGAAACGCGGGTGTCGCTATTTACGACGCTTTGGCTAAAGTGCTTTATGACGTAGATCGGAACGTGGAATACGAACCTTGGACGTGTATGAACGATGATAAGCTGAAAGCTCGTATCGTAATTGCAGGCCAGAAAGAGGCAGTTTTCTCGGTTAAGGCATCCTTGGAGCTGAACAGCAAAATTGCTGTCTCTATGCGGGATAGTTTGAATAACCGGATGATCGAACTCATGGTAAGCAACCAAGAGGGCGTTGAAGAATTGCAGCGCTTGTATCCTGAGTATGCCTCTGCTGATGTAGATACCCAACTTTTCTATGAGCGTCCTTTCCTTGAGACGGTGGCGTTGATCAATGAGATGATTGGGTTGGAGTATACTGTGCAGAACCAGACCAACCTCATTAAGATTGAGGAACGTCCGGGTGCGCGGAAAGACCGGTACACATCGGTATCCTATGGCAACTATTTCGTTTCACTTTTGGAAGCGGATCTTTTCTCGGATAGCTCCGGGTATGAATACGTAACACTTTGTAATTAAAGGAGGTGAAGACAAGTGGCAGGAAGATCATTCTTTGGTTGGATTATGGGCCGAGATCAATCTGAAATGCAGGCCGCAGTACCTGTGTCGCAAGTAAACAGTGCGCCGCAGGACAACAAGACCTATGAGTTTAACACACGTTTGGGTTCGTCCTATTTGAACGTGGTCAACTACGGTACGAAATGTACTGCTCCGTATTCCACGGAAGAAATCATGCGAATGGCGAGAGATCCTATGCAGTACATCTCTGAATTGCGTCAATGGGCGAAGTGGGCGTATTACTCAAACGGCACGGTGACGACAGCTATTGATAGCCTGGTTAGTCTTCACTCCCTTGATTATGTGGTAGTTGTTAAGCCCAAGAAAGCGGGAGGCTCCCGTAAAGGGTATCGTGCCAGCATGGACAAGATGACCAGCGTGCTCCGGTCGATGCGCTACAAGGAGGTTATTCGTGACGGTCTATTCCACGATGCCAATGAGGGTATGTACGTGGGGTACATGGAGACGAGAACAGTACCAGTAGACGATCGGCTTGCGCTGACTGATCTTGATATCCAAGGCATCACCGAGATTAACTCAGCCGGCGTCAACTGTGTTGTTATTTCTTTGCCGGTAGAATATACAAGAATCATTGGCCGCAGGAACAACTGCTACGAAGTAGCGTTTGACCTGCGGTATTTTAGCGCCATGACAGAGGGAGATCGTAAGCGTAAGCTGCAAGGCTTCCCTCGTCAGATCCAAGAAGGATGGCGCAGATATTCCAATGGAGAGTTCCCGGATGGTGCGTGCTGGCAGAGACTGGACTGGCGCAAGACGATTGTAACCAAGATCAAGAGCGGACAGAACGATCCGTACGGCGTGCCTTTTGCAGTAGCCGCGTTGGACGATATCGACTATGCCAAATACTTCATCAATACGAAGCGGCGTGTGTTGGATACGGTCAATAACCAGATTTACTATGAGACTTTCCCCGAGGGAAAGGACAAGGGTACATCTGCTCTGTCTCAGTCACAGCAAGAAAACCAGCATAACACAGTCAAGCAAGCGCTGACGCAACGCAGCAACACAAACGGTGTATCATTCTTCTCTTTGGCTTCTGGCACAAAGATGGATCGGCTTCCGGTTGATCTCTCCCTTTTGAATGAGGAAAACGAAAATGCCATCAAAGAGGACGTGAATGAGGACATTGGTGTGGCCGCTGCTGCTCTGAGCGGCAGTTCTACGGGTAACTACGCCACGGCCACACTGAATATGGAAATCGTTGCGAATAACGTATTCACGTGGATTGAGGCTTTGGTGGAAGAGCTGAATAAGTGCTTGAATTACAACGTGATCAGGGACGGCAGCTACCGGGTAGAGTTCCGGGTGCTTCCCATTACTTTTGTCAATCGAGAAAAACAGGTGAAGTTTTTCTCTGATCTGTATGCCCGTGGAAAGGGCAGCTTGATGGCATGGATTGCCTCTACAGGGTTTGACGTGGATGACTACCTCTCCCTTATGGATCTTGAGTTGGATGAAGACTTTGAGAACAAGTACCCTGTGCATAAGACCTCGTTCACTGTTACCGGTAAGGATGCGCCTGACGGTGATGTGGACAGGAGCACCGGTGGCGATCCTCCGGTCAATCCAAGCACAGAGTCTACAAAGGCTAATAATGCTAACGCAAGCCCCTCTCCGTCAGGATAAGGAGGTGAGAGTATGTCTGAGAGAGCTTTTGCCCCTATCTATGAGATCTCCAGTGAAAATAAGATTGCCGGCAGACGACCTATCAAGGTTGTATTGCATGAGATCTTCCCTGATAACACTCGTTGGCAGGAAAACGGAATCTCATGGAAAGAGGAATATGTTCAAGCTAACCTCCACTCCGTTGTCGGAATGTCGATTGTAGCGGAATTTTTGACCGAAGATCGGGACGTTCCATACAATCACGGTATGACGGATGTACGGGAGGAGGATAAGCTGCCTTTGTTTGAAGACGCCACTATGGTTGGACACTTCGACAAGGCGTATGTGGATGACGTAGAAATCGGAGGCGTTACTAAACGCTGCTTGGTAGCAGAAGGAACGCTGGATGAAATGCGTTATCCCAAGTTTGTTGCTTGGCTCCGCGAAAATATGGCGGACTCTGTTGTTAAGGGTTCCGTGGAAATTGTGGGTAAGCCCGAGCACGATGGATACATTATTTACTCCGGCGGTTGGAAAGAGGAAGGTCGTGTTCCGCAGTATTACGATTACAGCGGATATGCGATTCTCAGTGTTAAACCGGCTGATGAAGCCGCTATCGTAATGGAGCTAAATAATAAAAAACTGGACAAGGAGGATGGAACAATGGACGAGAAGACCAAGAACGAGTTGATGGCGGCTGTGACTGGTGCTGTCTCTGAGGTCAACTCCAAGTGGGAGGAGTATTGGGCCAAAGTTGACACACTTCTGGCTGAGATTAGCCAGCTGAAAGCTGACATCGCACAGAAGGAAGCTGATATCAAGCAGCTTCAGGCGGATTACGACAAGGAAGCTGCCGCGAAGGAAGCGGCAGAGGCCGGACTGACTGAGGCTAACGCCGCGAAGGAAGCGGCAGAGGCCAGCCTTGTTGAGGCTAATGCCAAAATCACCGAAATGCAGAACGCCGCTGCCGTGGCAGAGCTGAACGCTGTACTGGCTCCCTATACCGAGGAGCAGCGTGCAGTTGCCAAGGAAGATATCGACGCTTTCAACGCCAATCCCGGCAGCGTAGAAATCAACTGCATCGTTGGCAAGATCTGCACCGCTATGGTACAGGCGGCTCGTGAGAGTCAGATCGCAGAAACCAATGCCGCCAGCCAGATTGACGTATTTGGCATGACGGATGACGCCGGCAAGAAGGAGAACACCGACCCCGCCGACGTGGACGTATTTTAAGAAAGGGATGAAAAACAATGAAGGCTAAGACGATTGGTTACTACAAGAACGTGCAGAACGTTGGCGACGTTAATGCCGCCGTCGATCTGAAGGTCGGCATGGGTGTGGTGCTGAATCGCGCCGCTCGTACTGCCAACCTGCCCGCCTCTGAGGAGGAGGCTAAGGCTTGCTTCCGCATCGTGAGCAATATCAACGACAAGCCTGAAATGCGTAATTTCGAGGAGACGTTGACGGTCAAGGCCGGCGAGAAGGTACGCGCCGACGACCTGACCACTGTGGCAAATCTGGAGATGGAGTTTGCCAGCTATGAGATCAGCACCGACTATGCCGGCATCTCCGTTGGCGATAAGCTGGTCTTTGGTACGGATGGCCTGCTCGCTAAGAGCACCGACGTAACCGGTTACAAGGTGTACTTCGAGGTTACGAAGAAGACCGCATACATGGGCAAGGGCGTCCTCGTCGTTGTCCGCGTGCAGTGAGAAGAGAAAGAGAGGGATAAACGATGAGCACGATTTATGAAATCAACATGAGCAACGCTCAGGCTGATGTGAATACTGGTCGTGTCAAGCAGAACTCCAAGATCGTGGAGGTATTTTCTGCTCTGAGCGCCGGTAAGCGACCCGAGGTTGACGACAAGACTCTGGACAAGAGCGTTGCAACCATCAAAGAGCTGTCCAGCAAGGCTATCGACGGCGATAACGCCGCCCGTAGCGAGATCAACTCCATCGTCCGGTTCTCTATTGAGCCGAAGCTGTTGGAGGTTGTTCGCTTGTTCGACTTCATGGGCACCTATCGCCGAATCGGTTACAACGAGGCTCCCATGATGAAGACCTACGGATACGAGAGCATCGATTCTCGATTCCAGGCATCCAGCAGCGACGTACCCTTCGCCGCTGTGAATTGGCGTGAGTATCCGATCGGCACCCAGACCATCTCTGCCGGTTTTGCTGTTGACTACCGTGAGCTTCAGAACGGTAACTTCGACGGCAATATCCGTGAGGGTATGAACCAGGTGCAGATTGATATGCAGAACAAGATGACCTACTACGTCATGACCGTTCTGTACAACGCCCTGAAAAACGCCAAGGGTGTGAAGCACTTCGCTGAGGACAACGGCATCACCAAGACCGCCGTTGACAATATGCTCAAGTCCATGCGTCGCTATGGTAAGGTCAACATTGCCGGCGATTACAGCGTAGTGTCCCAGTTCAACGACTTTGCTGGCTTCAAGCGGTTCTCCGCCGACGAGATCCGCTACGCCAACAACATTGTTGCCGAGGAGATCCGCCAGACTGGTCTGGTAAGTATGTACAACGGTGCTTTTGTAACCGAGCTGCCCAACGCGATCAACTGGACTCAGTTGAACAAGGATGGTACCGATTATGACCTGTATATGCCCCAGGGTTTGCTGTTCTTCCTGCCTCGCGGTTCTGTGTCTCCTCTGCAGGTCTTCCTGCGTGGCGGACTGACCACCATGACCGGCGACGACATCGTAACCCGTCAGCACCTGACCCGCTTCGATATGGAGTTCGGCGCAGGCGTTGCCGAGGGCATGGAAGATCAGATCGGTCTGATTTCCGACACGAACTTTGATGCTCCCACTTTTTAAGTGAGAGGTCTTTTTTTATGCCTGAATGACGGCACAAACGGGGAGGGGCACAAACCCCTCCCCTAATTTCAATCAAAGGGGAATCGTTATGAAAACGAATAATGTTCTGGTAAACAACCTTTGCTCCTGGCCTCTGGGCTTTCGGCGTTTGGCGGGGCAGGGCGATATTTCAATTCCGGGCAAAGCTCGGAATTTCCCCCTCCTCTCCGAAGAGGAGGTTCTGGCTCAGATCCAAACCGGCAACGTGATGTTTACCGGTACTGATGGTATGGGAAATCATGCCCGTATCCAGATCGTGGACGAGGCAAAGCGTAAGGAGCTGTTCGGCCTGGATGATGCCGAAGTTTCCGCGCCTATCCTCTTGAATGAGGAAAGCGTTAAGGAACTGTTGGCTATTCGCTCCAAAGCCAAGTTTAACGAGCAGCTGGAAGCTATGGTGAAAACCGACGCCGAAAAGAGAATGCTCGTGGAGCTGGCGTTCAATGTGGGCGCTGAGGACGCGGAGTCCTGGAAGGTGGACGTTCTGCGCAAGCTGGCTGAGACTGCCAAGGTCTAACCGATGAAAGGAAAAGGTGTGGATTATGGCGGACGAAAAGAAAACGACCTTTGCGGACGTTGAGCAAAAATTCCACTCCATGCCTTTGACTAAATATGAGATCCCGGAGGCATTGGAAGCAGAATGGCTATCCACAGCGGTAGCAGATTTTGAACTGAATTTGGGCTGTGACCTCGGGTATAACGAGGAGACACGCGAGTTTTCTGGCAAGTTGAAAAGTATTGCCGTTCGTACTCTCGCCCAGATGATGTATGTGTCTTACCTGCAAAGGGAACTGAGCAGGGTAATGGCGCTGAACGGGATCTATGGAAAGGATGTTCAGCTAACCGGCCAAGATGCGACCAAACGTGTAACAAAACAGGAACTTGACGACCAGATCGCCAAGGTTGAAGTTTTGCTTCATCGTCAGAAAGATCCTGCGTATGGATAAGGGGGTAGCAATATGTCAGAAGAATCCAAAAGCTGGTATCGAATGACACGCCCTCTTTTCAACAGCGGGTTTGAGGATGATGAGTTTTGGGCATACGGCCAAGATGGTTTTCAGGAAGTGCTCGATTCCTTTATCGGGTCTGATGTTTTGATCTACGATAAGGCGATTGGAACTGAGCCGCAGCAGGTAAGAGCTATTGTCCAACAGAAAACCAGCGATGTGTATAACAGCACAACGGTTAGACAGATTCTTTGCAATATCGGTATCTTGAGATGTGGGCAGTACGTGAAACACGACGGGGCGTTTTGGCTGGTGAGTTCGTTGCCGGATAACAACCGCATTTATGAAAAGGCGGTACTCTGGAAGTGCAAATACTCCATCCGATTCGTCTCCCCTTTGACAGGTGAGATTGTAGAATACCCCGTATATAGCACAAACAGCACACAGTATGGCACTGGTGAGGCGGGTAAAACGCAGATGACGGTTGGCGAAGACCAGCACCTGATTTATCTGCCGTACAATGAGGAAACGATTATGTTGGATACTCAGACCCGGTTCTTGATGGACAAGAACAAGGTCGATCCAACAGCCTATCGTATCACCAGAGTTGATCCGATCTCGTATGCAGTGGGCGATGAACGTGCAGAGGATGGCTTGATCCAATGGGCCGTACTGGAAGACCAATTCAATGCCGCTACCGATAACGCCGAGTTGATGGTGGCAGATTACTATACTTCTGTCCCCGGTGGGGCGGAGGAAACCTCGGGAGCGAGCGTCCATATCACATTGACAGACCTGGACGGCGATTTCAAGATCGCGGGCGGAGAGACAAAGCAAATCCGTGTCCAAGTCTTGGATGAGAGCGGCGTTCCTATTGATCCACTCCAATATCGTTTGGAGTATGACTTTGCTGGTGCGGCCAGCATTGTCGATGAGATGAACGGCGTTATCACGCTGCGGGCGTCGGATGATCCCGTATTTGTGGGAACACAAATTGAGATCAAGGCAATCCACGACGCCTCCGGCAGTGAGGCCGTTATGAAAATCCAAATTGTGAACTGGTAAGGAGGTGATGAGGGTGCCGCATTTTGATTCGATGATTCAACAGAAGATCTTGCTGAAACGAAAGCTGCTGCAAAATCAGGCGGTGGTCAATTTGCTCTGTAACGTAGGGAACAACGTGGCGGAGTTTGAGGATTTCAAAACGGGTAGTAAAAGCCCTGCGGAACCCCTCATCAAAACCCACTTTTATGTCCCTGGTACGCAAACAGATGACAAAAACTTTATCACGATGCGTAGTCGCGTGGTCTATACCGACTCGAATGTGATTAAGGAGACAGGGATTACTGTCTATATCATCTGTAACGAGCACCAGATTGATTTGCTGCAGGGTTCCAGAGCGGATCTGCTGGCAGATGAGGTGGATCGCATTTTGAACAACGGGGACAAGCCCCTGTTCGGACTGGGTGGGATCAAGCTCAGTACGGCGGATGAAGTTCAGTTCAACGAAGGATACTCCGGGTGGTCGATCCCGTACGTTACCCACGAGATGAATAGGGAGGCTGGTATCATTGATTGATCAGCTGAAATTGTTTCGTGGAGAGGGATACAAGATCAACGATAAAATCTTGATCAGGCAACCCACCTTGGAGGAAATCGTAGATTTTGGCGAGCAGCGGTATTTCGGACTGGTGCGCACTATCTGTTCGACCCCCGCCGATCGAAAAGTCGAAATCTGGGACAAACTTCATGTCTTCTGGGAGAAGATAGACGAATACGACCTTTTCATATCCCTTTTTCAGACGCTTCAAAAATCTGAGGTGTCTATCCTTTTTGGGGATATGGACTTCACGACCTTTAAGCTCGGTACACAAACAGGTCTCCCAGACCTTGTACTGAAGAATAAAGATCAAGTGGTGATCGACCGAGCTATTCATAAGCTCATGACTGACTATCTCCGTCAAATCCATAAGCTGAAAAAGAATGTGGATACGGGATTTAACGACGCCACGAGAAAAATCATGATTGAGGATGACAGGGATGAAATGGCACTGCAAATGCAGAAGCCTTTTCAATCATTACTGTTGCCTCTTATCTCTTCTTTGACAAACTGCCCAGAATTTAAGTACCGGTGGGATGACGTATGGACGTTGCCCATCGGCGTTTTTATGGACAGCGTGGAGCGTGTTCAGAAGCATAAGAGCTACAACTTCGTAATGCAAGGCATTTACAGCGGCTGTGTGGATATGAAGAAGCTCGACAAAAAGGAACTGCATTGGATGGGGGATCTGAAATGATCCCGAAAAAACATAGAAAGGACGATGAATACCATGTTTAACGCAACTCAATTTGTCATCGACAAGGTACGTCGAATTACTCAGATCAACCTGGCAACGGGTTTGGTGGACTTCACCGGTACGAGCGTGGAGAGTCCTCAGATCGAGTTCACTGGCGAGTCTACCGACAAGACTGACGCTCAGGGCGTTCTGCTCGCCCGTTTCGACACCGCTAAGGGTGTGAACTTCTCTGGTGAGCTGTCTCTGCTGAACCTGAACCTGATGGGCGCACAGCTCGGATCTGAGGTGCAGGTGGCCGATAGCTCCAAGAAGGTCAAGGGTGCCGACTTTGCTATCCTCACCGTGACGGACGACAAGGGCACCAAGACCGCTACGCTGAAGCACGTGCCCACTTCTGCCCCCGCTGCCGTGTACACCATGAGCGAGGACAAGAACATCAGCGGTATGATCGAGGTCGGCGTTGATGAGGGTAACGCCAAGATCGAGGGCAAGGTTATCACTCTGCCCGCTTCCTTCGTCGGAACCACTGTTGGTGTGTTCTATGAGTACGAGACGGATTCTGCCGTCAAGCTGGTGGACAGCGCCGAGAGCTTTGCCGAGGCCGCGATGTATGTCGTGGACATTCTGGCTGCTGACGTGTGCAACCCGTCTGTCAAGCGTGCCGGTAAGATTGTCTTCCCCAAGGCCAAGATCGACAACAACTTCACGGTCAACCTGACCACGGAAGGTACGCACCCCTTCTCCTTCACTGCTCTGAAGGATTACTGCGCCGACGACGCGGAGCTGTGCTACATCCTCTTTGAGGAGTAAGGCGGTTTACCATGATTCGGAATTGCAAGGTGTGCGGCGCTTCGTACAAAACCTGCTATTCCTGTGAGAAAGAGCGGAGCTGGAGGCTTCATACTGACACCCCTGAGCACTACTACATTTGGACGGTGCTCATGGGGTATCAGGCCAACCACGATGCGAAACAGGCATATAGCGCTCTTCGGAAACGCGGCATCGACCTTCGTAATACGGCAGAATATACGCCGAGTGTGCAAGCACTGCTGGCGGAAATCTATGCTTTGGCGCACGAAAACAGCAGGGCGAAGAAAGCAGTAGTCGAAGCGGAGGAAACCAAGGCCGAAGAACAGGTGAATAACGAGGCTGAGTCGCAGCAGGAGTAATGGGAAGGAGGGCTTCGGCCCTCCTTTTCAGACTCATAAAGAAAGGTGGTGAGACGGGTGAAAATCTTGGCCGTTGACCAAGCCAGACACGGCGCATGGGCGGTTTATGACTATGAGGGAAAGAAACTGCTGGACTATGGGACGTGGGGCTTTGATAGCAAAAACTATACATTCGAGCAGGCAATTTTGCACATTGAGGCTTTGCTTAGTGAGGTGATCCGAACGCACGACATTGATGCGGTGTTTTTGGAGGACATTCAGCTTAGAAAGAATGTTCAATCTTTCAAAAAACTGGCTCAACTACAGGGCGTACTCGTGAATATGTGTGAAAAAACGAATATTTTGTACAATTTGGTAGCACCCACACAATGGCAAAATTACTGCAAAGCAAGAGGTAGGACGACAAAGGAGATCAAGTCAAAGATCACATCTGTCGAACCTACGGGCAAAAAGACATCAAAAATCCTATCGTTGCAAGCTGCAAGGGATATTTATGGGATCGTTACTGAAAACGACAACTTGGCGGACGCTGTGATGATTGGGCATTACGTCGTAAACAATATCAAAATCGGAAGCGAGGACGACTTCAATGAAAAAGAACGAGATGACTAAGAAGCTCATGGAGGAGTTTAACGAGGATTTTATCGACGTGGGGGGGGTATTAGACACCACATTGCCTGATCCCACTATGGTGGAATATTATCGCCGGTTGAAAAAGCGCGAGATTCTTTGGAATGACGATATCAGCGACGCTACTATTGATATCGCTTTGTATATCAAGAAGTGGAACTCCGAGGATAAGGGAATTGCGCCGGAAGAGCGTAAGCCCATCAAAATCTTCATCAATTCGGATGGCGGCAGCGTGGACACGGTGCTCCACATCATCGACATGATCCACCTGTCCAAGACACCGATTTACACGATCGGTATGGGCCGAGTGTACAGCGCTGGCGGACTTCTGCTGATGGCCGGCCATAAGCGCTATGTCTTTCCTCATACCAGTTGTCTCATTCATGATGGATCTTCCGGTGCGATCGGAAGCATCGGCAAAATGTTGGACAACTTGGAGTTTACCAAGGAATTGGAAAAACGCATGAAGGAGTACATCTTGTCCAGCACCCGAATCACGGAGGAAGTCTACGACCAGAACTATCGCCGTGATTGGTTCTTGTTCAGTGAAGAAATGATCGTGTTGGGTATTGCCGACGAGATCGTAACTGACATTGATACCATTCTTTGATAGGAGTGAAGAAGATATGGCAAAGAAAAATACCAGCATGGAAATCTATGATGTCCCCGCTACCCTGCAGGAGCATCCTTTTTATGGACTGAGACTGGATGAATACCAGAAAGTTTTTCGGGATGCTATTTGGGACACGGAGAAGCTGATTGTGTTTTGCAATGCTAAAGCTGGTACCGGCAAGACACTGATTGCTACGGCCACAGCCAATTTGCTTTATCAATACGGACGGTGTAATGGCATCGTCTATATTGCCTCTCCTACTCAGGAGCAGAAGCAGGGATATTTGAAGGGCACGATCGAGGAAAAATCCGAGCCGTATTTTGAGCCATTTTATGAAGCATTGGAAAAAATTGGTGTAAATCGCAATACTGCATTTTACGATGGTGCAGTCAACGAGAAGTATCAAACCGCATATATCCAGTGCGCTACGCACACGTTTCTGCGTGGTACCAACTTTGAGAACAAAGTGGTAATCATCGACGAGGCGCAGAACTATTACTTTGACGAGTTGAAGAAGGTTCTGACTCGTTTACATGACAGTTGCAAAATCATCGTAATCGGTCATGAGGGACAGAATGATTTGTTCGATCACCCGGAGCGCTCCGGTTTTGTTCCCTATCTGAACTGGTTTGCAGGTGATGATCGGACGGCGGTGTGCCGACTGGTAGAAAATCATCGCGGCTGGATCAGCCAACACGCCGACGAACTGACGTTCCGTGCGGCAATGAATCTTGTGGAGGATCAATAAAATGAAGAAAATCGCTGTAAATACGGTGAAAGCCTTTCTGAAAGAGAACAAGAAGGAAGATGCTTACACCCAGGCGTTTACTGTGGGGGACAGCTCTTTTGAGGTGTCATTCCATACAGCTCTGACTATCGCAGAGAAGAGCACCTTTCTGAATCGTGTGGTTTCTGGATGTTTCGATGCGACGGGCAAGTTCCGCCCTGAGTATGTCTCGCCTATGCTGCGAGCTACTATTCTCCAGATGTGTACCAATATCCCGGCCATGACGCTCAAAAACGAGACAGATGAAGTGGGTGTTCCCGCTCTGGATGTGGATGCCATGAATGAGCTGTATCTGGCTATGGACTTGGATCACGTCCAGAACGCCGGATATCAGGATATGCTGAATGAGATGGTTCCCCTGTGCGGGCAGGCTATCGACTGGAAAAAGAGCAGTATTCTTGCCGATCATGGTACGGATACAGCTCTCCGCGATCTGCTGGAGGGATTGGCCGATAAGGTGAAGGATATCGACACGGAGTCGCTCATGCAGTATGCCGGTATCCTTTCCGAAGGTACCAAAGGACTGGGTGAAGGTGGAATCCTGCAAGGTCTGCTGAACTCAAGAAAGGCGTAAGCAACAAAGAAAATTATTGAGTGGGAGGTGGCGGCATGAACATTCGGGAAGCGCTTGAAAAGGCAAACAAGCAGCTTATGGCAAAAATCGACGACGCAATGACAAAAGAAGTCTTTGAGGAAGTCCAGGATGAAGAAGCTGCCACCATCTACTCTGAGGTGTACAAGGTCTATACCCCTCGGATGTACCGTCGCCGTGGAGAATACGGCGGATTGGGAGATCCCTACAACATTGAAATCCGAGGCGGAGCAGCAAAGGGCGGCGTGATGGTCGTGGTCAATATGACTGAACCGAATCCGGGTGGCTGTATGAACGACGATCAGGTAACGACTGGTAAAAATCTACCTGAGCTGGTGGAATTTGGAGACGGTTATAAATTCTATCACTATGATTTTCCCAGCCGTAGGCGCTATATGGAGCCTCGTCCTTTTACTGCAAAAACCATTGAGCACCTGAAAGAAAGCCGCGCTCATGTAAATGCTTTGAAAGCTGGACTGAGACGACAGGGGATCAATGTGAAATGAAATTTAACAGAAAAAGGTGGTGAGAGATGTGGACGAAGATCTGAAAATTGTATTGACCAGTGAGCTGGAGGCTGATGAAGAGGCTTCCGCACAACGTATTTCTGCGCAACTTCCCAACATTGCAAAGCTGATCAATTCCAAAAGCAGCATCAAGGTTGGTGTAACTCTGGACGAAGCTGGTATTCAGTCTCAAACTCAGCGGATTACTCAGCAAATCGCCAGAGCAACAAAATCCAAAAGCGTTGGTGTTTCTTTGAGCTTGGATCAAAGCTCTGTCAACAAGATTAAGACTGAGCTTAATAATTTGAAGGTCAGCCCCGACATCTCTCGTGCCATGACTGATCAACTGGATCAAATGGGTATCCAGATTGACCGAATCACTGGCCGCTGGGAAGCGGTGAACGGCGAAGAGGAACGTATGCTGAATCTGACCATTCAGGGTACGGATCAGATGCAGAGAACCGTCACGTATCTGCAAACCTATAATGCGGAGACGGGCGAAATCAATACCCATTTGACCAATGTGACTGCAAATCTGGAGCGTCAGCGCAGAGAGCAGGAGCAGGTAGCGGCTCAGGCCAAGAAGGACAATGAATCAAGGGTTTCATACTTGAATCGCCAAAAGGCTCTTTTGGCTGATATTCAAGCCGCTTATGTCGGTCAAACTTCTGTAAAGCCGATTACGGATAGCGCTCATTTGACAGCGCTGAATGATACTTACGCCGCAGTCAATGCCCGGATTGAGACCATGATTGCCGCCGAAGGGCGGCTGGATAATGTTCAACGCTCTAATCTGGAAGCTCAGATTTCCGGCTTGCAGCGTTTGGTCAAAGAGTACCAGAACGCCGAGTATGTAGCAACCAAGCTGAGAACAAAGGACATCGGTTCTATCAAGGCCGATCAGCTTTCCGGGCTGGAAGCCTTGGAGAAACGACTGGAATCTGCCGGAACACTGACCGACACGTTCAAGAGTAAGATCGACGGATTGAAGAAAACTTTGCAAGGCGTCGGCACCAAAGATCAGTTGGTAGCTTTCCTCAACAGTTTTGACCAGCTGAACAATGATGTGGCTGTCTTCCAGGAGCGGCTGCGTGGTGCGAACAAGATCTATACTCAGTTGATCTCTCTGGACAAGCAGATTACCTCTGTTCAGTCTTCTATGACAAAGCTGAATACCAGCGACGACAAAAACAAGTTGCTGGCTTTGCAAGGTCAACTGTCTGTGCTGAATAATCAGCGGGCGGCTCTGGAGGCACAGCTGGTTCCCTATGCTGATATTATTCAATATGCGAAGCAGGCGACGGCTCTTGAACAGAGCCGTCTTTTGAATGGTACCCAACTGGTTTATACCCAGATGGAGCTGGCTGACAAAGCGCGAGATTACGATGTCGCAATGCAGAGTATCCCGTCTACCATTGCTGATTTGCAAACGAAGTTTAGCCAGGTGGTGGCCCCCACAGAAAATCTCGTGCAGAATATGAGACTGCTCCGGGAGACAGCGGCACAGTATGGCGCTGATATGGGGGATAGGGAGAAGGTTACGACATATGAGCGGCTGCAATCTCTGATTGGTGCTTGCAGTAAGGAAATGTCTGAACTTCTCCGCGTCCAGCGTGGTGATGTCAACGACTTCAAGTTTACTCAAAACTTGGAGAAAGCAAAGGCGGATTTGGAAACAGTTGGAAGAACGTGGAGTGCATTGAAGCAAGATCCCGGTCTTAATGCGCAATTCCAACAGCTGAGTGAAAACCTCAAGCGCGTTGACAATCAGATGGATTTGAGAAAATGGACGGCGCAATTTAGCACGTTCAAATCTGAGGTCAAAGCTGCTGGAAAGAATATGCAGTCTTTGGGCGACATTTTGAAGAACAACGTAGGTAAGGTACTCCAGTGGGTATCTGCTACTACGCTTCTCTTCCGTGCGTTCCGGCTGCTGAGATCTGCACTTACTACGATCGTTGATCTGGATACGGCCATGATTGACCTGCAAAAAGTCACGACCGCGACCAGAGAGGAGTATGACCGTTTCTATCATAGTGCCAATGGCACAGCCAAAGCGCTGGGTGTAACCACTGAGGAAGTTATTTCTCAGACGGCGGAATGGGCACGACTGGGCTATGCTATGCAAGATGCCGCAAAGCTGGCAGAAAACTCTGCTATCTTTGAAGCTATTTCTCCCGACATGGATATTACCCAGGCGACAGACGGCTTGGTAAGTATCATCAAGGCTTACGACCTCGATGTTGAAGACTCTTTGGATGGTATTATCTCCAAGGTCAACGAAGTGGGTAATAAGTTCGCCGTGTCCAACGGTGATATTGTGGAGGCTATGACCCGTAGCTCTGCTGCTATGGCTGCTGCAAACAATACATTTGAGGAAACGGTAGCTCTGGCGACCGCCGCTATCGAAATCACAAGAGACGCGGCGACGGTTGGTAACGGTCTGAAAACCTTGTCAATGCGTATCCGTGGCTATGATGAGGAGACGGAGGAATACTCCACAGACGTGTCCGAATTGACCGGTACGATTGCCGATCTCACTAAGGTCGCAAGCAATAATAACCGGGGTATCAGTTTGTTTGAGGCGGACGATCCCGAGACTTATCGTTCTACCTATGACATTCTGTCCGATATTGCGGATATCTGGGATGAGCTGACCGATAAGAATAGAGCTAACCTTTTGGAGGCTCTGTTTGGTAAACGGCAGGCTCAGATTGGTGCCGCGATTTTGTCCAACTTTGATCAGGCGCGTAGTGCCATCGTAAAGATGGAAGAGAGCGCCGGCAGCGCAGGACGCGAGATGGACAAGATTACGCAATCGTTGGATTATAAGCTGAATGCACTGAAAGAAACATGGGTTGGTGTGGCTCAGAACCTGTTCCAGACCGACGATATGAAGCTCGTTGTTGATGCTTTGAACCTTGTTTCCAACGGGATTGACCAGCTGACGGAGAAGCTGGGATTGTTTGGTACAATCGGTCTTGTTGGTGCGATTGCGTTGATTTATAAATTCCGTGCCGAAATGAATATGCTCCAGAGCACTGTCCTTCCGGTGACAGAGGCTATCAGAGCGTCTGGCGTGGTTATGGACGGTAGCGCCACAAGTGTACAGTATTATGCTACTAAGCTGATGGGACTTGATAAGTCTCAGCGTGCGGCAGCAATGAGCGCACTTGGACTGACTGCGGAGCAGAAGAAGCAGGTCATGACAATGACCAGTCTGATTGCTTCTGCACAGAGATATACGATCCAAGAGTTGGCGGAAAAGGCTGCTACGGATAAAACGACTGCTGCTACGCTTGCCAAGAATATGGCGAAAGCTACCGAGAAGCGGACGACCGAGCAGATTACCGCCGCAATGATGACCGAGATCCTAAACTCCAAGAAACTGACGGCTGCTCAGAAGGAAGCAATCGTTGCTGCTCTGCAACAGACCGCAGCGAATGAGAAGCAGGCATTTTCTTGGAAGGTTGTTGGTGCCAACGCCAAGGCCGCATTTGCGGCGATGGCGACTAACCCCATGACATGGATTACCCTGGCAGTTACTGCTATCATGGCTTTGGCTCAGGTATGGCAAAGCGTAAAGCAACGGGCAGAAGAAGCTCGTCAGTCTATGACTGAGGCTGCGGAGGCCGCTAATGATCAGCGTAATTCGCTTGCCGATTTGATTGCAGAGTATAAAGAGCTGGCAACTGCCGGCGACTTCGACTCTTCTGCCAGAGAGACGGCGAAGCGTATCCAGAAAGATATTACGGATCTGGTTGGGGCGCAAGCTGATAATCTTGATCTGGTTAATGGCAAGCTGGATGACGAGATCAAGAAGCTCGACAACATTAAACTGCAAGCAGCGTATGACGCCAGAGATACTTTGGATACCAAGTACCGTGACGCAATGTCACGATATAACCAAGGTATCAACGCTGAAGGTTCTGGAACGAATTTCCTTGGCGTTGTTACTGACGCAGGTGGCATTGACCAGATTTTGCAAAAGATCGGTTATGTTAATGATGCGTGGGAAAATGTCAACGGGCAAATCAGTATTAGCTATGCACTGGCAGGAAAGAACGCAGAAGAAGTCCTGGCAATGTACAAAGAACTCCAGCACGTACTTTTGAGTGACGATAGCTGGCAAAGCATGGCTGATAGCTGGCTTGGGGACTCATCCCAAGATGTCCTCAACAACGTTCAGCAGCAGATTGAGTTTTATCAGGGACTCGTAGACGATTATAACTCCGCTCAAGAGAACTTCCTCAAAAATGAGGCGGTCATTGACCTTGGAGAGATGCTGAAAACTACTGATATCAATACTCAGGATGCTTTCGACGGATATATCCAGGGGATCAAGGATAGCACGGAGTATTCTGAGGCATATAAGAAGATCCTTTTGGAACTTGCCAACGATATCTTCCCGGAGTTCAGCGGAGCAATGCAACAGGCCACAAACAACGGTGGCACTTCTGTATATATCGCACAGCTGGAAAAACTGACCGATGTTATTTCGGGGTTGCAGTCTTCGTATGATGCTTTGGCGTCTGCCGAAAGTGATATGGCCGGTGGCGGCGGATTGTCTGCTGAAACTATTGAGTCCCTTGCCGGTGCTGAGGAAAAATATCTGGACTACCTCTACGAGGAGAACGGCGTCGTAAAGCTCAACACAGCGGCATGGAAAGAAAATGCTAATGCTAAAATGCAGGGCGAGATGGACGAGATCCAAAAGGAGATCGACTCGCTTCAAGAGCGTAACGCCGCCCTGCAAGAGAGCATTAAGTATTACGAGGAGCAGCGTAACCTTGGCAATGATGGTGGCCTGTGGTCGGGTATGATCGGCAACGCCACAGAGGAAATCAAGAAAAACAACGAGGCGATTGCTGAAAACCAGGGCAAGTTGGCGATCTACAGCAGTTTGTACGGTTCAATCACCGGTGATCTGGACGCATATACTTCTGCCTTGCAAAACTTCTCGAATGTTGCAACTACCATTGATACTATCTCTGATTCTTTCCGGACGCTTGCAGATTTGCAGGCTGGGGTAGCCAACGGGTTTACCATGTCATTGGATAAGGCTTTGGAGTTCGCCAAGGTCTATCCTGAGATCATGAACAATGCCCAAGTAGCGGCTGATGGTCAGATTATCCTTAACGAGGGCGTAGTAAACTCTTTCATTCAAGGCAAAAAGGCTGAATTGGATGCTCAGATTGATGGGCAAATTGCCCAGCTGGAAGCTGAAAAGGCAGTCTTGCAGGCAAAGATGGAAGCAGCTCAGACGCAGCTTGACCTTGCCAAAGCGGTTGCTGAGGGTGAGGGAGATATCTCAAAAGAGCTGGCGGAGTATCGGATCAATGCCGGTAACGCTGTTGCTCAGGCTCTGATTGATGCTGGCGTTGATGAGGCGACTGCGTTTAAGCTGGCGGCGGCTGCTATGGCTCAAAATGCGGAAGAGTTCAACCGGGTAGCGGCTGAGGTCTGCACGGATGTAAATGGCAACTTTAATCAAGCTGCCTATGATCTGGCGCAGACGATGTACAACAACCTGACCAGCGTAAAGACGGATCTTGCTTCTGTCGCAAAGCAGGCACACCAGACAGCTAAGGCTATTGCTGGTGTTGCAAGCGGTACAGTAGCTGGATCGGCTGACGTACAAGGTGGGTCTGGTGGTGGTACTGGCGGTAGTGGCATTAAGCTCAACCTGACAAGCGGTAGCTTTAAGGGGACAGAATATTCCTACACCGCTAAGGAGAGCAATCTGGAGGACTTTATTTCCCAGATTGAACTGGATGTTTCCAAGTACCAAGACGCGATCAGCCAGATTGATGGACAAATCGCGGCTTTGCAGGCGTTGAAAAATGCGCCTTTGAAGAGTTTCAAGAGCGATACGAAGTCGGGTAGCAGCTCTAAGAAAGATGTCGAAGAGTATGTCGCTACCATTGACGACTATCGAGAGGCGGTTGAACGGCTGCGCAAGACACAAGAGGCCAGAGCGGAGCTTGAAACCAAAATTGATAACTCTGACGATTTGAGAGAGAAAATCCTTTTGGAGCGTCAGCTGATTGGTGCCTATCAGCGTGAGCAAGAGGCGCTGCAAAATCTGAATGACCAAAGGGAAAGCACAATCTCTTCCGGCGCTAAGGCGCTGCGAGATCTGGGGTTCGAGGTACAGTATAACGCCGATACCAATGAACTTTGGATCGCAAACATGGAGCACCTGAATGAGCTGGTGGCCGATAGTAAGGGTGGATACGACACTCTGCAGGAGGCCACAAATGGTTTGAGGAAGGAAACTGAGGATCTTATCAATTCTCTGACGGACTTGAACGAGGAAAATCGTGACGGTTCGGAAAGTTGGAAAGAACTTGGACAGGATATCAAGGAAGCCCGTAAGCAGATTATGGAGCTTCTGGATGGTATCGTTGAAGAGGCTTCCGACGCGGTTGATACTATCCAAAATGTTTATGACACACTCCATGACGCGGCGGACGAGTATGCCCAGAGCGGGTTCATTACCGTAGATACTTTGCAGAGTATTATCGGGCTTGGGCAGAAGTACGTAGCGTACCTGATTGATGAGAATGGGCAGCTTGTCATCAACGAAGAGCGCATCCAAGCGGTTATTGCCGCACGGACGCAGCAGATGGCGATTGAGAGTTCTTTGGCCTATGTAGAAGCGCTTCGTATGGCAAAGTCTGAGGGCGATATCGCAACTCTGAATAATTTGCTGTATGCAACCGAACAGGCTACTAACGCAACTTGGGGATTGGTCTATGCAAATCTGGCTTTGGCTGGACTGGACGAAGATCAGTACCAAGCGGCGTTGCGGAATATCAATGCAATTCGGGCTATGGCGGACAGCGCCGTACAGAGCATTGGTAAAACCGTGGGTGGCGTGACGGACGAGTTAGAGGAGATGCAGAACGGATTGAACGACATCCTCGATTATGTAATGGATATGCTGAAACAGCGTATCCAAGATCAGATCGACGGATTGGAGGACATGAAGGATGCGTACTCTGAAATTATCGACCTGAAGAAGCAGTCATTGGAGGCCAGCAAAGACGAGGCAGATCACCAGAAGACCATGGCATCTAAAATGCGTGAGATTGCGAAGCTGCAAGCTCGTATTGATATGCTTTCTCTGGATGACAGCCGCGAAGCTCAGGCTGAAAAAGCGGCGTTGCTCAAAGAACTGAGTGAGCTTCAGTCTGATTTGGCCGACGAACAGGCGGACAGAACACTGGAGGCTCAGGAGGACGCTCTGGATAAGATGGAAAAGTCCTATCATGACGAGAAGGATAAGGAAATTGGGATTCTGGAAGACAGTATCTCTTCTCATCAGAAACTCTATGATATGGCAATCTCTTATATCGAGTCTCACTGGGATACGCTGTATAGCGAGCTGATCAGTTGGAACACGCAGTATGGTGATGTGCTGAACAGTGATATTGCGAATGCTTGGGATAACTGCTTGGCTGCTGCACAACGGTATGGAAGTTACGTGTCTGCTCTGGGAAGTATCGGAGGAGACATCAAGGCCACGCAGTCCAGCGGAACAAATTTCCAAGTTGGGAATGCTACCTACGACAATAGCTCCAGCGGCGAAGATATGATCCATGCAATCATCAAAGAAATGTATGCAAACAGCAAGCAGCACGCTTATGAAGATGCTGCCGGTAAGCTCTATCTGAACCGGCGCAATCTTGAGCTTGGCGCACAGCTGGCACAGTATGGCATTACTGCGGTGCGCGGCAGTGATGGTGTTTGGTACGTAGATCGCGTGGGTGGGCAACTGCTGTACGATAAGTACAGAAAGTACACCTATCATGAGGGTGGCATTGTCGGCGGAGGAGATATCAAGTCCAACGAACAACTCTCTCTGCTGAAAACCAAGGAGTGGGTATTGAGCGAACAGATGGTGGACAATCTGACCACACAGATGGATCGTATCAATATGCTCTCTGACGCAATGAGTGATCTGCCGGATTATGCTGGCAAGTCTACTTTGTCTGATGTGATGAAGCAGGTAGGCGGCAGTAAGACGGTAAATAATATCACCAACAACAGCAGACCCATTGAAGTGCAGATTGGCGATACGATCATTCATGGTGCCGACCAGTCTACGGTTGATAAGCATATCAAGGTTACACGCGATATGGTCAATCAGATTGGACGGCTCATTGGAATCGGGAGATAAGATTGGGACGCCCGAAATTGGGCGTCCCTTTCATATAGCAAGGAAGGGAAGACAATGTTCAAAAGCTATGAATTTACCTATGCTGGTATGCCCGCTTCCATGTTTGGTATGTACATTGCGGATATGTCCAGCAATAAACATAGTGCCAATAGTTTTGGCAATAAAGCAAATCTGGTGGAGACGCGGCTGGCAAATCGTGTTGCGCCGATCCACTATGGTGTGCGATATAACGATAGTCCGTTGAGCTTTACGTTGATTTTCGGAGCAGATCATAAGTTGGATCGCTATGAAATGCAGGCGGTTTCAAAATGGCTGACAGGGTATCAGGAGTACCAATGGCTCAGTATTGATCAGCCGGATATGGAGCATATTCAATTCCGGTGTCTCGTTCAGGAACTGACGCCTATTCATCTCAGCTGGGTGCCTATGGCGTTTGAAGCTAAAATCATCTGCGACTGCCCATATGGATATAGTTATCCATTTGCGAAGACCTATCAAATCAGCGGGGGAACAGCGGTGCGGTTTTACAACGACAGTACCTGCATGGAAAAGTTGCGCCCAGAAATGTTGGTCACTCTTGCTGCCGGCTGTACCAGTTTTGCAGTAAAGAACAAGACGACCGGAGCAGAAATGCGGTTTGATAATTTGCCGGGAAGCAGTTTGTCTATCCGCGTTGACAATGAGAACCAGGTAGTTACCGAGGAAGTTTCTGGCTACGATCTTTATGAACACTTCAATTTTGTGTTTTTGGAGTTGGAACCCGGAGACAATGAATTGGTATTCACTGGAACTGGGAGCGTAACGATCAGCGGTCGATACCTTTATAACGTCGGAGCATAAGAAAGGAGGCCAGAGGTGTATCTGGATTATTCTAAATTGGAAGCCAGCCAGATTAAGCAGCCCGCTTTGCGGTTGCAGACTCTGGCCGGTAAAGAGCTTGGGGTTATCCCTTGGGTCAGCAACCTTAATTTTGAATTGAACTATGCGGATGTAAGCCGCGTTGAGTTCGATGTTCCTCGGCATTCCGATGGGAAAATCAATCCGGTTTATCGTTTGCTGACCAGCTACAAAATGCTGTTTACCGAACAGCTTGGTATCTACATTCTTCAGAGGCCGGCTACATCAGGTGACGGTGTATCTGAGGTAAAGCATATTACCGGATACTCTATTGAGCATCTTTTTGAGAAAAAGAAACTCTATTTGGAAGAAGGAACGTATAACTTCTGGAATCCTGTTCAGCCGAAGGATACTATTCTGGGCCGTATTCTGGAATTGGATACGACATGGAGTATTGGGTATGTTGACCCCAAGCTGATTGGATGTTATCGCACCTTTGACGAGTACGATAGCGACGCCTTGAGTTTTTGCTATGGCAGCGCTATGGAGAAGTATAACTGCACGATTGTGTTTGACGTGTACGCCAGGACAATTAGTGCTTACGACGCGGGCAAAAGCCGTGGAACCGTACCTATCTATCTGAGTTATCAGAATTTGGTGGACGCGGTTGATCTGGAAGAGCTTACCGATGATATGGTGACAAAGCTCCATCTGTACGGATCGGACGACCTGAGTATTCGGGATGTAAACCCGATCGGCACAGACTACATGGTAAACCTGTCATACTTCATTTCCAACGGCGATTTTGATGTGATCGCCGAGGGCAGCACAGTTACTTTGGCCGAGCGTGTCAAGAGCTGGAATGCTGCAATTAAAAGCAACCAAACTCACTACACCAATCTGGTAGCAGCACGGGCATCCAGAACCGCCCAAAGGCTGGCGGAGGAAGTGACACTCGCTTCGTTGAAAGGCGATTTGGAAGTCCTGACTACGCAACAAAGCGTAATTATCCAGACAATGGCTCTGGAATCCACTGCCGCTGGAAAGACAAGTCAACAGCAACAGCTGACAGAGATCAATGAGAAAATCTCTGCAAAGAACTCTGAGATTGAGGCGCAAGAAACAGTGGTTGCGAATTTGCAGGCAGAGATTGATCGGTATACCACTGATATTCAGGGTGTTGTAGAGCAGCTGTCTATTTCCAAGTATTTCACAAAAGCCGAACAAAAAATCCTCAACCACTATTTGATTGAGGGCGAAGCGGCAGAAGAAACTTTCGTTGCGACCGATGTAGATACATCGGCTTCTGGTGCCATCTCCACATTGCAGGGGGAGGTTACATTGACCGGGGCTGATATTGCACAGGCAAGTCTTAACGGTAAAAGTATGTATGCTATTGCGGGCGGCGTTTTGAAAATTGCCAGCGCAAAGCTGACGGCAGACATTGTGCGTGGTACTTTGGAGGTTAACCCAAGTACAAACGAATATGTACTGACGGTGTACATGGTATCTACGACGTTTGATGAGCATAGCTTCCCGAGTGGACTTATTACTGCATCCGGCACGCTTTCTCAGTTCAGCAGTGATATTTCTCCTGTTTCTCAGGATGGGGTAACGGAGAACAAAGGCACCCAGATTTCTTTTGAGGCGGGTACATCCAAGCTGTTTTTCACGGTAAATGTGAACGAGTATCAAAAATATTCTGTGGCGCAAGAGCTGTACGCATTTGGCGAAGAGCTTTTGGATGAATGGGCATGGCCTGTTTACGAGTTTTCCATTGATACGGCCAATTTCTTGTTCCAGAAAGAATTTGAGCCGTTTAAGAATAAATTGGAGTTCGGCAAGAGCATTTATCTGAACGTCGGTGATGATGGTGTGATCGAGCCGAAGCTGATCGGGGTAGCCCTGGACTTTGAGAACCCCGAGAAGTTGACATTGACCTTTTCTAATCGTTTCCAAAAACGTGACGTAGTTGCGAATTGGCTGAGTGAGGTCAATAAGGTCAGTGCGTCCAGCCGCAGTTTTGATACCAGCAAATACCTCTACAACAGAACTGCGAATAAGACTACTCAGGTTTCGCGGTTTATGGAGAACGCCTTGAATGCGGCAGTAAACACCATTATTGGCGCAAGTAATCAGAGCGTTGTGATCAATGGTGCGGGTATCCAAGTGGGCGGTGACAGTAAGTATCAACTGCGTATCGTGGACAACATGATTGCCATGACTGACGATGGTTGGAAGACTGCTAAACTGGGTATCGGTCGGTTTTACTCCGATGCGAAAACAGGTCTCAAAGATGATAAGGGTAACGATATCCTGATTGGAGAGACATGGGGTATCAATACAGAACTGCTTGCGGGTAGTCTCATTATTGGTAACAACCTCGTCTTGGAGAACGCCAACGATAACGGCGTAATGCAATTTAAGGTGGACGCCACCGGAGCGTGGTTGTATAACGCCTCGTACATTATGCAGCATGGCGACGGTGGCCTGATGATCTTCGATCCGAAGTATGGTATCGTGGCCGGCAATAAGCTCCTGTTCAATACTAATGGTACAACCGTGACCCCGGAGTTTATTGACGATTGGGGCGATATCAAGTTCGATGCGGACGGTATGCCTGAGAACGCAAACTTCTATCTGGATCTTCGAGACGGCAGCGCTTATTTCAGAGGAAGAATCAAGGCCGACTCCGGTTCGATTGGCGGGTGGGAACTGGCCGAGAATGAGCTTCATTGTGGATCAAACTCTACTTTTGTTGCCCTCAACTCTTCCAAGGATACCAATTCGCTGTATGCGATTTGGGCGGGTGCTACAAAACCTGAGAATGCAAAATTCTGGGTAAAGCGAGACGGCACACTGCACGCAAGAGATGGCGAGTTTAGCGGTACGCTCTCTGCCTCAAGACTGAGCGGAAATCTGACCGCCGATCCACAATCTGGTGGATGGCTGAAAGGCTGCGGTATTGATGTAAACAACGGCGCGTTCTATGTCGATCCGTCCGGCAATGTCACTATGAAGGGCAGCATCAATATGGCGGACGGCAGCATTACTTGGGGCAGCGGCAACAGCCCGTGCTTGGTGTTGTATTGCAGTATTGCCGCCTCACCTCCTACCGGGTCATACAACTCGTATCCGTCCAGGGGAAGTACCAGTTGGCACAAGTCTATCAATGACGGAGATCTCTATGCTTCTTATACCTACGATGGCGGAGTGACCTGGACTTCGGCGATTAAGATTCGCGGTGAAGACGGTCAGAATGGTAAAGACGGCCAGGATGGTATGGACGGAAGCGATGCGACCGTCAATGAGCGAAACGTTTTTAATGTTTTGACAAATGGCGGTACAAAGTTTGGCGTTTTTAGTGATTCTTCGACGCGCAAGCTGTATATCAATGCAAGCTATATTCGTGCAGGTCAGATTGACGCCGATTTGATCACTCTTGGCAGTGAGTATGGTGGATTCTGTTGCGCGAGGGGCAGCGACGGCGTGAGTTTTACTTACGGCGCTAAAATGTACGGAAGTGATGATGAATACTACTTTATTGCGACCAACAAAGGTGTGCGTATGCAGGCACCGGATCATGGTTTTACCATTACAAACAATGGTTTGTTTGCTGATGAAGAGATCTCGGTCGGATCTGATAGGAGATTGAAGCAAGCGATCGAGTACAGAATGGACAAGTACGAGAATTTCTTTATGAAGCTGAAACCTGCTCAGTATCAGCTAAAAGCTGGAAAGTCTAAGAGACTTCATACTGGATTTATCGCGCAGGACGTTGAGCGTGCATTGTTGGAAAGTGGTTTGACGACGAATGACTTTGCCGGCCTGACAATTACTCCTGTCCAAGAAGTCAATCCCAAAGACGGTATTGATGACGTTTTCTATCGTCTGCGGTATGGGGAGTTTATCTCTTTGAATACCTACATGATTCAAACGCTTTACCGTCGCATCTCCGAACTGGAAGAAAAAATCAAGTCTTTGTAAGGAGGACTATATGAAGGATCAAGTTATGCAGCAACTGGGATTCGTGCTGAATGCGCTGAACAATGTCTATGTAAAAGGCAAAGCGAATTTGGCAAATCTGAGTGGCAGTATTGCCATTCTCGAAGAGGTTGCCGACGTTTTGAACAATGCGGAAATTGTTGAATCTACTTCAAAATCCGCTGAAAAGTAATATTTGAAAGGGCGGTGATAGGTATGAATTGTGATTACAGTCCTTACTCACTTCCTACCATCGACTTTGTAGGAGGATCAACGCAGGAACTTGTGTTCCACACGTTCTTTTCACAAAACAAAAAGCCGTTTGATCTATCCTCCTGTACGGCCAGTTTTGCGGTGATCAATTTTGTCAACAAAAATGGATCACCGCTTATTGCCAAGCCGATGGAGGTTAGTAAGAGTGAGGACGGCGACGGAACTGTAACCAATGTTCTGCGTGTGGTGTTGCTGCCGGAGGAAACGGTAGATCTGGTCGGAAAGTTTATCTATCAGATTACCATTCAGGATATCTCAGGAGAAATTGAGATTCCGGATCAGGGTATTATTCGCATTGCGAACAATATCAACAAAAGTTTCCCCCATTAAGCAACAAAGAAAATCATTGAGAAAGGATGAGGACGATGAATACGACGTATTTTCTGAATTTGGTGTCAGGCAACGTGTTTGGCTCCAAGAAAACCCCGGCTTTGCCTGAGAAATATTATCTGGGTCTGAGTAGCGCCGCGCCTGCTCTGGATGGCAGTGGCGTTGTTGAGCCTGGTGAGGGCGCCGGCTATGCTCGTGTAGAGCTGACTTCTTTGAGCGCCCCTGTTAATGGTGTCGTGACCAACAATGCTGCGATTGATTTTGCGGAGAGCACTTCCGAGTGGGGCACTATGACCCACTTTGTTGTTTACGATGCTCTGACTGGTGGCAACCTGCTGATGTACGGCGAGCTGTCTGCAAGTCGTCGTGTTGAGGCTGCAACCATCATGACCATCAAGCTGGGTTCTCTGAACCTGTCTGTGGTGAACCCGACGGCATAAGGAGCGATAGGAGATGAAGGAGTACGATATTTTCCTGAAACAGCGTTTGACTGAAGGTTCAATCATCGTTTACTCCCTCCCATTTCGTGATGGCGTATCAGCTGTAAACAGAGTAGTTTTGCGGGCGATGCTGTCATATTTTAGCCTGCAAAAGAAAATTGCAGTGGCAAATCAATCTGCTCTGTTGTCGGAGATCGACGAGATGCTGGCTACGGTCAGTGAGAAAATCGGTGATCAAGTTTGTCTGGAAGCGAGCGCCGCACTTACTATCAAGTATCGAAACGAACTGGAGCAGGCAGCGATGAGGCTGGATATCCCAGCTTTCACGCTGTTTGCCCAGAGTTTCTTTGCCTTGGAAAGTCAAATCGGTATCAAAGTTAGCCAGCCGATTGCTTATGCTAAGAGTTCCCTTGGCGATGCGCAGAGTGCAATGGCGATTGTAGCAAAAAGTCTTGCGGAACAAAAGCAAGTCTTTGACACTATTCAAAATCAGACTGTTTTTGGTGCAAATGATCTTGCATTTCGGAAACACGATTTTGAGTCAGGCAGTAGTGCGATCGGTATTGACCAGACAAGCCCGGAGCTGCTTTATCGCTATACAACAGGAATGGAGGCCGCATTTGCGATTGCGGCAAGCATTGGAGAAACAGAGTTCCACTATTCTTTGGGGGACGGTAGCAATGCAATCGGTATTGAGACTTCCGAACCAGAAACCATTGCAGAAAAGAAACTGCAAATTGGTAATGCTATCGAAATGTTCTACGAACTGGTTGTCGAGACGATCAGCTTGTTTGCTGTGTCAAATGATGCAGAGATCCTAATGACACTGAATGCGGGCATGAAGCGCTACCGCCTGTTGTCAGATCTGGACCATAAAACCTTGAGTTGGACTTTGTTGTACTTGCTTAGGAAAGGAGTAAGAAAAATGTCACATGCACATTTGGGTTGTTTCAGCGGGACTGTGACGCCGAATGTCAATATGCTGGATATCTTCAAACAGAATGAGCGTGCGGATAATCCCAATAGCATTTTGAACTTCGGTCAAATGTCGCTGCGGAAGCTCAGTATGATTTGCCCAGAAGGAACGAAAGTGAAAATCAACGGGAAGGAGATCCCACTGATCACTGGTATTTTTGAGCTGGGCATGGATCAGATTAACATTACGTCTCTGGAATTTTCTGAGGCGGTTAATGTCAATATTTACTATATGTTCTGAGAGGAGGCACAATTATGGCTGATTTGAGCTGGATTTCTGCCTTGATCAATCAGGGCGGAGGTGGCGGATCTGGCGGTGTTTCTGACTACGATCAGTTGACGAACCGGCCTGTTATCAACATTGCTGGTACAGGTATTGTAATCAGCTCTTTGGCGACTGGCGTTTATAACATCGAAGGTACATGGAAAATCACGGACGACGATGTGGAGCGCGAGACGCTGGCTGACGATTTGTTCTACGTGATGAACGATGGCACGGAAAGCAAGCTGACGTGGATCAGTGCGGGCCAGATCAAGACCTATGGCGTACCTACTGGCGGCAGCGCTGCCGATATCAAGGAGGACGCAATCGCAACTGCCGAAGAGGTAGTACGCAAAATGGTTGGCACATTCTAATTTATGCCACCTGTTGCAAAAAGCAACAAAGAAAACAATCGTGCGTAAACGGGCAAACGCCCTTTACAAATATACCAATCCACAATACGTGAGAAGGAAGGATGAATCGCTATGACTGAGAACTACAAACTTGTGTACCATGGTAATAAGGCTGGCCTGCCTGCCGTCCGCGACGCTGATAGCTTCTACCTGACCGACGACACTCGCGAGCTGTACTTCGGTGATAAGAAGTATACTGAGGGCGTACGTCTGTACACCAATGCTGCGGGTAAGCCTGTTACTCCCGCAGAGGGCGTGCTGTATGTCAACACTGATACCGGTGTTGGCGAGGTTTACAACGGCTCTGTCTGGACTGTCGTAATCAAGGGCTACGCCACCTCTATCGGTGCTGGCGCTGACGACACCACTGTTCCTACCAGCAAGGCCGTGAAGGACTACACCGATGCTAAGGTCGCAGAGGTTGCCGGCGACGTTGCTAAACTGGGCGCTCTGGCATCTAAGAATGAGGTGAGCGAGGCCGAGCTGGAGGCTACCCTGAAGGCCAAGATCGACGGCAAGGCTAACCAGACTGATCTGGACACCGCCAATGGCAAGCTGACCACTCTGATTGGTACTGATGCCGGCAAGTCTGCCCGCACCATTGCCAATGAGGAGCTGGCTGCCCAGCTGATCCCCGAGAGCGCCAAGGAGTCTCTGGATACTCTGGCTGAGATTGCTGCCTGGATTCAGTCTCACCCCGATGACGCCTCTGCGATGAATCAGGCCATCACCACCCTGCAGAACCTGGTTGGCACTCTGCCCAAGGATGCTACCAGCGGCACTGTTGTTGCCTACATCAAGGAGTATGCTGACGGTGCTATCGCCGCTCTGAACATCGGTGACTATGCCAAGGCTGCTGATCTGACTGCTGCTATTGGCCGCATCGCTGCTCTGGAGAAGGATACCCATACCCACGCTAACAAGGCTCTGCTCGACACCTACGATCAGACCAACGAGGATCTGAAGGACGCTGTTGCCAAGAAGCACAGCCACGCCAACAAGACCGAGCTGGATAAGATCGCTGAGGGCGACAAGACCAAGTGGGATGCTGCGGCTGCAAAGGCTCACGAGCACGCCAACAAGACCGAGCTGGACAAGTTCGAGACTGGTGACAAGGCCAAGCTGAATGCTGTCGTTGAGGCTCTGACCGTGGGTACGTTCTGATCGGACGTTCCGGTGAACTGACCGAGGAGGGAGCGGCTTAATTGCCGCCCCTCCTTTTTCAATTAAAGGAGGTGTACAAATTGTCCCTGTTCAATGTGAACCAAACGGTCGCCAGCAAAGCGCGGAATACATCTGATGTACCGTTCAAGGAGAAGCAATTTCTTATCGTAACGGACTCGGGTGACATCTTTTACGATTTTGACGGAACACGTGTCCAGCTGACGGATATTCTTGTCGTGGATACAGAGTCACAACGTCTCGCGCTGACTTCGCCGTTCGAGAAGTTCTACTTCGTAAAGAGGTCAGGCGTCCTTTGGAGATATAACAATGGTTCGTGGGTAAAGTGCTCCGGTGGTGGAAGCACATCGGTGGACAAGGTACTGACGGTTGCCGCTTGGTCGGACAACAAACAAAGCGTTGCTATTTCTGGTTTGACAGCAGATCAGAACGGCATTGTAGGGCTTTCTCAGAGCGCGTCCCTGGAGGAAAGGGAAGCAGCAGAGACTGCCAGCCTTTATGTTTGTGGGCAGGAGGACGGTTCCTTTACTATTGCCATCGGAGGAGACAAGCCTACGTGTGATATTCCGATTACTGTAATTCTGTTCGGATAAAGGAGGGATGAGCTATGAGCAAAACGACGACAAACTATGGGCTTATCCTGGAAGACGATGCCTCCACGAAGTTCAAGGATTGGCGTGAGGCAATCAACGGTGCGACCAACTCTAACTTCATCGAGGTTGATCGGATTTTGGCAGAGAAGGGCAACAAGAGTGCAAGCGTTGAGTGTACGCTGGTCGCCAGCTCATGGGTAGGAGTAGACGCTCCGTTTACACAGGAGCTGGTTGTTACCGGCCTTGGCTCTGTACAGAACGGTAATATTTCTGTCGCTCATAGCGCAACTTTTGAGCAGCGTGAGGCAGCGCGAGATGCCAAACTCTGCGTAACCGGACAGGCCGACGGAAAGCTTATTATCTCAGCTGATGGTGAAATGCCGGAAGTAGATATTCCTGTGGTTATCACTCTCTTGGGATAAAAGAAAAGGAGGATTCAATATGCCTATTCTTGGCAATTTCCCCTCTGGTGGTGGAGGCGGAACAGGCGGTCTGACCCTGGCCGCTGTGACAGATATTCAGACCTTGGCCGCTGCCGGCAAGGTTTATGTGAAGTGGACTGACCCTGACGATCTGGTTGTGGCCGGCTCCACACTGGCAGCATGGGGCGGTACTCTGCTGGTGCGTAAGGCAGGTAGTGCCCCCGTAAGCCGTCGTGATGGTACGGTAGTCTTGGATAGCAAGACTCGCAATGCGTATCAAAATAAATATTTCTGCGATTCCGGCCTGACAGACGGCGTAACCTACTACTATAAGTTCTTCCCCTACACTACGCAAGGTTCCTATACGGACAGCGCAGACGACGAGTTCAACAAGACACCCACTCCTGTGGCAGTTGGCAATGTGTCCAGCATGAGTGCTGTTGCTGCTGGTAACGGCAAGCTGGCGCTGAAATGGACTGATCCTTCGGCTACCATGGTGAATGACGGCGTAACGCTGGCGACCTGGGCGAAGACTACTGCAGTAGTTAAGGCGGGCGGTTATGCTACTGATCCCGACGACGTGGATGCTGCATATCGGCTGGTGGTAACGACTCGCAATCAGTATGCCAGTAGCCCGCTGATTGTTACCGGTCTGCAAAACGGAGTGACCTATTATGTGTCGTTCTTCCCGACTTCTACAGACGGAGCAGTAAACACGAGCACTGCCAATCGTGTCACCGGCGTACCTAATCGACTTGCAATCTCTACGGTTCCCAGACAGAGTGGTAGCCTGACATATACGGGCAATACTCAAAGCCCGTCATGGAGCAACTATGATAGCTCCAAAATGACATTGGGTGGAGTTACAAGCGGCATCAATGCCGGAAGCTACAACGCCACCTTCACTCCCAAGGACGATTATTGCTGGTCTGACGGCAGCACATCTGCTAAGACGGTAAGCTGGGCTATCAGTAAGGCAGCAGGCTCTTTGAGTCTGAGTGCGACGAGCGTAGTTCTGAATAGTTCAGCCAAAAGCAAGACAGTTACCGTTACCCGTGCCGGTGACGGTGTAATTTCCGCACAAACCAGCGACGCCAGTGTTGCTAAGGTTTCTGTCAGCGGGAATGTGGTAACTATCCAAAGCGTGAACGATAAGACCGGTACGGCAACAATCACTATCCGTGTAGCTGCTGGTACAAACCATACTGCTCCTGGTAGCAAAACGGTTGCAGTATCTGCGGAGTTCCTGCCTGCTGTCGGCACTGCTTTGAACGACTGTTCTTGGGAGGACATCAGCAAGATCGCTGCGGCTGGTTTGGCAAGCCAATACTGGTCAGTCGGCGCAACAAAGACCATTACCATCAACGGTACAGTTGGAACGCTTTCTCTTTCCAACTTGTCTGTTGATGTTTTTATTTTGGGATTTGACCACAACAGCTCTGTTGAGGGCAGCAACAGGATTCACTTCCAGATCGGTAAGATCAGTAGTAAGTTGATTGGCCTGATTGACGGTGGCTACAATAGCTATTATACCAATGGTACAAAGTATTTCAATATGAACCATTGGGGCAACTATAACTATGGTGGCTGGGCTGGTTGCGATCTGCGTTACGATGTTTTGGGTAGTACCGATGTGGCTCCTTCTGGCTACGGTTCTGCTGTAACTACATCCAGAGTTGGTTATAACGCAAGTGCCACTTGTGCTACAAACCCTGTTGCGAATACGCTGATGGCTGCGCTTCCCGCTGACCTGAGAGCGGTTATGAAGGGCGTTACCAAGTACGCAGATGCCGTTGGTAACGGCTCCAATGTGGTTGCGAATGTTAAGGCATTCACCGATTACCTGTTCCTGTT
>ENA-UERK01000356-UERK01000356.1-human-gut-metagenome-genome-assembly--contig:-NODE-356-length-41280-cov-39.197680_pt1 | contig 41280 bp, 33 predicted proteins | sample MGYA00242957_ERZ507957 | MGnify/ENA primary metagenome ERZ507957 (study PRJEB26167, sample SAMN06115538) | human gut metagenome | host: Homo sapiens | place: China:Heilongjiang | collected 2015-11-06...
CCACGCCCCTCATGCCCTGTATCTGCTTTATGTATTCGAGGGGAATACAATCTTTTTCCCCGTACCATCTGAATGTTTATTGATTTTTAACTAAATTTGCTTATTTTCCTGTCTCTGAGAACCTTTACACCTTATTTATATATATGGTGATATTCTGTTAATAAATTCCCCGAATCGCGTGATATTCCTGATTCTCAGCACCCTCCAACCCAAAGTTTGTCTCCCGAAAAATTCGCCGTTTGGGTATTTTTTGCTAACTTTGCAGCTTGAAATGACTAAACGTTGAGATTTTGTATCAGAAAAGATTAGAAAACAATGATATCAGTTGAAGGATTGAAAGTGGAATTTGGCGTGAAGCCGCTCTTCCACGACGTGAGTTTCGTAATCAACGACCGTGACCGCATCGCCCTCGTGGGCAAGAACGGTGCCGGCAAATCTACCATGCTCAAGATTCTCTGCGGATTGCAGAAGCCGACGGCGGGCGTGGTGGCGATTCCCAACGAGACCACGTTGGGCTACTTGCCACAGGTGATGAAGCTACAGGATGACACGACCGTGAAGGAGGAGACTCGCAAGGCTTTCTCCCACAATACGGAGATGAAAGCCAAGCTCGACAAGATGCAGCAGGAGATGGCTGAACGCAGTGACTATGAGAGCGATGAATATGCTCTGTTGGTGGAAAAGTTTACCCAGGAGCACGAGCACTATATGATGATGGGTGGCGAGAATTATGAGGCTGAGATTGAGCGCACGCTCACTGGTCTTGGCTTCACCCGCGACGACTTCGAGCGTCCTACCAAGGAGTTCTCCGGTGGATGGCGTATGCGTATCGAGTTGGCGAAAATCTTGCTTCAGAAGCCTGATGTGCTCTTGCTCGATGAGCCTACCAACCACCTCGACATCGAGAGTATCCAGTGGCTGGAGCAGTTTCTCGCCCAGAGCGCCAAGGCAGTGGTCTTGGTGAGCCACGACCGTGCCTTTATTAATAATGTAACCAATCGTACCCTCGAAATCACTTGCGGCAGGGTGGAGGACTACAAGGTGAAGTATGACCAGTACCTCGTGCTCCGCAAGGAGAGACGTGAGCAGCAGTTGAGGGCTTACGAGAACCAACAGAAGGAAATCGCTGACATCAAGGACTTTATAGAGCGATTCAGATATAAGCCAACCAAGGCGGTACAGGTGCAGAGCCGTATCAAACAGTTGGAGAAAATCGTGCCTATCGAGGTGGATGAGGTCGATAACAAGCAGATGCACCTCAAGTTCCCTCCTTGCCTCCGCAGTGGCGACTATCCTGTCATCTGCGATGAGGTGCGCAAGGACTATGGCGAGCATACCGTCTTCGACCACGTCACGCTCACCATCAAGCGAGGTGAGAAGGTAGCTTTCGTCGGCAAGAATGGCGAGGGTAAGTCAACGCTCGTGAAGTGTATCATGGGCGAGATTCCTTTCGCCGGCACCTTGAAGATAGGTCATAATGTGCAGATCGGTTACTTCGCACAGAACCAGGCGCAGCTCCTCGATGAGAATCTCACGATTTATGATACCATCGACCGTGTGGCAACTGGTGATATGCGCTTGAAAATCAATGATCTCTTGGGTGCGTTCATGTTCGGTGGCGAGACTTCAGAGAAGTATGTGAAGGTGCTGAGTGGTGGCGAGCGCAGTCGTCTGGCGATGATCAAGCTCCTCCTAGAACCAGTCAACCTCCTGATTCTCGATGAGCCTACCAACCACCTCGACATGCAGTCGAAGGATGTGCTGAAGGAAGCCATCAAGGCATTCGACGGCACTGCCATCATCGTGAGCCACGACCGTGAGTTCCTCGATGGTCTCGTCGATAAGGTATATGAGTTTGGTGGTGGAAAGGTGCGTGAGCACTTGGGAGGCATCTACGACTACCTCCGTGCCCACAATGCCGAGAACATCAACGCTGCATTGGCAGCGAGTGAAGAAGCCAACGGCTCTGCTGGAAGACTTTCTTCGGGTGGTTCTCCTTCGGGTATTTCGAAATCCGCTGCCAATGCGACAGCCAATGGAAGCATTCCTGCTTCTGGCAAGCAGAGCTACGCCGAGCACAAGGAGCAGCAGAAGAAGATTCGAAAGGCGGAGAAGGCGGTGCAGGAGTGCGAGAAGCGCATCGCATCCCTCGAAAAACGCAAGAAGGAAATCGACGAGATGCTGATGAAGCCAGAGAATGCCACCAACATGGAACTCGTCACAGAATACACTTCTCTGATGAAGAAACTCGATGAGGAGAACGACAACTGGATGACGCTCTCCGAAGCATTGGAGGAACTGTCTTTATAAGTGAAGAATGAAGAATTCTCATGCAAACGATGAATCAATACAAATAACTAAATAATTACAAGCAAAAATGAACATTAAAATGATTATCCCGATGATGATGATTGCGGCAATGCCTATGGGCGCTGACGCACAGAACAAGTCGGGTCTTGTCATGCAAAACCTTGACAAGACAGTGAAGCCAGCTGATGACTTCTATCAGTTTGCTACAGGTGGATGGCAGAAAAACCATCCGCTCCCTGCTGCCTACAGCCGTTTCGGTAGCTTCGATCAGTTGGCTGAGGACAACAACAAGCGTATCAACGACATCCTCGCAGAGCTTCAGAAGAAGTCCTACAAGAAGGGTACCATCGAGCAGAAGCTCTCTGACTTCTACAAGCAGGCGCTCGACATGGAGTCTCGCAACAAGGCGGGCATCGCTCCTGTGAAACCTCTCCTCGACGAGATGGAGGCTGCCAAGAGCAAGGCTGACTTGGAGAAAATCCAGTTGAAGTACGCTGCTCAGGGTTACGGCGTGAGCTTCGGTGGCGGTTTCGGCGCCGACGAAAAGAACGTGACCATGAACATCTTCCAGCTCTCACAGGGCGGTTTGACCCTCGGTCAGAAAGACTACTATGTCAACAACGACGAGGCTACCGTAGCCATCCGTGAGGCTTTCAAGAAGTACATCGCCGATATGTTCAAGCTCTATGGTTTCTCAGCAGAGCAGGCTGAGGTGAAGGCGCAGGCTGTGTTCCAGCACGAGACGATGCTCGCCCTCATCTCTAAGAGCGCTACCGAACTTCGCAACCCACAGGCGAACTACAACAAGATGTCTCTCAAGGAGTTCCAGAGCAGCTATCCTAACCTCCACTTGGAGGAGATGTGCAATGCCGAGGGCATCAAGAGCGAGTTCATCCAGGATATGATCGTCGGTCAGCCAGCCTTCATGGAGGGTCTTGACAAGATTACCGCTGCCGAGAGCGCCGCTACCTTGAAGGCGTTGATGGAGTGGGATGTCATCACCAGCTCTGCTGCTTACCTCACCGATGAGATTCGTGAGTGCAACTTCGACTTCTTCGGCAAGACCATGAGCGGTCGCAAGGAGGATTACCCTCTCTGGAAGCGTGCCGTCAACCAGGTTCAGTCTCAGATGGGCGAGCCTCTCGGTCGCATGTACTGCAAGCGTTACTTCCCAGAGTCTTCCAAGAAGATTATGCAGACTTTGGTGAAGAATCTCCAGGTCAGTCTCGGTCAGCGCATCGACGCACAGACTTGGATGAGCGATACCACCAAGGCTGCCGCTCACCAGAAACTCGACAAGTTCTATGTCAAGATCGGTTATCCTAACAAGTGGACTGATTTCACCAACTTGGAGATCGACCCAAGTAAGAGCTTCTATGAGAACGTGATGGCATGCCGCAAGTTCGCTCACGACAAGCACATCAATGAGAAGGCTGGTAAGCCAGTGGATAAGGACGAGTGGTTTATGACTCCTCAGACCGTCAATGCTTATTACAACCCAACGACCAATGAGATTTGTTTCCCTGCAGGTATCCTCCAGTACCCATTCTTCGATGCCAAGGCTGACGAGGCGTTCAACTATGGTGCCATCGGTGTAGTGATCGGTCATGAGATGACTCACGGATTCGACGACCAGGGTCGCCAGTATGATGCCGACGGAAACATGAAGGATTGGTGGACAGCCAATGATGCTGCTGGTTTCAACAAGCGTGCCGACCAGTATGCCGACTTCTTCAGCAATATTGAGGTTTTGCCTGGTGTTCATGCCAATGGTCGTTTCACCCTCGGTGAGAACTTGGCAGACCACGGAGGTTTGATGGTTTCCTTCAATGCCTTCAAGAACGCTACCGCCAAGAAGCCTTTGAAGAACAAGGACGGCTTCACGCCAGAGCAGCGCTTCTTCCTCGCTTACGCTGGTGTATGGGGACAGAACATCACCGAGAAGGAGATTCGCAACCGTGTGAAGAACGACCCTCACTCTACAGGCGAGTGGCGTGTGAATGGTGCGCTCCCTCACATCAACGCATGGTATGAGGCGTTTGGCGTGAAGAAGGGTGACAAGCTCTTCATCCCAGAGTCTGAGCGCTTGGAGCTTTGGTAAGATAAGTCTTCAAATGATGCAAAAGCATCGTCTGAATGGTGAATAAATACGAATATAAGGATGTCAAAAGCAATTTTGGCATCCTTTTTTTGTGTATCTCGCTGAAAATGCGTAATTTTGCACAAAAATCAAAAGAAAGGAATTGTACAATGCCATTAAGATTACCAGATAAGTTGCCAGCCATCGAGCTACTCAAGCATGAGAACATCTTCGTGATGGACGAGAGTAGGGCGCACAGCCAGGAGATTCGACCTTTGAAAATCGTCGTGCTCAACCTGATGCCCCTCAAGATAACCACCGAGACCGACTTGGTGCGTCTTCTCTCCAATACCCCTCTGCAGTTGGAGGTGTATTTTATGAAGCTGAAGAGCCACACCCCTAAGAATACGCCGATAGAGCACATGATGATGTTCTACAAGGATTTCACCGAACTCTCCAAGCAGAAGTTTGACGGCATGATTGTGACGGGTGCTCCTATCGAGACGATGGAGTACGAGGATGTGGAGTATTGGCCTGAGATCATGGAAATCTTCGACTGGGCTCGCACGCACGTCACCTCCACGCTCTATATCTGCTGGGGTGCGCAGGCAGGACTGTATCATTTCTACGGTGTGCCTAAGTATCCTCTCCAGAAGAAGATGTTTGGCATCTTCCAGCAGAAGCCTCTCGACCCATCGCAGCCTATCTTCCGTGGCTTCGATGATGTCTTCAATATGCCTCAAAGCCGCCATACCGAGGTGCGCCGTGAGGACATCGAGAAGGTGCCGGGCTTGGATATCCTCGCCGAGTCGCCTGAGAGCGGTGTCAGCATCGTGATGGCTCGTGGCGGCCGTGAGTTCTTCGTCACCGGTCACCTGGAGTATGCGCCTAACACCCTCGACAAGGAGTACAAGCGTGACATGGGCAAGCGTGATGATGTCGATTTGCCAAAGAACTATTATTATCACGACGACCCTAACGAGGAGCCGCTCGTCACCTGGCGTGCTCACGCCAACCTCTTCTACAGCAACTGGATCAACTACTACGTTTACCAGGAGACGCCATATAATATCGAGGACATTAAATAGCATTGAGAATGAAAACATTGGAATTGTTGGCTCCTGCCAAGAATCTAGAGTGCGGTATCGCTGCCATCCAGCATGGAGCCGATGCCGTCTATATCGGTGCCCCTCGTTTCGGGGCACGCTCTGCCGCCGGCAACTCGCTGGAAGACATCAAGCAGCTTTGTGACTACGCCCACCAGTATGAGGCGAAGGTTCACGTCACCATCAACACCATCATCTATGACGATGAGTTGGAAGACACATTGAAGATGATTGCCGAACTCGACAAGATAGGTGTCGATGCCATCCTCTTGCAGGACATGGGCGTGCTGTCGGAAATCAGAGCCAACAATGCTTGGTTCCGTGAACTTCATGCCAGCACCCAGTGTGATACCCGTACCCCTGAGAAGGCGGAATGGCTTCGCAATCAGGGTTTCTGTCGTGTCGTCCTGGCTCGTGAACTCTCCTTGGAGGAGATCAAGGCAGTCGCTGACAAGAATCCAGGTCTTGCCCTCGAAGTCTTCGTGCATGGTGCCCTCTGCGTCAGCTATTCGGGCGTTTGCTATGCTTCCGAGAAGTGCTTCGGTCGCTCAGCCAACCGTGGTGAGTGCGCCCAGTTCTGCCGTATGAAGTTCGACCTCCTCGACTCCAACGACGAGGAGATAGAGCACCAGCGATACCTGCTCTCGCTCAAGGACCTCTGTCAGATTCGACATCTCAAGGAGTTGGCTGACGTCGGTGCCTCTTCCTTCAAGATAGAGGGCAGACTGAAGGACATCAACTATGTGAAGAATGTGGTGGCTGCCTACAATCAGGCGTTGGATGAGCTGGTGGCGATGTATCCGAAGCAGTATCGCCGTGCCTCCAGAGGTCATGTCGATTACACCTTCGTGCCAAATCTGAAGAAGACTTTCAATCGTGGCTATACCAACTACTTCCTCAAGGGTCGCCAGCCCGACATCGCTTCCTTCGACACACCGAAGGCGATGGGAGAGTATGTGGGCAAGGTGAAGGAGATAAGAGGCAACATCTCCTTCAATGTCTCTACGGTGGCAAGCTTCGCCAATGGCGACGGACTCTGTTTCATCAATGACGACCACGAGTTGGAGGGATTCCGTGTCAATCGTGTGATGGGCAATCGCCTCTTCCCGTTCCGTATGCCAGAGAATCTCCGTCCGGGCATGGCGCTCTATCGCAACAACGACCGCCAGTTTGAGGCTATCCTCTCTCATCCTACCGCCGAGCGTCGCATCCCTGTGATGATTGTGCTCAAGCCAGCGATGGATAAGACGGAGCAGGGAGTTATCTCTGGTGTCAAGGCTACGCTCTGCCTGCCGATTTATATGTCGGATGGATGGGCGGCGAAGGCGGTGGAGTTCTTCCGAGAGCTTCCTTTGGAGCCTGCCCGCCGTTCCCAGCGAGAGAATATGATTGCCCAGTTGAGCAAGTTGGGTGAAACAAAGTATGAGTGTAAGGAGGTTCGTCTGGAAGATGGCATGGAGAACTACTTCATCCCGAACAGCATTCTCGCTTCTCTTCGCCGTGAACTCATCGAGAAGATGGAGGAGAAGATGGCAGACCGCATAGAAGCTTCCAACGACCAGGGGGTAGAAAGAACTATCTTCAACAATGGTTATGGTTTCTCAGAGGTGAATGAGAACTTGATTGATGCCCAACAGCTCGTTTGGACACCGGAGTATGCCAAGTGGCCATACCTATATAATATTGCCAACTTCAGTGCCAAGGCTTATTACGAGGACCATGGTTTGGAGCAACCTTCGCCAGCCTTCGAGATTGGCAAGGAGGAGCCTACGGCCTGGAGTGCCACCGACGAGGCTTCGTTTGTGGCAGGCAGGGAGCATGACAAGGTGGCTCGTGAGCATCCTCATTTCATGACCAATGCCCAGGGCGAGTCGCTCATCATGCAATGCCGTCATTGCATCCGCTATTCGCTCGGCTATTGCGTGAAGCGAGGTGGACAGCGTCCTACTTGGAAGGAACCGCTCTACCTGCGTTTGGGCGATGGCAACAGATTCCGTTTGGAGTTCGCCTGTAATGAGTGCCAGATGAATGTTTATTCGGTTTAAGGAGTTAAAGAAGTTGGAGAAGTTATCGCTTCTCTAAGAAGTTGAAGACAATAATTTTAGGGCTAGGAATGAGCTCTCTAAGTTATTGACTTTAATTTCTGTAAATATGAAAAGGAGATTACTGATGGAAATGAAAAGGATGGGAGTGGGCTTTTCTGGACAGAAAAATAGCTTTCTGTTTTTCTGTTTTATGCTGGGCTTCTGCTTGATGCTCAGCAGTTGCTATCATCGCCATTCCGCCAAGCGCCAGCAGCATGCGGCATTGGTGGAGTATAGCGACAAGCAGCTCGACTCCATCTCCTTCTCTTCCACCCATCATTATACCAATAAGTATAATTTCGTGGTGGCAGCCGACTCCCTGGTGCTCATCAAGCAACAGCCGGAGGAGTACGTCAACCATCTTCAGATTGATTCCTTCTCCGTGAAGAAGAACTGCCTGTTGGTGGTGTCGGATATTCGTATGATACCGCAAGACTCCATCGACTCCGTCTGGGTGCAGTTGGCTACCGAGGAGAATCAGTTTGGATGGGTACACGAGAGCAAGATGCTGCCGAAGGTAGTGCCCGATGACCCCATCTCGCAGTTTATCATGACCTTCAGCAATACTCACTTGCTCATCTTCCTCGTCGTCATCGTGCTGATCGGTGTAGCCTACTTGGTGCGCCAGGTGCGCACGAAGAATGCCCGCATCGTCCATTTCAATGACATCGATTCGCCTTATCCTACCGCCTTGGTCTTGATGGTGTCGCTCTCCGCAGCCTTCTATGCCACCATCCAGACCTATATGCCTGAGATGTGGCGACATTTCTATTTCCATCCTACGCTCAATCCCTTTGCCGTGCCTAGGGTATTGGGCTTCTTCCTCGCTTCCGTTTGGGCGATATTGATACTCGGCTTGGCTTGTATAGATGAGGTCAAGCATCGTTTGGGAATCGGCGAGGCAGTGCTCTATCTCGGTGGTCTTGCCGGTGTCTGTGCCATCGACTATATCATTTTCAGTGTCAGCACCTTATACTTTGTCGGTTACATCATCTTGGTGGCATACTTCTGGTTTGCTATCAGAGCCTACCTGCATCGTTCTAGCAACTAATACGAAGTTTTTCCCACAGAAAAAAGGGGCGAGCCATCAGCCTCTAGCCAATGCCACGCCCCCGAATCTTCGAAGATTTGTTTTTGGTTACATGCAGCTATTCAAGCCGAATGTGGTTGCGACAGCTGTCAAGACAGTAATCAAAAACTGGATGATGTTGCTCTATGTGTTTTTCTTCATAGCTTACAGATTTTTTAGGTTATTAATCAAACTCTTTTGGACCATCAGTGCTGGAGCTTCCGCTAGATTCACTGCCCGTGCTTGAGCCACCCTGTGAACTGCCGCCTGGGTTGGTCTGTGAACCGCCAGCCTGCTCACCACCCGCGTTCTCGTCCTTCTTGTCTGGGTCCTCGATGTCGTTCTTGTCATCCGAGGTCACGGTCTTCACGATTTTGCCGTTGCGGTCGTAGCAAGTGATGCTGATGGAGGTCTCTTCGAGGGCCTTCTTCAGTTCGGTGGAAGGAGTGAAGATGAAGCGGCGGCTGGTGATGAGGGATGACTTGACGTCAGTCACATCTTCGACAGCCTTGGAGCGCACGCCGAAGCGGAGGGTGCCGAGACCAGGGATAGGGATGGAGTGACCCTCAGTTGCCCAGTCGGCTACTGCCTTGGTGTAGGCCTTGACGCAAGACTCCATGGCTGCCGGAGGCATGCCACAGTTGAGTGCCGCCTGTGCGATTACTTTGTTGTCAGCCAACTTGCTATACAGCTCAGGCTGCATCACAAACAAGTAGCGTGGGTCAGCCTTCTCACCATTCTCTTTCTTGGTGAAGTTTACGTTTCTCTCGATAGCTTTTACTTTAATTCCCATAGTATTGAATCATGTGTGTTTAAATGGTTGTAATATAATCGGTGGCAGTTTGCCGCCGATGTCGTTTCATAGATTTCGCTTGGTACCTTGTTTCTCTCTGAATGACGCTGCAAAGATACAACTTTTTCCCTGATGCCACAAGGTTTGTCACGCTACTCTGCTGTAAAAAATGTAACATTACGCTTTCTTTCCGAAACCGCCAAACTTTTCCCTCACATTTTCACGTTTTTCCGTAATATCATGCTCGCACAGCCACTCATCTCTATCAGATTAACGGTAACTACTCAGCACCCCCAGCAGCATGAGTTGGTTAATAGGACTCGTTAATAATTTATAAACTTGATTTTGTTTCAAATTCAAATCATTGTTAAAGCGGTTTCGTATGTATAGTCTTATGTATATGTAGGCTATAAAGGTCAAATCCGGGTTCTATTAGGACACCAGCGGTCACTGCGCACTTGCGCTGTCAAATTACGTCTTCAAGTAGACAGTTGTCAACGAGAGCCGATTTTGCGTTTCGGGCAAATATGAAATCTCCGTTAATGGATGTAAAACCATATTTGGTCATTTCACAAAAGATGCCTATCTTTGCATCTAAATGGCAAGACAGTGTACAGACATAGACGAAGTCATTGCGTAAGCCGAGTGACAAGCCAAGTGGTGGACAGCCAGGACACAAGGGAAGCACCTTGCAATCTGTCAGTACGCCAGACAGAATCATAAAGCATGAGCCTGCATACTGCAAATGCTGCGGTCGCCCATTGGATGGCATTGAGTACAGAAAAATCCGCAAGACGCAAATCATAGACATTAAGTTTGTCGTGGAGACTACCGAGGAACAGTATTACGAGAAGGTCTGCCAGTGTGGTTGCGTGAACAACTGCGATGCTCCCAACTGCCGCATCAAGTACGGTGACAACATCCGTGCGCTTGTCAGCTATCTGAACGTTGTGCAGTGTATCCCGTTCAAGAGAATAGCAGAGCTCATATCTGACCTGTGTGGCCGAAGGATGAGCGAGGGAACCATACAGAACATACTCAAGGGAAACAGTGCCAAGTCCGACAATGCATACGGGGAGATACGAAAGAGAATCGAGTGCGCTCCTGTTGTTGGAGCAGACGAGACCGGTGCCGCTGCGGGAAAGCAGTTGCACTAGAACTGGATATTCCAAACGGATGCTCTTACCTATGTGTATCAGTTGAAGTCGAGAGGTCAAGAAGCCGTAGATTCCAAGTTTCCTAATGGTCTGCCCCATTCAACACTTGTGACCGACAGAAAACAAACTTATTTCAAGATGAATGTCAAGGACCATCAGGTCTGTCTGGCCCACCTGTTAAGAAATGCCGAATATCTCAACGAACTAGACACAAAGCAGGATTGGTCTCGAAGGTTTATCCATCTGCTAGCGCACGCCATCGACCTTAGACGAAACAAAACTATCACGCAGAGAAAGATAAAGGTGCTGAAAACCAAGATGAAAAACCTCTTGGGAGAAAGTCTATCGCACCTCGACGAAGAGTTTGAGAGATTCAAGAAAGGCATCCTCAAGGTAAAAGACTCAATGCTATACTTGCTGTTGTGCAACATTAGGGTAACTACTCATGCCATGGGGTGCTGAGTAGTTACTCGAGTTTGTGGCTATAAAAGTGGATAATAACGAACAGAAAGGGAGTCTCATGCCCATCGAGGCATGAGACTCTTGTTGCTGCATTCATAATGCATTGAATTTTCTTCCTATCGGGTGCAAAGATTCTGTCTTAATCTTTCAAACTTTCCCTCGCTCAAGTTCATTTCCAATTTTCGATAATAACTCCCTCAAGTCTGCCTAAATGCTTGACATTATGGGTTACCATTACCATGTTGTTATGCACTGCCGAGGAGGCTATCCATAAGTCGGAATCTTCGATTATTTGCCCTTTCTTACGTAAATATGCTTTTTGTCTGACAAATTCCCTGATAGAGTCTGAAATTGTAACTATATGAAAACTAGTACATAGCTTTTCAATGATATAGGTGTTGGCTTTTGGATGCATACTGCATTCTGCTCCATACAATAACTCTGCAATTGTTATTTCAGAGATGTAACAATTGTCCCAACCGACGTGGTTTAGTTTCAAGGCTGTTTCTTGACGACGGCGCAATAAGTCAACACAAATGCATGTGTCAAGCAGATACTTCATAACATAATAGGTTCTGAATGTGATTTCTTGCTTTCATTGATCCATGAATTGATTTCGTTGGTTGATTCATCACCAACCCATGCCCCATAAAAGCATTCAAGCATTTCTTTGGTTTTTTCGTCATGGAACTGGAAGTCTTTTGGAAATTTGGATGTCAATTCTGAATTGGCAGACAAAGTTGCAGGATGAGCCTGTTTGGATTCATCGCTTCTTGTTTTGAACATATTCAAAAAGGCATGAAGTCCCTGATTGACAGCTTCAGCTATGCTGATGTTGTTTAACCTAGCATAAGCCGCCATATCATTATATGTTCTATTGTCTAATGTTACTGCATTCATAATCATTGAATTTTCTTCCTAACGGCTGCAAAGTTACACTTTCTTTCCGAAACCGCCAAACTTTTCCCTCACATTTTCAAGTTTTATCAAGAAATACTCATTCACTTCTTCCCCCCTCGTACTCCTCTTCCCATTTCTCCAGGAAGCGTATCAGGGCGTTGCGCATGAAGCCGGCGGGATTCCTGAGCGACCTGCCTTGCGACTCCAACTTGCGGCGGTAGTCGCTCTCATGGTTGAAAAACTCCGACACCTCAGGCAGCATCGCATACTTGATGCGCTGGGCGAGGTCAGCAGCCACTCGCTCGTCCAAGCCCCATACGATCTTCAGCGACACACGCACGCACTCCTGGTAGCTGGTCAACTTCTCCAGTCGCGCTCCCTGCGGATGCTCGTCATCGACATGGGTGAAGAAAAACTTCACACGCTCCGGCTCCTGCGTGCGGTCGTCGCCCATGCCATAGTCGGGCTTATACTTGAAGTGGATGTCGAGCTGCTTGTTCTGGTACAGCAGTTCCATCTCCTTGCGAGCCGGCTCCAGCACCTTCTTCGCCACTTCCGAATAGCTCTTGTACGTGTCCTTGACGGTGAAAGCCTTGCTGATGAATTCCAGTCGCAGCGTCCTCCCCGTACGGGAGAAGAAGGCGTTGTAGAAACGGAGCAGTTGGCGAGAGGCGAAATGCTTGAACAAGAAGTAGGACTTCAGGTTGATGCGATGATAGCCCATCTGATTGCTCAGGTAATAGCGCAACACTTTCAACTCGATGTCGAGATCGACATAGTCGTACTTGCCCACATGGCAAAACGATGCCTTGAAGAGACGGTCAAACCACATGTACTGGATGGCAGTCGAATGCTGGCGATAGGGTATGCCAATCCGTTTGCTCGACATCTCGGTCAAGGCCTTCTTCAGTTGGTTGTAGTGTGTCTTGTCGGGTTCCAGGAGTTGCAATTTCAGTCGTCTGTGACGTTTCTGCTCGGAGTTCTCCTCCTTGGAGAAGACGAGAATGTTGTTGTTCTTGTAGCTGGTGATGGCATCGCTGATGTCGCTCTGGCACGCCTTGATGATGCGCATCAAGACCATCTCCTGGTACCTCGTGTAGTCGGTTAGCGTAAATGTCTGAACGCCAAACTCTAGGATGACTTGCTCGTCATCATTGTTTTTAGTCATTGGATTTCTTTTCCTTTCTTTTCTAAATAATTATAAAGTATCAGCAGGGAAAGGAAAGGCGAGAATTTTTCTACCATGATGCAAATTACGCCAATGTCATATCGCTATGAGTTTGGCATATGCGGAAACTAATTTGCATATTTTCATAAGATAAAATTCTGTGCCAAACCATAGCCCCTGCTGAATTTCGTTGTTCATTCAACAGACGCATAAGGTCTGGACAGGATTTCTTATGAATCACCTGAAAGAGGTTTCCGTGTCTCTTTTGATCAGGCTTAGGTAAAAATCCTATCAATCGAGCCGACTGCCCCGAGGCTTTCTCACCTCGAAACATTGATTTTGGCTTTCTCGGCGACAAAAGTACTACAAATATTCGAGACTCGCAAGCATTTCTCTATATTTCTTCAATTTTTTTTCTGACTCAGCTTTCGCAAGTACGAAAGTTATAGAAGTTATCACTCCTGCGATAGGTGTCTCACGAGATAACCAAATTTCGCAGAATTTTTCGAAAATCCTCCCAGCTTTCCATATTTTGTTTTATAAAATACAATATATCCATATTATAGGGCGAAAATCCGATTCTTAACTATCAGATATTCAGATAAATGCCTTTTTTCGCTCTACCGTGAATGCAACCTTCGTTGCCTCAAATACCACTCATTGCAACCTTTAGGGACCCGTGAATGCAACCTTTCGACTGAGGGGCAACCGTGAATGCAACGTTGCTCTCATTTCGGGAAAATGGGATAACTGTTAAATAACTTGCACTCTGTCATTTTTCTCCCTAACTTTGCTGTGTCGATTAATGAAGCACTTTATTATGTCGGTGCGTCAATGACGTGATGAAGAATGAAATGATATGTTTGATAAGTGAAAGATGAGTCATAATGATATCTTTTGTGTCATTTTTGTTTGTATGAATTGTTTACAAAGCGAAAACGGAGTGGGGAGGGAGAAATCATCTCCTTACCCCACTTTATTTTATACCTAACTAGGTATAAATTCGCGCCTAACTAGGTATGAAATTTTACCTAGGCAGGGAGCAAAAAATCCCTGGTGCTGGAGAAATTGAGGATTCAGAAATATTTTGACATCGCATAAATGATGGCAGAAGTCAGATCTGCCCATGAGTTGTTTTATATAATATATTTGACTATGAAAAGAATGATAACCATGATTGTGCTGCATTGCAGTGCTACCCGTTGCAACCGAACCTATTCGGTGCAACAGCTTTACCACGACCATGTGGAAGTGAACCGTTGGAGCTACATCGGCTACCATGAGTATATCCTGCGCAGTGGCAAGGTGGAGCCTACCCGTGCCCTGCATCTCCCCGGTGCCCATGCCAAGGGTTTCAATGCCCACAGCATCGGTGTCTGTTACGAGGGAGGCTTGGATGAGGATGGCAATCCTGCTGACACTCGCACGCCAGAGCAGAAGGTGGCGATGGCGAGACTCATCGTGCAGTTGCACCAGCAGTTTCCTACCATCAACAGGGTGCTCGGCCATCGTGACTTGCCGGGCGTACACAAGGCTTGTCCCTGCTTCGATGCCACGGAGCTGCAAGGCTTGCTGAAGGTGAGAAACATGGATGAATTGGATGTCTGGCTGGCGCAGCATCAGGAATGGGTGAGGGGCGAAGCGAATCTGAGAAAGGAGGTGAAGGATGGAAATCAGAGTAGAGCGTGAGATCAGTTTTCGCCTGGCGGTACACGGCAGACTCCTGATAGATGGCGACCGAGTCTGTGATACCTTGGAGAACGGGGCGTCTTGCATGGAGCCCGGCAGTTATCCCCTCGTCCGTTCTTACTCCCTCTTCTCCGCCGCCAACGGCATCCATCGCCTGGGCGAGAAGATAGCGGTAGGAGAGTGGCAGTATCTCGGCTTCCTCGTTCGCACGCAGCCTGTAAGAGAGCAGCTTCTCACCTACATCCGTCAGTTGCGTCATCGCCAGGTGCCCCTCGTCCTCGTCATCAGTGAGGAGGGGATGCAGCGATTGTAAAATACCAAAAGAGCCGTGGAGATTTCCTTTCTCCACGGCTCTGCTAGTTATATCTTGTTTTTTACACTTCCTTGCAAACAACCATCTCTGCTCCACGATACATCACGACAATTTTGTGGAGAGTGGTCGTTTTCACAGCCTCCCTCACCATATCGCTATCAGCATATCTGTTTACCTGTGCGGTGGCTGTCTCCAATAGATGTTGCACTTGCTCATCGCTGATGCCCGACTTGCAATACTTCAACTCTATGATGTAACAGTCCTTCATGTCCTTGTAGATGTCACAGAGAGGGGAGAGGAAAATGTCGGCATATCCTCCATCGGTGTCCAACTCGGAGATAGGGCGATAGAACTGGTTCTGACAAGTCATCGCCAGAGTGAAGCCATGCACGAATGCCTCGCCCTTCTGTTTGTCTCGCTGTGAGGAATGACGCTTGAGGGTGTCGGCGATGAATTCGAAGTAGGACTTATATTCGCCATCATAGGCTAGACGACTTTCTAGTTTTCCCTTGCCGTATGTATCGTAAGCCAGATCGTTCTCCTTGTAGGTGTCAAGCAGATAGGTGTAGATTTGGTCACGAACCACCTCGTTAGGGATCACGAACTTGGTCATTCCCTGATAGGTTCCATCTATCGTCACCATTCCGAAGTAGAAGAGAAGGCTCAGAAAGTTGTCTGGGTCATTAATGCGCTCTGCAGGGAAATGCTCCACCAACTTGCCCGTGACGTATCCCTGGGTGACCAACTGCTGGATGATGCTGGCATCGTGGGCAAACTCCTTGTCATGACGGATGAGCATACGGAGTTTGTCATAGTCCATGCGCACATTGCTCTCCACCATGGCGTCTGGAATTTCATAATCGTTGCGTATGTATTTGTCTAGGAAGTTGAGTACCATCACGGAGTTGTACATCGTGGTCTTCCCATAACGTTTAATGGCAAAGCAATAGTTGTCATACCATGGCTTCATCACCTCGATGAGTTCATCCACCGTATGATTGAATGGTAACACACTAGAATAGTACTCCAGCATCTCTCTTACCTCTTCTTCGGTAAAGCCAGTCATCTCGTTGAACTCGGGATTCAGCGAGTAATTGGTGCCAATATTGAAACCGCTGGTCAGGTCGTCCATCGTCACGGGACTCACGCCTGTCACGAATACACGCCCAAGGCTGTTGACCGAGGCACCCTTGATGGTGTCGAAAAACTTGCGAAGGTATCCCTCGCCGTGAGTCTGTTTCAGGTATCTGCCCTCGTGAGCTTGGTTGGCAAGAATCTGATTGGTGAAGTGGTCGTACTCATCGATGAAGAGATAGATTTTCTGACCTACCTTTCTACATTGAGAGCATAGGTAGTCCAGCTGCTCTACAGCGTCTTTCTTGGCATTTAGCCCCTCCTTGGTTCCTTCGGGCAACAAATGCTCATAGACATCCACAAAATAATTGAAATGCGTGTTGCAATAAGCATCCATCCCTCGTTGGTAGTTGTCGAGATCACCCACAATGACGGCAAAGTTGAGATCAAGAACAAGGTATGAGTTGTGTTCGGGAGTCGGGTTCTGACCGATATAGAGGTTGCCGAAGAGCGTCTCGAAGTCGTCTTTCTTGTTGATGTCGTAGTAGTGTTCCAGCATGCTGATGGTGAGCGTCTTGCCGAAGCGGCGAGGACGGATGTAGAAGAAATACTTGTTGGCTTCTTCCACGTCCCAGATGAAGGGAGTCTTATCTACATAGTAGCAGTCTTCCTTGATGATAGCCTCAAAATTTTGCATTCCGTAAGGGATGCGCTTGCGATAGATTCGCTTTTCTCTTTGTCTGATAGCCATAGTGCAACTTGTTATTTGTTGCAAAACTACAACTTTTATTTGTAACCTCCAAATTTTTAGGAGGAAAAATGAAAGGAATCTACAAAGGTGGACTTATGACTCTCTGTCACGCCATGTTGTATATCATTGTTTCGCATGATGGAAATTGTTATTCGTAAGATAAAAAACTATGTCAAAGTTTTGCCGATTTCGACCGAATTTTATACTTTTGCAGAAAATTCATCATTTAAAGCTAAATCTCATGAGAAATTTAACGTTCAAATCTTGGGTTCTCTTGCTGATGTTGTCGTTTTGTGCTACCCATGCATGGTCGCAAAACGAGTTGATCAGCTATAAGCTCAATCTCGTCAAACACCCCTATACCAAGAAGTGTGGGTATGCTTTTAAGGAGCAAAACATCAATAGTCCGATTCATGGCACTACTTCCACTGCCATCAACTGGTTTGGAAAGGCCGGTTCAGTGTTGATTTCGAAGTCGGAGGCAGACCAGATAGATTGGGCGATTCCTCCTCATTATGACAAGGCTGCCAATAAGTTCCGTGAAAACCTTGCGATGGTGACAGTTGCGGGAAAGACGGGCTTTATAGATATGTATAACCGTTTCATTATTCCTCCCATTTACGACAAGATGGATGATCTTGATGGTTTCCACCAAGGATTGGCGGCTGTCTCCAAGAATGGAAAGTGGGGGTACATTGACAAACAAGGCAAGGTGGTGATACCTTTCGAGTATGAGGATGCTGATGCCTTTACTGATGACATGGTAGCTGCGGTGAAACAAAATGGTAAGTGGGGAGCTATCAACGTGCAAGGAAAGGTGGTGGTTCCTATTGACAACAAGGTGAAAGCAGCGATGATAACCGTGCCTATCAGCAACAAGGCTTGGAGGGCTGCCTCAAAGGAGGCAAAAGAAATGAAGAACAATGGTTCTTTTGACAAACTCTTGGATGCTATTCATCAGGCTTCTGCTGCCACTAATGAGAAAATAGCCAAGAACTGGCGTCAGAAACTGATATATAATAAGGTGGGAACTGCTGACTCTCTGGGTTATAAGGACGAGTATGAAAGGATGATTGTGCCACAAGGTTATGACAAGGTGGTACTCGACAAGGATGATGCGGTATTCTTGGTTTCCAAGTCTGGACTTTGGGGGGCTTACCTTTACAACGGAGCCAAGCTTATCAATCCTTGTTTTGACTCGATGTCGCCATTTAGCCAGGGTAAATCTGATGTCACGGCATTGAATGTCAAGGGCTGGATTGACTTGGAGGGAAACCTTGACCCGAATTTGCTGTACGATATGGTGAATATGGGCATACAACAGGAGGGAAATAGTAAAATTGCCGCAAGAAAAACCTACGAAAGGGTGCTGAGTATCAACCCAGAGTATGCGTCGGCGTACAACAACCTAGCTTTGATAGACATCGAAAATAAGGACTATAACAAAGGTATGCGCAAATTGAAATTGGCTCATGAGTTGGTACCCAATGATAGTGTCATTGCGAAAAACCTACAATGGGCTAAGGACTCTCGAAAGGAGAGACGTTCGGAAAGATGGTCGAAAGGCTTTGAGATAGCTGGTGCCATCATCGGCGTCGCAAGTACAGCATATAGTACCTATTCGTCTATCAAGGGAGGCGGAACGGCTACGGCTGGTGATATGGGCAGTGTGGCGAGTGCTGGAGGAGCATCGTCATCGTCTGGAAATCTTAGTTCGCATGGTGGGGCATCTACAGGCAAGTGTAAGCATTGTGCCGGTTCTGGCACTTGTAGTCCTACTGGCTCCAACAGAAAGTCGTATTGTAGTGGTTCTGGTTTGTGCGGTTACTGTCATGGTACAGGATGGAACTCTGCTGGAGGAGACAGGGCTAAATGTACTGCCTGCAATTGGTCTGGCAAATGCAAGTCTTGCAATGGCACGGGCAAGTGCAAGTATTGTCATGGAACAGGCAAGGGCTAGCATCGTCTTTTCCTCTAGATATACAAAATCGCCGCATATCCTATGTGAGGGGATATGCGGCGAATCTTATGATGGGATATTGAATTTTACTTGAAAAGCTCTGCCAACTTGGCGGCAAGTTTCTCGCCACGAGCATCGTCGCTCTCGGCTACTACCTTGCCCTCGCTATCGAGTAGATACATCGTAGGTACTGCCTTGACACGGTATTGGTCGGCTACGGCAGGAGAGAGGAAGTTAGGCCATTGCAATTGCTCTTCCTTGACCGCCTTCTTCCAAGCATTGGCGTCCTTGTCGATGGAGATGCTTACCACCTGCAGGCCCTTGTCCTTGTAGAGCGCATACTGCTTCTTCACGTTAGGGATCTCACGACGGCAAGGTCCGCACCATGAAGCCCAGAAGTCCAAGACCATGTATTTCTTTCCCTTGAGGAGGGATGCCAAGGTATGGGTCTTGCCAGCCTCGTCCTTCACGGTGAAGTCAGGCACCTTCTGACCTACCTGTCCAGCACGGTAGAGCTCTTGGTACATCTTCTTACCATAGTAGGAATTCTTCGCCTCATCAGAGAACTGGTCGTAGAGAGGACGCTGTTGTGGAGTGACATAGCTGAAGAGATTCATCATCATCATAGGTCCCCAAAAGGAATCCTTGTTGCTCAGTATGAGACCTGTGAATTTCTCCTCGACGAGTTTGAAGAACTTGTTATCTTCTTCTGCCATGTCCTTGTACTCCTGCGAGTTCTTGATCTTGTCCTGCTTAGCTTTGTCCTTACTCTTGTATGCCTCGTTTTGTGCCTTGAACAAGCCAGCGTACTTCTTCTCGAAAACGTGACGAATGTCGTTCAGTGAGTCGCGAACAGCTTTCATGGAGTAGAATTTGTCTGTGAGGGGAGAACCTGTGACTTTGACCTGAGAGTAATGATAATAAGGTGTGCCATCATGTGCTTTGTCTGATGTAACTGTTGCATTGACGGTAGCATTTTCATCATCTACCATGATTTGGATGTAACCATAACTCTCATTCACCATCAGGTCCACACACATCGGTGCAGGAACGCTACCTGTCAAGGTGAACTTTCCATCTTGTATGGTAGTCGTGGCAATTGGTTTCTCCTTGGCATAGCTCATAGGAGAGAGAATCAGTTGGGTTCCATCAGGAAGTCCTGCGATGCTGCCGCTTATCTTGAAGTCGCCAGCCAAAACTGACATTGCTGCCATAGAGGCAAACATAGTCATCATCAATTTCTTTTTCATGATTATTGTTTAGTTGTTTCGATTCTTAATAGATGGCACAGGGTGGACACCCTGTGCCGAAATATTTATTCTGCATCAAGGCAAGTCATGCCTACAATCTTGCCCCAACCTGTGGTGATGACTGGGTTCTCGTCGCCTGCGCCGAGCATAGGACCCCACATGCTCTGAGGCACACCATAGTTGTTATCTACCTCATACTGGATGAGTTTGCCTTCCTTCTTGCCCTCGTTCCAAGTCGCAATCCAGAAGATGCAGTTGCTGGTAGGCCAACCACCGCCTGCACTACCATAGGCATAGATGGCTGTGACCTCTTCACCCGATTCACATGTGTAGATGGTGTTGGAGATGTCTTGTCCACTAGATGTGGAGAATGAATATACGGCATTGTCGGTAGCGTAGTAGAACGCATAGCCACCCGTGCATGCAGCAAAGAGCTTGGCGTTCTTGATGTCGGTACAACCATTGAGATTAATCTTGGCACGATCGCCGCCATTGGAGAGGTCGCCGTCATCCACGACATTGTAGAAGAGGAAACGATAGAGCCAGATGTCGCTGCCATCTTCCATAATGCAGCAGGTTTCATTGCCACCACCATTGAAGATAAACTTCGGATCGGATGGAAGCTTGTTGGCATCGAGATAAGCGTCGCCATTCGTGCCCTTGAAGGCGGTGACGGAAGTGCCATTGCTGAAGTATGGGCGGAATCGCTTGTTCTTCTCATCGTAAATCACCTGGTAGGCATTGATGGCTCCTGTGACTGGTCTCCATGATGCCATTGTGCTATACATCAGATAAGGTGCTGCCTCATAGTCGCCTGCTATAGGAGCGGAGAACTTGCGGTCGTTTGCCTTGTTGGCATAGAGCACATGGAGCTTGCCATCGTTGATGAGGAAGTCACAGTTGTTGGTATAGAATGAAGTCTCTGGATTGAAGTTCTCTGGCGTGTCATAGAACATGTTGCTCCAGTCGTTCATAATGTCGAGACCTACGCTGTTGATGCGGTAGAGATTCTTGTCGGTGGCTACGAGATAACCATCCTTTGAGGTCTTGCCCGTATGTGTGCCGTGAATCCAGCGAGGCTTGCCCTCCAGGTAGGTGCTCTTGAGCTTGTGGTATGCATCGTAGATGCAAGTGTCGCCATAGATGAGCATCAATGGTGAGCCGTAGAACTCCAAGGTGGTGTTGCCCTCACGCTCGCTGAGGAGGCAAAGTCCCGAAACCTTATCACTCTCATTGACCATGGTGTATTGTTCCTCAGCCTGATAGTAAGCTCGCATGCCCGTGATGGAATCCTCCGCCATCATATAGAAGCGATAGTAACCTGGTTTCAGATTGACGGTCCAGTCGAGTTTCTTGGCATAGCCGATGGTGTCGGCAGGAGGATACTCCATGATGTTGCCATTCTGTACAGATTGGTAGCGACCTTGTGTAAGGGTGAGTACAAACCAGCGATAGCGCAAACGCTCAGGATGGGAATAGGTGACATTAGGCTCAAACTCGATATGGTCGCCAGGGTTGAGGTTGTAAGACAACGCCATGCGGTTGGCGATGCCCACGGTATCAATCTTGATGACGCCCGCTTCCTCCTCGGTCTTGTAGTCGTAGTTGCCCTCATCACTGTAGCAGGAGGAGAGAGACCCTGCTACCAGTGCGATGAAAGCGATGATCATATATCTTAATCTTTTCATGTCTCTAGAAATTTTTGTTTGTTAAGATGTTTCGGATGTTTCGTTGCCAAGCTAGAATGTTACCAGCACGCCATTCTCGTCACGCAGTGGAGAGTCGGGGTGCTCCTCATTATACTTGTTGAGGGCATTGACAAACTTGATCTTGTAACTCTGCAATTCTGCCCACGACATCATATCGGTGTCAAAGCCAGTGATGCCGCCTGCATTGGCTATCATGAAACGGTACTTGGTGGTGCTGTACTCGCCAAAGAACTCCTCTAAGTCATCCCAGTTGGTAGGCTTCGATACCATATCGTTCCAGATGACGAGGATATGGTTTTCCTCGTTGACACCCGGTGCGAAGTCATCGGATGTTTGCACCTTGATGTAGAGCTTTACGGATTTCTCTTGCAGGAGGGCTGCTCTCTTCATGGTGATGGGGAGGATGCCCTTGCTTTCGCCAGCCTTGATGACTACGCTAGTCGGGAGAACATAAAGATCTGAGGTGGCGGTCGATAGGGATTCATCTATTGCCACGTTGGCAGTACGGTCATGGTCTGCCACTGGTCCCATCACGCATACGTTAATGTCCATGCTCATTTCGGTTGTCTCCTCCGTATAGGTGGCAAACGAGAAATTGAGCGAGTCGGTGCCCGATGTGTAGTTCTTCGGCCCTACGAGTCTTACTCTCGCCTGGTCTTGGTATAGGAAGTCATCGTCAGAGCAACTGGCGAAGCTGAGCATCGCCACTGCCATCAGAATCAGATAATATATATTTTTCATTTTCATTCTCTTATCATTAATATGTTATGTGAAACTTTAAGCTATAGAATTCTTCGTTCTTCACTCTTCGTTCTTCACTTCCATTTAGTTCTCATAGCCTCCAAACTCCTGGTCGCTGCTTGGTACTGGCAATACATAGACGTTCTTGCTTGGTCGTACGCTTGCACCCTTGATCTCGGAGGCGTTCAGACGCTTGTAGTAGAAGAAGAGTTGACCGCCTTCGCCCACAAACTCCTTGCGATATTCCTTGTAAATCTCGTTTTGGATGTCGTCTGAGGTCATGGTGGTATAGTCGAGTGGGAAGAGGCTCAGGTTGCGTGCCTCCCTTACCTTGTTGAGCAACTCGACGGCTTGATCTGGGTCGCTGTCCTTCAGGCATTCGGCGGCGATGTAATAAGCCTCGCTTAATCGGAGCATCGGATAAAGGTTGTTGTAGCTGCTGCCTTCCACATACCATAGCTTGCACATGTATCGCTGGCTGCCGTCCTGCTCATATCCCTTGAGGTATCGCCAGTCGTTGCCATAGCCCTTGCCCAACTCGTAAATTTCCTGTGCCTTGGTCTCGGAAGGCGTGAGGGCAGAGGTACCACCCTTGGAGGTGAAGTACTTGTTGGCGGTGTCTTCCCAGTCGTTGATGACGAGATGGAAGATGTGCTCGGTGCTGAACGACATATCGACCTCGTTCAGCTTGCTGCTCTGCATCGAGGTGGCATCAACGAAATGGAATGGTAGGCTATTTCCTTCAGACTCATTCACGTCGATGATCTCTTGTGCATACTTCAGTGCGTTCGCCTTGTCACCCATCCAGAGGTAGGCTCTCGCTAGGGTGAGGGTGGCTGCGTAATAGTTGAAGTATGGCACACGCTCGCTGCGCTGATAATAAGGGCTGTAGCCTATTTTTAGAGAATCGTGCTTCAAGTCCTCACGTGCGGTGAGCAAGTCGTTGACGATGAGCTGCATCGTTTCGCCCACAGTCTTCTGCTCTTTTACCTGAGTAGAGTATTCCGTGACGTAAGGTACTCCCTTGGCATTGTTGTCCATCGCAGGAGCACAGGCGAAGAGGCGCATCAGGTCGAAGTGGAGATAGGCACGGAGTCCGTATGCCTCGCCACGATATACGTAATAGTTGTTCTCTGAGAAGCGGGTGGAATCCGCCTTGTCGATATTGCGTATCATGATGTTGAGGTTGGCGATGGCATTGTAGGTGCTGTTCCAGATGGTGTTGATGGTACTCTCCACGCTGCTCTGCGAGTAGTCGTACTGTGAGGCATATCGCCAGTCGCCATTGCCATCCACGTCATAGTTTTGCGAGAGGACCTCGGTGAAGCCGATTCCCATGTTGAGACCATACATCGAGGTGCTGCTCATGGCAGTATATACACCCGTGAGCTGGTCTTTGTATCCGCCCTCTCTGCTGAATTGCTCTTCCTCCTTAATCTGTGACTTCGGACTCACGTCGAGCCAGTCGTTGCAAGAGGTGAGTGCCACGAGAGTCAGGGCGATGTATATGATATTTCTGAATGTCTTGTTCATAATCCTATATCTTGTTATACATTATTATAAATTAGAAAGTAACCTGTGCCGAGAGCGAGAAGGTACGTGCGAATGGATAGGTGGTACCACGCTCGGTCTTCACGGATGAGATGGTGAAGAGGTCGTTGGTGTAAGCACTGATCTTCAGACGCTCCAGGAAGGAGTTGCGCACGAACTTGCAGTTGCGGAAGTCGTAGTACAACGTGATGGATGCCATCGTGAAGAGACTGTAGTCTTGTACGAAACGTGAGGTAGGGTAGGTGACGCTCTGGTCGCTGATGGCCTTGTAGAGTGCCATGTCGCCTGGCTTCTGCCAACGGTCGCTATATACTCGACGATCGACATTGTACTGGAGTGAGGCATTCTCTACCTTGTCAACGAGGGTGGAATTGTAAATCTGACCGCCCCAACGATAGGAGGCACTGATATTGAATCCCCATCCATTGATCTCGCCATTCACACCGAAGTTGCCATTGTACTTAGGTTGGGTGTCACCACATACCACCTGGTCGGCGATGTCGTAGTCGTAGGTCACCGAACCATCTTTCTTGACGAAGATTTCCTTACCGTTTTGTGGGTCGATGCCGAGAGATGGCACTGCCCAGATGGCGGTCATGGAGCAACCCTCGTAGTACTTGACCGAAGGTGTGGTGGTGTTGTTCTTCAGCATGTTCTTGTCCTGCTCGTCGTTCCAGGCACGGAGGGAGTTGGAGATTTTCTTCAACTTGTTCTTGTTGTGTGCCATGTTGGCGAAGAGGTTGATGTAGTCACGTCCCTTGTTGGCAGAGAATACACGATAGTTGAGGTAAAGTTCGATACCCTTGTTTTGTGTTTCGCCGAGGTTATCTACGTAGGTAGAGAAACCTGTGGTACCCGGCACGGTGACATTGGTGATCATTCCCTTGGTATTCGCCACATAGTAGTCGATGCGACCGGAGAGACGGTTCTTGAAGAAGTTGAAGTCGAGACCGATGTTGCTATCATATTTCTCCTGCCAGTGTAGGTTCTCATTGGCAAGTCCCTTGACATAAGAGCCGATGTAGCCATTGTAAGACGAACCATTGTAGTACATGAAGGTGGCCATGGCATCGTAGGAACTAAAGCCTTGACTACCCGTATATCCGAAGGAAGCACGGAGCTTCAAGCGGTCGATGAAGCCCAACTTCTTGATGAACTTCTCATTGTGGATGTTCCAACCGCCTCCGACAGACCAGAAGGAACCCCATCGGTTGTTGCTACCTGTCTCGGAAGAGCCCGTGAGACGATAGTTGGCATCGAAGAGGTAACGCTCATCGTAGGAGTAATTAACGCTGAGCAATCCACCGCAGTTGCGAGAGATACCCTCAGTGCCCGTAGGTCGGCTGTTCTTGGCATACTGTACGGCGAAGGTGATGTCGTCCATGAAGTCGTTAGGGAAACCTTCGGCTGCTATGCCTACCGTGTTGTAGCTATTGTTTGCCATGCTCAACTGGCCATTGCTGAAGATGAGGTGCTTGCCTATCTGCTTGGAGTATTGTGCACCTAGCTCTGCGTTGATGGCGGTATATTTTCCGTTGGACTGATTGTAGGTACCCTTGCGATACACGTCGGTCATGGATATAAAGTCGGTGTGGTTGGCAGGTTTGAATACATCGCTCGTAGTCGTCTTGCGGATGATGCCAAACTTGCCTGTCATTCTCCAACTCTGGTTGATCTGCCATTCCAAGTAGAAGTTGTTGGTGATGGTCGTGTAGGTGGAGTTGTCTATCGTGTTGAGAGTAGTATTGTAGAGCGGATTGTAGTAGTCGCCCACCTGACCAGCGTTGTTGGTGTAGGCGTATGCCTTGATCAGGTTGCCCTTGTCATCATAGATGCGGCTATAAGGGTTCATTCTGTAGTAGTTGGAGAAGGAACCGTATGGGGAATTGTTGCTACTGTTGTAGTCGATGGTGAGTTTGTTGCGGAAGATGATGTTCTTCAGGCGATAAGCCAGGGTGACACCTCCAGAGAAAGTGTTGCGGTCGCTGCCTTTCATCGCTCCCTCGATATTGTTATAAGAGAGGTTGACACCATATTGCAGACTATGCTGACCGCCTTCGAGATAGAGGGAGTGCTTGTGGCCTACTCCTGTGTGGACAGGTTGAGCGAGCCAGTCGGTATCAATGCCACGCAATACATCTCTAAGTTTGTTGGCGTATGTCTTGTCGAGGGCAATCTGGGTGACGGCATTGTCGCTGCTGTAGAGTCCTGCCATCTTCTCCACCTGTAGCTTTTCCGATGCGTTGCAGAGGTCATAGCTGCTGAGGTCTGGCACTTCAAGGTCGATGCCGCCCGTATAGGTGATGCGCATTTTACCCTGCTCAGGTCGCTTGGTCTCGATGACAATCACACCATTGGCAGCCTTTGCACCATAGATAGCCTTGGCAGTGGCATCCTTGAGCGATGTAATGCTCTCCACCTGGTTCATGTCAAGGTCGAGAATCTTGGTTAGCTCTGTCTCGAAACCATCGAGGATGAAGAGAGGTTGGTTGGCACTGGAGGCATATTCGCCTTGTACGCTGGAGATGGTGGAAGCACCACGCATCTGGAAATCTGGCAAGGCGTTCGGGTTACTACCGGCACTCAGGTTCTCTATCTGCATGAATGATGGGTCGATGTTCTTGAGACTCTGGAGCACGTTGGAGTTGCCGACACGTTGGAGCTCATCGCCCTTGACGGTTGTCACAGCACCAGTAAAGGTATTCGCCTTTCGGGTGAAAGTACCATTGACCACCACTTCCTCTACAGCTTTCGCATCCGGATTGAGCACGATGTGCATGTTTGAAGTGGCACGCACGTTCTGCTGTTGCATGCCGATGGAAGAGATGACGAGTCGTGCGCCACGAGGCCATTTGTTGAATGAGAACTTACCATTGACATCGGTCACGGTGACATCTTTCGTGCCCATGATTCTGATGGTTGCACCGATGACAGGCAATCCGTCTTCCGATGATGTGATAGTACCCGTGATGCCGCTGCGGTTGTCGTCGTATGCTTCCTTGTGCTCACGCAAAGTAACGTTTACAAGGTTGCCTTCCTTGGAATAGACCAAGGGCTTGCCGTTCAAGAGCATCTGTAGGACACCCTCGAACTCCTGGTCTTTCACAGAGCCATTGATTTTGTATCCCTCGACATCCTCGAAGGAAAACAAAATCTTGTAACCACTTACTTTCTCTAGCTTTCTCAGCGCAGAAGATAGCTCCTCCTGCTTAAAGTTCATTGTCAGCTTCTTGCGAATCTGGGCGTATGACGGTGTCAGTCCCAGACTGGCGGCAAGCAACAATGCAAACAGTCTGCTTTTTGCCATAAACTTACAGTTTTATTGTTTTATTTTACTTCTATTCTGTTCTCATTTACTAACGTTATTTATAAGTTTCAACGCAGAACGGGGCGAAAAGGTTACGCTTTATTCAAAAAAACGTGATTTTTTTGTCATATTTTCGATTTTATGCGCTTTTTATTCGCATATCGCAAATAATTTTCGTAATTTTGCAAACTGAATCATTTAAGACAATAAGGTTAAGATAAGAATGGAGCATCAAGAGGAGTTTGACCATATATTTAGAGAGTACTACGCTCAGCTCTTTGTTTTCGCTCGTCGATTTATAGATGATATAGATGACTGTCATGATTTGGTGAATGATGTCTATGAAGATGTGTGGTTGCATTTTCAAGATATTCGCCAAGAGGCAGTACGCTCTTATCTTTACACCAATCTCCGTCATAAATGTGTGGATTTCCTACGGCGCAAGAAAACCCGTAAGAAATACGAGATTTTCACCCTAGCTCTTGCCGAGCGTTTTGATTCCACCGAACGTCTCTTGGAAATGGAAGAGAGAGAAGCCATCATCAAGCAGACGATAGAGATGCTTCCTGAGACCACCCGCACCATCTTCTCCCTATGCTTTGTGGAGCATATGAAATATGCGGAGGCTGCCGAGCAACTCCATGTGAGCCTGAGCACCATCAAGAAACATATCGTGAGGGCTTTGAAACTCATCAGAGAAAGTAGGGGTGGGCAAGATGGTTAAAAAAACGAAAATGCCATAACCTATTTTTTGTTTAAATCGTTCCAATAGTAGTTAAATGGTAATTAAACATGAATAAAGAGGAAATCTTAGATATATTAGAAGATGGCAAGTCACTGACAAAAGATCAGCGAAGGGCTTTCGAGAAGGAAGATGTCTCCCAACTTGTGGAAGATGTCCTCTTGGGTGCCCATTCCCTACGTGATGAGCATCTGACCTCTGATGATGTTGAGGCTAGGCTTGATGCTTTCCACCAGCGACACCCACGGAAGATCGAACAGGAGAAGGCAAAGAAGCCGTTATTTCGTTCGCTATGGATGAAGGCATTGGCAGGCGTTGCAGCAGCTTCGGCTATCGTGGCTATTTTCTATCCTTTCGGCAAGGCTGGAAATACGGTACTCAACGTGAGTGACGAGGGATTCGTTGCTTCTGCTACTCATCATCAGTCAGATGGTAAGTTGATTTCTACCGAGTCTGATGCCATTACTCATGAGAAGCAGATTACCTCCAAGGATATTGAGACTTATTTCTCGAAGACGGATACAGTGCTGCTGAATGTGGATAGGGGACAGCAATGCAAGGTGGTACTACCAGATGGCAGCACCGTATTTCTTCATCCTGCTAGCAAACTCGTATATCCCAAGGAATTTGATGGTTATGAACGAAGGGTTAAAGTGATTGGAGAAGCTTATTTTAAGGTGCATAAAGACAAGGAACACCCTTTCATTGTGGAGACTAAAAACTCGGAGACCTTGGTTACAGGTACGGAATTTGACGTGAACACCTATGATGAGAAGATGATAAAGGTGACTTTGGTCAACGGTAGTGTGCAGTTTGCCAACACAAAGAGCAATCGAAAGGTGATGCTTCGTCCTGGTCAGCAAGTTCAGTTATGCAATGATAATATGAATGTGTGTGATGCCGACACGATGCAGTTGGTGGCATGGCGAGATGGATATCTTTTCTTTGACAATGCATCGCTCAACGAAATCTTGCAGCAAATCAGTTCCTCTTATAATGTTCCCGTTGTTTGCCATGACAGCCGTCTTTTGGAGAAAAGAATGCACTTCGTGATGCGTCGTGACCAGGAGATAGAATATGCCATCGACATTCTCAATAAGATGAAGAAGATGAAGGTGAGTCTCGAGAATGGAAAATTGAAAGTGGAAGCATATTAGAGAGTGGGTAGTATATACATACATCTTACGAAAACCGCCGCATATTCTATGTGTGGGGATATGCGGCGGTTTGTTGTATTTGAAAGACATCTTATGCTATCTCCTCGCAAGCTACCATTTCGATGCCTCTGTATATCACGACTAGCTTATGGAGCTTGGTGTTTTTTACCGACTCTCTCACAATGTCGCTATCGGCATATCGACTAATTTGGGCGGAAGCGTCCTTGAAAAGCTGGCTCACTTGTTCGTCGCTTGTGCCCGTCTTGCAGTATTTTAGCTCGATGATGTAAGAATCGACCATATCCTTGTAAATGTCGCAGAGAGGACAGAGGAAGATGTCGGCGTATCCTCCCTCATTATCCAGCTCGGAGATAGGGCGGTAGAACTTGCACTGACTTGTCATGGCTAACGTGAATCCGTGGACGTAGGCTTCGCCTTTCTGCTTGTCTCGCTGGGAAGAATATCGCTTCAAGCAGTCGGCGATGAAGCTGAAGTATGCCTTGTAATTGCCATCGTAAGCTAGCTTGCTCTCCAATTGCCCCTTGCCGTACGTATCATAACTGAGAGCATTCTCCTCGTATGTGGAAAGTAAGTAGGTGAACAGCTGGTCACGCACTACCTCGTTAGGAATGACAAATTTGGTAGCACCCTTATATGTGCCATCTATCGTTACCATACCGAAATAGAAGAGCAGACTCACGAAGTTGTCTGGGTCATTGATGCGTTCTGCTGGGAAGTTCTCCACGAGATTGCCTGTGACGTAGCCTTTGGTTACCAACTGCTGGATGACGCTCGCATCGTGGGCGAACTCCTTGTCGTGGCGGATGAGCATACGCAGCTTGTTGTAGTCTGTGCGCACGTTGCTTTCCACCATGGAGTCTGGGATGTCGTATTCGTTGCGGATGTAGTTGTCGATGAAGTTGAGTACCATTACAGAGTTATACATGGTAGTTCTGCCATAACTCTTGATGGCGAAGCAATAGTTGTCGTACCACGGCTTCATCACCTGAATGAGTTCATCCACCGAATGATTGAAAGGAAGCACGCTGGAATAATAGCCGAGCATCTCTCTCACTTCTTCCTCCGTAAAACCAGTCATCTCGTTGAACTCTGGTGTCAAAGAGTAGTTGGTACCGATATTGAAACCACTCGTCAAGTCGTCCATGGTGACAGGACTGACACCGGTGACAAAGACTCTTCCAAGGGCAGCTCCTGCCGCACCCTTGATGGTGTTGAAGAATTGGCGAAGATAACCCTCGCCATGGGTCTGCTTGCGATAACGCTGCAAGTGCTCCTCGTTGGCAAGGATATTGTTGGTGAAGTTGTCGTACTCATCGATGAAGAGATAGATGCGCTGGCCTACTTCCGTACAAATCTGGCAGAGATACCTCAACTGTTCCACAGCCCCCTCACGTTTGTTCATCTCTTCCTTCGTTCCTTCTGGAAGGAAACGAGAATAGACATTGCAGAAGAAATTAAACATAATGTTGCAATGCCCATCCATACTTCTTTGATAATTGTCGAGTCCTGCACCCACCTCGGCAAAGTTGAGATGGATGATGAGATAAGAATTGCGCTCAGGGGTCGGATTCTCACCTATGTACAGTCCACCGAAGAGGGACTCAAACTTGTCCTTCTTGTTGATGTCATAGTAATTTTCTAGCATGGAAAGAGTCAGCGTCTTACCGAAACGGCGAGGGCGGATGTAGAAGAAGTACTTATTGGAATCTTCTATATCCTCGATGAATGGAGTCTTGTCAACGTAGTAACAATCCTCCTCTCTGATTGCTTCAAAATTTTGCATTCCGTATGGGATGCGCTTGCGATAGATTCGCTTTCTTCTTTCTCTGATTGCCATTGCGTCTATATTTAACTTTTTGCAAAAGTAAACAATAATTCTGTAACCTCCAAATTTTCAGGTGGGTATTTTCTGAAAAACGCAGTTCGAAAGACAAGCAAAAACGAAAGAAGGCGGATTTCCCATCGGAAATCCGCCTTCAAGTTTATCTCTGAATTCTAAGAATTACTTCTTGTTCAAAGCGAGGTCGATAGCAACGGCGATAGCTACAGTAGCACCTACCATTGGGTTGTTACCCATGCCGAGGAAGCCCATCATCTCTACGTGAGCAGGAACTGAAGAAGAACCTGCGAACTGAGCGTCTGAGTGCATACGACCCATTGTATCAGTCATACCGTAAGAAGCAGGACCAGCAGCCATGTTATCTGGGTGCAATGTACGACCTGTACCACCACCAGAAGCTACTGAGAAGTATGGCTTACCAGCAGCCACACGCTCCTTCTTGTATGTACCAGCTACTGGGTGCTGGAAACGAGTAGGGTTGGTAGAGTTACCAGTGATAGATACATCTACATCCTCGCTCCAGTTGATAGCAACACCCTCACGTACATCGTCAGCACCGTAGCAGTTAACCTTGGCACGAGGACCATCGCTGTAAGCGATACGGTTAACAACCTTCAACTCACCTGTGTAGTAGTCGAACTTGGTCTGAACGTATGTGAAGCCATTGATACGGCTGATGATCTGAGCAGCATCCTTGCCAAGACCGTTCAAGATAACGCGCAATGGGTTCTTGCGAACCTTGTTTGCCATCTCGGCAATCTTGATAGCACCCTCAGCAGCAGCGAAAGACTCGTGACCTGCCAAGAAAGCGAAGCACTGTGTCTCCTCACGGAGCAAACGAGCAGCCAAGTTACCGTGACCAAGACCTACCTTACGGTCGTCAGCTACAGAACCAGGGATGCAGAAAGCCTGCAAACCGATACCGATAGCCTCGGCAGCATCAGCAGCTGTCTTCACGCCCTTCTTGATGGCGATGGCAGCACCTGCAACGTAAGCCCACTTAGCGTTCTCGAAGCAGATACGCTGAGTGTCCTCACACATCTGATAAGGATCAACACCTGCGTCCTCGCAGATTTGATTAGCCTCTTCCAAGCTCTTAATACCGTTAGCATTGAGAGCGGCAAGAACTTGCTTCTCGCGACGTTCCTGACTTTCGTAACTTACTTTTCTAATCATATCTGTATCTCCTTATTATTCTTTACGTGGATCAATTGCTTTAACAACACCCTGCTCAGCAGTTGTACGACCATAGCTACCTGTGAACTTCTTGACAGCCTCGTTGGCGTCCATGCCGTTCTTGATAGCTTCCATCATCTTGCCGAGGTGAACATACTCATAACCACAAACCTGGCTGTCCTTATCGAGGAACTGCTTTGTGATGTAACCCTCTGTCAACTCGAGGTAACGTGTACCCTTAGCTACAGTACCATAGAGAGTACCAGTCTGTGAACGAAGACCCTTACCCAAGTCCTCAAGACCTGCACCGATAACAAGACCGCCCTCAGAGAAAGCGCTCTGGCTACGACCGTAAACAATCTGGAGGAAGAGCTCGCGCATAGCTGTGTTGATAGCGTCGCAAACGAGGTCAGTGTTCAAAGCCTCAAGGATAGTCTTGCCTGGGAGAATCTCAGATGCCATAGCGGCAGAGTGAGTCATACCAGTACAACCGATGGTCTCAACAAGAGCCTCCTGGATAACACCCTCCTTGATGTTCAAGGAAAGCTTACAAGCACCCTGCTGAGGAGCACACCAACCCACACCGTGAGTATAACCAGAGATGTCTTTGATCTCTTTAGCCTGAATCCATTTTCCCTCTTCAGGAATTGGAGCTGGTCCGTGGTTAGGACCCTTAGCGACAACGCACATGTTGTCAACTTCTTTAGAATAGATCATATTCGCTAAAATTTATATTAATGAATATATAAACGGTATATTTTCTTTTGTCTTTTTGTTTGCTTGTCCTATAAATTGTATGCTGAAACATACGCCTCTTCGTGAGAGTAATTGGCACAGAGTGCCTTTTTTCGACCACAAAAGTACAAAAAATATCGGGAAAATACCTAAAAATGGGTATTCTTTTTAACTCTTTAACCTATTTCTTGCTTTTTTTCTTGGGTTTGTGCGCTTTTTGGTGTATCTTTGCAAACTGAAAATTGCAATTTTAGTTTGATTATGATAGAAGTTAAGATAAAGGATGCGGCTCTCCAGAAGGCTGCTGAAGAGGGAATGGATGAATTCGTGGGCGTGTTTGTCGATGCCACACTCGATGCCATCGGTGGGCAGTTGACCGCCGAGAACATGGCGCAGCTCAACAGCGACCAAATCACACTCCTCGCTTGGCATTTCCTCCACGAGGAGATGATGGACGGCGGCATGATTCAGCTCATCCACAATGGATTCGGAGGCTTCATCTTCCGCAATCCTACCGACAAGGCTTTCCGCAACTGGGGCTTAGTCGAACTGGGCAAGCTCATCAACAAGGCTCACTTCGCCTACAAGAAGGCGGCGCCTGAGGTGGAGAAGGACATGAGCGACGAGGACTTCATGGCTCTCTACGAGAAATACCCTGAGTTTGACGACTACGACGACCTCTTCGTCGAGAACGAGGAGGAGTGGACCAGCAAGGTGGCTTACTACATCGACGAGCATATCGACCGATTCGCGGTAATCAATGAATAATTTAGAATTAAGAATTAATAATTGATAATGAGGGCATTCCGATGATGTCGGGGACCTGATGTTGGGAGCCTTATACATTATTTATATAATAACATATCCTATTAGGTGATTATATATAATAACATATATATCCATTATATACAATAACATATATAGCGCATGAATAAGCAAGAACAGGAACTTCGCAAGAAAAGTCCTATACAGATACGCAACAAGAAGGCTTCCTTCGAGTACTTCTTCGTTGACACTTATACCGCCGGCATCGTGCTGACGGGTACTGAAATCAAGTCTATCCGAGGCGGCAAGGCTTCGCTCGTGGATTGCTATTGTGACTTCTACAATGGCGAACTCTGGGTGAAGGGCATGAACATCTCTCCTTATTTCTATGGTTCGTTTGGCAACCATGAGGCTCGTCGTGACCGCAAGTTGCTGCTCACCAAGCGTGAGTTGAGAAGACTGGAGGAAGACGCCAAGCAACCGGGTTACACCATCGTGCCTACGCTCGTCTTCATCGACGACAAGGGACGCGCCAAGGTTGACATCGCCCTCTGCAAGGGTAAGAAGGAGTATGACAAGCGTCAGACCCTGAAGGAGAAGGAGGACAGAAGAGAGATGGACCGTGCGATCAAGCACTTCTAGTTAAAATGATAAATAATAAATTATAAATCACAAATATTGGCATGGTGTTCTTGCGCCTTGTCAATCTAATATTTCAGATGAGCAAGACGATAAGAGAGATTGTAAAGGAGAAGATTCTGATTCTCGATGGTGCCATGGGTACGGAGATTCAGAAGTATAACTTGACGGAAGATGACTTCCGTGGCGAACGTTTCAAGGATGCGCCGGGACAGATGAAGGGTAACAACGATATGCTCAACATCACTCGTCCTGATGTGATCTCGGATATCTATCGCAGATACTTGGAGGCGGGAGCCGACTTGATTACCGCCAACACCTTCTCCTCGCAACGTATTTCGCAAGCCGACTATCACCTGGAGGAGGCTGCCAGGGAGATGGCTTACGATGGTGCTCGCTTGGCACGTATTCAAGCCGACAAATATTCTACCGAGGACAAACCTCGTTTTGTGGTAGGTACGGTAGGTCCTACCAACAAGACTTGTTCGATGAGTCCAGACGTGAGCAATCCTGCTGCACGTGAAATTACATACGATGAACTTTTTGCTGATTATTGTGAGCAGATAGACGGTCTCATAGAGGGTGGCGTGGATGCCATCATGATGGAGACCATCTTCGACACGCTCAATGCCAAGGCAGGTATCGATGCTGCCTTGACCACCATGCGCAAGCACGGCAAGGACCTGCCAATCATGATCAGTCTCACTGTGAGCGACTTGGCTGGCAGAACCCTCAGCGGACAGACCGTGGAGGCTTTCCTTGCTAGTTTGTCTCCTTATCCTATCTTCTCTGTGGGCATGAACTGTGCTTTCGGTGCGCCTCAGATGAAACCTTTCATCCAAAAGATAGGTGCCATCGCTCCATGGTATATCAGTGCGCATCCAAACGCTGGTCTGCCTAACGAGATGGGTGAGTATGACGAGACCCCAGAGAGTATGGCTCCGAAGATCAAGGAGTTTATCGACGAGGGATTGGTCAACATCATCGGTGGATGCTGCGGCACTTCACCGGAGTTTATCGCTCGATATAATGAGATGGCGAAGGGCAAACGACCACATCAGGTGGTGGAGAAACCTAAGACCATGTGGTTGTCGGGACTGGATATTCTCGATGTGGATGACCACGTGAAACTGCCGATGGATGCCTCACGCTTCGTCAATGTAGGCGAGCGATGCAACGTGGCTGGTAGTAGAAAGTTCTTGCGACTCATCAATGAGAAAGGTTATGAGGAGGCATTGGACATCGCCCGCAAACAGGTGGCTGATGGTGCCGCTGTCGTCGATGTCAACATGGACGACGGACTCTTGGATGCCAAGAAGGAGATGGTCAACTTCCTCAATATGATAGCGGCGGAGCCAGACATCGCCAAGGTGCCAATCATGATCGACTCCTCGAAGTGGGATGTCATCACGGCAGGTTTGAAGTGCTGCCAAGGCAAGTGCATCGTCAACTCCATCTCGCTCAAGGAAGGCGAGGAGGTATTCATCTCCCATGCCAAGGACGTGATGCGATATGGTGCGGCAGTCGTGGTGATGTGCTTCGACGAGATCGGTCAGGCTACCACCTACGAGCGACGTATCGAGATTGCGAGCCGTGCTTATCACATCCTCGTTGACCAGGTGGGGATGAATCCGCTTGACATCATCTTCGATCCTAACGTGCTCGCCATCGCCACAGGTATGGAGGAGCACGACAACTATGCCGTGGAGTTCATCCGTGCTACGGAATGGATACATCAGAATCTGCCAGGAGCACACGTGAGCGGTGGTGTCAGCAACCTCTCGTTCTCGTTCCGTGGCAACACTTATATCCGTGAGGCGATTCACTCGGTGTTCTTGCACTATGCCCAGTTGAAGGGCATGGACTTCGGTATCGTCAATGCCAAGGCAAGAATGGATTATGCCAAGATTCCGCAAGACCAGTTGCAGGTGATAGAGGACGTGGTGCTGAATCGTCGCAAGGGTGCAGCCGAGGACTTGATAGAGATGGCGACTGCCATCAAGGAGAAGGCGGACGCTGCCAAAGCTGCTGCCAAGGCTGGAGGGGTGGCTCCCAAGAAACCTGCCGCTCCGGAATGGCGCAAGGACTCGGTGGAAGGTCGATTGAAATATGCCCTTCGCAAGGGTATCTCAGAATATCTACCGGTTGATATAGACGAGGCTCTCGCCAAGTATCCTCATGCCGTGGATGTCATCGAGGGACCTCTGATGGCTGGTATGAACGAGGTGGGAGAACTCTTTGGTGAAGGAAAAATGTTCTTGCCCCAGGTGGTGAAGACGGCTCGTACCATGAAGGTGGCTGTCGGCATCCTTCAACCTCATATCGAGGCAGAGAAATCAGGCGGCTCTACCAAGGCTGGCAAGGTCATCATGGCGACGGTGAAGGGTGATGTACATGACATCGGTAAGAACATCGTCTGTGTGGTGATGTCATGTAACAACTTCGACATCATCGACCTAGGAGTGATGGTACCTGCCGAGCAAATCGTCAAAAAGGCGGTGGAGGAGCACGTGGATGCCATCGGTCTGAGCGGTCTGATTACTCCTTCGCTCGACGAGATGGTACATGTTGCCAAGGAAATGCAAAAGGCAGGTTTGCGCATCCCTATCATGGTGGGTGGCGCGACGACCAGCGAGTTGCATGTGGCTCTCAAGATAGCTCCGGAATATGACGGACCGGTGGTCTGGGTGAAGGATGCCAGTTTGAATGCCGGTATCTGTACCCGCCTCTTCGACCCTGTGGAGGGACCGAAGTTCGTGAAAGAGCTGGACGAACGCTATGAGAAGATGAGAAGTGAGTATCATGAGCGCCAGTCGAAACTCGTGAGCCTGGAGGAGGCGAGAAAGAACAACTTGAATCTTTTTGGGTAAAAATAGTATTTTAAGGATAAAGAAAAATATAAAATCATCAATCAATATGTGTAGTACATTGTGCCATATAAAAGATGCATCGTGAATGACTCATAGTACATTGCACATTACACATAGTACATTATACATATTATATTAAATAGGTATTAGAATATGATCAAGACTATCATTTTTGATATGGGTGGCGTCATCATCACGCTCGACCCGAATGAGGCACTGCGCCGCTTTGCTGTATTGGGCATGAATGACTTCGTGAAGCAGATGGACCCCTATACGCAAGGCGGTATCTTCGGAGAGTTGGAAGAAGGAAAACTCTCGGAGGAGGAGTATCGCCAGAGACTCTCGGAGATATGTGGCAGAACGCTCTCATATGAAGAGATACAACACAGTTGGATGGGCTATATGAAGGAAGTGCCAGCCAGAAACCTCGCCTTGTTGCGCAAGTTGAAGAACGAAGGCTATCGCATCGTGCTGTTGTCGAATACCAATCCTTACATCGCCGACTGGACGGACTCGGAGAATTGGGACGGCGAGCATCATGCCATCCAGGACTATTTCGATGCTATCTATCGTAGCTTTGAGGTGAAGTATATGAAACCAAATGAGAATTTCTTCCGCCATGTGTTGCAGCACGAGCGATTGTTGCCAGAGAATGCGCTCTTTATCGACGATGGTCCACGCAACTGTGCTGCGGCAAGCGAACTGGGCATCCGCACCTTCTGTCCACAGAATGGGGCAGATTGGACGGAGGAGATTTACAAGTACTTGGGATAAGAGGGGAATTTAAGAGAATTTAAAGAAGTTAGAGGGAAGTGAAAGGACAATAGTCTTTGGCATCGAAGCCTCCAAAAACTGTAGTCCCTTTTCTTTGTGAACGACAGAAAGGAGTGATCACTTCCCCAATGCGAAACTTAAATAAAATAAATAATATTGCAATAATTTTGTACTCTGCTTGAAATGTAGTACTTTTGCAAAAAAAATAAAAACTAGGGCGGCTTCTGTCGCCCAAACATACATAAAGAAATGGGATTAAAGAAGAAAAGATGGCATTGCTTGCCTGGTCAGCCTCTTACAGAGCTCGACAAGCAAGTGATGTATTGGGAAAATAAGGGTAAGCTCGTGCCTACCCGTGAATTGATTAAGACTCCAGAGCAGATTGAGGGCATCCGCAAGAGTGGTGTTGTCAATACTGGTTGCTTGGATGCGGTGGCTGAGGCTATCCGTCCGGGTATGAACACGCAAGAGATTGATGATATCTGTATGCAGTATTGCAAGGATCATAATGCGATTCCTGCTTGCCTCAACTACGAGGGCTATCCTAAGAGCGTATGCACCAGCATCAATGAGGTGGTATGCCATGGTATTCCTAAGGAGGAAGATGTATTGCAGGAGGGTGACATCGTCAATGTCGATATGACCACCATCGTGGATGGCTATTATGCTGATGCTTCGCGTATGTTCATCATCGGTAAGACTACCCCAGAGAAGGAGCAGTTGGTGCGTGTGGCAAAGGAATGCTTGGAGATCGGTGCTGAGGTGGCTAAGCCTTACAGCTTCGTAGGCGACATCGGTCATGCCATCGAGAAGCACTGCAAGAAGTATGGTTATGGCGTGGTACGCGACTTGTGTGGACATGGCGTGGGATGCGAGTTCCACGAGGAGCCAGAGGTGCTTCACTTTGGTCATAAGGGCACGGGCATGTTGCTTGTTCCTGGTATGGTGTTCACCATCGAACCAATGATCAATATGGGTACTTGGAAGGTGTTTATCGATGCCGACGATCCATACGGATGGGAGGTCATCACTGGCGATGAGAAACCATCAGCTCAGTGGGAGCATACCTTCGTCATGACAGAGCATGGCGTGGAAGTGCTCACGTACTAATATATAATAAGGTGAAACCTGTAGGGCGTGATGCCCAATGATAATAGGTGTAAAAGTCATGGAAGAAAAGAAAGATATTTATATTTTGGGTATAGAGAGCAGTTGTGATGACACTTCTGCTGCGGTACTCAGAAATGGAGTGCTGCTGAGCAATGTCACGGCATCGCAGGAGGTGCATCGTGCATACGGCGGTGTGGTTCCGGAGTTGGCTTCTCGTGCGCATCAGCAGAACGTGGTACCTGTGGTCGATCAAGCTATCAAGCGTGCTGGCATCACCAAGGAGGACTTGAGTGCTGTCGCTTTTACTCGTGGACCTGGTTTGATGGGCTCGCTCTTGGTGGGTGTTAGCTTTGCCAAGGGATTCGCCCGTTCCTTGAACATTCCGCTCATTGATGTCAACCATTTGCAGGGACATGTGATGGCTCATTTCATCAAGGAGAACGATGATGACCAGTCGGCTCCTCCATTCCCATTTATCTGTCTTTTGGTATCGGGTGGTAATTCCCAGATTGTCAAGGTGAATGCCTACAACGACATGGAAGTGTTGGGACAGACCATCGATGATGCGGCAGGTGAGGCTATCGACAAGTGTGCCAAGGTGCTGGAGTGGGGCTATCCTGGTGGTCCTATCGTGGATAAGTACGCTCGACAGGGCAATCCGAAGGCATATACGTTTGCTGAACCGCATATCCCAGGACTCAACTATAGTTTCTCTGGTTTCAAGACGAGTTTCCTCTATAGTCTTCGTAAATGGGTGGCTGCCGATCCAGACTTCGTTGAGAAGAACAAGTTTGACTTGGCGGCGAGCATCGAGTTTACGATTGTCGATATCCTGATGAAGAAGTTGCGTATGGCAGTGAAGCAGACGGGCATCAAGCATGTGGCAGTAGCCGGTGGTGTGTCAGCCAATAATGGCTTGCGCAATGCCTTTCATGATCACGCCAAGCGTTTCGGATGGACGATTTACATTCCGAAGTTCAGCTATACGACCGATAATGCGGCGATGATAGGATGCGTGGGTACATTCAAGTATCGCGACAAGGACTTCGCCACTATCGACCTGCCAGCGTACTCTAAGGTGACGTTCAAGTAAATTCAGTAGCCAATATGGCATATGCCCTAATTATTAATTCTTAATTCTAAATTAAACTCGATGGAATTTGAAAGCAAAATATTGAGCAAGAGCATCTCTGAGATGCTATACAACAGTGATAAAACTTTGGGTACAGCAGAGAGTTGTACCGGTGGTCGCATCGCTGAGGCAATCATTTCAGTACCGGGTGCCTCCGACTATTTCAAGGGTGGCATCGTGTCTTATACCAATGAGGTGAAGGAAAGCATCTTGGGTGTGAGTCATCAGGTGTTGGAAGAGCAAACTGCCGTGTGTGAGGAAGTGGCTAAGGAGATGGTGATCGGTGCCATCAAGGCTTTGAATGTGGACTATGCTGTCTCTGCCACTGGCGTGGCTGGTCCTACTGGTGGTACTCCAGAGATTCCTGTAGGAACTATTTGGATAGGCTATGGTAGTAAGGACGAAGTGCGCACCGTGAAGTTGAGCGAGGACTTCGGTCGTGACATCAACTTGGCGATCGCAACCAATACCGCCTTGAAGTCCATCCTCTCATTCCTCCAAGAACACGAGGAAGAGTTGAAGAAAGAGAAAAATCAAGAGTAAGATAGGAGCGAGGGGAAAGGCAACTTTTCTCTCGCTTTTTCTTTTTGATGGACAGTTGAAATCTCAGGCAAGCAGAAATTTCTTACTAGCAGATAGATAGGAGATTACACGACTTTTGAATGAAAAATAGGCAAATAAGGCGGTTGAAGTATGAAAAAATCTTAAAAGATTGGCTCCACGAACCTATAATTTTGTGTATCCAAGAAATATTTGTAATTTTGCACTCTGTTTGGAATAGGTATCAATTAACGAATTAGAAAATTAAAGATAGAAATGTCTAAGATTTGTCAAATTACAGGTAA
>ENA-UERK01000357-UERK01000357.1-human-gut-metagenome-genome-assembly--contig:-NODE-357-length-41247-cov-11.196940_pt1 | contig 41247 bp, 40 predicted proteins | sample MGYA00242957_ERZ507957 | MGnify/ENA primary metagenome ERZ507957 (study PRJEB26167, sample SAMN06115538) | human gut metagenome | host: Homo sapiens | place: China:Heilongjiang | collected 2015-11-06...
GTTTTAGTAAAATCGACAGGATATTTGGAAGCAACTGTAGAATATATGCTACGTACACTGTGCAGACCGGACTTGAAGGATAAGTTTTTTGAGTATTTGAAGGGGATAGTTGGGTAATTTTACTGAGGAAAAAATCCATGTAAATAACAGAAGAAGAAAATGATTATCAGAACTTAAAAGACTTCTTTTGGGAAGCCAATAGAGCATTTATGGAAAAAATTTATGGAAAAAAACTACGTTTTGCTAGACGAAGATATATCTGAACGCTGCTTGTGTGGTGCTTTAATGCATGAGCTTAATAGGCAATTGGAGCAAAATGGTTGTAATAACTATTTTGCTGATATTGAGTTTAATAGGAGTAACCAAAGAATTAAGCAGTTATCTAATGATGATGGTTTTGTTAATAATATTTTGCCGGATATTATAGTGTATAGTCGTAGTAAAGAGACTCCCGATAATTTACTTGTTCTTGAAATGAAAAAAAGTAGCGCCAATCAGTAAGATGAGGGAAAGGGTAGGAATGGGGTTAGGAAGGTGACAAAACAGGGGTGTGATGAAAGCGACTATAGTTATAAATATAAATTGGGAGTATATTATGAGAGTAATCATAATAAAAGGCAGATTGTGGTTGAGTTTTATCAAACAGGTAAAAGAATAAGTACTGATTCAAGAGTTATAGAATATAAAATTACAGAGGAGAGAAGGTTGAAAATTATTCTTGAGAGGTTATAGAATAGCGGTGTATATAATATACCCATATAAGCTATATAGCAATTATTCGCAAGCATGTTTAATATTTTATAGTTTGTTATGCAGTAAAAATTGGAATTATGTAAGTGAGCTTTGGATACTTGTATAGTGAGGTGAAATACAATGTTAGAAAAAATTATAGAAAATTGGTCTCAAATATTGCCTACATTAGTTGGGTTGGTTGCTCTTTTAGTCTATTACTTGCAAGAAGGTCAAAAGAGAAAAGAAGCTGCTTCTTTAATAATATTACAAATAAATGAATTAACAGAAAGAATAAGAGAGATTTCGGGTTATATAACTGAAGGTGGAATTGATTCAGTGTCTTTTTATGAATCGGTACCTATTTTAGAAAATAATTATTGGAATAAATACAAACATTATTTTGTTAATAGCATGGATAGCAATAGCTTTACAGCTATTAATCAATTTTATAGTTATGCTTTGGAAATACAAGAACAACAAATGTTTGCTAAAGAGTTACAGAAAAAAAGTCTTTTATTAGTACAACAGGCTATAAATAATTTAGAGTTTGAGTTTATAAAAAATGGAATTAACAGTAATTTTGGAAAGATTGATCTAAATAGTTTGCTGTCTTCACTTGATAAATCTATGCCAGCAGGCATGAGTGAGGTAGATAAAAATAATTTACTTAATTTGAGTAAATTGATATTAGATCAAAATCCAGGATTCGATATAAATCAATTTTGGAGTGTATTTGATAAACAAAAGGTTCGCATTAACTTAATATTTAATAGCAGAGGAAATATATTTACAAATTACTCACCGATACAAGTAGCCGTTAGTTTAAAGAAAATTTTTGTAAAAATTTCGTTACTTACGATTATAGGGTGTAATGGATATACAAAGTTGGAAAAAATAGCCAATAGCAAGGCATGGTTATTGTATAAGAGTTGAGTTACATATATTTTTGTATATAGTAAGCGTCAAACCAATCACTGAGAGATATATACAAATGCATACTTTAATTATAATTTGATAAAAATTGCAAGAACAAGTTGCACATTTTTCCTGTTAGGTTTATGTGTGGTGACTTAATTCTAACACAGGAGAACAAGCTATGGATTTTTTATTTTCTTAGGTGTGCAACTTCAGTATACAATCTACCATAATGACGAAAACCCCTGCTTGAAGAAACTTATTGACGTTTATAATGCAACAGGCAGCAGCGTGCTTGGCTACAAAACCGTGCCGCAGGAAAAAGTTTCTTCTTATGGCATTGTGGCAAGTGAAGCAACGGATAATGAGCGCATCTTTAAAGTTAATGACATGGTAGAAAAACCTGCGGTTAATGAAGCTCCCAGTCGTTTAGCTGTACTTGGACGCTATGTTATTACTCCGGAAATCTTTACAATCTGAAAATAACAAAAATAAATCAGCCATAAAATTGCTACTGTAAAAGCTGAATTTTTTGTGTACTACCATAAGCTCCCAATCTTGCGTATATGAAAAATTAGGACTGCTTCTGCGGTCCTGGTCAAAATCTTCATTTCTTGAAATTTAAGCTACATTTAGCTGGTGTATTTTTTGTAGTAGCAAACCGACATTGCTCTTTTTGACTAAATCTACTTCTGATTAGCAAGAGCCTACAGCTCCTTAGCTAACATGTCTTTAAAGTATTAACGTTCTTCGGGTGGAGTTTTTAAAATATCCATGGCTTGGTCAATGGAGAAATTCATTGTAGACATAAGATTTTTGATGCTTTCAGCCTTGCCTTCAGCTCTGCTGTCGTTAATACCAGCTTCATAAATTTACATGCTGAAATTATCCATAGTTGCGAGTCCCTCCTTTTGATGGTATGGCAGATGCCAGTGCTTTTTACTGGATTGGTTGAAACTATATTGGCATGCTATTGTAATAAAGCTCGTCAGGACAAATATCCTGACCATCAGGCCAGATGACAGTAAATCCGTCTGCCTTTGCTAAAGAAAAATAAGAAAAATTCATAAGCTGGCTATACCACGAACCTTTGATATAAGGCTTTACGTCGAATATTTTAGTTTCACCATTATCAAAAATAACCTTTAGAGTATAATCCTTTTGTACAGTTACGCTGATAGCGGTTGGTCTAAGCATAATTTTCACCTCTAATAATTGTTAACGTAATGGTTCAATTTTAAAATAGCCGTCACCGGCAGATAACAAAATCTAATTTGCGTTTAACTCATCTTCGTGTAAAGCAGTCCAGGCAGTTAAAAGCTTTAATTGCTTGGTAGGGAAAGAACCTTCTAAAATTTTTCCGGTAAAGTCCATAACTATTTCGTGCTCATTGTAGACAGCATGTAAATGTGGTGTGTTATGTTTTCCGCCTTTTTCACTTTGCATACGAATAATAATACCATAAAACATTGAAATAGTCGGCATACTGTTTTTTCTTCGTTAATTATAATATTTACTCCAGCAAAATACAACATAGAGTGCTTAAGAAAAAAGCAGTACACATAGCATTCGGAACTTCCGGATACCGTAGGTATTACCAATTTTGTGCAAATTTCTGTAACCTACTTTACAAAATCTGCGCTATATACTTTTCTTACGAGAAAACTGCAATTTTTTGTTGACAGTTACAAAGAATTACTGTATTATCATGCACATAACTTAATAATGGGCGATGAAGAGAAGAGTAAATGTACGAGCCTGGCAAAGAGAGCCTTCGTGACGGTGCAAGAGGGAGCAGGTGGTGACATTGAAGATGGTCTTGGAGCCGATGGGCTGAGATGCTTGCATTTAGGCCGTCCGGGTGCACCCGTTACAGTGCTGGAGTATTAAAGGGTAAACAACCCCTGCGTACTTGATGAGGTCCGTGTGGTGACATATGGATGAATTAGGGTGGTATCACGAAGCAACGCTTTCGTCCCTGTATTTTTACAGGAACGGAAGCTTTTTTATTGCTTATCCTCCTGTAGCAAGTCGAAAATCTGAGTTAGGAAATGTAGGGGGAACAAACAATGCCGATTAAAATCAATGACCATTTATCCGCTATCTGCCAACTGCAGGAAGAAGGAATTTTTACCATGACTGAGCAACGCGCGACAACGCAGCGTATTCGTCCGCTGAAGGTGTGTGTACTGAACCTTATGCCGTTAAAGAAGCCGACGGAAATTCAGCTGCTGCGCCTTTTGGGCAATTCTCCGCTGCAGATAGAGGTCGATTTCTGCCGTACTGTGAGCCGTGAAACTACGCACACCGATAATTCGTATCTCGACCGTGCTTATCTGGAGTTTGATGATGTTAAGGACCGCTATTACGATGCGTTCTTAATGACGGGTGCGCCGGTAGAAACTATTCCCTTTGAGGCTGTAGATTACTGGAAGGAAATCGAAGCCTATCTTGATTGGGCGGAATACCACTGCTATTCTACGATGACGCTTTGCTGGGGCGCGCAGGCTGCTTTGTACCATTATTACGGTGTTAACAAAACGATTTTGCCGGCGAAGATGTTTGGCATCTTCCCCTACGGCTTGACGGTGAAAAATCATCCGCTGCTGCGTGGCTTTGACGACAGATACTTTATTCCGCAGTCACGTCATACTGCTGTGGATGATGATGCGATTGATGCCTGTAAGGCACTGCAGGTGCTGTCACGTTCGGTAGAAAACGGCATCAACATCTGTGCTACCAAGGATTTGCGTCGCATCTTCGTTTTAGGTCATTTCGAATATGATCGCTATACTTTGGCTAATGAATATTTCCGCGATAAGAAAAAGAATTTGCCGATTGATTTGCCGGAGTTTTACTTCCCAGATGGCGATACAACGCAGGAGCCGGTTTTTAAATGGCGCAGCTACGCGCATCTGTTCTATATGAACTGGCTGAACATCGTTTACCAGGATACGCCGTATGATTTGCACGAGCTGGCACCGGCGAGCGGTAACAAGCTGGATAAGGCTATAGGCGAATATAACAAAATTCTTTTGCAGCTGCAGCGCATGGGTGCCGCAATTCCTGCCAACCAATAATTTGAAGATGATAAATTGTTAAAGGAGCGATAGAAAATGAGTAATTTTAAAATCAATACCAAATGCTTAGTAGGCGGCTACAAACCCGGCAACGGTGAACCGCGTCAGATTCCTATTATCCAATCCACTACATTTAAGTACGATACAAGCGAGGCAATGGGCAAGCTGTTCGACCTAGAGGCTACAGGATATTTTTACTCCCGCCTGCAAAACCCGACCTGCGATTTTGTAGCAGCTAAGATTGCGGAGCTGGAGTGCGGTGCTGCGGCAATGCTCACTTCCTCCGGACAGGCAGCGAACTTCTTTGCCCTGTTCAACATCTGCGAGGCGGGCAGCCATATTGTTGCTTCTTCTTCGATTTACGGCGGCAGCTATAATCTGATTGACGTAACGCTGGCGAAGATGGGTGTAACAGCGACCTTTGTTTCTCCCGATGCTACGGACGAGGAGCTGGACGCTGCTTTTCAGGAGAACACCAAGGCTGTGTTTGGCGAAATTATTGCTAACCCAGCACTGACGGTGCTGGATATTGAAAAATTTGCCAACGCTGCGCATCGTCATGGTGTGCCTCTGATCGTGGATAACACCTTCCCCACGCCGATTAACTGTCGTCCTATTGAATGGGGTGCAGACATCGTAACGCATTCCACGACGAAGTATATGGATGGCCATGCTGCTTGCCTTGGCGGTGCGATTATCGACGGCGGCAAGTTCGACTGGTTGGCGCATGCCGACAAGTTCCCCGGTCTGTGCGCACCGGATGAATCCTATCACGGAATTACCTACGCCGAAAAGTTTGGCCAGGAGGGTGCGTTTATTACGAAGGCAACGGCGCAGCTGATGCGTGATTTCGGCGCTATGCAGTCGCCGCAAAGTGCGTTCATCCTGAATCTTGGCTTGGAATCGCTGCATGTGCGTATGCCGCGCCATGTAGAAAACGCTCAGGCTATAGCGGAATTTTTGGAGCAGCAGCCGCAGGTTGAATATGTCAATTACCCCGGACTGAAGTCCAATAAATATTATGCTCTTGCGCAAAAATATCTGGGCAACGGCGGCTGTGGCGTAGTTTCCTTCAACCTTAAGGGAGGACGCAAGGCAGCGGAAGCCTTTATGAAGCGCTTGCAGCTGGCGGCAATCGAAACGCATGTTGCCGACGCGCGTACCTGCTGCCTGAATCCTGCAACTACAACGCATCGTCAGATGACGGATGAGCAGCTGGCGGTGGCCGGTATTCCTGCAGGCTTAGTGCGTCTGTCCTGCGGTCTGGAGGATAAGGAGGATTTGCTGGCAGATTTGCAGCAGGCTTTGGCAGGCATTGCAGAGTAAAGCGTGTTAGCACTAAATAAAGTTTGAAGGCTGGTCCTGTGGGCCGGTCTTCTTTTTTGCGTAGTTATGCTATACTATTTATTTACATATTGCGTATTAAAGTGTACAATAAATGTAATCAAGTCTGGCAAAAAACAGATATTTTGCTTAGATAAAGCTGTAATAAATGGAGGAAGGGGCTATGTGTATGGATTTGTATAATGTACAAAAGCTGCTGCAGGCCAAGATTTTGACCGGCAGCGAGCTGATGCACCGCCAAATTGAGTCCTGCTGCGGCAGTGACATGATGAGCGATGTTCTGGCCTTTACCAAACGCAACACCTTGCTGTGCACGGGACTGACTAATATGCAGGTAGTGCGCACCGCCGATATGACGGAGCTGAGCGCGCTGGTATTTGTGCGTGGAAAGGTGCCTGATGCTGATATTGTGGCAGCGGCGGCAGAAAATAATCTGCCGGTTCTGGCTACCGATTATACCTTATTTGAAGCCTGCGGCATTCTTTACGGAGCAGGTATCCGTGGCTGCAGCAAAAAGGAGTAAGAAAAATGACAGACAGTAAATCAGTAAAATTAGCCTTTGACTGCGTTGGCGGAGATTTTGAACGCGCAGGCGAAGCCTCTTCTAAAATAAAAAAGATGCTGCAGCGCCTGGGCATTCCGGCAGATATTGTTCGCCGTATTGCCATCGGCACCTATGAGGCGGAAATGAATGTTATCATTCACGCCGGCGGCGGCAATGTAGCGGCCGAGGTGTTCCCGGATGCTACGGTTATTACTGTAACCGACCACGGCCCCGGCATTCCGGATATCAACAAGGCCTTGCAGGAGGGCTGGTCTACTGCGCCTGATTATGTGCGTCAGATGGGCTTTGGCGCCGGCATGGGCCTGCCTAATATGGTAAAGTGCTCCGATAAGTTTGATATTCAGTCCAAGGTGGGTGAAGGAACCTGCATTACGATGCAGTTCAAGCACCAAAGCGAGGATTTGTAAGAGATTTAAGGAAACGAGGTGATACGCAATGGCTCCTCAACCAACAACATATTTCCATTCGGTGGAATTGCAGCGGAATAAATGTCAGGGCTGCGTATCCTGCGTCAAGCTGTGTCCGACAGAGGCCATCCGCGTACGCAACGGCAAGGCGGAGATTTTGGGAGACCGCTGCATTGACTGCGGTGCCTGTGCTGCAGGCTGTCCCTATCATGCCTTTAACGTAAAAACCGACACGCTGGAGGGCTTGGCAGATTATGCTTATAATATTGTGCTGCCTGCGCCTTCATTGTATGCGCAGTTCCCGGATAATATTCCGCTGGAAAGCATCTGGCAGGGTCTGCATAATATAGGCTTTGATGAAATTTTTGATGTTTCACTGGCTTCGGAGTATATCGCCCTGGAAATAGAAGAATATGTAAAAAAGAACAGCAACGGACGCAAGCCGTTGATTTCATCTACCTGCCCCGCAGTTATGCGCCTGATTCAGGTAAAGTTCCCCGAGCTGATTAAGCAGGTGGTGCCTGTGCTGCCGCCGGCAGAAGCTGCCGCGATTTACGTAAAGCGTGAAGCAGCGGCGCGCAAGCAGCTGCCGAAGGAGCTGATAGGCGTATGGTTTATCTCGCCTTGTCCTTCCAAGGAAACTAATATCCGCCAGTCAGTAGATGTGCATCATACAGAGCTTACCGGCAGCTTCAGCCTGTCGGAGATTTACGGACTGCTGCTGAAGAACCTTGGCGGCACGCATGAGCTGAATGTGCGCACCGGTTCATCCTACGGCATGGCCTGGGGAACCTATGGCGGCGAAATTGAAAGCGCCGGTATTACCAACGGTCTGGCAATTCACGGCATTGATAATGTTTATGACCTGCTGGAGCAGGTTTCCATGAATAAAATGCCGCAGCTTGATTATGTGGAGTGCAGTGCCTGCCAGGGCGGCTGTCTGGGCGGCCTTTTGGCAGCAGAAAACAAGTTTGTAGCCGAATGTAACCTGCGCAGGCGTATCGCAAGCCTGCGGGAGCAGGAGCCGGCGGACAGGCGTGAGGCGATGGCGCGCACGATGGTGCTGGAGAATTTCCCGCATTCTGAGGCCTATCGCAAGAAGCTGGTGGCGCGTCCGATGATGCAGCTTGATGATGATATCATGGAAGCGATGAAAAAGTTTGAGCGCATGGAAGAGGTGCTCTGCTCCTTGCCAGGTCTGGACTGCGGTGCCTGCGGTGCACCCAGCTGCCAGGGACTGGCGGAGGATATTGTGCAGGGCAAGGCGCACGAAATAGATTGTATTTTTAAATTGCGTGCCAGTGTACATAAATTGTCACAGGGCATGCTGGAGCTGGCTAAGCAGATACCTATTTATCACGAGCCGGCAGAAATAAATAAAACGGAGGCAGACAACGATGAAGGTTAAAGAAATGATTGAGAAGCTTGATTTGAAGCTTCTGACTAAGGATGTAAGCGAGGACGCTTTATATGCAGAGGTAGAAGGCGGTTATGCTTCCGATTTACTGAGTAATGCTATGGGGCAGGGCCAGCCCGGTATGGTTTGGGTAACGATGCAGGGACATCAGAATGTTGCTGCCGTTGCTTCGCTGATTGGTTTTGCGGCAGTTATCGTAGCAGGCGACGGTCCGGTTGCGGAGGATACGCTGCATAAGGCAAATCTGAATGATGTAGTTGTTGCGGCAACCGAAGCGCCTGCCTTTGAGGTTATCGGCAAGCTGTATGAATTGGGTGTTGGCAAGAAGGACTAAGCTATGCAGACGGTTCTGGCGGATTTACATGTACATACGCTGCTTTCGCCCTGCGCTGAGGTAGAAATGACACCGCATCACATTGTGATGCGTGCCGCCGAGTATGGCATCGGTGCGGTTGCGATTACCGATCATAACGCCGGTGCCAATGTGCCGGCTGCGCTGGAGGCAGCGCAGCGCTACGGCGTGAAGGTATTCCCCGGTATGGAAGTGGAAAGCAGTGAAGAGGCGCATATTGTGGCGCTGTTTGATACGCTGGAGCAGCTGCAGAGCTGGCAGCTGCTGGTTGATGAGCATATGAATGGTATGCTGAATGATGTCGAACGTTTCGGTGCTCAGTATGTAGTAGATGCCGAGGACGAGTTTGTGCGTGAGGAGCAGCGTCTGCTGCACGCACCATTGTCGCTGACAGCGGCGCAGGTTGTGCAGCAGGTTGCAGCCTTGGGCGGCCTTACCATTGCCGCTCATATCGACCGTCCTTCCTACAGCATTCTGGGACAGCTTGGTTTTATTGAGCCGGACTTCGGCTTTGCTGCTGCCGAAATTTCTGCAGCAGGCTGGCAGCGTAAGCTGCAGTCAAAGCTGCAGTGTCTGGCAGGCTATCTGCCCTTTGTTACGGACTCCGATGCACATAATATTTATGATTTTGTGCAGGGACCGAAAAACCTGCTGCAGGTGGAGAAATTAACGATAGCAGAGCTGAAATTGGCGCTGGCAGGCAAAGGGATGCGTAAGGTCCTGCCGGGACAATTTTCAGACTTTTGTAAAGAATGACGTAAATAGAGTATACTATATAGCAAAAATAACATAAATAGTATTGTGCATTTGCTTGTAGAATGATATACTGAGTTGGTAAGTTTACAAAAAATCCTTTAGAGGAGGGGTAGTATGAACAATAGTGAAAACCGTCTTGAGCGTAAATGCAGCTGCTGCGGCGGCGAAAATCCGGAAAAGCAGCGCATAGATGCCATTCTGGAAAAGTACGCAGATGTTAAGGGACCGTTGATTCCTATTCTGCAGGAAGTGCAGAACCTGTACAACTATTTGCCTAAGGATGTACTGGAGTATATTGCCGATAAAACAGGTACGCCTATTTCCGAAATTTATGGCGTTGTAACCTTTTATTCATTGTTCCATCTTAATCCGCGCGGACGCAACGTTATCCGTGTCTGCCAGGGAACTGCCTGCCATGTGCGTGGCGGCAAAACAATTCTGCAGGCTCTGGAAAAGCAGCTGGGTATTAAGGCCGGACATACGACCGATGACCTGCGCTTTACCTTAGAAACTGTAGCCTGCATCGGTGCCTGCGGCTTGGCACCGGTTATGCAGATTAACGATGATACGCATGGACGCCTGACCACCGACAAGCTGGCAGGTATCTTGGCAAGGTATAAATAAAATGCGGGAGCTGGCATTACACATCTTGGATATAGCCCAAAATTCTGTGGCTGCCGGTGCCCGTCACATCTGGCTTACTATCAGCGAAAATGAGCAAGGGTACTTTGTTTTCAGCGTCCGCGATGACGGCAAGGGTATGGATAGCGAGATGCTGCAGCGGGTGCGTGACCCCTTTGTTACCAGCCGTACTACAAGAAAGGTAGGCATGGGGATTCCCTTTATCGATATGGTTACGCAGCAATGCGGCGGACACTTGGAGCTGCAGTCTGCGCCCGGAAAGGGAACCGAGCTGACTGCATATTTTGCGACAGATAATATTGACAGACCGCCGCTGGGAGATATTGTGAGCAGCGTGCAGGTACTGTTGGCGGGGGCGCCGCAGTTGGAGCTGGAATTTGCCTATAACGGCGCTAACGGCTCGCTGGTGTTCAAAACGCAGGAGGTCAGAGAAATATTAGGCGAAGCGTGTGACTTTGCCAATCCTGAAATATATGCCTGGCTGGGAGCTTATTTAAAAGAGCAGCTGGCACAGGTGCAGGGTGAGGAGGTATAAACAAATGAAAAGCTTAGCGGATTTACACGCTTTGAGAGATAAGCTGAAAGCAGATATCAAGCTACGTCAGAGTTCTGGTACAAAAATTATTGTAGGTATGGGTACCTGCGGTATTGCTGCCGGTGCGCGAGAGGTTATGAGCGCTATCCTGCAGGAGCTGAACAAGCGTCATTTATTTGATGTGCAGGTGCAGCAGACAGGCTGTATCGGCATGTGCGAAAAAGAGGTGCTCGTTGACGTAGTGCGTCCGGGTGAAGCACGCATTACCTATGGCAAGGTAACTCCGGAGGCCGTGCCCAAAATTATCGCAGAGCATGTGGTAAACGGTCATATTGTGGAAGAGCTTGTCGTAGGCAGGCTGGATCAGGAATAAGCCGCAGGCAGGGTACACAGTTGTTGGAGAAGCTGATGTATCGTAGCTTGTAAACAAAACAGGTGGAGGAAAAATATTATGCAGCATATAAGAGCTCACGTTTTAGTGTGTGGCGGTACGGGCTGTAAGGCTAACGGCTCGAAGGAAATCCAGCTGACTTTTGCCAGAGAGCTGCAAAAGTTCGGCCTGCAGGATGAGGTGATGGTTGTTGAAACAGGCTGCCATGGCTTCTGCGAGCACGGACCGCTGGTTATCGTTTATCCGGAAGGCACCTTCTATTGCGGTGTAAAGCCGGAGGACGTTAAAACCATCGTTGAAGAACATTTATATAAAGGACGCATCGTGCAGCGTCTGCTTTATCGTGAACCCATCAATCAGGAGCAGGTTCCGCGTTATTCGGAAATCGGCTTCTATAAAAAGCAACATCGTCTGGTTTTGGCTAACTGCGGCGCTATCAATCCGGAAGCTATTGAAGAGTATATCGCCGTAGGCGGTTATGAAGCGCTGGCTAAGGCTGTTACGCAGATGACTCCGCAGGAGGTAGTGGACGAGGTCAAAAAATCCGGCCTGCGCGGTCGTGGCGGCGGCGGCTTCCCGACCGGTATGAAATGGCAGTTTGCCAAAAACTCCAAGAGCGATAAAAAGTATGTTATTTGTAATGCGGACGAGGGCGACCCGGGCGCATTTATGGACCGCAGCGTTCTGGAGGGTGACCCGCACCGTGTATTGGAAGGCATGGCTATCTGCGGCTATGCTATGGGTGCCGATGAAGGCTATATCTATGTACGTGCGGAATATCCGCTGGCTATCAAACGCTTGCGTACCGCAATTGCTCAGGCTGAAGAAATGGGTCTGTTAGGCGAGCATATTTTTGAAAGCGATTTCAGCTTTACTATTCATATCAAAGAGGGTGCCGGTGCCTTCGTTTGCGGCGAAGAAACTGCTCTGATGGCTTCTATCGAAGGCAAACGCGGCATGCCGCGGCCGCGTCCGCCTTTCCCTGCGGTCAGCGGCCTGTGGGGCAAGCCGACGAATATCAACAACGTAGAAACCTTTGCCAATGTTGCGCAGATTATCGTTAACGGTGCAGATTGGTACTGTCAGCTTGGTACCGAAAAATCCAAGGGCACCAAGGTTTTTGCGTTGACCGGCAAAATCAATAATACCGGTCTGGCAGAGGTGCCGATGGGTATTACCATGCGCGAGATTATCTATGATATCGGCGGCGGTATTACCAACGGCAAAAAGTTTAAGGCTGTACAGATCGGCGGTCCTTCCGGCGGCTGTCTGCCCGAAAGCATGCTGGATTTGCCGGTAGATTATGATTCTCTGATTGCTGCCGGCGCTATGATGGGCAGCGGCGGTCTGGTTGTTATGGATGAGGATACCTGCATGGTTGACGTTGCCAAGTTCTTCCTGAACTTTACGCAGTCGGAATCCTGCGGCAAATGTACTCCCTGCCGCGAAGGCACGAAGCGTATGCTGGAAATCCTTACCCGTATTACGGAAGGCCAGGGACGTGAGGGCGATATCGAGCTTTTGGAAAATCTTGCCAAGAATATTAAGGAAACAGCTTTGTGCGGCTTAGGACAAACCGCTCCTAACCCTGTTTTGAGCACCCTGAAATACTTCAGAGACGAGTATGAAGCGCATATCAAAGAGAAGCGCTGTCCTGCAGGCGTCTGCGAAAAGATGCTGCATTACGAAATCAGCGATGCCTGCCGCGGCTGCGGTCTGTGTGCACGTCAGTGCCCGGTACAGGCTATCAGCGGTTCACCGAAAATAAAACATGTTATTGATCAGAATAAATGCATTAAATGCGGTGCCTGCATGACGGCGTGTCCGTTTAAGGCAATCAGCAAGGCATAAGGAGGGGACTGAAGATGCAGATGGTTAATTTGACAATAGATGGAAAACAGATTCAGGCCCCGGCAGGCTCCAGTGTACTGGAGGCTGCACGCAGCGCGGGTATTTATATTCCTACGCTGTGCTATCATCCGGACCTGCGTCCGGAGGGTGCCTGCCGCCTGTGTATGGTAGAGGCCAGCGGTGCGCGTACTCTGGTTGCTTCCTGCGTATATCCTGTAAGCGAGGGTATGGTAGTAAAAACTAATACCTCCAAAGTACGCGAAGCGCGTAAAACAGTACTGGAGCTGCTTTTGACCAATCACCCGAAGGACTGCCTGTGCTGCCAGAAGAACGGCGACTGCGAGCTGCAGAAAATCGCTGCTGACTTAGGCGTGCGTAAGCTGCGCTTCGAGGGTGGCGAAACAAGGGCGCGTACTATTGATAACAGCAATCCTTCTTTGGTACGCGATCAGGAAAAATGCATTCTCTGCGGACGCTGCATTCGTGTTTGCCGTGATGTGCAGGGTATGAGTGTTTACAGCTTTGCCGGCCGTGGCTTCAACACCATGGTATCTACAGCCTTTGAGCATGACCTGCTCAACAGTGCCTGCACCTACTGCGGCCAGTGCGCCGATGTCTGCCCGACAGGTGCTATCGTGGAAAAGGATGATACAGACAAGGTTTGGGATGCAATCAACAATCCGGAAAAAATTGTCGTTGTACAGACTGCTCCGTCCGTGCGTGTAGCCTTGGGCGAGGAGCTTGGTATTCCTGCAGGTCAGGTTGTTACCGGCAAAATGGTTGCGGCATTGCGTCATTTAGGCTTTGACAAGATTTTCGATACAAACTTCTCTGCCGACCTGACTATTATGGAGGAAGGGCATGAGTTCCTGCAGCGTTTGCAGAACGGCGGCGTGCTGCCGATGATTACCTCTTGCAGCCCCGGCTGGGTAAATATGATTGAGCTGAAATATCCTGAGCTGCTGCCGCATCTTTCTACTGCCAAATCTCCGCAACAGATGTTCGGCGCCGTTGCCAAAACCTATTTTGCAGAACGCGCAGGCATTAACCCGGCTAAAATCGTCAGTGTATCGGTAATGCCCTGTACCGCGAAAAAGGCTGAGGCTGTGCGCGAAGAAATGTGCGCCAGCGGTTATCGTGATGTAGACGTAGTTATTACCACGCGTGAGCTTGGACGCATGATCCGCGAGGCAGGTATAGATTTTAATGCGCTGGAAGAAGCAGAATTTGATTCACCGCTGGGAACCGGTACCGGTGCCGCAGTTATCTTCGGTACTACAGGCGGCGTTATGGAAGCGGCTTTGCGTACTGTGGCCGAGGTTGTTGCCGGCAAGGAGCTGCCGAAGCTTGAATATAATGAGGTACGCGGCATGGAGCAGACACGTGAGGCTGTTATTGATGTAGCCGGTGTATCCGTGAAGGTTGCCGTAGTACATACGCTCAAATCTGCTAAAATGATGCTGGAACGCATTAAAGCAGGTACCGCGGATTATCAGTTTATCGAGGTTATGGCTTGTCCCGGCGGCTGCATCGGCGGCGGCGGTCAGCCTGTTCCGGTTGATGCTTCTATCAGACAAAAACGCCGTGAAGCGATTTTTAATTGCGACCGTACAAGCGAATTACGAAAATCGCACGAAAACCCGGAAATAAAAACACTTTATGATACTTGGCTAGGCAAACCTCTTTCCGAGAAGGCGCATAGTCTATTACACACACACTACCACGCCCAAAACCGTTAATTGTTCTATCTGGATAATACAAATCCCCCTTTTTTTCTTTGAAAAGAAGGGGGTGTTTTGTAAATTTGTAAAGAAAAAGCTTGCAGTGTTACAATTTTATTGGTATTATATATAGCGTTGAGTGTAATTTGCCTGCTATGTAAAAGACAGGAAAAATTTGACAGAAAAAAGTGAAGTTTTTCTGAAAATGTGTTATAATTGTAGCAGATAGTAAAGAAGCCTTTGAAAAAATATTTATAGTATAAGCAGGAGTTTTCTCTTATATGTCGAAATGACTATATAGTCAAGTATGAAATATTTGTGAAGAGCTTGATATACGGTAATATCTTATTTGTAATGCCGCAGGGTATTGCTGATAAGTTATATGCAAAGGGGTAACACCCTTATAAAAACTCAATGTCCTAATTAAAAGGAGGAAGGTAAACATGATCGATATTAAAGATCGCATTTGTGACGTAGTAGCTGACAAAGTGATGAGCGCTGAAGCTGCTGCAGAATTCGTAAAAGATGGTGACAATTTAGGTGTCAGCGGTTTTACCCCGTCTGGCTATCCGAAAGCTGTTCCTCTGGCTCTTGCTGAAAAGGGCAAAAAAACTCCTTTCAAAGTTAACGTTTGGACTGGCGCATCTGTTGGTCCTGAAATCGACCAAGCAATGGTTGAAGCTGGCATCATTGACCGTCGTCTGCCTTACCAGACCAACGGCACCATGCGTAAAGCTATCAACGCTGGTAAAGTAAAATACGCTGATATTCATCTGTCTCACATGGCTCAAATGGTTCGCTATGGCTTCATGGCTGGCCGTCCGACCGGTCCGGATGTTGCAATCGTTGAAGTTTGCAAAATCAACGACCTCGGCGATGGCAAAGTAGGCCTGATCCCGACCACTTCCATGGGCAACAGCTCCTCTTATGTAGCTGGCGCTAAAAAGGTTATCGTTGAAGTTAACACCACTCAACCGGTAGGCCTGGAAGGCATGCATGACTCCTATATTCCTCTGGATCCCCCGAATCGTCAACCGATTCCTATCACCGCTCCGGAAGACCGCATCGGTACCACCTACATTCCTTGCGAAGTAGAAAAAATCGTTGCAGTAGTTCCTTGCGACCGTCCTGACATCGTTCGTCCGCTGGGCGAAATCGACGACGACGCTAAACATATGGGCGCTAACCTCGTTAACTTCCTGAAAAACGAAGTTAAAGAAGGCCGTCTGCCGAAAAACCTGCTGCCGCTGCAATCCGGCGTAGGCTCCGTTGCTAACGCAGTTATCAATGGTCTGGTTAACTCCGATTTCGAAGACCTGACCGTTTACACTGAGGTTATTCAAGATGGTATGTTCGACCTGATCGACGCTGGTAAACTCCGCGTTGCTTCCGGTACCGCTCTGACTCCGTCTCCTGAGTGCCAAAAGAAATTCTACGAGAACGTAGAACACTACAAAAAATACTTGCTGCTCCGTCCGCAAGAAATCTCCAACAGCCCTGAAGTTGCTCGTCGTATCGGCGTAATTGCAATGAACACCGCTATTGAAGTTGATATCTATGGTAACGTAAACTCCACTCATGTTTGCGGCACCAAGCTGATGAACGGCGTTGGCGGTTCCGGCGACTTCGCTCGTAACGGCTACCTGACCGTATTCTTCACCAACTCCCTGGCAAAAGGCGGCAAGATTTCTTCCGTAGTTCCGTTCTGCAGCCATATCGACCATGCTACACTGGACGTTGATGTTATCGTTTCCGAACGTGGCGTTGCTGACCTGCGTGGCCTGAGCCCGAAAGAAAAAGCTCCGATCATCATTGATCAGATTGCTAACCCGAAATATCAACCTTGGCTGTATGATTACTTCAAACGCGCTTGCGAAGCTTGCGGCAACAGCCAAACTCCGCACATCCTGGCAGAAGCATTCGATTGCTACAAAATGTTTGCTGAAACCGGTTCCATGGAAGGCATGGTTGAAGGTAAATATTTTTAAAAAAACTTTGCGAAACCCCTTGTTAAGTTTTGCAAAATAGGTTAAACTATGTAATGTGCTTGCCGGTGGGTGAGATTCCCACCGGCAGGTATATACAGACAAAGCCTCACCCAAGGCTTTGCCCAATAAATTCAGTTGACGAAGTCTCACCCTAGACTTTGCCATATATAGCCGTCATAGACGGAACACTCTCACCATCATTTCGGAACCGTCCAATCCGAAATATGAAACACAAATATTTTAAGGAGGATTTGAGAATGGCATTTGAAAACATTAAAGCTGGTTTAGAGAAATATCATGCTGAAGTTGAAGCTAAACTGGCAAAATTCCCTGAACGCGCAAACTTGGTTCCTAACAGACTGTACACCCCGGTAGATCTTGGTGAAAACTTTGACTACATGACTAAACTGGGCTTCCCTGGTGAATATCCTTACACCCGTGGTGTTCAACCGACCATGTATCGTGGCCGTTTCTGGACCATGCGTATGTACGCTGGTTTCTCCACCGCTGAAGAATCCAACAAACGTTATCGTTACCTGCTGGCTAACGGTGGTTCTGGCCTGTCCTGCGCATTCGACCTGCCGACCCAGATCGGTTATGATTCCACCGATCCGATGGCTGAAGGCGAAGTTGGTAAAGTAGGCGTAGCTATCGACTCCCTGGCTGACATGGAAATCCTGTTCGACCAAATTTCCCTGGATAAAGTATCCACTTCTATGACCATCAACGCTCCTGCTTCCGTACTGCTGGCTATGTACATTGCAGTAGCTGAGAAACAAGGCGTTTCCGCTGACAAACTGCGTGGTACCATTCAGAACGATATTCTGAAAGAGTATGCTGCTCGCGGCACTTACATTTTCCCGCCGAAACCGTCCATGCGTTTGATCACCAACATTTTTGAATATTGCTCCAAGAACGTACCGCTGTGGAACACCATTTCCATTTCCGGTTACCATATCCGTGAAGCTGGTTCCACCGCTTCTCAGGAAATCGCATTCACCATTGCTGATGGTATTGCTTATGTAGAAGCTGCTATCAAAGCTGGTTTGGACGTTGACGCATTTGCAGGCCGTCTGTCCTTCTTCTGGAATGCTCATAACAACGTACTCGAAGAAGTTGCTAAATTCCGTGCTTCCCGTCGTGTATGGTCCAAAGTTATGAAAGAGCGTTTTGGCGCTAAGAAAGCTAAATCCATGATGCTGCGTGTACATACCCAAACCGCTGGCTCCATGCTGACCGCTCAACAACCGAACAACAACATCGTTCGTGTTGCTCTGCAAACTGCTGCTGCTGTAATGGGTGGTACTCAATCCCTGCACACCAACTCCAAAGACGAAGCTCTGGCACTGCCGACCACTGAGTCTGTAACCATCGCTCTGCGTACCCAACAAATCGTTGCTTACGAATCTGGTCTGGCTGACACCATCGATCCGTTGGGCGGCTCCTACTATGTAGAAGCTCTGACCGATAAGATCGAAGCTGAAGCTTGGGACTACATTAAGAAAATTGACGAAATCGGTGGCGCTCCTGAAGCTATCGCTAAAGGCTACATCCAAAAAGAAATCCAAGACTCTGCTTACAAATGGCAGATGGAAATCGAAAAAGGCGACCGTATCATCGTTGGCGTTAACAAATTCACCCAAGAAGAAGAAGCTCCGAAAAACCTGCTGCGCGTAGACGGTTCTGTAGGCAAGCTGCAAGCTGAAAAGATTGCTGCTCTGAAAGCTCGCCGTGACAACGCTAAAGTAGAAGAAACTCTGGCTGCTCTGAAAGCTGCATGCGCAGACGAAAATGTAAACCTGATGCCTTACATCCTGGATGCAGTTCGTGCATATGCAACCGAAGGTGAAATCTGCGGCGTTATGAGACAAGTATTCGGTGAATACCAACCTCATACTGCACTCTAATTTGTAAACTCAACCAATATACGGAGGTAAACTATAATGGCAAACGTTAAAGTTTTAGTTGCTAAACCGGGTCTGGATGGCCATGACCGCGGTGCTAAAGTTGTAGCTCGTGCTCTGCGCGACGCTGGTTTTGAAGTTATCTACACCGGTATCCGTCTGACTCCGGAACAAATCGCTGAAGCTGCTCTGCAAGACGACGTAAACGTTGTTGCACTGTCCCTGCTGTCTGGCGCTCACAACACCCTTTTCCCGAAAGTAGTTGAACTGCTGAAAGAAAAAGGCCTGACCGACGTTCTGGTTATCGGCGGCGGCGTTATTCCTGACGCTGACATCCCTGGCCTGAAAGCTGCTGGCATTGCTGAAGTATTCACTCCGGGCACCCCGACCAGCAAAATTGTTGATTTCATCAACGCTAACGTAAAATAATTTTATCCCTTAAAGCAAGCCGGGTTTGTCCCGGCTTGCCTTATAAAATATTCACTATCCAAAACAAGGCGGTGTGAATTATGGAAATAGTAGATAAATTATTAAATCATTCTCGTCTTGCATTATCTAAAGCAATCACTGCTGTTGAAAATGAATACGATGATGCTGTCAAAATTATGACAGAGATTTATCCTCATACTGGTAATGCTTATGTAATTGGTATCACCGGCCCTCCGGGTGCTGGTAAAAGTACTCTGACTGATAAATTGGCTAAGGAATACCGTAAACGCGGCAAGACCGTAGGTATCGTAGCAATTGACCCCACTAGCCCGTATTCTGGCGGCGCTATTTTAGGCGACCGTATCAGAATGATGGATCTGACCGCAGACGAGGGCATTTTTGTACGCTCTATGGCAACACGCGGCAGTCTTGGCGGCCTGTCTCAAAAAGCAGGTGACGCTGTTAAATTAATGGATGCTTTCGGCATGGATGTTATTATCGTTGAAACCGTAGGCGTAGGACAATCTGAGGTTGACATTGTTAAGACCGCAGATACTACCATGGTAGTAGTAATCCCCGGCATGGGCGACGATATCCAGGCAATTAAAGCAGGTATACTTGAAATCGGTGACCTGTTCACGATTAATAAAGCTGATCGTGAAGGTACAGACAAGCTCAACATTGAGATTGAGATGATGCTCGAATTAAATCCCGAACATGTTGGCTGGCGTCCTCCGATTAACAGGACCATTGCCAGCAAGGGTGAAGGTATAGAGGCTGTTGTGGACTCTATTGAGGCTCACAAGGCATATTTGATTGAGAGTGGTAAATTAAACGATATCCGTAAAGCTCGTATTAAAAACGAGGTTACCGCTATGCTTAATGACCATGTAAATCGCTACATCGACAAGAACGTCATTCAAACGGATGAATTTGACAACTTAGTTGTAAAAATGCAGTCCCGCGAGATTGAGCCGTACTCTGTCGTTGATGATATTGTTGGCAAGGTTTTAAAATAAACCGCCAAAAAAAACAATTTTAGGAGGAATTTATTATGGCATTCAAAACTATTTGTGTTGACCATGTAGGTATCGCTTGCGCTGGTACCTTGGAAGAAGCTGCAAAAATTTACACTGAGGTACTGGGCCTGAAAGCTACCGGCACTGAAGAAGTTAAAGAACAAGGTGTTGCTACCGTATTTGTTCCCTGCGGCGAAACCCTGATTGAGCTCCTTGTTGATATCACTGAAAACAACGATGGTCCTATCGGCAAATACATTGCTAAAAACGGCCCTGGCATCCAACATATGGCTCTGCGCGTTGACGACATCAAAGCAGCTATCGCTGACCTGACCGAAGCTGGCGTTCGCATGATTGACAAAGCTCCTCGTAACGGTGCTGGCCAAATGAAAATTGCTTTCGTTCATCCGAAATCCGCTGGCCTGCTGCTCGAGCTGTGCCAACCGGCTGCAACCTACAAAGACTAATTTATTAGCTTCGTAGATTCAGGGCGATTTAAGGTCCCATAATTTAAGCTACATAATGCTGGAGATATACAAGTGATATATCTTCAGCATCTGTGTATAAATTTGTTCTCCCAATAATGATGGAGGTGTAAGATTTGTCTACTCAAGAAAAAATTGAGAAAATGCTCAAAAAAGCCGAAGTAATTCTGGCTGCTGGTGGCGAAAAACGTGTTGCTAAACAACATGAATCCGGCAAAATGACTGCTCGTGAAAGAATCGCTGCTCTCCTCGACGAAGGTTCCTTCGTAGAACTCGACCGTTTTGTACGTCATCGTTGCTACAACTTCGGTCAAGAAAAGAAAGAACTGCCTGGTGAAGGCGTAACCACCGGTTACGGCACCATCGATGGCCGTCTGGTTTATGTATTCGCACAGGACTTCACCGTTGAAGGTGGCTCCCTCGGCGAAATGCATGCTGCTAAAATCGTTAAAGTACAACGCCTGGCACTGAAAATGGGTGCTCCGCTGGTTGGCCTGAACGATTCCGGCGGTGCTCGTATCCAAGAAGCTATCGACGCTCTGGCTGGCTATGGTAAAATCTTCTTCGAGAACACCATTGCTTCCGGCGTAGTTCCTCAGATTTCTGCAATTATGGGTCCTTCCGCTGGCGGCGCTGTATACAGCCCGGCACTGACCGACTTCATCTACATGGTAAAGAACACTTCCAAAATGTTCATTACCGGCCCTGCAGTAGTTAAATCCGTTACCGGTGAAGATGTAACCCAAGAACAACTGGGTGGCGCTATGACCCACAACAGCACTTCCGGTGTTGCTCACTTCGCTGCTGAAAACGACGAAGACTGCCTGCAACAAATCCGTTACCTGCTCTCCTTCCTGCCTTCCAACAACGTTGAAGGTGCTCCGATCGTAGAGACTGGTGATGACCCGATGCGTACCGACGACAGCCTGAACACTCTGCTGCCGGACAACTCCAACCAAGCTTACGATATGTATGATGTAATCAGATCTATCGTAGATAACGGCGAATTCTATGAAAACCAAAAATACTGGGCAACCAACATCATCACTTGCTTCGCTCGTATGGATGGTCAAACCGTAGGTATCATTGCTAACCAACCGAAAGTTATGGCTGGCTGCCTGGATATCAACGCTTCCGATAAATCCGCTCGTTTCATCCGCTTCTGCGACGCTTTCGGCATTCCTCTGCTGAACCTGGTTGACGTTCCTGGCTTCCTGCCTGGCTGCAACCAAGAATACGGCGGCATTATCCGTCACGGCGCTAAGATGCTGTATGCTTACTCTGAAGCAACTGTTCCTAAAATCACTCTGGTTACCCGTAAAGCTTACGGCGGTTCCTACCTGGCAATGTGCTCTCAAGACCTGGGCGCTGACCAAGTTATCGCATGGCCGACCGCTGAAATCGCAGTTATGGGTCCTGCTGGTGCTGCTAACATCATCTTCCGTAAAGATCCTGATGTTGAAGCTAAGACTAAAGAGTACATCGACAACTTCGCTACTCCGTACCAAGCAGCAATGCGCGGCATGGTTGACATGGTTATCGAACCGAAAAATACTCGTCCCACCATCATCAACGCTCTGCAAATGCTGGAAAGCAAACGTGAAACCCGTCCGGCAAAACGCCACGGCAACATTCCTTTGTAATTCACAAGCAGTTGCTTAGTGCTTAAACAACCTATTTTAAGATAAGATGAGGTGAAATAAATGGGTCCTGTTACTACTAATCCTTGGTTGATTGCTTTAATCAATATGACCATCGTATTCGGCGTACTGATCGCTCTGGGCATATTGATGAACTTACTCCAAGTTATCGATCCGACTAAAAAAAAAGTTGCTAAACCGGCAGTAGCTCCTACACCGGCAGCAGCTCCCGCTGCAGCTCCGGTTGCAGCAGCTCAAGATGATAGCGAAATTATCGCTGTTATCGCTGCAGCAGTAGCAGCTTGCGGCGTTAGCGCAGACCAAATCGCTTGCGTACGTCGTATTGATGCTAAATCTGCATGGACTGTAAGCAGTCGTGTTGAAGCTATTAGCGTTCGTAAAGAATGCTTCTAATGCATATAGTTTGCAATTTTAATTAAAAAACGAGATTTTAAGGAGGATTATATCCATGAAAAAGTATACTATCACCGTAAATGGTACCGCATACGAAGTTGAAGTTGAAGAAGCAGGCGTTGTTGCTTCCGCTCCGAAAGCTGCTCCGAAAGCTGCTCCGGCTCCGGCTGCTGCTCCGGCTCCGAAAGCTGCTCCGGCTCCGGCTCCGAAAGCTGCTGCTCCGGTTGCTGCTGGTGCAACCACCGTTTCCGCTCCTATGCCGGGCAAAGTTCTGTCCGTTAACGTAAAAGCTGGCGACGCTGTTAAATCCGGCGACGTTCTGCTGATTCTGGAAGCTATGAAAATGCAAAACGAAATCATGGCTCCGGCTGATGGCACTGTTTCCGACGTTCGCGTTTCCGCAGGTCAAACTGTTGCTACCGGCGACGTTATGATCGTTCTCTAATTCTTACTCGATAGTTCGCAATATCAGTAAGTCTTAAATACCCTTGATCTTTGGAGGGGGCTTTTCGCAGAGCCCCTTCCACAAATTGAAAATTGGGAGGATATTAAATGGAAGCATTTCTCGTTGCTTTGTCTTCCGTATGGGCAGATTCCGGTTTCTCTGCACTGACAGGCGGTCACGTAATCATGATCGTTGTAGGTCTGGTTCTGCTTTATATGGCTATTGGTAAAGGTTTTGAGCCTTTGCTGCTGTCCCCGATCGCATTCGGTTGTATTCTTGCTAACATTCCTAAAAACGGTTTCGAAGAACCTGGTGTTATGTCCGTTATCATGTATGGTATTCACCACGAAGTATTCCCTCCGTTGATCTTCTTGGGCGTAGGCGCTATGACCGACTTTGGTCCTCTGCTGGCTAACCCGAAAACCCTGCTCCTGGGCGCTGCTGCACAGGGCGGTGTATTCGTAGCTCTGCTGGGCGCTATGCTGCTTGGCTTCACCGTACAAGAAGCTGCTGCTATCGGCATCATCGGTGGTGCTGACGGCCCGACTTCCATCTACCTGGCTGCTAAAATGGCTCCTCAGCTGTTAGGTGCAATCGCAGTTGCTGCTTACTCCTACATGTCTCTGGTTCCGCTGATTCAGCCTCCTATCATGAAACTGTTCACCACTGAAGCTGACCGTAAAATCGTTATGGAGCAGCTGCGTCCGGTTTCTCACTTCGAAAAAGTTGCATTCCCGATCATGTGCACCATCGTTATCTCCCTGCTGTTACCTTCCGTAACCGCTCTGATTGGTATGCTGATGCTTGGTAACCTGTTCAAAGAAGCTGGCTGCCTGGATCGTCTGTCCGACACCGCACAAAACGCTCTGATGAATACCGTAACCATCATGCTGGCTACCGGTACTGGTCTGACCATGAGCGCTGAGTCTTTCCTGAACGCTAAGACTCTGCTGATCATCGTTCTGGGTCTGGTTGCATTCGTAGCTGGTACTGCTGCCGGCGTTATCTTCGGTAAGATCATGTGCATTGTAGACGGTGGCAAGACCAACCCGTTGATTGGTTCCGCTGGCGTTTCCGCAGTTCCTATGGCTGCTCGTGTATCTCAAAAAGTTGGTCAGAAAGCTAACCCGGCTAACTTCCTGCTGATGCACGCTATGGGTCCTAACGTAGCAGGCGTTATCGGTACTGCAGTTGCTGCAGGTACCATGCTGGCTATGATCGGTCCTGTTGGCAAATAATCATTAGCTAACTTCAAGAGCTCACACATTAGTGTGAGCTCTTTTTTGTATCTAAAATGTAAATTTTATTGTTGGCGATACTCTTAGGCTAATATTTATAGTATAATAAAAAAGAACTGTTCAAGAATTGAATAGCATTTCTTTACAAGAGGAGTCTTGAGTATATGCAACGATTTAATCTGACCAGACAGTTTTTTAGGGATGTCTGGTACCTTACGAAAAGCTATTGGCAATCCGAAGAGAAGAAAAAGGCTTTCTTTTTATTAGGCTGTATCATAGCGCTGACACTTGGCGTGGTTTATATGCTTGTTCTGCTTAACCAGTGGAATAACAGCTTCTACAGTGCCTTGCAAAATTATGATGCAAAGAAGATTTTTGACGAGCTTATTCATTTTTCATGGTTAGCTGCCATTTATATCTTATTGGCAGTATACTCATATTATCTGCAGCAGACATTGATTTTGAATTGGCGTCGTTGGCTGACAACGCGTTTTATCGACATCTGGCTGCAAAACAAAACATACTACAATCTGCAGATGTTCGGTAAGGATACGGATAACCCTGACCAACGTATCAGTGAGGATGTGCGTCAGTTTGTCGAAATGACCTTGAGCTTTGGCATAGGGATCCTCAAGGCGTTTTGCACGTTTGCATCCTTTGTTGTTATTTTATACAATCTTTCCGGCAGCCTTACGTTTACCGTTATGGGTAAGACATGGACGATTAATGGCTACATGCTGTGGGCATCACTGCTATATTCTGTAATTGGTACCTATATTACCCACATTGTTGGTCGCAAGCTGGTAAAAATCAACTTCATTCAACAGAAATATGAAGCGGATTTCCGTTTCAGTATGATTCGTCTGCGTGAAAGTGCGGAAAGCGTTGCCTTCTACCGTGGTGAAGCGCAGGAAGGCCGTGTATTTAAACAACGCTTTAAAATGCTTTTGGATAACTTCTGGAAGCTTGTTAATAAGCAAAAACAGCTTGTCTTTTTAAATTCCGGTTATTCTCAAATCGCCATCATTTTTCCCTTTGTTGTAGCCATGAACCGTTATCTTACGAAAGAAGTAACACTAGGCGGATTGATGCAGGTTGCCAGTGCCTTTGGCCGCGTACAGGATTCGCTTTCGTATTTTGTTGATATGTACAGCAGCATTGCTCAATGGCAGGCTGTTGTAATGCGTTTAACTTACTTCGGCCATCATATGCACGAGGTTTCTCAGCAGGCGGAACGCTTTCATGTGGAACGCTTTGCTGCTGCAGATGTTGTTGAGGTTAACGATATGCAGATAAATCTGCCGGACGGAAAACCGCTTCTGGAAAATATCAGCTTTACACTGCATCCGGGGCATAATGTTTTGATTAAGGGTGTCAGCGGCAGCGGTAAAAGTACCTTGCTGCGTGCTATCTCCGGTATCTGGCCCTTCGTCGACGGCAAAATCTTTCTTCCGTCACGTGGTAAGCTGATGTTTATTCCGCAAAAGCCTTATCTGCCGTTAGGTACCCTGCGTGCTGCACTTAATTACCCGGGAAATAAACCGATAGATGATACTGAATTGATTTATCTGATGGATTTGTGCCAGATTGGTTATCTTAAGGATAAGCTCGATTTGGAAGCTGATTGGAGCCATGTGCTTTCTGTCGGTGAGCAGCAGCGTTTGGCCTTTGTACGTGCCCATATCCAGCAGCCACAGTGGCTTTTCCTGGATGAAGCAACCTCTGCTTTGGATGAAGACACTGAGGCGACTATGTACAGCCTGCTACAGGAGCGTTTACAGCAGACTACTGTTGTAAGTGTCGGTCATCGCAGTACCCTGAATAAATATCACGAGCTTGTTTTACGCTTAAATAAATCAACTCGTCAAGTTACTCTTGAAAAATTGTAAGGAGGTTTTCTTATGCTGCCATTGCAAATTGTAGAAAATATTTATGACGTTGGTGTTCAGGATTGGGCTGTGCGTGATTTTCACGGCTACAAAACAGAGAGAGGTGCAACCTATAACTCTTATCTGATTATGGATGAAAAGATAACCTTGATTGATACTGTTAAAGCGCCCTTTAACGAAGAGCTGCTTGCTAATATCAGTAAGGTAACACCATTGGATTCCATTGACTATATTGTCATCAACCATGTTGAGCCTGACCATTCCGGTGCTATGCCTGCGTTGGCCAAGGCTTGCCCCAAAGCAAAGTTCTATATTACGATGCAAGGTAAAAACGAGGCCATCCAGCATTACGGAGATATTTTTGCTTTTGAGGTTGTTAAAGACGGAGCAACCTTAAATATCGGCAAGCGTACCTTAACCTTCGCTTCCATGGCAATGCTGCATTGGCCTGACAGTATGGCTACCTATAGTGAGTATGATAAAATTCTTTTTTCCAATGATGCCTTCGGTCAGCATTATGCTACCAGTAAGCGCTTTGACTGTGAAGTAAATCAAGATGAGCTGCTCTACGAAGCTAAAAAGTATTTTGCCAATATTCTCTGGCCTTATGCCAAGCTGATTGGCAATGCGCTGAAAAAGCTTGGCGGTCTTGATATTAAAATGATTGCGCCTTCCCATGGTGTAATCTGGACCGAGCGTATTTCCGATATCCTGCGCTGCTACAGCGAATGGGGCAGCGGCGTACAGGACGGCAGTCTTGTTATTGCTTATGACAGCATGTGGGGCGGTACGGAAAAGCTGGCACGGGCGATTGCGCGCGGTGCTGCTAATGCCGGAGTTGTCGTTAAGGTATTTAAAATGGGCGCTACCCCCAACAGTACGGTAGTAGTAGAGCTCTTTACTGCCTCCGGTTTTTTGGCAGGCTCTTCAACTCTTAATTGCAGCATGCTGCCGAATATGGGTTCTCTGCTGATTTATCTTAAAGGACTCGGCGCTAAAGGTAAAAAAGCTGCAGCCTTCGGTACCTTTGGCTGGGGCGGTGGTGCGCAGAAGGATATGGAGGAGCTGCTTGCAAAAAGCTGCTTCGATGCGGTAGAACCCGGTTTTAACTGCAAATGGACGCCGCAGAAGGCTGAGCTTGAAGCTGCAGAAAAGTATGGTTATGAATTTGCGCTAAAAATAAAAGCTGAATGAGCTGTGAATTTTGTGTAAAACAAATATATTTACTAATAAAAAAAGTACACAAATAACGATAATAGTGTATAATAGTATTATAACAATGAAAGCGAGGTCTTATGATGAATAAGAAAGCTGAAGTTTACAAGAAATTCCTTGAAGAAAACAAAATTAACTGGGGCGATGTATTCGAAGTTCCGAAGGCAGATGAGGTTCCTGAAGAAAGCTTCATGCATCCCGTTGTTTTCCGTTCTGCTATCGGCATCCAAGGTCAAAACCTGCCGACTATGCTGGTAATTGACGACAGCATCTATGTAATGCTGCAGGTTCGCGTAGGCGCTGGTCTGGTTAAAGAAGCTAACAAGGCTGCAGTTCTGGCACATCTGAACGCTCTGAACGAAAACTACAAGGTATTCAAATATTATGCTGATGAAGCAGGCAATATCATCATTGAAAGCTGCATTCCTTCTACCGATGAGCAATTCGTACCGCAAATGATTCATGCAGTAATCGATGTTATTGTTGACCACCTTAACACTGAATATCCTAAGCTGATGAAAGCTGTTTGGGCTGAATAAGCTGAATAAAATAATATGGTACTTTCTTAAATAAGGGGAGTAGCCGGCACAAGCCTTAGGGCTGGTGTTTACACTGCCGTCAGTACGATTCGGAAGAATCCGGCTTTGTAATTAAGTGGCGAGACTTTGTTGTAAAATATTTTTATTTTACAGCATTGTCTCGCCCTTTTTTAATATATAATATAAGGTGAAGAGTGTACTTGCATGATTTACCACAATTTTCGACAAGTAGCAGACGTAAGGTCAAAGGAGAAAGAAAATGAGTAAATATGGCTTAAGCAAGGAGCAGATTGAAGAGTCACGGCGCAAGTACGGTGATAACACGTTGACGCAGCCGCCGCGGGAAACATTTTGGAGCAAGCTGCTGGGGAATTTTCAGGATCCCATTATCCGCATACTGATAGTAGCGCTGCTGGTAAATGCTTTTTTCGTGTATCTTGGTCACGGCGATTGGATTGAAACAGCAGGTATTTTTCTGGCAATAATTTTGGCAACCTTTGTTTCTACCTGGTCCGAATACAGCAATGAGAATGCTTTTCAGAAGCTGCAGGAGGAAGCTAGCCGTATCCGCTGCAAGGTGTGGCGTGACGGTGAGCCGGAGGAAATTGCTATTGATGATGTTGTTGTCGGTGAGGCAATTATCTTAGAGGCCGGCGATAAAATACCGGCGGACGGTATTTTGCTGGAAGGAACGCTGAAGCTGGATCAGGCAGCGTTGAACGGTGAAAGCGAGGAAGCTAAAAAAACTGTTGCACCTGCTGAGTTCCAATGGGATGACGGTAAAATTGATTTTCTGGATGAACATAAGCTGTTTCGTGGAAGCGTTGTAGTAGAAGGCACCGCTGTGATGCAGGCTGTGAAGATAGGTGATAATTCCGTTTACGGCCAGCTGACGCAGGAGCTGAAGGATGATGAACGTGACAGTCCGCTGAAGCTGAAGCTGAAAGGACTGGCAGAGCAGATAAGTAAATTCGGTTATGCCGGCGGTGTGCTGATAGCAGTTGCGGTAATATTGCATAAAATATATCTGGCAGGTAGCTTTGCAGCATATTTTGCTGATATGACAACAGTAATTGCCGATTTGGTGCAGGCTGTAATCTTGGCGATTATTATTATTGTTATGGCGGTACCGGAAGGCCTGCCGCTGATGATTGCGATAGTTTCTTCGCTCAATATGCGCAAAATGCTGCATGACCATGTATTGGTGCGTAAGCTGGTCGGAATTGAAACTGCAGGCAGCTTGAATCTGCTGTTTACCGATAAGACAGGTACTATTACTAAAGGACAGCTGGAGGTAGTACGCTTTTTAACCGGTGATTTACAGGAAATTACTGATTTCACATCATTGCCTGCACGTCTTAAGGAGCTGACCTGTCAGCAGGTTCTGATTAATACATCATCTACCGTTACCGACGGCAAGATTGTCGGCGGTAATATGACGGAAGCAGCGTTAAACAATTATGTCGGTACCTATCGTTTGCCGGTGCTGCCGCAGCGCCAGCGCTTTATTCCGTTTAACAGCGCCAATAAATATTCCTGGGCGCAGGTTGCTCCCGCTGACGGCGGCGCAGCATATTGCCTGATTAAGGGCGCACCGGAAAAGCTGCTGCAGGCTGCCGATTGGTATTGGTCAAAAGATGGCAGCCGTTTGCCGTTGACTGATGAGATGAAAGCAGCTCTGGATAACAGAATGCTGGAGCTTGCGGGACAGGCTATAAGAATGCTGGCCTTGTGCACCTATGAGGGAGTACCTGCTGATAACCTGCCGGATAAAGGACTGACGCTTGCCGGTGTTGTTGCCATCCGTGATGACGTGCGTCCGGAAGCAGTGGAGGCTATTAAGGCTGTACAGCAGGCCGGCGTACAGGTAGTAATGATTACCGGTGACCGCAAGGAAACAGCGGTAGCAATTGCCAAGGATGCAGGTCTGCTGCAAAGTGCGGAGGACGTAGTCTGGACCTCCGACGAGCTGGCACAGATGAGTGATGATGAGGTCAAGGCTAAGCTGACGCATCTGCGTGTAGTGGCACGTGCTCTGCCAATGGATAAATCGCGCTTGGTGCGCTTGGCGCAGGAGCTGAATCTTGTAACCGGTATGACCGGCGATGGTGTAAATGATTCGCCGGCGCTGAAAAAGGCTGATGTCGGCTTTGCTATGGGCAGCGGTACAGAGGTTGCCAAGGAAGCAGGCGATATTGTTATCATGGACGATAATTTCCTGAGCATCAAGCAGGCAATTTTGTACGGAAGAACAATTTATAATTCTATCTGCAAATTTATTGTTTTCCAGCTGACGATTAACTTCTCGGCTGTGGCAATTAACTTTATTGCTCCCTTCATCAATATTGATGAACCGCTGACGATTACGCAGATTCTATGGATTAACCTGGTAATGGATACCCTTGCTGCGCTTGCCTTCGGTGGTGAGCCGGCATTGGCGCAGTATCTGTGCGAGGCACCGAAACGCCGCAGTGCGCCGCTTGTCAGCAAAAAGATGCTTACGAGCGTTATTATCAGCGGCCTGTATATGACTATTGTCGGTATTGCCTTCTATAAGAGCGCATGGGTTGACCATCTGTTCCGTGATGCAGATAATCATATTTATACCTATACAGGCTTCTTCTGCGCCTACATTTTCATGGCAGTTGCCAATGGCTTTAATGTGCGTACTGACGGTTTGAACCTGTTAAAGAATATTAGCCTGAACAAGGGCTTCTTACAGGTAATGGCGCTGATTGTTGCAATTCAGGTGCTGCTGACCTTTGTTGGTGGGCGTGTATTGCGTACAACACCGCTGAATGCGCATGAATGGGGCGTTGTCGTCCTGTTTGGCGCTTCCATTATCGTTGTTGATTTACTGCGCAAGCTCATCAGCAGCAAGTAAGGTTATACACAACTGTTGATAACTCTGTTGATAAACTGTGGGTAAAACACATAAGCTGTGGATAAGTATTCGTGGATAGAAGCACACTAATTGCTGTTACATTGTTTACAAATTTGCTGTAAAAAAATAAATTTCAGAAAGATTGTTGACAATTAAAAGCAGAGTGCGTATAATAGCATTCAACGAATCAAATATCGTCCCTAAAAAAACGGTGAAGGGAAGAAGATATGACCGGATGGGCTAAGAGAGTCGCTGGATGGTGTAAAGCGATGTCAATGGTTATATGCATACTGATCCCGGAGTTGCCTTTCCGATATGTAGGGAAGGACGTGTGGTCACGTTACAGGCAAAGGCCTTGTTGGAGGCTGAGAGGACAGCGCTGCTGAAGTGCTGTTGAAATAGGGTGGTACAGCGTGGAATTGTTCCCCGCCCCTAATTGTGTTATCAATAACACAGGTTAGGGACGGGGATTTTTGTTTATAATCGCTAAGAAAAGCTAGGGGGAAATTAATCATGCAGCAGGAGAAAAAATATATTCCGTTTGAACAAATAAAAATTACCGACCGTCAATGGCCTGATAAAACGATTACCAAAGCACCTGTATGGTGCAGTGTTGATTTGCGCGACGGCAACCAGGCATTGGTAACACCGATGGGTATTCCGGAAAAAATCCGCTTTTTCCACACTCTGGTAGATTGCGGCTTTAAGGAAATTGAAGTTGGCTTTCCTTCCGCCTCGGAAACAGAGTACGAAATTCTGCGTACCTTGATTGAAGGCGGCCATATTCCTGATGACGTAACCGTACAGGTTCTGGTGCAGGCGCGTGAAGAGCTTATCCGCAAAACCTTTGAGGCAGTACGCGGTGCGAAGAATGTTATCATCCATTTTTATAACTCTACTTCAACACTGCAGCGCAAAATTGTTTTTGGCAAGGATATGGACGGTATCACCGATATCGCTGTGCAGGGCGCGCGCCTTATCCGCCAGCTGACGGAAGCAGAGGTTGCCCGCAGCGGTATGAACATCCGCTATGAATATTCTCCGGAAAGCTTTTCCGGTACGGAAATAGATTTCTCTGTGGCAATTTGCGAGGCTGTAATGCAGGAAATGGGTTCTAGCAAAGAAAACCCCATTATCCTCAACCTGCCTTCTACTGTTGAAATGTGTACGCCGAACACCTATGCCGATCAGATTGAATACTTCTGCCGTCATATTAAAAACCGTGAAGCAGCAATTGTCAGCGTGCATCCGCACAATGACCGTGGTACGGGCGTTGCCTGCGCCGAGCTGGCACTTTTAGCAGGCGCTGACCGTATCGAAGGCACTTTGTTCGGTAACGGCGAGCGTACCGGTAACCTTGATATCGTAACTGTAGCTCTCAACATGTTTACGCAAAATGTTGATCCCGAGCTGGATTTCTCGCATATCCTGGACATCAAAAAGGTTTATGAGGAATGCACAAAAATGCATGTGCCAGAGCGTCAGCCGTACGCCGGCGAGTTGGCCTTCACTGCCTTCAGCGGTTCGCATCAGGATGCTATCCGCAAGGGCTATGAGTACATGAAAAACAGCGGTACAGAATATTGGGAGGTACCGTATCTGCCGATTAACCCGGCGGATATCCATCGTGAATACGAGCCTGTTATCCGCATTAACAGTCAGTCCGGCAAGGGCGGTGCTGCCTTCGTGCTGCAGCATACCGTTGGCTACAATCTGCCGAAGGAAATGCATCCGGAATTTGGCAATATCGTGAAGGCTGCGGCTGACGAATACGGCGACGAGCTTTCCAGCGAGCAGATTGTGCAGCTTTTCCGCAAGGAATACATCGACTTTGTTGGCAAGTACCAGCTTCTGCGTCATCGCTTCACCGAGCTTAACGAAGCTGACGGCAGCATCCACAGCCGTTTTGAAGGTGAAATTTCGGTTGCAGGCGAAAATAAGAGTGTAGTTGGTGTAGGTAATGGTCCTATCGATGCCTTCTTCCAGGCGCTTACCAGTGTCGGGATTAATGGCTACGAATTCGTCAACTATCATGAGCATGCGATTTCCAAGGGTTCTGATGCGAAGGGTATTTGCTACATCGAGCTGAAACAGAAAAATAATGGCCATATCTTTGGTGTAGGCATTCATTCTAATATTAACGTGGCAGCGCTGCGCGGTATTATCTGTGCAATCAACCGCGCGGAGAAGTGAATAGTAGTTGTCAGTGAATAGTGTTTAGTGGTTAGGTTAGTACGGGGTGAAGAGAAAATATATTAGAAAATCGCTCCTGCATATATTATTTTGCTAAAGGCCGGCGCCAGATAATAGATAAGCTGGCTTAGAAAACCTCCAAAATAAGGGAAAGATTTTTTTGGAAAACAAGGGAAAGAACTAAAAATAAGGGAAAAAAGCAAGCGCCGTCGGCCGTAAGGCAGGCGGCGTTTTGCTTTAACAAAAAGATATTACAAAATTTTCTGAATTATAGTAAAATAATATTCGGATACTGAAAAATATCTGAGGCGTTTAGGAGTAATACTTGCAGTAAGTGTTGCTCTTAATTTTTGCCGGAAAACTGCAACTGAAAATAGTTGCAAACATATCTGAAAAAGCTTATAATAGAGGTGAAAAGATGGGACAAAAGGAAAAGCTTATTAAAAAGTTGTTGAGTAAACCAAAGGATTTTACTTTTACAGAAGCAGAAACACTGCTTAATTATTTTGATTATGTGAGAAGCAACAAAGGCAAGACAAGTGGTTCACGAGTAATATTTATCAAAGAGGGATGTCATGCTATCTTATTACACAAACCGCATCCTCGCAAAGAACTGCTTGCATATCAGATAAAAACACTGATTTCTGTATTAGAACAGGAGGGATTGCTGTGAAGAATACCATGCAATATAAAGGCTATGTCGGCTCTGTGGAATTTTCGGAGGAGGATGGAATTTTCTTCGGTAAGGTTTTAGGTATACGTTCTGTAATTTCCTATGATGGTAAAAACGCGCAGGAATTAGTGGAGGATTTTCATGGAGCGGTCGAGGATTATTTAGCTATGTGTGCTGCCGAAGGTATTACACCGGAAAAGGCGTATAAGGGAAGCTTTAATGTGCGTATTCCCGCTGAGATGCATAAGCAGGCGGCGATTTGCGCCTTGCAGAATAACATTACCTTGAATAAAATTGTGGAGCAGGCTTTGCAGCGCTTTTTGATGCTGGAAAATTAGGTGTATGAAATTTTTTTAGATGCATCACAGCTGGCGAGCTATATTACGTCAGACTAAGAATATAGTTGTAGGTTAGTTGACGTGTAATCACAATATAATAATGCTTTAATCAAAAAGGACTTCATTGTAAGAGAATGGAGTCCTTTTTCATTTATCAGGTGCCGTAGGCACCTGCAAGCTAAAAGTACTCGATGTACTTTTGCTTGACGGGGGGGGGCAACGTGCTATAATTCTAGCAGTGACTAATTATGTAATTAAAGTTATTGTAAAAATAAGAAAAAAGCCAATATACATAATTAACAATTTAGAGAGCTTTACATGTAAGTATTTTCCTCTTTGAGGAATTGCAAACACTGCATGATATATTGCTATAAAATTTAAGAACCTAACGAGAGAACAAGAGAATAAAAGCGTATCAGGTGTATTATACTTAATAGGTAAACAGGTGCAAAACCTGTGCTGTCCCGCAGCTGTAATGTGGAGCCGTCCTTATAATGTCACTGGAAAACCGGGAAGACAAGGTTGGCAATGAAGCAGAGCCAGAAGAACTGCCTGATATGGGGTCTGTAAAACAACCTGCGATGGACAGGATTGTGCTTTCCCGGGGATAAGTGCGTCTTGCTGTCACAGTACGGCAAGACGCTTTTATTTTCACTGCGATATTTGCATGAAGTGTATTTATTATTCTTGCATATTAACATCTGACAAGCGGAACAAGGATAGCTTGGTCAGATGCTTTTATGAAAATAAAATTTTTCCCAGTATGCTCAAGAATTACGAGAGAAAGGAGGAGCTATGAAAAGGATATTTATGCTGCTGACCTTAATTTTTGCGCTGATGTGCCCAGCACTTGCCGGTGCGGAGGTATCAAGCGACAAAATGATTTTGGATTGGACAACATCCAAGGTATGGGTTAACGGCGGCGAGCTGTGTGTAACAGGTACTTTTGTTAACAAGCGTAATGATGTAGCAATCACTAAGCTGAACGAATTTATTATGCGTGTTACCTACACAGATAAAAATGGCGAGCGTAAGCAATTTCTTGGCAGACCGGTAAAGTTTCCGCTGTGCAAGATTCCTGCCAATGGTTCGCGTAAGCTGAATCTTAACTTTGGCAAATTTGCTGACGAAACCGTTGGCAACTGGGTAACGGCGCAGACCTATACGTTTACGTATATTAACGGTGCGCGGTTCTGATAATGTTTTTGATGAGTATTAGGCGTTGAGTTTGCAAGAAACTCAAATTTTACAGAAAGAAGTGTATGAGTAACATGAAGAGAAGATATACAGCTGCGGCTGCTATGATGATGGTAATGGGCCTGTGCGCAAGCGCAAGCGCAGCAGCTACTGTTGACAAAAACTTAGATAATTATACTTTGGATGGCGTTATTGTTGAAGCTGATGCCGTAAGAAACCAATTTGGTGATATTAATACTGAGCAATCCTACTATCGTACTGGTGGTGACGTTAATGTAATTACCAGCCAGACTTTAGAGAAACGTCATTATCAGCAATTAGGTGATGCTTTAAAAACTATTCCCGGTGTACAGGTACAATCTCCTGGCGGCTATAGAGGCGGCGAATATGGTTATACCCAAACCCATACTATTGTAAGCATTAATGGTGATGCCAGAGTAGTAGTATTGATTGACGGACGTCGTCTGGATAACACATCTGGCGGCACAGTTGCAGGCAATTCTGGTTCTGGTTCTAAGGCAATGGTAGATATTAACCAGATTACAAGCATGGATAATATCGATAAAATCGAAGTAATTAAAGGACCTGGTGCTTCTATTTATGGTGCAGATGCTACAGGTGGTGTTATCAATATCATTACTAAAAAAGGTGGACAGAAAACAACCGGTTCTATAGATTATTCTGCTGGTTCTTGGAATAAACGTAACTATGGAATGTCTGTGTCCGGTGGTAGCGATGACGGAAAGTTAAAGGTATTCATGTCTGGACGCCGTGAAACCGGTAGTGATTCTCATTACAAAGATGGTCTGACCGGTGTAAACCATAAATGGGCACAAACCGGTTATAAAGAAGATTCTATCAATGCACGTGTTGACTATGATTTTGATGATACACATAGATTGACTGTAGCCTACAGTCACTTACAGGGTGATGATGATTATCCGCTGACAGCACCTTATTATAAATATTTGACTCCCACCGAGTGGGAAAGAATTAAACAATATTATGACCAAGGCCTTACCGGCAATATTAAAAATCCAGGCTACAGAAACTTATGGATTATGTGGCTTGGTGCATATAACGCATACAATAAGAATAACTATGATGTAACCTATTCCTTTAATAAGGAAAACGGTATGGAAAGCTTTATCAGATACTACAAACAGAATGAAAGATATTGGGGTTCCTTCGGCGGTGGTGATGGAGATTTGGCAGCACCGTTGCCGTTCACTAAGGAATGGGATGAATGGGCAAAAACTCATTACAGAGGAAGAAACTATAGATCTTATTATAATGAGCTGAAAAATGACGGCGTTCAGCTCCAGCTTGCAAAATCTGTCGGCATTCATGATTTGCTGACAACCTGGACTTATGATAAATCCAAATACTTAAGCTTCCGTACCAAAACAAATCAGAAATCTGTAGTTGAAAGAGACAGCGTTTTAGGTTATATCCAGGATAAAATCCATATCAATGATCATTGGGATATTACACCGTCTGTAAGATATTCCTATTACAGTGATTTTTCACGAACTGACAGAGATGGTACAAAATGGAATTCTGCTGAATCCACAACTACCATTACTCCGACCTTAAATACACAGTATGCCTTTGATGATACAGCAAGCATGTATTTGGGCTATACTAAAGTATACAGACCTTTGCGTGTTGGTGACTATGATAGAACCAATGGCAGCGCTCCTGCTGGATTGGAAGACGAAAAGGGTGATGTTTGGACAATTGGTGTAAGAAAGGATTTCTCTGATAATACATCTGTTTCCGTGCATTACGATTACACCAAAATGAGCAATGCTGTGGCAAGATACAGTGTATGGGATAAGGATGTTAAAGATTTTAAACTGAAGTATGTAAATGCTAAGGAAGATAAAAAATCATTTAACTTTACTATTTCTCAAAAATTTAACGAGCATTTAGGACTGAATTTGAACTATTCTCATGCATGTGACGAATGGAAAGCAAAAAATGGTATGCAATTCGATCCGGATTTGTCTTGGGCAGATGGTAATGTCAATACTGCAATCAACAAACTGCGTCCGCAGAATATTTACACTGCAGATTTGACCTATGAAAATGACAAACTGAGCGTTTCTTTGTTTGGTAACTACTATACAGGCTTAAACACTGAAGCATATACAAGCAACAGATTCTTCGTGCTTGACTTGGCTGCTAACTACGAATTTAAGAAAAATTGGATTCTCTATGGTACAGTAAGCAACCTGACCAATCAGGCTTGGGAGAATACTTACACTAATTATCTTGGTATTGGTTCTTGGCCGCAACCTGGTCGTTCCTTCATGCTTGGCGTTAAGTACAAATTCTAATTTTAAAAATTAATTATGCAAAACAAGCTGAGGATTTAAGCCTTAGCTTGTTTTTGCATCTTTTAAGGTACAAAAATGAAAAATTTAATTTTTTTAGCAGCGATATTGGGGACAATATTTATAGGTGGATGTTTTGTAAATAGCGAGGAATATATACCTAATTCGGGAGGCAATAGCGCAGATGTAGGTAAATATACTCCTGTTACTATAGATACCTATGATTCGAACAGGAATAAGATTCAAATGACGTTTACTCATAGGCCACAGCGTGTTGTTGTAGATGAATTAAATACAATGGAAACTATGTTGGCTTTAGGTTTAGGTGATTCTATTGTAGAAACTTCAGTGTCACCTAAAAGTATGAGTTATAAAAGACTGCTGCAAGAATATCCGGAGGAAATGGCAAAGATACAGAAAAAAACAGTACATTCCCTCAATACAGAGACCGTACTGTCAGCAAATCCAGATTTAATTTTGGGCTGGAAATCAACATTTACATCTATCCTCAGAAGACCAACCCAATGGTGGAATGCCAGAGGAATCAAAACATATGTAGTAGCTACCTCAAATCATATATTGAATTACGGAACAATAGAGGATGAGAAGCAATTCCTGGCTGATATGGGAAAGATCTTTCACGTGGAACCGAAAACCAATCATTTGATTCGTGAAATTCAAGATGAGTTAAAAATTACCCAGGAAGCTGTCCAAGGTAAACCGCAGCAGAGAGTTATGGTTATAGAGGTTAGCGGTCGAGGTGCTTTTATGAATTATGATGATGGCTGGCTGGTAGGCGATATGATCAGATCATTAGGCGGATGTATGCCTGTTAAAGAAAAAAGAGTAGGCGTCGAAGGTCTTATCGAAGAAAATCCAGATGTGATTTTTGTGGTTTATTTTAGCGATTATCAGAAGGACATCATTAGAAGTATATTTCAGCAGCCTGAATACAGCTCCTTAAAAGCTGTTAAAAATAATCGCATATGCCTACTGCCTTTTGATTGTATGTATACATCTGCTATAAAAACAATCAAGGGAATACGGCTGATAAAAAATGGACTTTATCCGGAATTAAATGCTTCCGGTAAAAGGAGTTAAGTATGAGAAATCGTTCAAAAGAAATTAGTGTTGCTTTGGTAATGCTTCTTTTAACAGTGCTTTTGGTGCTTGCGTTTTTATGGGCTCTCAGCATAGGCACGGTAAAGCTGTCGTTCGTGCAAATTTATGAGGGGATAGTAAATCAGTTTACAAGCGGAATGGCAATTGAAACCGCAGGTCAGGGACCGGTGCATGATATTATCTGGCTGCTGCGCTTGCCGCGTCTGGTGTTGGCTGCCTTAGTGGGCATGGGTCTTTCGGTCTGCGGTGTTATCATGCAGGCTGTAGTAAAGAACCCCTTGGCTGACCCGTATATTCTGGGTATTTCCTCCGGTGCTTCGCTGGGTGCGACGGCAGCAATTCTGCTCGGTATCGGTGTAGCATTAGGTGAAAATTTTGTCGGCATTGCAGCCTTTATCGGTGCCTTTGCTATGTCGCTGGGTGTATTGTTTATCTCTAATCTGGGCGGACGTAGCAATTCCATTAAGCTGCTTTTGGGTGGTATGGCTTTGAGTGCGGTCTGCGGTGCTTTTTCCAGCTTTATAGTTTACTTTGCCAATAATAAAGAGGGTATGCAGACTATTGCTTATTGGATGATGGGCAGCTTTGCCGGTGCAAAATGGGAAACCCTTATGATTATCGGTCCTATTGTAATTTTGGCTGTTCTGTTTTTATGGACACAAAGTCGTATGCTTAACCTGATGCTGCTTGGTGATGAATCGGCGCTGACACTGGGAACAGATTTACATATTTACAGACAAATTTATTTGCTGGTCAGCTCGCTTATTGTAGGCTTTGTTGTTTATTCTGCGGGCATGATAGGTTTTGTCGGATTAGTAGTACCGCATGTAATCCGTATGCTGGTAGGCACTGACCATAAAAAACTTATTCCTGTAGCAGCTTTAACCGGTGCAATATTTTTGGTAGTTGCTGATGGTCTGTGCCGTGTAATTATTCCGCGTACCGAGCTGCCGATTGGTATTTTGATTTCACTTATCGGCGCTCCCTGCTTTGTTTACCTGATGATTAAGAAAACCTATGGCTTTGGAGGTAACTGATAATGGAAATTTTAGCAGAAGCAGTAAAAATGGCCTTCGGACCAAAGGAAATTCTTAAGGGAATAGATTTCAGTCTGCATAATAAGGAATTTGTGGGCATTATTGGGCCTAACGGCAGTGGTAAGAGTACCTTTCTGAAATGCGTTTACCGTGTGCAGAAGCCTACGGATGGTAAAATTACCTTCAACGGAACGCCGTTGGACGAGCTTTCTTATCGTGAATCGGCACTGCAGTTGGCGGTAGTAGCACAGCATAATGTTTACAGCTTTGATTTTTCGGTGCTGGAGGTTGTGCTGATGGGACGTTCGCCGCACAAGAAAATGCTGGAGCGTGATAATCTCAACGATTACCGCATCGCGCGCGAAGCACTGGCAACTGTAGGTCTGGCGGACTTTGAAGAACGCAGCTTTTCGACTCTCAGCGGCGGCGAGCAGCAGCGTGTAATTTTGGCGCGTGCACTGACGCAGCAGACGGAATGTCTGGTGCTGGATGAGCCGACGAACCATCTGGATATTAAGTACCAGCTGCAGATTATGGATATTGTAAAATCACTTGATCTGACTGTTGTAGCAGCGGTACATGATTTAAATATTGCAGCAATGTACTGCGACCGTCTGGTAGCAATTAAAAACGGACAGATTGTAGGTATGGGCACGCCGCGAGAGCTGCTGACGGAAAAGTTTATCTATGATATGTATGAGGTGCGCTGCAGGGTAGATGAGGATGCATCAGGCAGAATCAATATAGTTTATCTGCCGCAACATTGGCAATAGTACGGCGGCGGATAAGGCACCATCTGCGGCTTCAATTATCCTAATTTGGCAATATCGTGAAGACTGCGGCTGACGAATACGGCGATGAGCTTTCCAGCGAGCAGATTGTGCAGCTCTTCCGCAAGGAATACATCGACTTTGTCGGCAAATATCAGCTGCTGCGTCATCGCTTCACCGAGCTTAACGAAGCTGATGGCAGCATCCACAGCCGTTTTGAAGGCGAAATTGCGGTTGCAGGCGAAAAGAAGAGTGTAGTTGGTGTAGCTAACGGTCCTATCGATGAATAAAATTGTGGAGCAGGCTTTGCAGCGCTTTTTGATGCTGGAAAATTAAATACATGAAAAAATTATAGCTGTGATATAGCTGGCGAGCTATATTACGTCAGACTAAGAATATAGTTGTAGGTTAGTTGACGTATAATTACAATATAATAATGCTTTAAACATTAAGGGCTTCGTTCTAAAATTACGGAGTCCTTTTTGATTTATCAGGTGCCGTAGGCACCTGCAAGCCAAAAGTACTCGATGTACTTTTGCTTGACGGGGGGGGGACAACATGCTATAATTCTAGCAGTAACTAATTATGTAATTAAAGTAATTGCAAAATAAGAAAAAAACAAATATACATAATTAACAATTTAGAAAACTTTACATGCAAGTATTTTCCTCTTTGAGGAACTGCAAACACTACATGATATATTGCTATAAAATTTAAGAGTCTAACGAGAAAACAAGAGAATAAAAGCGTATCAGGTGTATTATACTTAATAGGTAAACAG
>ENA-UERK01000364-UERK01000364.1-human-gut-metagenome-genome-assembly--contig:-NODE-364-length-40553-cov-13.608583_pt1 | contig 40553 bp, 35 predicted proteins | sample MGYA00242957_ERZ507957 | MGnify/ENA primary metagenome ERZ507957 (study PRJEB26167, sample SAMN06115538) | human gut metagenome | host: Homo sapiens | place: China:Heilongjiang | collected 2015-11-06...
TATAAAAAAGGAACTCCTATAGGTACAGAGAATACTTTATATATTCATAGGTTTCAAGAGCTTTGTGAGAAATATGGTTTTAAACCAGTATGGCTTACAAATTACGAGATGGCAAGCGACCAAAGATATGTAGATTATATAAAGCCTAAAATGGAAGCAGGGTTATGTGAAATAGGCATTCATATTCATGCTTGGAATAATCCTCCTTTATATAATTTACAAACTAAATATTCGGGAAATCCATATCTGATAGAATACCCAGATAATGTGATGAAGGCGAAATTTGGTGTCACATATAAACTTATAAAAGAAAAATTCGGAATTGAAGTAAAAACGCATCGTGCAGGACGTTGGATCATGGACAATAGATATTTTTCTATGCTTGAAGAATATGGTATCCTTGTAGATTGTTCATACACTCCAACAATATCTTGGACAAAAACACCTGGGGAAACAGTAGAAGGAGGCTGTGATTATACAAATGCAGTTAAGTATGCTCATATGATTAATAAAGTTTATGAAATACCTATGACTATAAGAAAAACAAGAAATATTAAATTCGTTAATTTTTCAAATATTAAGAGTTGTATAAAGAATCTGTTGTTAGGTAAAAGCATATGGTTAAGACCTGCAATAAATTCGTTGGAAGAAATGAAATGGTTGAGTCGTAAGACGTTTATGGAGTCTGAAACAGATTATCTTATGTTTATGATGCACTCTTCTGAAATGATGCCAAATGGTAGTCCATATTTTAAGAATGAAGATGATATTGATAAGTTGTATGATGATATTGAAGAGTTATTTAAGTATGTAAGTATGTTGGGCTATAAAGGTGTGACGATTCATGATTATTATTGTTTGATGCAAAATGTTTAGAAAATATTTTTTCTTAGTTTATTATCTGTTGCTGATAATAATATTGCAACTACAACAATCAGAGGTCATGCCTTCAATAGGAATAAGATTAGCTTTTGTTGGGGTAGTAATGTGGCCGTTATATTCAGTACGAAAAGATGCTTTGCCAATTGTGCTAAGTTTATTTTTTACAGTAACGAATTATAACTTCTCATATTCATATATGCCGTATGAGGTATATCAATACGATATATTAATTGCCTTGGGACTTGTTTTAGGTTATCATGATAAATCCTTAGTTAAAATAAAAATACCAACTTTTCTTTATGTGTGGTTTTTTTTAGTAACGATAATTGATATAGGCTGGAGTCTGAAAATATATTATTTATCTTATTCAATATTAGGAACAATTCTTTTGTGGCCATATATGAATTTTGGAAATTCTGACTTGCTAAAATTGATGTCATTAAGTCTTATAGTTACGGGTACGGTTTTGGCAAGTAGTTACTTACTTTTTGCAAGTAACTACGCAGAGGCTTATACAGGAGGAGGAGGCTTTGAACGTGAAGGATGGACTGATCCTAATTATTTTGGATGTGCTGTTGGTATGGGTATTATTGCTGCTGGAGTGGAAATTGTTCAAAATAGATATAATTTGTTAATGAAACTAACATTTGGTTTTACAATACTAATAATGTTTTCTTGCCTTGCTATAAATGCATCTCGAGGGGCTTTATTGGCTGTTGGTGCTAGTATCTTAATCATAATATCAGTTTCACGAATTAATAATATGTATAAGATTGTATTCGCATTAATTATTGTTGCAATGTTGATTTATATTAATGAATTAGGATATTTTGACTTGTTAAAATACCGTATTGAAAATGATAATAATGGTGGCTCTGGAAGAACAATAATATGGGAAACTAAAATTAAAGCGTTCTTTTCTGAACAAAATCCATTGCCATATATATCTTGCATATTTGGTTTAGGATTAGAAGGAGGTCGTAATCTTGCACAATATCGATTAGTTCATACTGGATTCCACAATGATTTTATAGCTTTTCTATGTGAATATGGATTTGTGGGGTTGTTTATTTTCATAAAGTGGTTATGGTACCCTATATCTAAAGCAACATCAAATAAATTGCTTGTATCAGCTGTTATCGTTTACTTGGTCATGTGTAGTATGACATTAGAGCCGATAACTGCAGGTAGATTTTCATATTTTATATTTTGGCTATATGCGTTACAATTAGCTGTTTCTCAAACTGAAATTAAAGAATCAGTATATGAATAAAATAAAAATATGCCTCCTTACTTATGATCTTCGTTCTGGAGGTGCAGAGAGAGTGATTTCTCAGTGGTCTATACTACTGCAAAATTTATTTGATGTATATATTACAACATTTAGGGATGAAATAATGTATCCTTATGCAGGTACATATACTTGCTTAGACGTAAAAGATAGTTATGTCTCTCCTTTACATAGAATTTGTAATGTTGTAAAGAGAGCAAGAGCATTACGCAAATTTGTTAAGAAAAATGATATTGATATTGTCTTAAGCTTTTGTAATGAATGTAATTTGGCGAATACTGTTTCATTTCATAAAGCGATTAAAATTTGTTCAATAAGAAGTGCTTCAGATTTGGATACAAATACATTTGTAAAATATGTCGTTTTATCAAAAAAGAACAGGATTATTATTCAAACTGAAGCTCTGAAAAAAACAATGCTTGATAGATATGGAAATACAATTTATAAGAAACTTTTTGTCTATGGAAATCCATTTGATGTATCTAAAATCAAGGCAATGTCAATGGAACAAGTTTCAGAAAGTCTTAATAATATATTGAATAAGCATCGTTGTCTTATTAATGTTGGTTCTTTTAAAGGAGCTAAAAACCATGCCAATCTTTTAAAATCATTTGAAATTATAGCAAATGAAGTTGATGACGTGTTTCTGATTTTGGTAGGTGCAAATTTATACAATGGTGATTCGGTAAGAGAAATGGCAAAAAAAAGTAAATTTGCTGATAGAATAATCTTTACTGGAGAAACAACAAATCCCTTTGCAATTGAAAGTAAATGCAGTATTTTTGTCTTTCCTTCTTTATCAGAAGGTATTCCAAATGCTCTGGCAGAGGCAATGATAGTAGGCTTACCTGTTATTTCCTCAAATTGTCCAACAGGACCAGCTGAGTTATTATCAAATACTCCGTTTAATATAGAGTATAATAATGATGATTATTGCAATGCTGATTACGGAGTATTGGTAAAACCTTTTTCTTGCGAATCAGATTTTTCTTATGATAATATTAATGACGAAAACATTCGATTTGCTAAACCAATTATAAAAGCTCTAAAAGATCAAAATTATTATGATGATTTGAAACGAAAAGCAGAGCGAGGTGCCTCACGTTTTGATATAGAAAGTTATAAAAATGGATTGGTATCACTTATTAATTTGATTGCAGATGAAAAATAAGAAAATTAGAGTAGTAGTTATTTTAAGTTCTTTCTGTGTAGGTGGGGCTGAAAATATGGTTTATGAACTAACAAAAAGTTTTGATAAGAATGAAGTGGAATGCATGGTTATATCCTGCTGTTCTAGAGAAGGATCTATCCTCGAAAAAAAAGTTGATGATGCTAAAATCAATGTATATTATGGTAATTGTCAAGGAAATATTACTATATTAAAATTAGTGGACATATATAAACATATTTCATCATTTAAGCCTGATATTATTCATGCACATATGGGAGGTGTAATATATAGTTTACCATATGTGTTAACACACAATATAAAACTTGTTGTAACTGCTCATACAACACCTAAAGAAGCGTTTAATAACCGAACTACAAATATTCTAAAATTTCTTGCCGAACATAATAAAGTAATATTAACGGCTGTTTCTGAAGAGAACAAACGATTAATGGCAGATTATTATGGCATTGATAGAGATAAGGTAGAGTATGTTAACAATGGAGTTGATTTGACTCGATATTACAGAAAAAACCACACAAGATTAACATTTGTCAATGTCGGACGAATGGATAAAAATAAGAACCAACAGCTTATTATAAATTTATTTAACAGATTAGATGTTGCAAGATGTATGGATCTGATTTTATGTGGTGATGGACCAGAACGACCTGTTCTTGAGAAAATGGTAGAAACCTTAGGCTTAAAAGAAAGGGTTACTTTTACAGGAAATGTTGGTAATGTTCAGGATTATTTAGCTGTTTCTGATATATATATTCAAACATCACATCGCGAAGGTTTACCTTTATCAACCATAGAGGCGATAGCTACAAAACTTCCAGTCATTTCTACGAATGTAGGAGGTATGAAAAATATTGTAAAAGATAACGGTTTTTTAATTAATGATGGTGATGAAGAGGGGTTGTTTAATGCAATGAAGTCACTATCTACAGATACCTCATTAAGAGAAAAGATGGGTGAAAAATCATATGAAATTGCCAACCTATTTTCTGCTGAATCTATGTCTGCTAAATATACATCAATTTATAAAAAATGGGTTAGAAACTAATTGTTTTTGATTGTTTTTAGCTCAGATTAATATTAAATATACATAGGGAACAATATGGCTTTCAATTTATTGATATCATGTATGCTTCAGAAAGATGCAAGCATAATAGTGAGAAGTAATGTTCAGTCGGATGTTGTAGTAGTGAATCAATGTGATAAGGACTCTGTAGAAGAATTTGATTTCGTCAATAAAAAAGGCCGTAAGTGTCATGCCAAGTTTATCTGTACAACAGAGAGAGGTTTGTCAAAGAGTCGCAATATGGCAATTAGGAATGCCTGGGGCGATATTTGCCTAATATGTGATGATGACGAAACCATAGCTGATGATTGTGAAGAGAAAATATTAAGAGCGTATTCTGAGAATCCTGACGCGGCTCTTATTGCATTTGCTCTTATTCGTAAAGATATTAACAAACCGTATCCTGAAGGGAAGAAGTCTTTAGGATTTAAGCAAATCCTAAAGACTTCTTCCCTTCAGGTTACGTTTTCACGTAACCTGATGGGAGACAATAATATATGGTTTGATGAAAAGATGGGATCTGGAACAGGAAATGGCGGCGGTGAAGAGAACATGTTTATGTTCGCTGTAAAGAGAAAAGGACTTAAAATGTTATATTATCCAGATTATATTGCTACAATCAATCCAAGTCCAAGTCAATGGTTTAAAGGATATGACAAAAAATATTTTGAAAATCTTGGTTGGGCCGACAGAAGACTTTTTGGTCCTTTGTTAGGTCTTGTTTATTTAGTTTATTGGCCTATTTTCAGACGTAAAGTGTATTCAAAAGATGGTTTGTCTATTTTTCAAGCTTTGAAGTATTCTTTTAAAGGATATTTTTCAAAAAGGTAGTCCTAAGTACATGACAAAAAATCAAACACATTGATTTTACTTGGCCTGAAAGGATTGAGGAGAACGTCAGCGATGAGGTTCAGGCTGTACTTGACAAGGCTGATGGCGCGCCTCCCATTGTTGAGTGTCCTGATGGCCTTGACTTTGAGATTTGCTGCGATGCTAACCAGGTAGGTCCAGGTGTCGGCTATAATGACAATCCCGAAGAGTTGCTCTATACGATTGATATGAACCATATGTGTGTCCTCAATATTTAACCCGCTGGATTTCAGAACTTTGAACATCGTTTCAATGGTCTACCTTTCCTTGTAATCCATGAGGGCTTCCTCAGGGCGGCAGAAGGAAACTAGGATCTGCGGTTCGTGCTTCCCAGTCTTGTCTTTGATGACGCACCTGCCCGATAGCAGAGTTCTCCACAGACACGGAAGATGCGGTACAGGATACGTTCTTCTCCGTGTTTGAGGTTTGCGAAGATATGCTGGGCCCGTATCTTTCTACCTGTTCTGGGGTCTTCTACCCGGAAGTTGTCTCGGATGGGGATGTGGTATTGGATAGCGTTGTCGTTAAGCCATTTGAACTAAAGCGTCCGGCCCAGCACCTCTTCACCGACGAAGAGAATGCCGAGGCTCAGGAACGCCTCAAAAAGATAGAGGAAGAGGAGGCAAAGAAACTAGTTATTGTACCTGAACACAAGCGTCATACCGGTAAGCGCACAATAGACTACTCCAATCTGGATGTCGTTGAGAATGTGATTGATCCACAGGAAGTGCTGGATGCTCCGGAAGACTATGTCCTGATGGGAGAAGAGACAACAGATACCCTAGTTACCGAGCCTAAGAAACTGTACATTCGCAGGAATAGACGCCGCAAGTATGCCCTCAAAGCGACACTCCAGCAGGCTGAGGGTGACAGAAAGGCGATGGTCATCGCCCCTTGCCCGAAGTCCCTGGCCGTTTTGCAGAAGTTTCCACTCTGGCGGATCTCGAAGTGCAGAAGTTCTTCTACCACATGCCTCACTATAGGGTGATACAGCAATACAAGGTGGCCGGAGTCACGGTGAGCAGTTCGACTATCAACGATTGGCACAACCGAATGTGCGATCTGCTTCATCCTATGTACAATGCCTTGCTACGGCATCTGATGAAGTCTCCGTATATACATTGTGATGAAAGTGCGTTCAGCGTCTATAACGAAGAACAGCACAAGGTGCAGAATCTGTCGATATGAGCGCTGAGCGATGCTCTGGGGCCGGATGTGTTGTTCCAGTATGAGCTGGGCAAGAAGAACAACGAGATAGCAAGGTCTCTTCTAAAGTCATACAACGGTACGGTGCAGACCGACGCCAGCGCACTTTACGAGCAGTTTGAGAAAGACACGACTAAAGTGATGCTCGGTTGCAGAATCCACTGCCAGAGGTACTTCATTGCCGGCTTGACGGAGGATGAAGCAACAGCGAGGACCGTCATTGTAGTCATCAACAGGCTGTATACAATAGAGCACGATGCGGATATTGCCGGACTCAGTATAGAAGAGCGTAAGTAGAAGCGGCAGAAGGAGGCGTATCCTGTAATCAAGGACCTTGAGACTTGGCTTTATACAAAGGTCGGGATAAATCCCGAGAAATCCCCAATGGCCAAGGCGGTGAACTATGCTCTCACGCATATGCCCAAGTTGGCAAGATACGTAAATGATGGCCGCTACAGGCCTGACAACAACGATATCGAGGAGGTCATACGGCCGTTAAAGGTCGGCCTGAATAACTATGGCTACTGCCACAATCACGATGCGGCATATCGTGCCGCCATGATCTACTCCTTCATAGCTACCTGCAACAGGGCCGACGTCAATCCGAGGGAATGGATGGTGGATATAATGCCGCAGATAAAAGGCGTCGCCCCAGATGACTTCGCATCTATGGAGATGCTGCTTCCTGGTGAATGGAAGAAATCTCATCCGGAATCCCACTCGATGGTCCATCACACAACCGAGGCGGAACACGTGGCTGCCATCCTGAAATCCAGGGCAAAGAGAAGGGACGCCGAAGAAGAGTCCTCCAAAGAGAAATCAAAGTAATCGCTGGACTTCGCCAAATTTATTGAACTTCGTCTAACTTCGCTGATCTTTACAAAACTTGGCAGACTTCTCCAAACTGAGCAAAGTTACACCGGGTTCCTATAGAATCCGATACGTGTCTGGCCGGACGCTTTCCATTATAGAATACTTCCGTACGGGTCGTAATGGAATGTGGAGCTGTTGAATTGTTAAACAACTTGAGCGAGCAGATGATGCGTAGGATAAAGATGAACTTGAAGAATGCCTGCAATATAAATATCTGCAAAACATAATGCATTCATGTTTTCGGTTATCGAGAGTTGTAAGATGATAAAGCGAAATGTGGAAGACCATCTGAAAGCTCTTTTCCGTCGACAGCGAACATCGAAAGAAGGCGAAGACTTGACGTACTGCTTGCCATGTTATATGTCTTTTTAGTAAGAAACTAAAAAGTCACAAATAAATATTATTAACAAAACCGCTTGAAATCAGCGGTTAACGAGGGCTTGCGGAAAAGTGAACGCGTACGCATCACACAAAGAATTGACTTAAGAGGAACTTACAACTATCCAAAGAAAGGGGTACATTATAGACAAAGTTGCTGCGATTAGTGACAAAATCGAGACTAATCGCAACTAATCATAACAAAATCGCAGCATGTGCCTCACCGGAGGCTTACACTTTAGAGGATTTATAAAGATATATACGATGAACAAGATATTATTAACAACTCTTTTTTCAGGTTATAATTATGGGTCGTCATTGCAGACGTTTGCAACAAAATCCATAATAGAAGAATTGGGATATGAGTGTGAATTAGTTGCAAGAATAAGCATAGTTAAAGGACGTGATATAAGGTTGGGTAAATTATTCACGATATTGTGGAGAACATTGCTTACGGTTGATACAAAAACTCTAAAAGCATACAAAAGCTCATATCAGAAAACCTTGATAGGTGATTCTGTGAAAAGGTTCACTGAATTTGAAGAAAAATATCTACAACCGAGAAGGATGAGATGGTCGGAGTTGCAAAGGGAGGCAAAAGATTCCGTCGCTTGTGTTGCAGGAAGTGACCAACTGTGGGATCCTACAACGCTTTATGTTGACCCTATGTATTATCTTAGATTTGCTCCAAGTGATAAACGTATATCATTTGCCACAAGTATGGGACATGACTTTGTGGCAAAATATAACGAGAAGAAACTAAAGAAGTGGATTTCTGAGGTAAAACATCTTTCTGTAAGAGAGGACAGTGGAGTAAAGTTAATAAAGGAACTGTGTGGTAGGGAAGCTCTACATCTTCTTGATCCAACACTGCTGCTGAATGGAGAGACATGGAGAAAAAAGCTTGAAATACAGAAACAAAAGAATAAATACATATTAGCATATTTTCTTGATGCTCCATCTCAACAAGCAAAGTGTTGTATAAACAATCTCAAAAAGAAATACCAATGTGATGTTATTGCCATTCCATATGAACATGAGGATATGAGTTATGCCACAAACGTAGTGCCTACAGGTCCACTTGAGTTTCTTAGTTTGGTAGATAATGCTGTGGCTGTTGTTACCGACTCTTTTCATGGTACAGCTTTCTCAATAAACTTGCATACTCCTTTCTTTGTATTTGATAGAAATTATGGTACTGCACATTCGCAAAGTAGCCGTGTGATTTCTTTGTTGAAGAAAGTAGGACTGATAGAGAGATATGAGCCAAGTGAAGAAGCAAATACAGAGATAAACTTAGACTTTACACATTCTGATAAGATACTGACTGCTGAAAGAGAAATAGCAAAGAGGTATTTACAAGAGTCTGTAATGTCTTGTCGTAAAAAATGATGGAATAAAAAATAGAACCATTATAATGAAAAAGGTTTTCGAAAAACAAAGAGTAACAGATTTTGAAAGCAAAGAATGTTCAGGTTGTGGGCTTTGCGAAAATGTGTGCCCAAAAGGATGCATAACGATGTCTGAGGATTCTCTTGGATATAAAAAGCCTATTATTGACGATTCAAATTGTATTGATTGTGGGCTGTGTTCCAAACAATGTGTAATAGTGCATCCGACAGAAACGACAGCTCCAATATCAACTTCTGCTGCTGTTCGTTCGGATAAAGACAAAATTAAATTGTCATCGTCAGGTGGAGTATTTGCAGCTATAGCAGAGCATCTTATTTCTAAAGGTTGGATGGTTGCAGGTTGTATTATCAATGCTGACCTTAATCCTCGTCATATTCTTACAGATGATGTCAAAGAGTTGCGTAGAATGTATGGGTCGAAATATGTTCAAAGTGATACAAATGGCATCTATAAATCAGTAAAAGATGCTATAAGGTCAGGAAGGAAAGTTCTTTTCTCTGGAACACCTTGCCAAGTGGCTGCTGTTAAAAGATATACAAAGAGTAAGGAGAATCTGCTAACAATTGAGGTAATCTGCCATGGTGTTCCTAATGTTAAGATGTTTCACTCCTCATTGGAACAATACAAAAAAGCCTCGATAAAGGATTTCTTATTCAGGGATAAAGGTCAGGGATGGACTTTTAATAATTTGATAGTATATAAAGACGGTAGTGTAAAGAAGATAAATCATCGTTTGTCTTCGTATATGACTTATTTCCTCGAGGGTGAGACTTATAGAGATTCCTGCTATGAATGTCCTTATGCAAAACCTGAACGTGGTGCAGATATTACTATTGGTGACTTTTGGGGCATAGTAGGAAGAAGGGCTGATTTAAAAGAAAAAATAGATATAGAGAAAGGTGTATCCTGTCTTTTAGTCGATTCGGAAAGAGGAAAAACAGTTGTTGAATCTTGTGGTATAGAGCAATATACTGTATCGTATGAAGACATAAAAGACGGTAATGAACCACTGAATCATCCGTCAAGGCATACTGATAAACGTAGTGTTATCCTTTCTGAATGGAGAAAGAGAATGAATTGGGCGGAAGTTAATCAGTATTGGAAGAAACACGATTTCAAATTGTCATACTTGATTTGGAGTTCTATTCCAGTGAGTTTACAGCATAAAATCAGATTATTATTAGGAAAACGTTGAAATATGAATTATAGAGTAGCAGTAGTTATCCCTACCTTAAACGAGGAGAAGTTTATAGCCCGTTGTCTTGATTCTGTTATTAGTCAGTCATATCCGTTCGCAGATATGGATTTGATGGTGGTTGATGGTGGAAGTAAGGATAGAACAAAGGATATCGTGGAGGAGTATAAACGTAAATATCAGAATATACGATTCCTTAATAATCCAGGTAGAATACAATCAATTGCTTTTAATATAGGTGTAAAGTCATCTGATGCTCCTTATATAGTGCGTTTGGATGCCCATGCATTATATAATAAAGATTATATAGAGAAGTGTATCAAAGGATTGGAAACTGATAGTGAAAGAGGCAATGTGGGTGGTCGTTGTATAATTCTTCCTTTTAACGATAGTTTATGGGCAAAGACTAATGCCATTTTGAACTATTCTCGATTCGGAATAGGTGGTTCTGCTTTTCGTGTAGGAATGAAGCCAGACTATGTTGATACTGTTCCATTTGGCGCTTTCCCTCGTTATGTGTTTGATAATGTAGGAGGTATGCGTGAAGACCTTCCTCGTGCAGAAGACAATGAATACAATTCTCGTATCCGCAAGGCTGGATATAAAGTATACTTTGACCCTGAGATTGTGAGTTCATATTATGCTCGTCCTACTTTACGCACATCATGCAAGCAGATGTATGCCAACGGAGAATCAATCGGTCATTTGTTTTATATAGACAGAGAATCTATAGGCCTACGTCATCTTGTGCCTCTATTGTTTGTGGTAGGTATTATATGTGGAGTGTTATTGTCATTCGTATGGCTGCCTTTCTTCTTTGCATTATTAGCCGGTTTGTGCTTGTATTTTGCATGTGATTTATTGGCTTCAGTAATGGCTGCTAAAGAACATGGTTGGGAATATCTGTTACCATTGTTCATAATGTTTTTCTGTGTGCATGTTTCCTATGGCTGGGGTACTATCGTTGGATTACTCAATGGAAAGAAGTTGAGATAGTCTTTAGTGAAAACACGTCTTATCACACCCCCTTAATACTTATTGACAAGCAATCATCCCTGTTTGTCTATACTGAAAATTATTATTAGATTTGAAGAGTGTAATTGACCCAGTGCAAAGATGAAACACTTGACGATAAAGAACGTAGGCCCGATTAGAGAGGTCGATATGGAGATTAACAGGTTCAATTTCTTGATTGGACCTCAAAGTTGCGGTAAGAGTACTATCGCTAAGATTCTCAGTACTTGCAAGTGGATTGAAAAGGAATCTTTGACTGCATTGGATGAAAATGTCGTCGCTGATGGTAAGGCTTTCCTTCAGCTGGTTGAAAACTTTCATAAGTTGGATGGTTACTTCGGCGAGGCGTCTTTCGTCGACTTCGAATCTGACTATATCCATCTGCATTACGAGGCGGGAAACTTCAAGATTACTCATAAGGCGCTGGAAAAGTATTCTCGCCCGAAGATTTGTTATATTCCTTCCGAACGAAATCTTGTAACCTTGCCGGAATTGCAGGGATTTGAGTTCGGGCAGACAAACCTCAGAAGTTTCTTGTTCGACTGGTTCAATGCAAGAGAGTTCTTTGCTCCAGAGAATAAAACTGATGTGCTGAATCTAGGCGTGAAGTATTTCTATGATGCCAGCGAGTTCAAACTTAAAGACAGGATTGAACATTCAAATGGGAGGTCTTATGGCATTGCATTGGGAGCTGCTTCCAGCGGATTGCAGTCTGTCGTACCAATGATAGTGATGCTTCGGTATTATACGGATGAGTATTTCCATGCTTTTGAAGAAAAGACGTCTTTCGATTTGGATTTAAAGACCAAAAACAGACAAAGAAAGCTGGTTGATGAATTGGTCCTCAAACGTGTTAATCCTGAATTCAACAATGTCGACAGACGTGAATTGATTATGTCAATTAACGAAGGGCTTCATAGAGGGAATCCTGAGTATAAGAAACTCTTGAAATCATATCAAAATGCATTTAAAAGATTGACTGTCCCTTCCAAGACGATATTCATAATCGAAGAACCCGAGCATAACTTGTATCCTTCGACTCAGATGAGTTTTATCGATATGCTAGTCTCCTTATGCCAAGGAAAATGTGGACATGAGTTTCTACTTACGACCCACAGTCCATATATCTTGAATCAATTGAATTTATTGGTCAAGCGTAATGATGTCGGCATTAAAGAAGATGGACTCGCTTCGCTTGACTGGAACGATGTTTCTGTATGGGCTATTGAGGATGGCGAAATCAGAGATCTGAAACTTCGTAATGCTCATCTGATTAACCCTGAGTATCTTTCGGCTCCACTAGATCGGATCTATGAATAATATGAACGATTATGAAAGAGTTGTTGGAAAGAGACTATATTGCCGAATACAAGATTAGTTCGCGTGACGTGACGGCAGTGCCGGAGATTACTGATTCTGTCGATTTCGATTTGAAGGATGACTTCCCGATAGAGATACTTCCCTTAGGCAAGGGGCAATTGTCCATTCATAACGAGAAAGGTAATCTGGAGATTATTCACTATGAAAATTTCGTAAATCAATGCAAACGTCCCGCTTCGTTCTTGAGGGGAAGAAGCAAGTGTGACTTGATATTGACGTGTATTGATAATCGTGAAACGGTGCTGCTGATAGAGATGACCTCTGCGTTGGGAAGTATTGCAAATCTTCAGAAAGTGATTGTTCGTGAAACCGACGGAGCAACTGCATTTCCAGGCGGAAAGTTTGAAAAGTGCGAATTTCAATTGTATAGCAGCCTTAGGGATTTAATGGAGGTACAATCTATATCAGAGGTTTTGAATGCTTATGCCAAAAGGATTTGTCTTATGGCATACAAGATCGAACCATATAGAGACACTTCCATAATCCACACGAGGCCTTATTCCAGATATCTGCAAATTGAATCAAAAGCCACATCTGATAATGGCGCCATTATCCCTTGTCCCTCAATCGAAGCTTTGGGATTTGAATATCGCAGGATAGAGCATTCCTACGTTTTCTCCTTATAAGGGACAGGCAATGAAAACGGTTTCCGGCGCCATTTCAAAGCGAGTTTTCTACCACTTACTTGCATTTCAGATCAATGGTAAAGCCATTGACAGTAATCTGTTTTCTTCACTTTCGGGTAAAGATCGGCGAGGAGTGATTGCGTTTGCTCATAAACAGGGTCTGGTCGGATTATGTATGGAAAAAATAACATTCAATAATGAAACGAATATTTGATATTATTGCCAGCGGTCTTGGCTTGCTGGTTTTGAGTCCGTTGTTTCTGGTAGTCGCTATCTGGATAAAACTTGACTCATCTGGGCCGGTTTTTTATCGTCAGGTGCGTGTCGGACTGCACAATAAGGATTTCCGAATCTTCAAGTTCCGTTCTATGAGGATTGGAGCAGACAAAGGAAGTCTTGTTACTATCGGCGGACATGATCCGCGGGTTACTCGTAGCGGTTATTTCATACGCAAATTCAAGATTGATGAGTTGCCTCAGCTTATCAATGTTTTCATTGGGGATATGAGTCTTGTGGGGCCGCGTCCGGAGGTTCGTCATTATGTCGATTATTGGACTCCGGAGCAGATGCACGTGCTGGATGTGCGTCCGGGAATCACTGATCCTGCATCCATAAAATTCCGCAATGAGAACGAATTGATGGAAAAGGCCGAAAACCCTGAGGATTACTATATCAATGTGATTATGCAGGAGAAGATAAAGTTGTATCTGGAGTATGTTCAGAATGCATCATTCTGGTATGACATCAAATTGATCTTCAAAACATTTTGGGTTATTGTAAAAGAAAGATAATTTTGCAATTATATAAAATTATAAAGCGATGAGTACAGATTTGAAAAGAAGAAATGTACCTTTCAGCCCGCCTGATATGACGGAGGCAGAGGCCAATGAAGTTCGTGATGCTATTCTTAGTGGCTGGATTACTACCGGTCCGCGAACAAAGAAACTTGAGAAAGAGATTTCCGGATATGTCCATACGGAGAAGACGGTCTGCCTGAATTCGGCAACAGCTTCTATGGAGATGGCTCTTCATATATTAGGCATTGGCCCTGGTGATGAGGTGATTGTTCCTGCATATACTTATACGGCATCTGCATCGGTTGTTGCTCATGTGGGCGCGACCATTGTTATGGTCGATTCCCAGAAGGACAATGTGGAGATGGACTATGATAAGCTTGCTGCTGCGATTACTGAGCATACTAAAGTTATTGTTCCTGTGGACATCGCTGGTATATGTGCTGACGTTGACAAGGTTCGTGAAATTATAAATCGTCCTGAGATTTTGGCGAAGTTCCGTCCTGCGAATGATATTCAGAGACTTCTGGGCCGCATCGCCATTTCCAATGACTGCGCTCATTCTTTCGGTGCTTCGCGTCATGGCAAGATGGCTGGTGAGATTGCTGATTTTTCTTCGTTCAGTTTCCATGCCGTGAAGAATTTCACAACGGCTGAAGGTGGAGCATTGACTTGGAATCTTCCGTTCGGAGATGAGAAGGTGGAGCGTCAGCAGGTGTATTGCGGAAGTCCGGTTCCTTTCATTGAGGGCGAGACTTGGAACGAGTTTATCTACCGTCTTTCCCAGTTGTTCTCGCTTCATGGCCAGAACAAGGATGCACTCGCGAAGACGAAGCTAGGCGCGTGGGAGTACGATATCATTGGCCCGTGGTATAAGTGCAATATGACTGACATTATGGCGGCTCTCGGTCTTGTGCAGTTCGAGCGTTATCCTTCAATGCTGGAGAAGCGTCATGAGATGGTTTCGATGTATAATGCCGGCATTGATGCTCTCAACGCGGAGCTTGATGCGGCTCATCAGGTGAAGTATCTGAATCACAGGGCGCCGGATCATTGTTCTTCTCATCATCTTTATCTTGTTCGTCTCCAGGGACGTACCAGGGAGGAGGCCAATAGGGTGATTGAGCAGATGGCCGAGCGTGGAATTGCAACAAATGTCCACTACAAGCCGCTCCCGATGATGACAGCGTATAAGGCTCATGGCTTCGATATCGCTGATTTCCCGAATGCTTATCATTTGTTCGAGAATGAGATTACGCTTCCGCTGAATACGAGGATGTCGTTGGAGGATGTGCAGTATGTGATGGAGAATTTCGTGGAGATAGTTAGGGGACTGTAGGGGAGAGATGAATTAGTCGCTCGAATTTTGGAGTAATCTGTGGGATTATACAGGATTCGGGCGAATTTTTTTTCGTTTGGGGGCAATGAGGCACTTTTTCATTGACAAGTATCTTGGAGGTGGGTGGTCTGCAGTGGCATTGACCTTAATCTTCGGCTTGGAAGTTTGGTGGTGCGTGTTGTTTGCGGGGTCTTTTGTTTTGGCGGTGGAAGCTGGGTGAGGGAGTTCTGGTATATGGAGGTGCCGTCGTGTACGGAGTGGAAGATCAACAGTGCGATGGTGTCGTTCAATCCGAATTGTTATGTGGAGGTCGGCAAGGAGGGTGTGGATGCGAAGGTGAAAGCGCTTTCGATGTACAGGGGTGTGATGAGGCCTTATCCGCATCCGAGGTCGGCGGAGTTTATCGAGGGGCTGGCGGCGTATCGTGGCGGACAGTGGGGTTTGATGTATGCGGAGGCCTTTGAGGTGGTGATGAGGGAGTATTAGTGCGGGTGTTGGTGTAGAGTGGTTGGTGAGGGCGTTGGAGCAGGGGGCTTTTGAGTGCGGGCGGTGAAGGAGTACGTGTATTTTCATTGACAAGTATCTTGGAGGTGGGTGGTCTGCAGTGGCATTGATTTTAATTATCGGCTTGGAAGTTTGGAGGTGCGTGTTGTTTGCGAGGCTTTTTGTTTGGGCGGTGGAAGTTGGGTGAGGGAGTTGTATTATTGAGGTTTTTGTGGAGTTGGTTTAGGGCCTTTTTCTTAAAACGTTTCATTGGGTTATTTGGGTGTGTGGTGGTTTCGGATGTTTGTTCTGAATGTATTGATAAAGAGCGTCTGTGATCGGTTTATATCGGTGGTTGGGCATCTTTTTAGATGATTGTTGGATGGGAGTCATGTTCTTCTTCGGTAGCCACATAGTGACGTGCAGTTGGCTTGGATGAAGTTTGTTGTGGGAAGCAGACTGAAATCTGGAGTGGACGGTGGGTGAGGTTGTAGAATTGAAATCTTTTATGAGTTGGACGCGGTGATTTAGGGGGTGGGAGCGTTGATAGGAATTGATAATTTTAAATGACAATCCATCATTAATTTCACCTGATGAACTCACTGGGCGTTGTATTTTGACTTATGTAAAGGGTAGATATCGTAATGTGTATAATATAATTTCCTTAATTATGGCTTTTAATTGTAATTTTGTGTCTATTCCAGTTCAAGTCGATTCAAATGTTTTGCGTTGGACTCGGCAAGAGGATAGACAGACTTATAGAAATTCTTTTTCAAAGGATCGTGATCGTATCTTATACTCTAAATCTTTTTTAAGACTTCGAGGTAAGACTCAGGTGTTTATGCTTCAAAAAAACGACTATATTCGTACTCGAATGACGCATACTCTTGAAGTTAATCAATTGGCTAAAACAATCGCCTCTGCTTTAGGACAAAATATTGATTTAGTAGAAGCTATTGCATTGGGGCACGATATAGGTCATACTCCTTTTGGGCATATCGGTGAGAGAACAATTAATGGTTTAATTGCATGTGACGTGATGGTTCCACAAGATGCTAAAGGGTTTAAGCATAATTTGCAGGCTCTTAGATTATTATGTGATTTGGAAAAAGGAGCGGACTATCCTGAGATACATGGGCTTAATTTAACAAAATATACGTTATGGGGAGTATCTCATCATTCATCAGTAAAAGAAAAAACTGATAATAATGGGAATGTCATTATTCCAATTGAAACTTCTTATCCATTTTATGATCCGTATTTGAATCAAATTGATTCGTATTGGTCTTTTGAAGGATATATAGTTGCCATTGCAGACGAGATCGCTCAACGTCATCATGATATTGAGGATAGTTTAAGATTTGGCATTGTTGATAGGAAAACTCTTCTGAATGAAATTAAAAAGTTTGAGCCTGTTTTCAGTAAGAGCGAAAAAGAATGTCTAAAGCGATTGAATAGAGACATAGGAATAATGGAGGACACAGTTTTCCATTCGTTGTTTGCTCGATTAGTGATCAATTTATATGTAACCAACGTTATTACTCATACTAAGAATCAATTCCGTGAGTTAGAGACTAAATATGGTGTTAATAAGCAGATTGATTTTATCAAAATACGTCCGTCTATGTCTCGTGAAGACTATTCCAATTGTGTGTCCTTCAGTTCGGAATTGAAGCCGCTTGATGAATCGTTTCAAGACTTCCTGAAGACTAATGTTTTGCATTCATTCCAAGCGCAAGCAATGGATGGTAAGGCTAGGTATATTATAAAGAAATTGTTTAGCGCTTTTACCGAAGACCCGACTCAATTGCCTGACTCAACATTATGTTCCTATGCGGTTTTGCAAGAATTAGATGACAATCGAAGAGAAACTGCATTGCAAAATATCACTAGTAATGAATGCTTACTACATAGATGTATTGCGGATTATATTGGCGGTATGACGGATCAATTTGCTTATGACGAATTTGATCGGTTATATGGAACGAGAATATAAGTTGAAAGTATCCTTTCTGTGAACTGCGTATAGTCATTTAGGAGACTTTGACATATCTTTAAAGATTTTCTAAGATTCTTCGAAAGATGTTGGAGATTCTCTGACATTTTAAAAAGACATTTGGTGATCAGATTAGAGGTCTAGCAACAAACGTGTTGAATGAAGTGATTAAGAAAAACAAAATGATTTCATGTGAAATAGATAATGCTGCAAGACAGCAAAAGCTTTATCAGAATATGCCTTTAGTGGGCCCAGATCTTGATGATGCATTCTATGTGTTTGCTGTACAAGTAAACTCTGAATCAAGCACCGGTAAGAGAAAACTTACTTGTGGTGAGCCATATTATCTTCTTGATGGATTTAAGATTCAGGAGGACAGAATTCTGGTAAGCAAGGACCGGTATAAGAAGACCATCTATGACTATTATGGGGAAGGTGGATTCTCTACTCCGCATGTCTCATTTTCTGCAATTGTCGGTGAAAACGGAGCGGGAAAGAGTTCTTTGATAGAGTTTGAAATACGACTCATAAATAACTTTTCGGCTATCGTGTTTGGAGAGTATGCCAAAGTAGACGGGTGGCCACACTTGCATTTCATTGATGGTGTTGAGGGTGAGTTATATTATCTACTAAAACAGAATGTTTATCGGCTGTGTGTAGCTGGTCGCGATGTGAGACTATCCTGCTATCATTGGTGGGAAGATGAGAAAACAGGCTATATTATTTTTAATAACCCCAATGAGATTATAAAGGGAGGGAGTGCTCCAATGGTTGAAGAACCGATAAAAAGCGTCTATTCCTCTGGATATTTCGAATCACTGAAGAACTTATTACCAAGGTTTTTTTATACGGTCGTTTTGAATCAATCTGCTTATGCTTATAACACGAACGATTTTGCATCAGAGTGCAATAGTGAAGAATATGAGGTTGAAGTTAGACGAGGACATAAAAAGAACGAAAAAGAGGAGAGAGTTCCATATTCTATCGAAGATAAATGTTGGTTGAGTGGGCTTTTCCACAAAAACGATGGTTATCAAATTCCCATTGTCCTGACCCCATGCCGATTTGAAGGCAACTACGATATTAATGTGGAGAATAAATTGGCTTATGAGAGACTTATCTCTATTATGGTCATGGAAGACGATGACGGCAGAATTATCAATGGGCACCTTCGCGTTACATCTTTCAATTTGAAAAGAAAACCGTGCAACTATGATCTGGATTACATTCATCAAAGACTCGGGTATAGACAATTTGGATCAGATGATTATGAAAAGATGAAGTCTATTTTGCTGAATACGTGGAACTCGCTTGTAGGATTTGATATTTTGGCAAATAGCAAATCCTATGTATATCGAAATCAGGCTATTAATTACCTTGTATATAAAACTCTAAAGATTGCTTGTACATACGATGAGTATCGTAAATTCCGATATAGGCATATTGTACAAGGAGAGCCTTTTGATGAGGATTCTTTTCAGAAACTAGTTCAAATGACAATTGCCAACAATTCGCATGTAGCCAATAAATTATATAGAACTATTGCTTACCTTATTTGGGACATTTATGAAATACATGGAGAAACAAAAGATAAACCACTCAAAATTAGAATTGCTGATATCAATGAAAGATGGAGGAATGCATTTAATGAAAGAAGAATTGAACTAACTAGCAATATAGGGTCTTCGTTAATTACTGAAGCCTCCATCCCACCTCCTTTCTTTGACACTGCAATTGGACTTGTAGAACTAAATACAGGTGTGTATATACCATTTGAATACCTGAGTTCTGGAGAAAAGCAACAAGCATATTCAATCAGTGCCCTTGTCTATCATCTAAAGAACCTTGATTCAGTAAGTGATGACAACAGTTCTTCTGAAAGAGTTGCTTATCCGTATATTCAGTTAGTCTTGGAAGAAGTGGAATTGTATTATCATCCAGAATTGCAGAGGCAACTTATAAAAAATATTCTGGATGGAATAAAGCAAGCCAACCTTAGGCACATTAAGTGGATTAGTATTTGCATCGTTACCCATTCTCCCTTTGTATTATCGGATATTCCTTCAAATAACGTACTTGCATTAAGAAAAGACGGAGGTGACGTGTCAAAAATTCCTTGTTTTGCATCAAATATTCATGAGATGCTAAAGCTTTCGTTCTTTTTGAAACATGGAACTGCCGGAGACCTAGCAACATGGACTACAACTAGGATAGCAAAGTGCCTAAGGATACATCGTTGGATAAATGAGATAGAACCCGCACCTGCGTTTTTCACATCATTGCAGGATATCCCCGAGGAATACGCTTTCATTGAAACGTATAAGACTCTAAACTCTCTTCTACAATTCTGCAAAGAGGGATTTCAATATGTGTATTCGCCGGAGGTGCTTCTGTCACAGATAAACCTCATTGGGGAACCTGTTATAAGACGTGTTCTGCTAGATGACTATAATCGGACTTTCCCTGAAAAGAAAGAAGATTATAAAGAATCTTTGAAGGCTTTATTGAGGGAGCAGATCAAAGCTTTGGAGGAATAATAAAAGGAGGATAGGATTATGTGGAAACTGAATATTGATGAGTCTTTTGAGACGGAATATATACACATGATGTTACCTAGCCTTGTGACTCGTGTGAAGACCTGGAAAGGAGGAACAGCGTTGTACAAATCTTTCCGGTCGGAACTTTTGCCAGATTGGAATAGAGATAATCCTGCAGAGACAGGTATCTTAAAAAAATTACTCATAGCAAAACCGACGGAAGCGCATGCTCTTAATGAGCTATTGATGAAAAAACTTGTGGTTGGTTATAGTGAAGCGGATTTGACACAAAAAATTCTGCAAAAAAAATACAGACGAAGGCTACGTATTCTGGCTTGTGTATTTGATTATGATGGGGCTCTGGGAGACTCGAAAAGTAAATCTTATTGGTTGGCAGAACATATTGGACACAATACATGTACCTATTGCAACCGGCAATATACATTTACTGTAAGCGGTAAGAACAATGATGAAAGGATAACACGTCCGGCTTTTGACCATTGGTTTCCTAAATCACGATTTCCTCTGTTGTCTTTGAATCTTTACAATTTGATTCCGTGTTGTGCTGTTTGCAATAGTGGTGCAAAAGGAGATAAAATTTTTCAACTGACTGAATTTGTACATCCTTACGAGCAAAAAGATGATGACCCAAAATTCAAATTTGTTCCAAACATAAGTGATAAAGGAGAATGGACAGTAGTGTTAGATAGAGATAAAGTTGCTCATCCGGAAGTGGATAACACCATTAAAGCCTTCGAACTAGATGGAATATATAATATGCATGGACCACTGGAGGTCAAAGAAATGATGGAGTTTGCGCAAGCCTACAGCAATACATATTTATTGCAAATATATAACCAGATGAAGAAAGATTTTGGCGCAGTGGCTTTCAGCCAGGAAGATGTATATCGAATACTGTTTGGAACAGAATCAGTTCCGGCTAAGTTCCTTGATAGGCCATTGAGCAAGATGAAACATGATATATTGGAGTATTTAGGTATAATTTGAATTATATAGTACAGACGTAAACCTACTTATGTAACGCCCATGTTGACCGCGACATGCAGAGTTGGATTATTGTGATCTTGAAAACTTATGTTGCCGAGAGCTGACTGAACAAAGTTTCTGATTATTGGAAGACTTGGTGTGGTTGGCGGACAGGATAGAACAACGGGCACATTTGGAGGCTGCCTGACACGGAAACATGCAGTCAATGCTGAGTTTGTGGGAGAACTATACCCTTGTTATGACAAACAGACAAAAAAACGATCTGACTGACCGGAAACAGATATAAAATTGAAATTTTGATGAGTCGGACGCAGAAATTGAAGGGATTGGCCGCTGCTTCGCTCAAATTGAAAACATTTGACGAAAATCACTAGGTACCAAACTTGTGGTATTGTTGTTTGAATTGAACTGTCGAATCTTTTTTGTATATTTGCGAAAAGTAGATAGACTTGAAATGAAGCACTTAGTTATACGAAATTTTGGCCCATTGCAAAATGTTGACATTGAGTTGGGACTCGTTAATCTCATCATAGGTTTACAGAGTTCCGGAAAAACATGCGTGCTTCGAACTGCATGCTTTTGTTCTTGGGTTGAAAAGCGGATTATGCTTTTGCAGTCGGCTGACTACTTTGCAGATGGTTCGATGTTCATAGATAGTTTTCTGGGATATTATCGGATGGAAAACTATCTGAAGGATGACACAGTCATTGAATATTCATCATCTTTCGTTCATTTCAGTTTTGACAACAGCAAGACCAGCAATAAATTTATATGCAAGTTTCAATCGGGTAGTTGGCGCTATTGCCGAGCAAAGGTTTCATACATTCCTTCTGACAGAAATGTCGTTTCCTTATTTAAGGACTACAAGCAACTGCCAAATGCAGGAAGCCACCTTCAGGACTTCATGACTGAATGGGACAAAGCAAGACGACAGCAAGCCAGTGCCTCTGACATATTGGGATTAGGCGTAAATTACAGTTTTGACATAAACAAGGAAATGGATCTCGTTACCCTTAAAGACGGTAAAATTCTGGAACTTTCAGAAACATCAAGCGGTATGCAGTCTATGCTTCCACTCTTTGTTTATACTGATTATCTGACAAAGGGTGTATTTAAAGATAAGCAGGCAAATTTAACGGACATAAGCCTCGTTACAATTGAAGAAATTAAACATACGTTCGAATCTATTTACAACCGTTGTCTGGAAACAAGAGACGGAGAGCGTAAGTTCGAAGCTAGTTTCGTCCTTAACGGCAAGCAACAGAAGTATCTTTTCAGCAATAGCAAGGAACGAGACAAATTCAACAGATATGTTGTACGTCTTCTCCAGAATGATCATAGCGAGATATTCCTAGAGGAACCTGAGAACAACTTGTTCCCACCCACACAATGTCAATTCGTGAATTGGATTCTTGAAAGAATGTCTACTAAAACGAGGCATAATTTTTTGTTCGTTACGACACATAGTCCATACGTTCTCAGTTATTTCCTTCAAGAGAATATCGCTGATTTCAAGCTCATGATTACCTATCCTTGTGCAGATGTAAGTGGCTTATTCTCAGTCAAGACGGCTAGCGAAGAAGAACTTCAGGATATTTATGACAATGGATCGGACGCATTCTTTAACATTGAAGCATTTACTCACTGATGGCTGAACAGATGAATGTATTTCCTGAGTGTAATGTGGATACCAATTTGGTTAGTCACATACTTGGATGCTATGTCAAGCACAAAAGTACTTGCAATGAGGTTGTAAAGGCTATCAACGAGAGTGATGTTTTTGCTATTGGAATTATTGATGCAGATAAGCGTAAGGCTACTGTTGATTCGGGATTCCATGAGTATGAACTCCCTCTGGAAGTAGATGGAAAATCTCGACATATTCGTTTCTTTATCCATGATGATAGAAAAAGATACCTGTTTACCATCTATAAGGCAATGGATAGTTTCATTTTTAATGCAGCAACTGATCAGAATGCCGATATGAGTCCATTTGGTAATCCTTCAAATGTGGATGAGTTTTTAATCTATACCAAAAAAGTTCAAGCGGAAACGGATCCTAAACTACGTCGATTGTTTTGTGAGATAAAAAACTATCCTGAGCTCATGCGTTTTAGGAATACTTTAAAATATTTAATGGCAAAGAAGTACGATGCTGACATCGAGACAGCGAAACAATTCTTTGATGGCACATTAGGTAAAGACGATCTGCAAAGTATTTTGACACAATTGACGTGATTTCACCAATATTTCTGTAGGAATATGGAGTCCGGACTAAAAGGTCTGGACTTTTATGCGTGAAAAGTAGTCATTTCTCATCGCGCGGCTGTTGAAAGTATTATGATTTCAGCAAAGCATAGTTTTATCTATTTATCTCTGTCAGATAATTGGTGAATTTTTTTTTATTGGCATTGATAAGAACCTTTGTGGAGGTGGGTTTTGCGATAGTTGGAGTGGCTGGAGAAGGCTATCATTGACAGGAAAGAGAAGACTGGGCGTTATCCGAAGGCTATTGTGCCGGTGGCGCTTTATGGTATGCCTTATCACATTGACAAGATTATGGCGATTGCAGAGAAGTATGAGATTCCGGTAGTCGAGGATGCTGCTGAGGGTATGGGTTCGCGTTTCAACGGTCAGGTGCTCGGTACTTTCGGCAAGTACGGCGTGTTGTCGTTCAACGGCAATAAGATGATTACGACTTCCGGCGGCGGCGCTCTCATTTGCCGCAATGCGGAGGATGCCAATGAGATTATGTGGTATGCTACGCAGGCTCGTGATGCGTATCCTTATTATCAGCATACGGCTATCGGTTACAATTATCGTATGTCGAATGTTTGTGCGGGCATCGGTCGCGGCCAGATGACTGTTCTGGATTCGCATATCAAACATCATCAGCATGTCCAGAAGCTTTATGAGGAGTTGCTGGCTGATGTGCCTGGTGTCCATATTCATAAGCAGCCTGAGGATCCGCGTTATGATGCGAATTTCTGGCTTTGTGCTGCGACGTTGGACCCGGAGGTTCATGTTCAAGGTCAGGAGAATGCTTATAAGGAGGTTATCAAGACGGCTGTTGGTGGTGCAGCAGGTGTGATTCATGCGGTGGATTGCGCTACGACGGATTGTCAGCCTAATGAGAATGTTGAGGCGCTGCGCGTGTTCATGCTTGCCAAGAAGATCGAGTGCCGTCCGGTTTGGAAGCCGATGCACAAGCAGCCTGTGTATGAGGGTGCTCCTGTCTATACAAATGGTGTGGAGGAGGACTTGTTCAAGGTCGGGTTCTGCTTGCCTGCAGGTCCTTATGTGACGGATGAGGATGTTCGGTATATTGTGGAGTGCATCAAGGAGGCGATCAGATAGTGTCCCAGATTTCGAACGTGTCTGCGTGGCTGTGAGCATTCTAAGACGAAGTGCGCCGCGTGGACTGTAGGGGAGGGATGAATTAGTCGCTCGAATTTTGGGGTAATCTGTGGGATTATACAGGATTCGGGCGATTTTTTTTGTTTGTTGGACATTGATGCACATTTTCATTGACAAGTATCTTGGAGGTGGTCGGTCTGCAGTGGCATTGACCTTAATCTTCGGCTTGGAAGTTTGGTAGTGCGTGTTGTTTGCGGGGCTTTTTGTTTGGGCGGTGGAAGCTGGGTGAGGGAGTTGTATTATTGAGGTTTTTGTGGTGTTGGTTTAGGGCCTTTTTCTTAAAACGTTTCATTGGGTGTGTGGTGGTTTCGGAAGGTGTCGGATGTGTTCGGGACAGTGCTACGGTGTCAAAAGGGTCAAGGCGGATCTCTTGCGGGGGAGATGTATCCTCGTCATGAAAAACAGACAAAAAAATCCGGACGAAAGGACTGGAAGCAGATATAAAATTGAAATTTTGATGAGTCGGACGCGGAAATTGAAGGGATTGGCCGCTGCTTCGCTCGGATTGAGAACATTAAAGGACAATCCCTAATTATTAAATGCCAATAAGTCAAATATGACTCTGAAAGTTGTAGCTTCATGTAGCATCATTGATTTTCAAGATATTGCATAGCTTTTATAGGCATTGAAATATGTAGCCTACTTGTAGCGTCTTGTAGCACGATGTAGCGTTATATCCTATTATTGACAAAGTTAGTATGAAACCATTAGAATAAAGATAAATTCCTCGTGTTTAACACTAACTATTGCGCCAATAGATTTTATGTTAGAGGCTACAAACAAAGTCCTTCACCTTTGCTTGGTACTCTTCCTTGGTCATACCTCCAGTCTCTATCATTAAGTCAAGTACATCGCCAAGTTCATCAAAAGCAATATCATGATGATATTCTTTAGTCGTTCCATCCTTTTCCCCATAGATACGGTAGTAATCAGAGCCTTCATCCAAAGCAATATATATCTTACCTTGAAATTGGAAACCATTCACTTGCATGACAAGTGCCGCCATGGTGAAGTCTTCGCCATTGACATTCTTGACAATTTGGGTAGCATACATCTTTGAGATGCCCCAACTATTGATAATGTCTATCGGCGTTGTATGAAGGAAAAACTGCCTTGTAAGAGTTAAAAATGTGACCATTGACTCATTTTCTTGCCTTGAAATTTGCGTGTATAAAGGAATAAGGCTAACTTTGTGGTCGTTAATAATGTGTATTTACGCAAAATGAACGAATAGAAATATGGAAATCCGTAGAGATAAATATCTGGATCTACTTATCCACAGTTGTGGGAATGGGTTGATAAAAGTGATAACAGGAATGCGTAGATGCGGCAAGTCATACCTGTTGTTCACCCTTTTCAAGAACTACCTCATAAAACAAGGAGTGAAAGAAGACCATATCATAGGGGTGAATTTGGAGAACCGACTGAATAAAAGTTTGAGAGACCCAGACGCATTACTTCAATACATAGATAGCCGTCTTTCATCAGACGGTCAATATTATGTTATGCTGGATGAAGTACAGATGGTCAGCGAGTTTGAGGATGTATTGAACTCATTCCTAAGCATAAGCAATGTGGATGTGTTTGTTACTGGCTCTAATGCAAAATTCCTGTCTAAGGATGTAATCACTGAATTTCGTGGACGAGGAGATGAAATACACGTGCGTCCATTGACCTTCAGAGAAGTAGCAGATTTCCGTGATGACTATTCGCAAGATATGATTCGTGAATATATGCTCTATGGAGGATTGCCACAGGTCGTTTTAGAAAACGATGTCAACAAGAAGGTGAGTTATCTGGAACAGCAGATGGAGCATACTTATTTGCGTGACATAAAAGAGCGATATGAAGTTCGTCAAGATAGCGATTTGTCAGAACTGGTGGACATCATGGCATCATGTGTGGGTGGTCTGACCAATCCTCCAAAGATTGCAGACACTTTTAAAAGTGTAAAGCATAGTAGCATTTCGGTGGATACCATACGTCTCTACTTGGAATATATGGAGGATGCGTTCGTGTTGGAACGTGTTACTCGTTATGACATTAAAGGAAGAAAATATATAGATTCGCCGTTTAAGTATTACTTTGAGGATTTGGGACTGAGAAATGCCCGATTAGGATTTCGGCAAGTAGAACCAACGCATATGATGGAGAATATGCTCTACAACGAGCTTCGTGCTATTGGGATGAAGGTGGATGTAGGACAGGTGTTTACCGAAGTGAAAATCGAGGATGGATCCCGTCAGCGCAAGACGCTGGAAATCGATTTCGTCTGCAACCGTGGCTATGAGCGAGTATACATCCAATCGGCCTATGCGATGGAAACAGAAGAAAAACGAGATCAAGAACTGACCTCACTACGTAAACTTCGCGACGGATTTCGCAGAATCGTAATTGTAAACGGGCTACAACCTACCTACATGAATGAAGAAGGCGTGTATATTATAAATCTTATGGATTTTTTGCGCGACCCGGAGAAATACATGGAGGAGAGAGTATAAAATCACAATATTCTTAAACTAGTAATATTTTGTTATGTCTGAGTTTATCAAAGCCATCGGCATATTTTATAAGAATGAATTAAATGCCATCAAGAAGAGTGGAGTCCAACTTCAACCCGTGTACGAGGCGTTCTCCAATGCATGGGAGTCTATAGAAGAGAGATTCCATGGCGAACTTATGCGTCATGGTAGTATTCGTATGGAATTTCACTATACCATGGGACTATTTAAAAATGATGCAGAGAATAGAACTGCAACCTTGGATAAGATTGTAATTGTAGATAATGGTATCGGTATCAATCCTAGCAGTTATGACAGGTTGCTAACGTTACGAGACAATAGCAAATCTATTAGAAATAAAGGCACAGGAAGAATTCAATTTGTGCACTACTTTGATGAAACGACTTTTGATAGCATGTACTCCATTGATAACCATCATGGTAAGCATATTGTTATGACATTGTCGAAGAAACCCGCTTTTTTGAATAACAATGCGATTCTTCGCAAAGACCTCGAAGAGGATGTAACAGACTGGGAACCATACACAAAAGTCACTTTAAGCCATATTTTGGATGATAAGAGTGACGCTAAATTTTATGGCGAGATTTCTTTAGAGAATATCATCATAGAAATTAAGCATCATTTTCTTGCTCGATTGTGTGAAAGTCGTTCCAGTCTTCCTACTATTGAACTTGTCAGATATGAGGACAATGTGGCGTTAGAGCCTCTCTATATAAGCAAAGAAGATATTCCTACAGCTGACAAAATTGAACATTTCACTGTCAAGTATAGCAAGCTAGACGATAATAACAAGGTCATAGAGATAAATCGTACAGAAGAATTTACGCTCATGTCTTTCGTTTTAAATGAATCAGAATTATCTAGTAACTCTATATACTATGTCAGCAATGGTGCTTTGGCTCAAGAGAATTCTATTGACGGCTTATCAAAGAAGGATTCTATAGATGGAAAACGATACATGTTCTTGTTAAGCGGAGAATATTTTGACCATGTTGATGATGATTTACGTGGCAATCTGCATTTAGTCAAGGAATCTGCTTTCAAGAAGCAGAATGAAGGCAATCTCTTTGCAGAGGAGGAACTCCTAATAGATAATATCATAGCTCAAACTAATGTCAAAATTGCAGATATATATCCATTATTCTCTACAAAACGAGAAGAAACCTTACGCAATTTGGAAGAACTTCAAAACATGTTCCTTATTGATGCAGATTCAATTGAGGCATTTCGCCAAAAAATAAAGTCTTCAGACACCGATGCGCAAATTCTATCTATGATATATAAGACGGAAATGGATGAAACGGCTCGTAGAGATGCTGAAATAAAAGCTGAATTTGAGAAAGTTAAAGCCTTGACACCTAACAAAAAAGAATATCAGCAGGAATTGAAAGAACATGTAGAGGCTTTTACTAGACTTATTCCGTTGCAAAATCGCACAAATCTTACCAAATACATAGCAAGACGCAAACTGGTACTGGACATCTTTAATACCATTTTGGAGAATGAAAAGGAAAATGCTGTAAAAACAGGGACAATCAACGAAGAAGTTCTACATAATCTGATATTTCGCCAGAAATCAGCAAATAATGACCCGGAGAATAGCGACATATGGCTATTAAATGATGAATATATTTATTTCTCTGGGACATCGGACTTGGAATTGAAAGAAATCGAGGTCGGTGGCAAAAAACTATTAAAACAAGATATGACTGATGAAGAGAATGCTTATCTTTTTAAGGCAAGACGTGATGGAGGGAAGAGACGTCCTGACATATTCTTGTTCCCCAAAGAGGGACGTTGTATAATAGTGGAATTTAAGGCACCTCACGTTGATGTTGCTAACCACTTACACCAAATCAACCGTTATGCTCGACTTATTAACAATTTGTCAGACCCATCTTTTGGTTTCTGTAAATATTATGGTTATTTGATAGGTGAGAATATAGATATAGAGGAAATACGTGACAGTGATCCTTATTTCCAAGAAGCACCAGATCTTGGCTATATCTTCAAGCCATTTTTACCAGTATCTGCCAAGTTTGGTCGAAAAGATGGTTCTCTATATACGGAAGTAATAAAGTACTCAGATATTTTGGAACGAGCAAAGCATCGCAATCAGATATTTTTGGATAAGCTTGATGGAAAATAACGGTGCGGACCTGATGAAGCCACCAGTTTAGGCGGCATAAACCAGTTTTCACCGAAAGAAGCCAATCGTTTTGGAGTAATTCTGCTAACACAGTAGATTCTTTGCCCGTAAAGGGTGTTTTTAAGTGGTATCGTATCTTAGGATAGGGACTGTCGTGAAATGCCGAAAAAAAGTTTTTAACTTTCCTAATGAATTGATTGATAGCGTAATAGGAATTTAGTGACTTTGATAAAGGGAAAAAGAATTCCCCCAACCACCGTCGAAAGTGAGAAATTGGGGGAATTGCAAAATTAATCTGCAGGTCCAAAGTACGAAATTTTTTTGAAATAGCGCCAAACATTGCGTTTCCGGAGTTCAATTTTTACGAGTTCTACTATTCAAGCGCAAGCACAGCAGGAGCCAGACGCGGAAGATTACACGCAGGCTGCTTGACCTGCTCGGTAAGATACTGAAGGAGATACGTGAGATTGAGAGGGGCCATGAGAATGCAGAAATTGAAGGGATTGGCCGCTGCTTTGCTCATATTGGAAACATTAAATGACAATCCCTAAGTGCTTTTAAATGCCCATGAAATGAGCCGGAATATCCTTGAATTGAAGTCTATCAAAATTGCTCCTGAAAAGGTTCAAACCTTGTCGGCGGCAAAGCGTCTCGTGAAGCTAAAGGGCTTTGATCTGAAGGAAGAATACTTTGAGTTGGTCTATCATCCTGCAGATCTGGTTAAGGACATCGCGTTCTATGTTGAGGGTAAGACTTATCGTGACACCGTTCCCGTCGCAGACATTAAGGGGACACTTCATCCGAGTTATTATGATAACAACTGGTTGGTTATGATGATGAGCCTAGAGCGGCATAGGGATGACTTTGATGTGGAGAAAGTGAAAGAGGCTATTTTTAATACGCAGTATTTTGAGCCTATTCATCTCAGTAAGTACGGAGACATCTATTTCATCAACGACGGCGGCAATCATCGTGTCTGCCAAGCAAAATTTCTTGGCATTGAGACTGTACAATGCGAAGTTACAGAGTTTGTCATAGAGAAAGCGGTATTGCCGGGTGTGACGCCAGTATTACACAAATAGAGAATTTAGGACCGAATCGATACGAGTTGGTGCGAGTCGTGGACTATTGGGTACGAGTTGGGCCGAGTCGGTCACGAGAAGGACCTACTCATTTATTTTTTTCGGTTGTAGGGCAGGAGTTCTGCCAGATTCCGCTGTTAGTATGGGCTCTTTCCCGGGATATCCTCCATCCATGTTCGGGGCAACATTGGCAGCCTTGCATGTGCTTATGTGCGAATATACGATTGCTGTACGATAAGCAGATGTATCATTGACATTACTGGAGGAGTCTTGGAAGAAGAGAGAAGGTTGTTGCCTAAGGTAGATCGGGGAGATCTGGCCAGTGAGGGTTCCAAAGTTTGAGAAAGTCGTAGATGAGTTTTGCTGATTTCAAGAGTTGATAAATCTTCTGACTGTGGTTTGCATAGATGTGAAAGGCTCTGGTTGTGAGTCTTTTGAATAAGGCCGTGAGGCGATGATTGATTTTATACTTGAATTTCAACATAATTGATAGAATCTTGCCGGTTTCAGCTCCTCATTGTTGAATACACTTCTGGCAAAATTCTTTTTCTCATCGCGCGGCTGTTAAAAGTATTATGATTTCAGCAAAGCATAGTTTTATCTATTTATCTCTGTCAGATAATTGGTAAATTTTTTTTGCTGGCATTGATAAGAACCTTTGTGGAGGTAGGTTGCAGAGATGGTTAGAGCAGTTTGAGGAGGATTACAAGGAGGTCATCAAGACGGCTGTTGGCGGTGCTGCAGGTGTGATTCATGCGGTGGATTGCGCGACGACGGATTGTCAGCCCAATGAGAATGTGGAGGCTCTGCGCGTGTTCATGCTTGCCAAGAAGATCGAGTGCCGTCCTGTTTGGAAGCCTATGCACAAGCAGCCTGTGTATGGGGATGCTCCTGTCTATACAAATGGTGTGGAGTAGGACTTGTTCAAGGTCGGGTTCTGCTTGCCTGCAGGTCCTTATGTGACGGATGAGGATGTTCGGTATATTGTGGAGTGCATCAGGGAGGCAATTGTCCGGTAGTGTTTTATGTTAGGATAGGCGGAGCCTTGATGGCTCCGTTTTTTTTGGTGGGTGGTGTATTAGAGATTTAGTGCTGTATAACATCGTAGGGTGGTGATGTCTAGTAACATTGACTTTTGTATTTGTGGGCAAAGTGGTTGGACATTGGATGTCTGGGTGTTGCTATTCCGTACCGATAAAACGATTTAGTTGGTGCAAAATGTGCATTTTGATGTGGTTTGTACCGCTTAGAACGTTTTGCCGGTACGGTTTTGGTCGCGAAATGGCAGAGTAGCGTGGGGCGGTTTTGGATTGGTGTCGGATGTGAGGGATTGGCATTGACAAGGATGTTGGAGCTGTAGCATTGACATTGGCTTGAAGCGGAGCCTTGTTGGCATTGATGGAAAGAAGATGTGACTATCTGCTGTTGAGGTAGGTTTTCACGGGACAATTCATTAACTTTGTTCCACATAGTAACAATTGTGATAAGATTGTTTTGTGTCATAAGTGCTTATTTTTATGACTTCAAGCATTATAAAAATAGCACTTATGTCTTTTCTATCCAACCGTAACCTGCAGAACCGGATTATCACGTTTCGGAAAACTTCCTTTTCCGAAATCTGCCGATTCTCAATTTCTGAAATCTGCTGATTGTGACTTTTCCGAAATCTGCTGAAACAAAGTTACTGCTTACAAGACAGCCTCAATGCCTGTTGGGAGGTCAAGGCGTAAGCAAGCATCCATGCAGACGGAATTGATGACGATTGAGGTCAGGGCATCGTCCTGGGCGGAGATGCGTTTAACGGGGAATTTCAGCGCGGAGATGCTTCGCACTATCTTGGGCAATGTTTAGCCTGAACGACAGTCTCCGATATTGGCTCTGGTCGGAGCCGACCGATATGCATAAGAGCTTTTACACCCTCAGCGGATGAGACCAAAATTTTGGGTCACTTTGAGGATAAAAATACTGGTAAAAATGCTTAAAAGCAGTAGAAAATCTTGCTTATTAAAATATCATTTTATACTTTTATATCTAAATATAAAATGTCATTTTAATATTTATGATTTGCAAAGCTCTACTGAAGCAAATCCTTCTCGACAATCGTCGGGAAATTGAAAGCTATAAGATTGTCCACAGGGACATTGTTACGGAGGGTTTCAACTGTTATGTTTTCGTAGGTGTACGCAGGGCTGGCAAGTCTTTCGTGCTTTACGAAAAGATGCAGCAATTATTGCGTGATGGACATGGTTGGGACAAAATGCTCTATCTGAGTTTTGAGGACGAACGACTGGTTGGCTTTACCTATGAAGATTTCAATGCCATTCTGGAATGTCACATAGAAATGACCGGCAAGGATAATCCGATGCTGTTCCTTGATGACATTCACAACATTGATGGTTGGGAGAAGTTTGCTCGCCGTATGGCTGACAGCAAACGTATTGTTTGGATTACAGGCTCAAATGCAAAGATGCTCTCTAAGGAAATAATGACTACACTTGGTGGCCGTTACATCCCAGTAGAAGTTTACCCTTACAGTTTCAAAGAGTTCCTTCGCTCACGTGACATTCCATACGATGAAGAAACTTTGATGAGTACCACTGGCAAGTCTCTGTTCCTGCGTGAATATGCGGAATACTTGAACTGGGGTGGATTGCCAGAAAGCGTACACCTACCTGTAAAGCGAAGCTATCTGAGCAGTGTATATCAGAAAATATACCTGGGAGATATTTGTGCAAGAAACAAGATAAGCAACCCCAACCTCTTGCGCTTGATGATCAAGAAGATGGCAGAAAGCGTAAAACAGCCGCTCTCCTACTCCAGAGTCACCAAAATCCTGTCAAGTGTTGGAGGAAAGATTACCATACCTACTACAAGCAGCTATATTGAATACTGCGAGGACGCATGGCTCCTGCTCAGATTGCACAACATCAGTGCTGCCCTTGTTGAACGTGAGACGAACAGCAAGTACTATTTCATAGACAATGGTTTGTTGAGTCTTCTCTTGGTTGATCCAACAACGACTTTGCTGGAGAACCTTGTCGCTCTTTCGCTTTTCCGCAAATACGGAAATGGCAAGGACAATGAGCGAGTTTTCTTCTATAACCAGAACGTGGAGGTTGACTTCTACGTCCCTGACGATGAACTTGCCATACAGGTTTCTTGCTCCATAGAGGGATCAGACGCTACTGAGAAACGAGAGGTCGAAGCCCTGCAGAAGTTGCCGAAAGCCTTGTCTTGCAAGCGAAGAATCATCATCACATACGATGAAGAAAGAACCATTGAAGATAAATATGGAATGATTGAGGTTATTCCATGTTGGAAATGGCTGATTTACGGTTTCCGGTCGAAATGACCGGAAACCGATATAAAATTGAAATTTTGATGAGTCGGACGCAGAAATTGAAGGGATTGTCTGCTGCTTCGCTCGGAGTGAAAACATTTGACGACAATTCCTAAATATAAGATTATCCCATTATCATCATCCCAGCCAACTGCACGAAATAATCATTTGACCAAATGTCAAGTTCCTTTGGATTGCGCACGAAAGGCAATACATCTTCTTTCACTTGTTTTATATCAGATGTTGAGAGACGCTCAATAAGTTTTTCCTTGAATAACTCTGGAGTAATATCCTCATTGTTGAATTGCTTGCACCGTTCTGCTAAATGAGTAAAATCAAGTGGGACATTATGGCGTACATACCATTCAAAATCGTACCAATCACGACCTTTTACTCTGTTCTTCCATGCACGATATACTATTGCGTGAATCTTGCCTGCAAACAAGTCGGGAAGTGTAAAACAACGGGTCATAAATGAATATGGCTGAAGCAATAGCTTCTGTTCCGTCTTGAAGTTCAACGGTGGGCAAGTATCTACTTCTATCTTTATCTTTATAGACTTCTCTGTTTGGAAAGTCACATCATATACATCGGTGTTGTCTTTAAGAAATGCAGATTCGACCTTTCCGAAAGTCCTCTTGTCTTTTTTCTTTATTTCAACCTCACGTCCTACCATTGTAAAAGCATCAATGATAGCAGGAAAATATTTCGTGAAATCGAATGTGTCATCTTGTGTAAGCAATGAAAAATCCATATCCTCGCTGAAACGCTGCAAGCCATGAAAGATTCTCAAGCAAGTTCCGCCATAGAAAGCTGCCGACTCAAAAAAGCCTCCGGCATACAGGCCAGCAAGTATCACTTGTTGGTTTACTTCAAATATGGCGTTTCTCTTCTGTTGCTCTGTAGTTAAATCATAACGGGAGAGCATATTGTCGAATATTTCATTTTTCATCGTCTTAAGAATTTTAAAAGTGTCGAGATGGAATCAGCCTTTTTGCCAACCTTTATGTAGTCTTCGAATATGGTTTCATCCATCTTATTGAACTCATCCATATCCATACGAATATCCTGTTCAAGATATGTTTCCACATCTTTCATATAGCGAAGATAGACCTGTGAGGAATTGGCAATCAAATCACACAAAGCCTTTTCCGGTGATGCAATAAGAAAAGCATAATTATCCTTATATATACTCCTTATTCCTATCGGGAATGCCTCTTTTGAGATATGTTTGTAGTCATAATAGCCGACCGGAGTTTGAAAGCTGCGGGAGTGCTTTGCCGTCATTGATTGATGAACATATACAGCCTCGGGGATAAGTCCATAATATCGTAGTGCAGTGGACATTGAAATATACGAAGGTGTATAGAGATGATTGGCAATCAACTCACTCGATAGAGTCTTTCCTGAATGTTTGGGATTAGCCACATAAAGTCCCCGCTTCAGTCTGATGATAAATCCTTGCTTCTCAAGCCAAGTTACTTTCTTGTTGGCAGACTTCAGTTCCGGATATAACGATTCAATGATTGAAGTTGTTACTGGAATGGTTCCTATTTCACTTAATTCTCTCTTCATGCTGTAAATATAGCAATAATTTGAACAATAAAAGAAACAATGCTTCTTTTTCTGTTCGGAATATTGCTGCTAAGGCAATCTTGGCGACCGCTGTCAACATGAGTCTGTTGTTTACAACAATCACTGAAACGCCGAGCACACAGGGGATGCCTAATCGGGACATTGCAACTGAAATCGGCTCAACAAATGCACGGTCAACGAATATATGTGCGTAAGCGGTTCATAAAAAGGAACCGTATGGAATCGATTGACACATTCAGGCCGAAGTGAGAGCGGCTGCCTGACACGGAAACATACGATCAATGTGGAACTCTTGTGGGAGATTTTGCACTTGTTGCATCGGGAAACAGACAAAAAATTCGACCGAAACGACCGGAAATAGATATGAAATTGAGATTCCGATGAGCCGGATGCAGAAATTGAAGGGATTGTCTGCTGCTTCGCTCAGATTGAAAACATTAAACGACAATCCTTAACTAATGTCAAGACTGATGCTGATTTTGGAATGGAATGGAATGTTTACGCAAATGTTTTTAGTTGGATGACTTGCATCCTGAAAATGACCGACATGGTAGAATAATGAGCATAGAACAAAATATTAAAAATTTTGCTTCTTTTGTATAATGAAAAAATAAGTGTCAGTATTTATGGCATTGGACATAGATATGAAAATAAGAACGCAAAAGTGATTGTAACAAAATAAAGCATTATGATTCGTTGGTTACATATTTCGGACTTGCATTTAAATGATGGTAATTTCTCATCGGCAAGACTTCGTGATGAACTTCCCTCTTTTTTGAGGAATAAAAGGATGAAGTGTGATTATGTGTTCTGTACTGGAGACATCCGCTCTGCCAATGTCCGTCCCAATTCTTTTACAGAAGACATGGCTGATTATATGAGAAATATTTGTCATGCTGTCGGCGTTCCGATAGAACGATTGTTTATTGTTCCAGGGAATCATGATGTAAATATCTTTGCTGAAGGGAGAGAAGATACCATCAAACATATAGTTCCATATGATGGATACTATAAACCAGATTATGGACATATTGATACTGTTGACCTAGAGAAATTACAGTCAGGTAAAGAGGATTTCGTAGATTTCTTATCTGAATTGTATGATACAGATCGTATAGGTTTGTATAAAGATAGCAATAATCCTCATTTCTCTATTGAAACACCAGATTTTAATGTGTTACATGTTGACACGACATTAGTTTATTCCCAAAGTGGTAAAGCAACTGATTTATTAGTGGGATTGGAAAAACTATATACTGTCGTTCGTAAGTTGAACCAAGAAAAGCCAACAATCTTACTAACTCACTATCCGATTACTTCTTTATTGCAAGACGAGAGAAAATTATTATCAAATGTTTTGCAAAAGAATAATGTAAGACTTTGGCTTGCAGGTCATGAACATGATCATAACTTGCAAAAGATGAAATATCTTGATTCTTTACAGGCAGGCGAGTTACATTATGGGACGGATGCGAATGCCACGATATTGATTGGAGAATACGATTCGGAAAATTATCAATGCCGTATATGTGCATATACTTGGTTTCCAGAAGGATGGGCAGAGTATCCAATTGTTGATTTGGATGGTGAAGAGGTTGGTGTCTATGAATTTCAACTTAAGCCGGCAGGCATTGAAGGGCAATCGAAAGAACAGCTTGCCTGTAAAAAGGCAAACTCGTATTTCTACAATCGGATGCCTGATAAGGTTGAACGGAATTTGATTCCTAAAATTCATTCGGAAGGTACGTATGAAACCATATCTACGCTTCTGAGTAAGGCTTGGAATAGGAATTGTCCACATATTGTTCTTTTGGCAGATGGTGGTATGGGAAAAACCACGATGTTATTGGACTATTGTAAAACAACCTATTCTCCTACCTTGTATGTATCAGCGGAACAACTTGCAAGTATTGGGATGGACCTGATCAAATACTGTGCAAGATGTGTTTTCAATGGGGATACTGACTTGCTGGAAAAATGTTTGACACAAAAACATCGCCAACCTACACTGACCATTTTCATTGATGGAATGAACGAAGTAGATGGAATTTCAGAACGAAAATTCATACAGGAAATACAACGTCTCAGTTTCTTGGAGGGAGTACAAATTCTTATATCGTCCCGTTCTGATTTTACGGTAAGGTATAGTTTGCCGACATTTAGGAAATCTGAGTTGTGTGCATTGGGCAAAACTGAAATCAGGGATTTTTTCTCGGAAGAGGAATGGAATAATATTGTAAAATCTGAAGTATTGACACGATTGCTAAGCAATCCGATGATGGTGACAATTTATAAGGAAATTTGTTCAGTTGTCAATGACTCAAAGAATATCCATTTCTTGAACTGGAAATTTCCTATAATGTGTGAAGCAGACTTGTTTCATAACTATTATGTGGCACAGCAAGCTCTATTGACATTGAGCGGTCAAGTAGATGGCTGTAAGATGCTGCTGTCGCAGGTTTGCATTGATGAGATATTGCCCAATATTGCATATTGCTATGAGTCTTCGTTCAGAATGAACATGGAGGATGAAGAGTTTCGTAAGCTGTTGACAGGCATGCTTGATAATGTTGTTGTTGAAAATGCAGCAATCCATGCGATACGTCAATATTATAGGGAAGCATCAGAGCTGTCCTTAGAGCCATATAAGATGATTGATTTCCTTACGCAAGAAATGCGTCTCCTTTACATGAATCAGGGAACAACAGCCTTTCCGCACCAAATGTTTCGTGATTATCTCTCTGCAAAGTATATTGTAAAACAAACGAACAGCAAGAAGGATGTTTTGGCTTTATGGAATGAGCGTCCGATACCATTCTCTATATTATCCAATATCCGGCAGATAGACAGGCAATACTGGCACCATACAGCACAATGCGTACGTCAGGAAGCAGCTGAAATTGCGAATGTTTCTGTCTTGGTTCAAAACCTATTCGATGCTTTTCCTTCAAGCAACAAAGACAATGTTGCTGACTATTCAGAATTGGACTTGAGAGATGTGAAATTGCCAAATAACGCTTTGCAGACATCGAGAATTTCTTTGAAAGATGCAATAATTGATAATGTAACGTTGGGTATCAGTATGGGTATGCCTGTCTGTCATACGCATCTAACATTGTCATCAGATAAGGAGTTCTTGGCGACATGGGCAGATAAGAGAATATATGTCTTCTCATTACGACAATCTAAAGCTCCTTATGTTTTTGATTTCGGACAAAATTTGTCGAAAATGGTTTTCGTAGAAAACCGTTTGTTTGTGTTGTCTGGTAAATTATATGTGTTCGTATATAAAAATAGTTGGGCCTTTTCTGGAGAGATAGGTCAAGAGGATGGAATATGTCACAAACTAAAGTCTATCATCGTGAGCAATAATGCAGTCCATCTATATTATCCTAACCGTGAGGTTATTTATAGCCTTACAGATTTTACACGCAAGACAATAAACCAAGGAAAGGACATATATTTGAATCCAGCGCAAGGTCATGACATCTCAATGTTAAATAGATACGAGAAAAAGCAATTTGACAAAAGCCACGGCGAGATTGATAAAGTTGGTGATGAGAATTTTTGTGCTATTTCTTATGCGGACGGTCGCTTGATATTGGAGCATGAGAATGAAACTATAGGTATACTTGCAAGAGGAAAGGCCAGATTGAAAGATGCTACAATATCAGGTGATGGAAGCAAAGCCATTACACTTAGTTACGAAGTTTTTGGAGGACGTAGGCGTGTACAACTTTGGAACTTAAATGATGGCAGTAAATTGGAAGAGTTGACTTGCCCGAGTAATGTTGATAGTATTCATCTTTCAGAAAACGGAGATTGGATGTTAGGCAAAATGTTTCGTCATGGCACATGGGTGTATGATGTAAGACTCCATAAAGAACAAGTTTTTGAAGAATACTTCCTTTCAAGCAATCGTGGTAAAATTTTTTGTAAAGATGATTGTGTTGTAAGAAAAGAAGAAGGAAAGGTATTCTTGTATAATCTGAGAACAGGAAAGAGCAGTATTTTAGATAGTCCCGTTGCAGATCCAAGTTTGATATGCATACTTGGAGATAATTCTATTGCTGCTGTCAACAATAAAGGGAATGTCGCAAAAATACGCAGTTTCAGAGATCAATCTTTATTGACTTTCAATGGTGGATATTCTACAATAGAAAGCATAGGACTGTTTGAGGAGCAGCCATTTATAGCGGTAGCGTTGGCTAACGGAAATCTGGATATGTATCATACGGGAAATGGCGCTGTTCTGAGACACTTGCAATTACCAAATAAAAACTCAATGATGGTCGTGCATCCACAAAAGACAATCATTGTGGAATCGGATGGGCATCATATATTAAAGACCCATTATTATTTTGAAAAGTATTCTTATGATGGCAAGAGAATCGGGTGGTGGAAAGAACATCCTTATCATGGACCTAAGAATATAATAGATGGGGATATCTTGGATATAGGCTTTAATGTGCAGAATGATCAAATAGTTGCAGTGTTGTCTAATGGCCGAATTATGTTTTGTTCTGATGATTGGACTGATTACAAATATTCATTTTATGTCATTACTGCATTCGATGTGGCAGCTTATGACTTTAGTGAGGTCCAGTGTTCTGAAGAATTAAAGGACGTTTTACGTAGAAATAAAGCGTTGTGATGGCTTGGCATTGATAAAAGAAGAGGGCGCTTTTTGAGTCGTGTGTTTAACATATTTTTGTATAATTCTAAATTCCGCAAACTTGGATTAACGGCTTGGATTTACTGGTTTTGAGGAGAAGGAAGTATGAGTGAAGACTTCTGTGCATTTGCACTCCGCGTTTCAGTAGTTTTGTTGTAAGCGTCTCCGGAGTTACGTATTGCAACATAAACCCCGAAAGCTATTTGTCTAACTTTCGGGGTCAATGTTATTT